>ERZ761607.401-NODE-401-length-79505-cov-5.705160_pt1 | contig 79505 bp, 69 predicted proteins | sample MGYA00511164_ERZ761607 | MGnify/ENA primary metagenome ERZ761607 (study PRJEB28899, sample SAMN02445080) | bioreactor sludge metagenome | biome: EBPR sludge | place: Australia: Brisbane, Thorneside Wastewater Treatment Plant | collected 2011-06-22 ...
AAGAGACAGGGTGATGGGAGTGCCGGTGGGGGTGGCGAGGGGTGAATTGGGGTGAAATTGGCCGGTACCCAGCGTAGGATGGTTGTTGTTTGCTATGGATTCGGGAGTTTTTCGGACGCTGGGACGGCGAGGCGTAACGGGCGCGCGAGAAGTCAGGCCTGGGGGAAAGAGCGGGCTGGCGGTGCGGGGTAGGCGCCGTTTTGGATCGATGGAGCGTGGACAGGAATGCGGCGGTTGCGGTCCTTCGCCCGCGACGCCAAATGCTTGATGCAGAGTGCAAAGTGTTACTGGGGGTGTATTCCCCGGCGGTCTAAAGCTGTCCGATCTGGAAGGCAATGCCGAGATTCAGGCGGCGTTCAACCGCCGAGTGACTGTGGCCCTCGGCCCAATTTGACTACTGTACGATGTCCAGCAGACACGCTTCTGCGCCTTGCCCATGGCCATGATCGGGCTGCTCAGTTCTTATGTTCGCCTTGTTCAAAGCGCCCTTGAGGCAATGGTGATCTGGCGATGGACGGCACCGCACAAAACCATATGTGTCGAGACGACCCAAGAGATTCTGAGATGACAAAGACGAAAACAAATACTGAATTGAAGGAAGTGCGCTTCTACCGTGCAAGCGAGAAGCCATATGGCGCTTTCAGCAACCTCTATCGACGTGAAATCGAATTCGAGGGCGAGAGGTTTCCGACCTCTGAGCACGCATACCAAGCCGGCAAGGCCCGTAAGCCGGAAGTTAGAAAGTGGCTGATGAACGCTCCATCCCCGGCGCTGTTAGCCATGGCCGCCCATGGCCTCTACGTCTGGGACATCAACTCGGATTGGTCGAGAATCAAGTTCGATCGAATGAAGGGCGTTTTAATGGCCAAGTTCACGCAGCACGAAGATCTGAAGCAACTGCTCCTGAATACTGGCACGGCTCGCCTAGTGGAGTCGGCTACAGTCGACAACGCCGTGAACCGTCTATGGGGCGAAGTTCGTGGCATCGGAAAAAACAAGCTGGGCGAACTGCTCATGGAAGTACGCGCCGAACTCGCTTTGGCTACCACGCCTGAGAAGCGCAAGGCAGAACCGAAGGCCGCCACGAAGAAACACGGCAATCAGATGAGCGCGTCTGTCAGCGAAAAGACGCGTTCGAAACGTCCAGCGTCGGCCGAATCAGGTGCTACCTAAAGCGGTCGTCGCCAATCGATGCGCTGACCAGCAAGAGTGGCCTTCGCGAGTAAAAATACTGAACCACAACTTGGGGACTTTAATCGGCTGGGCACATGGGAAAGCGATTTATCGACGAGCTCCAAGAGCTTCCCACGACCATGCAGTGGGCGGCCGAGCAGGATGTGGCGATGCTGCGCCGAGCAGTTCAGCTGTACAGCGATCGCGGCCTTCTGGCTGTGGGTTCGGGCGGCTCCTTTACTGCTGCGGCCTATGCGGCTGATCAGCATTTCCGTGCGTTCGGTCGCCCTTCGCAGGCCATCACGCCACTTGAGGTATTTCAGGTGCCCGCCTTTGCGGCAACGAACGCCGCAGGGCTGCTGCTGTCCGCAGAAGGCAAGAATAAGGACATCTTGGCCGCGGCGAAGCAGCTTCGCCTGCGTGCCTGCCCGACTTTCGGGTTGACGCTGCGCTCACCCAGTCCGTTGGTCGAACTATGTGATGAGACTGGTGCGGCATCTCTAGTCGCATACGACATGCCTTGGGGCAAGGATGGCTACCTTGCAACCAATTCACTCGTCGCTACGCTGGTAATACTTTGGCGAGCATATGCATCCGATGCTGTCGTCGCCAGCGAGTTGCCACTTCTGGTGAAGTGGTACCTGCAGTTCGCTCAACACGTCAAGCAAGCCGGCGAAATGAAGCGATCAGGGCGTGCGCTGATCATCCACGGCGCCGTCGGCCGTATCGGGGCCGTTGACCTCGAATCGAAGCTGACCGAGGGCGCGCTGGCGTTCGGGCAGGTCTGCAACTTCAGGCAATTCGCACATGGCCGACACCTGCAGCTGTCTAATCTAAGTGAACCCGTTACCGTGGTTAGCTTCAGCACTGGAAGCGACCCTTTGGCGACCGAGACCATTCGGCTGTTGCCGATGGAGGTCCGGCCTGTTCTTGATGTGGCGCTGCCTCGCATCAGCGACGCGGGCGCTGAGATCGCAGGCGTGTTGGCTGCGATGTTGATCACCCGGGCATGGGCTGGCGAACACATCGATCCCGGCCAGCCGGACGTGCCCCAGTTCGGCCGTGATCTTCATGACTTGGACGTATCGACCCTCGCACCGCACACCCTACCGCCCACTCTGGCCATGCTGAGAAAGCAAGTCCCCGGTGACCCGCCAAATGTGGTCGTAGAGCACGCTCGGCGCTACATCAAGCGCTTGCAGGCCGCGCGACTGCGTCTCTTGGTATGTGATTTCGACGGCACGGTCTGCGAAACGGTCAAGCGTTTCGAGGGCATCGATTCAGGGATTGCAGCCGAGCTGACGCGATTGGCACGCAGCGGTGTCCATTTGGCCTTCGCAACCGGAAGGGGAGTGAGGCTCAGGGGGGTATTGCAAAACAAGCTGCCTACGGATGTGTGGCCTATGGTGACGCTGGGATGCTACAGCGGCTCTTTCATCTTCAGTCTGGCGAACAAGAATGCCGTAGCGCCACCTGCTGACCCACGCCTCACCGAGCTAGCTCAATGGCTGCTCAAGAGACGCGCGCTATCGACGCAGGTAGATCCGTGCGCGGATGCTGGACAACTAAGTTTGCGCGGCGTCGGCGGCAGCGACAAGGTGCGATTGATCGCGGCGATCAATGAATGGGTCTCCCAACAAGGCCACCAAGGATGGCGAGCATTCAGTTCGGGCCATTCGGTAGATGTTGTTACGGAGAAGGCCGGCAAGCTATTTGTGGTGCAGAACGTATGCAATCGTCTGGGGTTGGATCCATTGACGCAGGTTCTTCGTGTCGGCGATGGGGGCGATTTCGGCGGCAACGACTATGAACTGCTGTCTGAGGGGCTTGGGCTGAGTGTCGATGCAGTTCCGCCAGGCGTCGAGCAGTGCTGGAACCTGCTGCCTCGCGTTCTGAGTGGCGTGCGCGGTTCCGAGTACTACCTGCGAAACCTTGAAGCTGCCGACGGCGAAGCCTGGTTTTCAGCCGAGTTCGCCGAGCATGCTAACTTTGCGGTACGTGATGGTCTCACCAACGTCTAACCGGACAAGAAAAGAGAAAAGGGAGATGGTTGCATGAAGGAGACGCTTGCAAAGCGCTTGGTTGCCGACCTGATGGACTGGAAGCTTGAACGCGCGACGGTCGAGTTTTCTTGGCTCGACTTGATGGTGAACTACAAGTTCGACAGCTACCAACAGTACGGGCCTGGCCACCGGTTTTATGTGCACCTGCTGCGGTGGCTGTCGCAGTACGGAAAGGCGGATCGCGAGTGCTTGTGGAAGCTGCTCCGAGAGCAACTGGTCTACATCAGCCAAGACGAGATGCATCACCTCGTCAGCCTTACTGGCCCCGCAATTGAGCGAGAGATGCGCGCGGCCGTTGCCAAGCAGCTTGGCCTACCGGTGTACCGCGTCGACGACGACCCTATTGCTAGTCTTCGACTATCAGAGATGCAGCGCCGAACGCTATATGTCGGCGTCAGCGACGGCGCTCGAATAGACGTCTTCCGCCGCTACAACGAGGGAACGGTCAACAACGAGCAGGTCGTTGCCATGATCGAAATCTCGGAGCTAAAGCAGGAAGGGCTCAAAGAGAAGTTGCAAGAACGACTGGACGCTATCAAGTCGACCGCGCCTGCAACTTTTGAATGGGTGTGCCTGATCGATGACTTCACCGCATCAGGCACGACGTCGATCCGCGACGACGGTAACGGCAAATGGGGCGGCAAAGTCCAGCGCTTCATGAAGGAGGTCAAAAAAACGCTCGACAAGGCGCCCCTGATCACCCCCGATGCTCACATTCAAGTCCACCACTACCTCGCGTCCAAGGCAGCGAGCGTAAATGTTGCCGACCTACTCGAGCGCTTTCAAGCGCAATCGTCAGGCCTGCGCTTCATCCCCACGTTCTCATACGTGCTGCCCATGGACGTCGTGATTACGTCGATAAGCCAACCCATCCTGTCGGCACTGTTGGAGGGACGCTACGACCCCGGGATTGAAACATCGCACACAGGCGCGGACATTGCTCTGGGTTACAAGAAGTGCGGCCTGCCACTCGTGTTGGACCACAATACTCCCAACAATTCTGTGGCGACGCTCTGGGCGCGAAGCAATCCCAAAGCTGAAAAATACGACATCGACAAACACATGTCGCCTCTCTTCCCTCGCCGACAACGCCATTCGGACGTCCGACCATGAATCCCTGGCACAAACGAGCAAACGAGTTTATCCGCGATGCCGAGGAGCTCCTGCCACTGATTAGTCCCCAACCTATCAAGAGTTTCTTCCAGCGCGAGTCGACGCGACTGTTTGATCGACTGGTTGTTGTGGTCGGTTCGCCTGGCTCAGGCAAGACTACTCTCGCTCGCCTGCTCGAGCTTCGCACGCTCGCGGCGGTGCCGGACTTCAAAGGCAACACTGACGTTCGAGAACTATTGGCGTCATTGGCAAAGGCAGAAGTCCTTGACGATCTCGAGCCTGCCTTAATCGCTTTGCGGCTTCCTGCTGGTGGCCAGCTTCGATCGATCTGGGACTTGCCATATGAGGCTCGCATGAGGCACCGCCTGCTGCGCGCCATGATTGAGGCTAAGACCGTGCTGGGATGGCTTCGCGCAATGGAGGATGTCGGCGTTGACCTAGAAGAGGTCCGCATCATCACCAGGCCCAATGCCGAGGCAGCGCGGGACGCAGTCAACGCCGATGATCTGGTTGAGTTCCGCAACCGCGCGCGCATGACGGAGCGTGCAATTTTCAAGCTTATCAACGCGCTGGTCGCACCCAGAGAAGACGAACTGGGTGAACACTTGATCGAAGTGGACGCGCCATTTGCCATCATCGAGTGGATCGAGATCTCTGCCGCTTGGCGCGGCAGAGCATTGCGTCTCAAGCCCATGGTCATCATCGACGACGCGCACGAGCTACATCCTGCCCAGTTGGAAGACGTCGACCTCTGGCTCCGGGATCGGGAGATCAAGATCGCGCGCTGGATGCTGAGTCGCATCGACTCACTAAATCTTGAGGATTTCAGACGCGTCCAGAGTAACGAAGAGACCATCTCGCCTGGCACCAACCCGGGTCGCGACCGTGTGCGCATCCTGCTTCAAGATACCGATAACCGGAACCGCGTGGCTTTCCGCTCAATCGCTGAGGATGTCGCTCGACGCTATCTGCAACCCCTGGCAGCCTTTCACCGACGCGGCAGCAGTCTCAACCTCAAGACCTTGCTGAACACGGCCCGTTTACCCGTGCTGTCGAATACCGACTTGCATATCATCCAATCTGAAAACGCCCGTCTGGTTGAAGAAAATCAGCTAACCCGCGAGAAGGTAGAGGCCATGGAGGCGGCGTACCCGGCGGACCTCACGCCCGACGTGAAGGCCGCAGTGACCCATATCTTGCTGGAGCGTGAACTGAAGCGAACGCCGCAGCGATCATTGTTCGGTGGGCTTGCCGAGGACTCAGCCGAAGAAGAGGTTTCCAAGGTGCAGCGCTCTGTTATCACCGGCGCCGAGCTCCAAATGCTCCATCGGTTTGATCGCCCGTTCTACTTCGGATTTGAGCGACTAGCCGATGCCGCCAACGAGAATATCGAGCAGTTTGTGACCTTGGCCAGCGTGTTGGTGGATCGACTAGAGACGCAGGCGATCCGGGGAAGGCCGCTGGCGCTGGATGCGCGTCAGCAGCACAAAGCCGTGCGTGAGCAGGCCGTGAATTTGATTGACCAGTGGGACTTCCCGTACGCCCCGCAGGTGCGCAAGCTGGTTGACTTCATCGGCGGCAGGTGTCTGGAGCTAACCCTCCGGCCAAATGCCCCGCTGTCCGACGGTGCGAATGCCTACGGCGTCCTGCTTTCCGACATGGCCAATCTCGATTCCAACGATGAGCTCGCACGCGTACTTCATTACGCGCTGGCCTACCAGGCGCTGGTGCTCGTTGAGCCTTATGAGTGCAAAGGCAAGACCTGGGCGTTGTTCGAGCTCGGTGGCGTAGCGATCATCGCCAAGGGTCTGACTCACAGCCATGGCGGGTTCGTTGAAGGAACGCTTCGTCAACTCACGACCGCGGTGGGGAGTGCCGCATGATTCGCGTGCCCAACCTCTCCCTTGACGATGTCGACGAGTTCATCACCGACTATTTCCCGACCGCTGGGGCCACCTTGTTGATCGGTAACGTGGGCTTCAGCCCAGACGTGCTGTATTTCCCGGAGCGCCTGGGGCCGCTTCCCAACGTTGACATGTGCTTTTTTCACGAGAAGCGCCCAGCAGTTCCGGCGGTGATCACGCAGTTGGCTTCTGATCGCGAGCAGCAGCTCCGCGATGTCGCGGCGTCTCCCATGCAGGTTGTCGACGTCGCAATCCTCGCCGAAGATGGAGCACCTGTGGGCGGCCGCAATGCCTGCATGCAGGTACACCAGTGGCTGAGCGTGAAGGCCTACACAGACGTTGTAGTCGATGCTACGGGCATGTCGCGATGCACGGCCTTTCCGATAGTAAAGCAGCTCTACCAGCTGTCGCGGGAAACGCCGATTCGTGTGCATCTGCTGGTCGCCGACAGCAACCAATTTTTCTCAAACGTCGAGTCGGTGTCCAACGACCGTGGCGGCTGGATGCACGGATTTCCCGGTGAAACAGAGACCGACGAATTCGCCAAAGCGCTCAAGCTGTGGGTCGTGCAGTTGTCCGAGAAGGCGGGCGCGTCGCTGCAAACAATGTTTCGGGAGCTGGACTCCCCGGAAGAGGTCTGCCCGGTCCTTCCTTTCCCGGCTGTGAACCCGCGCCGTGCCGACGAGCTGCTGTTCGAACATCGTGAGTACTGGCAGCGAGAGTGGTTCGAGTCGCCACTGAACTTCATCCGGGCGCATGAGTCAGATCCGATGGACGTGTTCCATTCGATAGTACGCCTCCACACGACCCGTGTGGAAGCCCTGACCGGCTCCGGTCTAATGTCACAAACAGTGTTGTCCCCAGTCGGGCGCAGGCTCCCCGGCATCGGTATGCTTCTTGCTGCACTCTCCTACGGGCTACCAATTTTCTACCTAGAGACAGTCGGCTATGATGTCCACGGAGACTTGGTTCCTGGTGTCCGAGGCACCCCTACTCACCGATGGCATTTCCGTGTTGACAAGCTCGCTCCGGCTCACGACTGAAGGCCCGCGCTCCCGTGTATCGGGGGCAGGCTTCATCACGCTGGATGTGATGCTGGGTACGGGGTCCCAACTGGTCTACACAGGCATCGGTGGGTCCACCGGCAACGTCCTTTCGATCCTCGCTTTCCTGGGTTGGGAAAGCCTTCCGCTTGTGAACCTCGGGCGCGACCACGTTGGGGCAACCATCCACCGAGAATTTACCAAGCTCGGTGCGAACATGCGCCACGTGCGGCTGAACCGCGGGTTCACGAGCCCCCTGCTCTTTCAGTTTGCTGGCGAACCTTCCGATGCGCCGCGCTACAGCTTCGCCTGCCCTGCCTGCGGCCAGACCCGCCAGTTCCACGAGAAGCTCGTGGACAGCGGCGGTGATGAGTTCGTACACTGCGCCTCCGAGTCCAACGTCTTCTTCTTTGACCGAGTCACCGCTGGCACCGTGCGCATGGCACAAGCCGCTCGCGCTGGTGGCGCCTTCGTGTTCTTTGAGCCATCGTCTATCTCAGCCAACCGAAGCCTGTTTGATGCTGCGCTGGGCAGCGCACATGTCGTGAAGTACTCGGTCGACCGGATTCGTGAGCCGTTGGATCACCGTCTGTCTTCAGGCTTCGTCGAGATCCAAACACTGGGTGCGCGGGGCCTACGTTTCCGAAAGCACTCTCTTGCGCCAGACTGGGTCGACCTGCCGGCGCTTCGGACGAGTTCGGTTGCCGACACCTCAGGGGCCGGCGACTGGTGCACGGCAGGCTTCCTGCACGCACTGTTTGCAAGTGGTCGGACCAACGAACTAAGAGACCTAGACTACAACGACATCTATCGTTCTTTGCGACTGGGACAGTCCATCGCGGCTTTGAGCGTGGCACACGTCGGCGCACGGGGAATGATGCGTGCATGGCATCCTGCGGAAGCATTGGGAATGGCTCAGCAGATACTCAATGGGGTAGATGCACCGCATCGGACCGGACCGTCCCGCGTTCAGCGGCGGCTCGAGTCAGTTTGCTGTGTTGATCTGACTTCCGCTAGGCCGCAACCTGGGCGACTATCGACGTTCTTCTGACCTGACACGTTGGTGCATCCTTCGGATAGAGGGCTCGTGCAGCGTCTGTCCTGGGACAGGACGTCAATCGCGGCACGCCTCATCGCGTGGTACAGCGCAATGACCGATTCAGTGGATATAGCGGTCGGTGGAAACAACTTATACAAAGTGGGGGCCTATCAACTCAGTAGTCCATAGACGTTTGCGCCGAATGACTTCTGCCAGCCATCGCCGGACCATCGTCTCGCCGAATTCACGCCGTCCAGTCCATAACCCGTCAGGCACCCCAAACACCATCTGGCCTCTCCTCACCCGGTCGCTGGCCGGGCATCCGCCCACCCGCGACCAAAGCCCCACAACGCGCCCCGGTTGCCCCTGCGCCACTTTTTCCGCCAGTTTTCAAGCCAAAACACCCGATACCCATCGTAAAAACGTGATAGTTTGCTACTGTTTCAGAAGTAAAAAAGCCGCCCGAAGGCGGCTGGCAGCCCGTGCGCACCGGCCTACCGCGGTGGGTCAGCCCTTCTTGGCCACCAGGGTCAGGATGTCGTAGCTGGCGACCAGTTCGCCGTGCTGGTTTTTCACTTCCACGTCCCAGGCGACCACGCCCTGGCCGTTGCCGTTGGCGTCTTTTTTGTTGCGGTCGATCTTGCGTTTGCAGGTCAGGCGCACCTGGATGCTGTCGCCGATCGCCACCGGCTTGACGAAGCGCAGCGTGTCCAGGCCGTAGTTGGCCAGCACCGGGCCGGGCTCGGCCACCACAAACAGGCCGGCCGCGTCGGACAGCACCAGGTAGCCGTGGGCGATGCGCTGGCCGAAGGGCGAGGCCTTGGCGGCTTCGTCGTCGAAGTGCATGTAGAACATGTCGCCGGTCAGGTGGCCGAAGGCATGTACGTCTTCGTCGCGGATCACGCGGCTGGGGGTGAGCAGCGATTCGCCGATCTGGATCTCTTCAAAGTGGCGGCGGAACGGGTGCACGCCGGTTTCCAGCACGGCGCCACCGCGCACGTATTCGCGTGTGACGGCCGTCAGCATCGTGGGCGAGCCCTGCACCGCCGCGCGCTGCAGCAGGTGCGTGACGGCGCGCAGGCCGCCCAGCTCTTCACCGCCGCCGGCGCGGCCCGGGCCGCCGTGCTTGAGCACCGGCAGCGGCGAGCCGTGGCCGGTGGATTCGGCGGCCGAGACGCGGTCGAGCACGTGCACGCGGCCGTGCAGCGCGGCCAGCGCCGGCACCATGGTGGCGGCGGTTTCGGGGCTTTTGGTGACCAGCGAGCAGACCAGGCTGCCCTGGCCGCGCGCGGCCAGCTGCAGGGCCTCTTCCATGCCGTCATACGGCATCAGGGTGCTGACGGGGCCGAAGGCTTCCACGTCGTGCACCGAGGTGTTGGCCAGCGGGTTGCGCGCCAGCAGCAGCGTGGGCTGGAAGAAGGCGCCGGCCGCGGTGCCCTCGCCCACCGGGGCAAAGCCCTCGCCGCCGCCGAACACCACCTCGGCCCCCTGGCGCAGCAGGGCCACGCGCTCGGCCACGTCGGCCTGCTGCGCGTGCGAGGCCAGCGCGCCCATCTTCACGCCGTCCACCGACGGGTCGCCCACCGCCACCTTGGCCAGGCGGGCGGCAATGCGCTCGGCCACGGCGTCCAGGTGCTGGCGCGGGACGATGGCACGGCGGATGGCGGTGCATTTCTGGCCGGCCTTGATGGTCATCTCGCGCACCACCTCCTTGACGAACAGGTCGAACTCTTCGTCGTCGGGCGTCACTTCAGGGGCCAGGATGGCGGCGTTCAGCGAATCGGCCTCGGCGTTGAACGGGATGCTGTGGCGCACCACATTCGGGTGCACGCGCAGCTTGGCGGCGGTGTCGGCCGAGCCGGTGAAGGTGACCACGTCGCGGCCGTCCAGGCGGTCCAGCAGGTCACCCGTGGAGCCGATCACCAGCTGCAGCGCGCCCGCGGGCAGGATGCCGGATTCGTTGACGATGCGCACCATGGCTTCCGTCAGGTAGCTGGTGGCGGTGGCGGGTTTGCCGATGCAGGGCATGCCGGCCAGGAAGCTGGGCGCAAACTTCTCCAGCAGGCCCCAGATGGGGAAGTTGAAGGCGTTGATGTGCACCGCCACGCCGCCGCGCGGCACCAGGATGTGCGTGCCGCCGAACAGGCCCTTTTTGCCCAGGTTCAGCGCCGGGCCTTCGTGGATCAGGTTGCCGCTGGGCAGCTCGGCCGCGCCGGTGCTGGCATAGGAAAACAGCGTGCCGCTGCCGCCTTCGATGTCGATCCAGCTGTCCACGCGGGTGGCGCCGGTGTGGGCCGAGATGGCGTACAGCTCTTCCTTGCGCTCGCCCAGGTATTTGGCCAGTGCCTTCAGACGCGCGGCGCGCTGCTGGAAGTCCAGCGCCAGCAGGCCGGGCAGGCCCACGCGGCGGGCGTAGTCCACCGCCTCGGCAAAGTCGAGCGCTTCGGCATGCGTGTGGGCCACGGTCTGGCCGTTGACGGCGCTGCGCAGCGCCTGGGCCGGCTGCGCGCCGATCCAGCGGCCGCCGATGAAGCTTTGGAGAAGAGTGGTCATGACAGCCTCGACAGGTAAGAAAGAGGAAGTGGGCGGGAAACGGACCGCGAAGCGCGAATATTAACCGACCGATGGGTCGTGAAATATCGTGCATATCCCGATAGAGCAAGGGAATTTTCCTGGGGACCTTGCGTTGCAGAATCAGGGGGAAACAGCAATGTAATGCATCTCGTTAACCCTTACGGGTTTACGCTAGAAAAAAAACGAACGTTCGTTCGTATATTCCGCCCAGTCGCAGTACCCCTCCACCCCGCCCCTTGTCTTTTCTGGAGAAAAGTCCGATGAAGCGCTTCCTCGCCGCCTGCGCGGCTTCCCTGGCCCTGCTGGGCACCCCGGTCGCCCTCAATGCCGCCGACACCTACACCCAGACCCGCCACCCCATTGTGCTGGTGCATGGCCTGCTGGGTTTTGACGCGCTGGGTCCGGTGCAGTATTTCTACGGCATTCCGTCGGAGCTGCGGCGCAGCGGCGCGGTGGTGCACACCGCCAGCGTGTCGCAGTCCAACAGCACCGAGGTGCGCGGTGAGCAGCTGCTGCGCGAGCTGCAGGGCCTGCAGGCCCGCTACGGCTACACCAAGTTCAACCTGATCGGCCACAGCCACGGCGGCAGCACGTCGCGCTATGTGGCCGCCGTTGCGCCCGGTCTGGTGGCCAGCGTGACCACCGTGGGCACGCCGCACAAGGGCAGCAAGGTGGCCGACGCGGTGGCCGGCATCACCAGCTTCACCGGCACCACCGGCGCCGTGGCCGCGCTGGTCAACGGCCTGAGCAGCGTGGTCGCCTACCTGTCGGGCAGCGGCGCCAATCCGCAGAACGCGCTGGCCTCGCTGCAGTCGCTGTCCACCGCCGGTGCGGCCGACTTCAACCGCCGCTTCCCGCAGGGCGCACCCACCACCGCCTGTGGTCAGGGCGCCGAAGTGGTCAATGGCGTGCGCTACTACTCCATGGGCGGCACCTCGGTGCTGACCAATGTGCTGGACGTGTCCGACGGCTTCCTCGGCGCGGCTTCGGTGTTTTTTGGCTTCGAGCAGAACGACGGCCTGGTCGGCCAGTGTTCCAGCCACTGGGGCAAGGTGCTGCGCGACGACTACAACTGGAACCACATGGACGAGGTCAACCATGTGTTCGGCCTGCGCAGCTGGTTCAGCTCCGACCCGGTCAGCGTCTATCGCACCCAGGCCAACCGGCTCAAGTCGCTGGGCCTCTGATCGGCCGGCTGCGCCATGTCCACCGGGCTTGCCTTGCACGCGACACCCCCGCAGGCCGGCACACTGCGCCGGCGGATCGTGGCGGGGGCGGGCCTGGTGGCTGCCGTGGCCCTGGTCCTGTGGTGGGCGGTGCCGAGCCCGGCGCCGGTTGAGGCCCCGCCCACCGCCACCGACACCCGCCCCGTTCACGCCGGCATGACCAACCCGTTTGGCACGACCCCCGGTCCGGGCGCGGGCGCCGGAAACTCATCGGGCGCCCAGCGTGCAGCCGATCTCCCCGACCTGCGCCAGACCTCGCTGGCCGGCACCAGCGCCGACGGCGACTGGGCGGTCGGCGCCGACGGCCGCCTGACGCCCAGCCACACGCTGCGCCGGCGCTTCGACTACTACCTGACGCTGGTGGGCGAGGTGCCGCTGGACAGCCTGCGTGCCCTGGTGGCCCAGCAGGCGGCGGCCGAATTGCGCGAACCCGCACTCAGCGCCGTGATGGCCCTGTGGGACCGTTACGTGGCACTGCAGCAGACGCCATGGAAACACGCGGTGGACCTGCGCCGCCGCGACACCTGGGCAGCGGCGCTGTCCGAGCGCAGCCAGGGCCGCCGGGCCGCCCTGGGCGCCGAATGGGCCGAGGCCTTCTACGCCGACGAAGAACGCGAGCTGGCCGCCATGATCGCCGGCCAGCCGGGCAGCCCCGCCGCGACCGGCGCCACCGGCGCGCCGCCCGCCCACCCCCAGGCCGCCGAGCGCGAGGCCGCCGTCGCCGCCCAATGGCAGCAGTGGGAGCAGCGCCTGGCTGCCGCCCGCCAGCAATTGCAAGCCCTGAACACCGACGCCACCCTCACCCCCGCCCAACGCGCCGAACGCGCCGACCAGCTGCTGGCCGCGCAGTTCACCGGCACCGAGCTGACCCGAGCGCGCGGGGTGCTGCTGGGACGCTAACAGAGCTGAGGAGGGGCGCCGCCGAACCCAACAAAGCGCCCGTTCACGCGGTTTTCCAGACGGCAATGAGGTCATTGAGGTGCCTGGGCCTGGCACCCTGGTGCCGGCGTTACGATTTCTCCACCTTATGAAATCCGATCATTCGACACACACCGGCCGCCAACGTCACAGGTTCTGGGTCGCGGGTCTGCTGGGCATCTGTGTCGCCGCAGTCAGTCTGGACGGCCCGCGCGCTCAAGAGGCCGGGCAAACGGTCGCAATCTCCGCTTCACCCGCTCCAGAAGCTTTGGCAGTGGACGCGTCGCGGTTCACCGCACAAGACTTCGATTGGTTCGACAGCGAGCGCCAGCGACAAGTGCCCGCGAAACTGTATCTGCCCGCCGGAAAGCCTGCGGTGGGGTCGGTGCCGCTGGTGGTCTTTTCGCACGGAATCGGCGGCTCCAGGGACGGCTACCGCTATCTCGGTCAGTACTTCGCCGCGCACGGGTATGGCAGCCTGCATGTGCAGCATGTGGGCAGTGACCGTCAGATATGGCGGGGCAATCCGTTTGCGCTGACGGCCCGCTTGAGCGACGCGGCGCAAGCCGCTGAGGCGCTCCATCGCGTGCAGGACCTTCGCTATTCGCTCGATACGATCCTGGCTGCCCCAGTGGGCGCACTGTTCGACACCCGGCGAATCGCCGCCGCCGGTCATTCCTATGGCGCCAATACCTCCATGCTGATTGCAGGGGCGCAGTTCGAGCAGCAAGGGCGAACCGTGTCATTGCAAGACCCCCGAATCAGCGCGGCCATCCTCATTTCAGCGCCCCGCTTGTACGACCAGGGCGATCCCAAGCGAATCCTTGGCAGCATTGACATTCCGACGCTTCACATCACCGCCACCGAAGACGTGATCCAGATCCCCGGCTACTTTTCGGGCCTCCAGGATCGGGTGGACATTTTCCAGGCCATCGGCAGCGAACGTGGGGCTCCCAAGGTCCTTGCCGTTTTCAACGGCGGGTCGCACAGCATCTTCACCGACCGCGCAGCCACCGGCGGGCTGGACCTGAACCCCAAGGTAAAAATCGCTACCCGCCAATTGGCGCTGGCCTTCTTGAACGCGATACCTGCGCGCGACCATCAGGCGATGGATGCCTGGCCACGGGACAACGCCGGCCTTCTTGCCCGATTCGAAAAGCGCGAACCTTAGCCCGGTTGCCACCGCGCCACGGGCGTTCATCTGACCACACCCCGGCATGCGGCGCGTCAAAGCCTTCCAAGCTTGCGATCCGTCTTCAAGCCACGGGTTCGATCCCGCTGGCGGAAAGCCGGACGGCGGCCATCGCCCCTTCCCGCCGCCCGCGCAAGTTCCGGCTGCACGCGCATATTCCCGAAGTGTCTCGTCGAAATTTTCTGCTTTTGGCGAAGCGATTCGCCCCCAGATCGGACCTTTGAGTCCCCTTGCGGCGCCGGCCCCCCCCCCGGCGCTCTTCGCGACCCGAGATCGGAGGCCACACCATGCAAACCCATCTGGACGAGCTGCTGGCGCGTATCCGCGCGCTGCAGGAAGAGGTTGAAGACGAATACCACCAGCAGCGCAGCGTCTGGGAGGCGCGGCGCCAGGCGCTGGCGGGCGACCTGTCGCGCCAGCAGCGGCGCTACAAGATCGGGCTGTTCCGCTTTCTGCGGCGCTCCAGCCTGCTGGCGGTGATCACCGCGCCGGTGATCTACCTGGGCTGGATTCCGTTTGTGCTGATGGACCTGTTCGTCACGCTCTACCAGGCGGTGTGTTTCCCGGTGTACCGCATTCCCAAGGTGCGGCGCTCCGACTACCTGGTGTTCGACCGCGAAGACCTGCCCTACCTGAACGCGATCGAAAAGTTCAACTGCTTTTACTGCTCCTACGGCAACGGCGTGGCGGCCTACACCCGCGAGGTGGCCGCGCGAACCGAGCAGTACTGGTGCCCGATCAAACACGCCCGCCGCATCCGCGACGCGCACGGCCGGTACCCCAAGTTCTTCGACCACGGCGACGCCGAAGCCTTCCGCCAGGGCCTGGCGCGGCTGCGGCGGCAGTATGAGGATGAAGACGAAACGCGCGGAGCCGGGGGTGGGTCGCCGGACGGGCCGGGGCGGGACTGAGGTGGGAGGTTGCTGGGGGGATCTGATGGCCGCCGGCGGTCGCTGGCCGGTGGTCGTGGCGAAATTCTGGATGAAATTGGACGGTTCCCAGCGTGGTATGGTCTTTTTCAGCTATGGAATCAGGAGTTTCGGGAGGGCTGTTCAAGGGAGAGCGAATCAGGCTGATATGCAGGCGATCAACCATTGGTCCGTGGCTGCTATAGGCTGGATGCTGCCCTTGCTATGTGGTCATTGATCGGCAGCTTGCGACTCATAGCGGTCGTAGCGATTTGCCAACCTGACGTCCGAATGTAGTCAGCCAATCGGTATGTCGCGTGCTCACATGAGTTGTACCGTCTGCATAGCGTCGCGGTTGGCGCGGTGTTTGGCCTAACCGGAGGGCAGATTTCAGCGCCTTTGATCCCCGTCTCCAGATAGGCGGGACCAGTATCGTCCTCGCCGTCATCGCGGCGCGGCCTGCGTCGATCCAGATACCACGAATCAACCGCTGACCCTTTATGCTTGTCTCTTGCCGCCGCCGGTCGGCGGCGAGATCCTAAGCAGATGAACGAGACCGAAGCCACCTTACGCGACCCGCTCCAGGGCACCCAAGTGATGAGCACTGTTGCCACGGGCGGCGGTGGCGGCATCTTTCAGGCTCGGGTTGGTGCCCTCTACCTGGCCAACATGCTCACAGGGTTGCCAACAGCTTTTTGCCTGCACGGCGCTCGGATCGAAGAGCTGCGCTTCGAGGGTCGCTACAAAAGCGTCCACACCGATGACATCTACTGCCGACTCACGGACGCGAACGGCACTTGGCTGCAACTCATCCAGTGCAAGCGAGGCCTGAACGCGACGGCGCGCAACACTGACTTCATCGACGGTCTGCAGGGGGCCTGGCGCGACTTCCTTGGTATCGATGGCAGCCCCTTTGACCGCGCCTGTGATGTACTGGTGCTTGCAACCATGAACTCAGGGTCTGCCGCCAACCAGGCGGCTAAGCGCCTGTGCGAACTTGCTCGTGCATCGGTCGACCTTGCTGACTACCTGCAGAAGGTCACCTCCAATCTCTTCAACAAGAAGCACAAGGACACCTGGGAAGCATTCAAAACGGTCTCGAAGGAGACCTTGACCGACAAGTACACGGAGGAGTTGGTCTTCCAACTGCTCCGGCGACTGCGTGTCGACATTCACGACCTCGGCACCGATTCCTCGCAGGAGCTCAGTCTAGTCCAAGCACTCTTGTCTTCAGGGCAGCCCGGAGACTCCGGGCAACTGGTGTGGGACGGCCTGTTCTCCTACGTCCAGGAGCAAGGCATCGCAGTAGGTACCGTGACTCAGTCGACGTGGTCTCAGACGGCCAAGGGCGGGTTGCATGCGGCAATGAGCCGCTTGGCTGCATCACGCGGGCTGGGCAGCGTCGCCGAGCGCTTGACTCAACGAGCCCTGCTTCAGCTCTCCCTTATCACGACCGCTCTGCCCAACGGCGCCCATATCCCCCGCGGGGAGTCTGTCGGTCGTGCGTTGGCAGCTCTCGACGAACGCCAGCTTGTCATCATCACTGGCGGCCCTGGCGCAGGTAAGTCCGCTGTTGTCTCGGAGCTGTCCCGTCTGCTGCGAGAGTCCGGCCCACTGTTCTTCTTCCGAGGCGATGAACTCGACGTGCCAACCCTGGCAGCAGTTCAGTCGCTCAACGGGCTTCAAGACCCGGTGCAGGGCATTGACACCCTGCTGCGCACAGCTGCGCCCACCGTCATCATCGACTCGCTGGAGAAGGCTCTCGAAGCACAGAACCCAGGTGCGCTTGAAGAGCTGCTCGCACTTGTCCTCAAGAACAAGTCCTCGAGGCTGTGCATCACAACGCGCTCCTACGCTCTCAACGGCCTGTACACAAACTTCCTCTACAGCTTCTCCAGCCATGTCGTTGACTTACCTGTTCTGACGGATGCTGAGATCGCCGGCGCGGTAGCCGGCGGTCCGCTTGAGCAAGTTGTTACCAAGGACGCGGGAGTCAAGGAAGTTCTGCGCACACCGTACTACCTGCAGCTTGCGTTCAAGTACGCCTCGGCGGGAGCCGCGCTACCAAGCGCTTCAGGCAACGACCTTAGGCGCGCGCTGTGGACAGAACGCGTTTCACCCAGCAAGGGCCTCTCGGCAGCCATGCGCACAAGGCGGCAAGCCGCCTTCGACGAAATCTGCTACCTGCGCACTGAACGCTTCGCACAGTTTGTTGAGGCGCCTCCAGACGCTGAAGCGGTTGCGGCGCTTATGCAAGACGGCGTGCTCGCCCAAGATGATGCTGCCCGCGTATCCCCGGCACACGACGTTCTGGAGGACTGGTCACTTTTCTTCAGGGTTGAACGCGAGGTCCGCTCGGCGGAGCGCGACTGGTCAGCGTTGTTCACAAAGCTCGGCTCACATGCGGGTATGCGACGAGCACTGCGCTCATGGACAGCACAGAGATCGGCTGAAGGCGACGATGACGCCTACGCGCTCATGGAGGCAGCTCTCCGGACCGATACGACGATTTCGCAGCTGTGGCGCGATGAGATTGCCATCGGTCTGCTGCGCTCTGACCGTGTCGAGGAGCTGGTCACAAAGCTTGGGAGTAGTGGCGCCTTTAGTAGCGCAGATCTGCTTCAGCGGCTGAGTCACCTGCTAAGGGTTGCTTGCAAGGGCCCGACTTCCATCGACTACTCGCACCTTGCAGCCGACCCGGCCAAGAAGGAACTTGTAGCTCGGGTCGGGATGGCAGCGCCGGTAGGCAAGGCTTGGGACGTGATGATTGAGTTGGTCGCAAAGGCGTTCCCGTCCCTGCCGCCGAAAGCTCACTCTTGGGTTGTCCAGCTCGCTGAAGATGCAGTCGCGCATGATGACGTCTGGCACAAGCCCACTGCACGCGTGGCCAACGTCTTCAGCATGGCTGAGCACTATTGCTGGCAAGACAACGACACGTGGTACCGCGAGAAGTCGGTTGGCATGCGGTTTTACGAGCTTATGTGCCGCTGCTCTGGAGCTGATCCCGCTAAGTTCAAGGTGTTCATCGACGCACTTGTGAAGCGGGTCTCCGAGGACCGAGAAGACCGCGACGTCTATGCCGAGGAGCGCTTGGAGTTCCTTACCAACGTCAAGCACTGCAGGGAGCCTGTCTACTTCAACGCAGACTTGGTTCGCACGGCGTTCTGGGCCCTCTACACCGAGCCCGGGCCACGAACGGAACGTCATTTCGGCATGGACGGCTGGGAGGCAGCCATGGGCCTCAGCCAGAGAGTGACGCATGCGTTCTTCCCTCCGTCCGTGCTGCAAGGACCTTTCCGGTGGCTCTTGCTCTACTCCTTCGCCAAGAGCGTGCGCTTCGTCGTCGACCTATGCAATCACGCAGCTGCATGCTTTGCGAAGTCGCATCCGGAAGAGGTTACCTGGCTGCCGCCGGAGCAAAGCCCAAACGGTCGGGCGCACATTCACGACTGGCGGCTTTGGGCAGCCTATCGCGGTCACTCCGTCTCCAGCTACTTGTTGAACTGCGCGCTTATGTCTCTGGAGGAAAGGCTCCTCATTGAGGCGAAGACACAGCCGGAGATCATCTCCGACGTCCTTGGGTTCATTTTGGAGAGAGGGGAGTCGAGCTTCACTACGGGGCTGGTGGCAGGCGTCCTAGTGGCGCATCCGAACCTTGTCACTGAGAAGATGCTGTCGCTCTTCAGGTGCCCCCGGTTTTTTGCCGACGACATCGCGCGTTACGTTGGAGAGGCCACGGCTCTGGCCATCCACGGGGGTCACGACGGCTTGGACGACGAGAGGCAGAACGAGCGTATCGCCAGCAACAAGCTGCCGCACAGAAAGCAGCACCTAGAGATGCTCGTGCTGCAGTTGCAAATCACCCGGCCCGACCTCCGGGAGGGCGTTTTTGCGCTCCTCGACGAGCACATTGAAGATCTCAAGAACGCCCAAGACGTGCCTGACGGTTGGCGCATGGGGCTTAAGCGCATGGATGCTCGCGGAATGAAGCTTGGCGAGCCAGTTGATGATGGGAGGTACTTCCCTCTGGAGATCACGAATCTAGAGCCCGAACTCCAGCAAGTAAGCGACGAAGCCCAATCAAGAAGTCAGCTCATGAACCGGCTGGCGGCTGTCCGACTTTGGGCAGGGGCCATAACACAGCCAACATTCACCTCTTCACCGGAGGCCGCAAACCGGTTCTCTTCCTCGTCCGAGGTGTATGAGGAGTTCTGGCGGCTTCTTAAAGAGGTTAAAGGGCAAGACGAGGCCATGCTGCTGGGGCTGGACGATGACCTGCCCTGTGCGCTCATTCAGCGCTGGCCTACTGACACATCTGAAGCCCTCCGCTGGGCCAAGGACCATCTTCTCGACATGACTTCGAAGCGGCTGGACAACGACGCTTGGATGCGTCGCGGTCCCGCGACGGGGGAGCTGGTGGCCAAGACGCTCATCTTGCTGGCAAGCGTAGACCCAGGGAATTCAAAGCTTCCTGCGTCCCTCGCCAACATCATTACCGAACCTGTCTGGAAGGTTCGCCGAGCCGGAGCTCTTGCGATCTCGGAGGTTTTGAGGCCCAAGCAGCCTCAACTCGCAGAGAGCCTGACCACGGCGTTGGCGCTGTACGCTGAAGCACTAGATACGACTATTGGCACTGCGCAAAGACGCAGGCGCGACTTTGTCGATGAGGCACGAAACACAACCACCAAGACGCTAGTGGCAGCGCTTACTGGCGGGAAGCTTCCCCCCAGACCTGCTCCCAAGAGCCTGGCCGCCGTCAAGGAGTGGACAATCGCGCTCGATGCCGCCCGCAGCGAAACGCCAGACACTTGGAGAGTCCAGGCACTCATATCACTGGTGCGCCTGATGGCCAACCAAGAAGGCAAGCCGCGAGTTGACCGGTACGACCCGGACTACGTCGACTTCAAAGCGCGCTGGGAAGTGGGAGACCTCCTGGCGTCTGAACTTCTGGTTCAGGGCGCGGACAAGACACCTGTCTTCGAAGCTCTTGACTACTGCATCGAGCATGGCCCGGAGCTCAGCGAGAGGGTGCTGGAGTCAACCTTGCGCGGGAGCATGGAGCAGGAATACACCAACGCGGATGCCTTTTGGCGAGTGTGGGACCGGGCCGCTGCAAAGCTCCTTCCAGACGAGTCGTTACGAACGTGCTCTCGGCGCGTGTACAGCAAGAACGAGAAGCCGCTCGCCGTTGTGCTGTTCCAGTCCATTCTTTGGGTCAAGGCCTTCCACGACTTGCCGCTGCTGCGAAGCCGTCCTCGCTTCGTCGCAGACTGTCTTTCAACAGCTGGTGACAGCTGGCATGCGCTAGAACATCTTCTTGCATTGATGGCAGGTGTTGGTAGGGCAACAGCGGTGCCTTCCGCGCTGCTGCAACTGAGGGATGCGATAGCAAAGGCTCCGGCTGACCTTTTCCACGACGGAAGCAGCCTTTGGAACGCAGAAACTGTCTGCCAAGCGGCTGTGCACGAGCATCGTCAGACGCTCCACCGCGACGTGACCCTCAGGCAAGCTACTTTGGACGTGCTGGACAGGTTAGTAGACGCTGGATCGTCCTTGGCCTTTCAGTTGCGCGACTACCTTGCGACGTCGCCGCCGGGTATATCCTCCAAACTTTCAGTCTCAAGCTAAGCTGCGCCGCCGACTAAGTAGCGGCCCGCAACAACAGCCTTCCTTCCAAAAAGCCGACGGTCCCAGATGTCGGCTATTGGCCTGAGCGGTCAGTGACAAGGTCGTCCTCGGGAGACTGCTCCCGCAGCACAACAGTCACCCCAAACACAGCACCCCCACCCCGCACGGCGGCCTGCAGGCCCTGCGCCCCATCACCACAGCCCCATCACCACAGCCCCATCACCCACCCCGCCAGCCCAAACCACCCAAGTCACCATTCCACCGCCAAAATCCCAACAAAAAAGCGACCATCCCATCACGGAATGGTCGCTTTTTGCTATGGACTCAATAGCAAATCAGGGCGGGCTTCACCCCCTCACACCACCTCCAGCGCCAGCAGCCCGGTGGCGGTGTTGGAGATCGGGATGTGGTAGTTGCCGTGCACCTTCTTCACGCGGGCGCCGCCGGCCGAAAGGGCGCCGCGCATGGCCAGCCAGTTGAGCAGTTCCACGCCCTGGGTGCCGGCTTTTTTCCACAATTTCGAGGTCGCTGAACTGGGTGACCCACTCGGGGTTGGTTTCCATGCTGTCCAGGAACTGCAGGTCAAAGCGCTGGTTGATCAAGCCGGCGCGCTCGAATCGGCGACCCGAAAGGGCCGCCAGCCCAGCGGTCGATGTTGCAGGCGCCGCCAGCACGCCGCAGGGCCTTGCCGGGTGCCGGGGTTGCGCTGCCGGTGGCCGCGTCGCCGAACGCCGCTAGTGGCCCAACCGGCCCAGTCCGACCTCGATCAGGCCTTCGGCGCGGCGCAGCAAAAAGAGCACATCCAAGCCCATGCGCTGTGCCATGGCAAGACCGTCGTCGGGTCCTGCCACCAGCAGGGCCGTGGCCCAGGCATCGGCCTGCATGCAGCTGCTCGAGAGCACGGTGACCGAAGCCACGGCGTTGTTCACCGGCGCACGGCGGCGGGGGTCCATGGTGTGGGCCAGGCGGGTATCGCCCACTTGCAGAAAGCGTCGGTAGTCGCCCGAGGTGGCCACCGCCACGTCATCGAGTTCGATGACGCCGTGCGCCGCGCGGCGCCCGGCCTCCGGGCGTTCGAGCGCCACCGCCCACGGAGCACCGCTGGCCTGCGGGCCCAAAGCGCGCAGCTCACCATCCAGCGACGCCAGCGCATGCCGCACACCATGCTGTCGCAGCACGTGGACCATGCGGTCCACCGCGTAGCCCTTGGCAATGCCGCACAGGTCGAGCTGCACGGGATCGTGCTTGCGGGCCCGGCCTGCGCGACTGTCCAGCTCCAGGCAGCCGTTCGCATGGTGTGGTGTGGGCTGCCGCGCCATGCGGATCGCTTCCGGATCGGGGGTCTCGCGCACGGCGCCAAAGCCCCAGGCATCGACCAGTGGTCCCACGCAGGGGTCGAACGCGCCTGCGCTCAGGCGGTGGACGTCGAGCGCACAGGCCAGCACCTCCATGATCTGCATCGGCAGGTCCACCCAGTCGCCCACCGGCGCGCGGTTGAGGCGCAGGAGGTCGCTGTCCGGCTTCCAGGGTGACATCTGTGCGTCCACCTGCTCCACCGCTCGGGCGAGGTCCAGTCGCAGGGCGGCCAGGTCGACCGTGTTTTCGGCATCAACACGGACCGACCAGCGTGTGCCCATGGTCGGGCCGTGCAGGGTGGTGCGATGGCACGGCGCAGCGGATTCAGAAAACATCTTCGGCATACCGCTCCCTGGATTTCAGCTTCGCGACGCTGAGCTGCAGTGGCGCCAGCACCGTGTCGAGCGCTTCGGCCACGCCCTGCGCCATGGCCCGGCTGCCGCACACACGCACGAGGGCGCCCTGTGCCACCAGGCTGCGCACGAACTCGGCGTCTTGGCGCAGGGCGTCCTGCACATAGCCGCCGCCGTCGGGCACGCGCGAGAAAGCCGTGTGCAGCGTTGCCAGGCGCCCTTCGCCAAGCCAGCGCTGAATGTCGGGGTGGAAGTAGAAATCCTGCGCCGGGTCGCGTCCACCAAAGTACAGGTGCATGGGCGTTCGCCGGTCGTTGCGACGGATGAAACCCGCCAGCGGTGCAACCCCGGTGCCCGCCCCGATCAGCAGCACCGGCTTGCGCTGGTGTGGCAAAGCAAATCCGGGGTTGGGCCGGATGAAGGCGGTGATGAGGCCCCCCGTCTGCAGGCCCAGCAGGTGCGTGGAACACAGCCCCCCGGGCATCTGGCGCACGCAGATTTCCAGAAACCCGTCCTGCCAGCCCGATGCCAGCGAGTAGTACCGCGGCACGGCCGAGCCGGGCGGCACGATGCCCACCAGATCGCCCGCCGCGAACGGCGCCAGGCCCTGCCCGCGCAGGCGGGCGCCAAGGCCTTGTGCAGGCCATGCAAAGCGCAGGATCGAGGTGGCCTGTCCGGCGGCACCCACGAAGTCCTGGCGCCCGATGAGCGTGAGCGCCGTGGTGGCTGGCACGGGCGGCACATGCTCCAGCACCAGGGGTTCGCCCAGCGCCTCGGCCAGGGCAACGCCCCAGCGCGCGAATTGCTGGCCCGATTGCTGGTGGATGCACTCCAGGGGCAGCAGCGCCGGCCAGGCGTGTGCGCGCAGCGTCTGGTCCAGTGCCTTGGCGAAGGCGCAGAAGGCCGGGAACTGCCGGTCGCCAAAGCCCAGCACGGTCACCGGCACCGCGCTGGCGGTGCGTGTGGCGATGTGGGCCAGCGCCTGGCGGGCGTGGGCCGGGGCCTGGCCTTCGCCATAGGTGGCTGCCAGCACAAACACCTGCCGTGTGGCGGCCGTGGTCTGAAAATGTTCCAGCGCGCCGGTGTGCACGCGGTGGCCGCACTGGTTCAGTGCGTCCTGCAGCGTTTGGGCAAAACCCCAGGTGCTGCCGCCCTCGCTGGCCACGAAGATCAGCACGTCGGCCTGTGCCAGGGTCGTGTTCCCCGTGATCCGCGGCGCCTGGCGGCGTGCCTGCCACCAGATGACAAGGCCCGACAGCCAGAACAGCAGCACGCTGGCACCCACCAGCCCGAGCACCACGGCCCAGGGCCAGGCCGCTTCGCCCGTGTGCAGCACCACGGCCCAGTCGTAGACGCGCTGAGCCAGGGTGGCGTCCTGCCAGGCCAGCATCTGGCCCGAGTACCGGTCGATCCAGCCCTGCCCCTGTGTGGTGGTGACCTTCCAGGTGTCTTCGGGGTCGGCGGCGCCCGGGAAATTCAGCTTGCGCAGATCCTGCACCACCAGGGTTTGCAGCGCAGCCAGCTGCGCGCCGGGCAAGGCTGGCTGGCCGGCAATCACCGACAGCACCTCCGGTTCGGTCCGGGCATCCAGCGTCACCAGCCCCAGCGTCGATGCGCTCATGGTCAGCGCCGTGATCGCGCTCAGGCACAGGACCAGGAGCACCACACGGCCCGCGACCACGTGGATGCGCTGCGCCAGCGAGCCACGCACCCGCGCCGCCAGCTGTCGCCAGCCGCCCATGCGCCGCAGCAAGAGCACCAGGGCCGAGATGCACAACAAGGCCATGGCCAGCGCAATGCCCGCTGCGCCCCAGCGCCCGGCGTCGCCCAGCAGCAGCGAGCGGTGCAGGTTCTTCACCCAGCGCGGCAGTGCCGAGGCTTGCCAGGCACCCAGGACCCGTCCATCGGCCGGGTCCACATACTGCGCCTGCGGCTGGTCGCCGGCAAAGCTGAACACCACGATGGCACCCGAGGGCAGGTGGCGAATCTCCTCAGCGCCTGGAACCGTGCGCGTCACGCGCTCCACCAGCGTGGCCACCGGCAGACCGCCCGGTGCGGTGGGAGCCTGCCAGGCCTGCTGCACCGGATCGATCGCCAGCATGGCGCCACTGACACCCAGCACCACGGCCAGGGTGCCCACGGTCAGTCCCAACCAGCGGTGGATGCCTTTCCAGCTCATGCGAGTCCCTTTACTTGAGTTGCAAGGTCACCGACTGGATGTACTGCTTGCCGGCCTGCGGCTTGCCGACATTGGCGGTGGACAGCGGCATGCGAACCTCGGACGGGCTGTCACGCATGTCTTCAACCGCGGCATCGAGGCGAATTTCATAGCCGGCGTCGATCAGCGCATCCGCCAGATCGGCCGTGACCTTGAGGGTGCGCCCCGCACCCACGCTGGCGCCGGTGACGCCGTCCAGGCGCCTGGCGTCACCAGCGGAGAGGCGGCTCCAGTCGGACAAGTGCTTGTGGTACTTGGCTTTGCCGCCGGCCACCCACAGTGTGCGCACATAAGCGCCCTTGGCATCGGTCAGGTAGGCCGCCACGTAGGCGCCGTTGCCACCGTAGTCCTTGAGCTGTGCGGTCAGCGTGACCTGGCGGCTGTGTGCCAGAGCGGGAACGGCCAGGGCGCAGGCGGTGGCCAGCATGGTCAGAATCGGTTTGGACATGGTGATGTTCCTGTGAGGTTGGGAAATGAGAGGGGGGTCACCCGATCTGGCCGCGCGGCGCGCCGCCCGGGGTCGGCAAAGGCGATGAAGAGGTGGCGCCGTCGGCTGGTGGGGGGCGGACGGGCTGCGGGGCCGATTCATCGGCACCGCGACCGTGATCGCGATCCCGCCGGTGGTCGTCTTGCCTGCGCTTCAACACCTTCAGGGTTTCCGGGTCGATGGTGGCTTTGAAGCGGCGGCCTTGGGCGTCGGTGCCGCGAACCTCGTAGCAGCCGTCGTCGATCTTCAGCCGCTGGATCTGCCAGCCCTGGGCCGCGGCCATCTGCCGCACGGCCTCGCGTGACTGCCAGCGATGGAGGGGCGCATCACACTCATCCCCGGCCGTTGCGGACAAGGCGGCCAGGCCCAGAGACAGCAACAGCAGGCCCTGGCGCAGACGGACGTCGGATTTCATGGGGGCTCCTTTCGGGCGGGTTCACGGGTGTCCACGGTTCAGGCCGTGGTGTTGGGGGCATTGTGGAAACCCCACCGTGTACGCATACTGAACGGCGTATTCATGGGCTGTTCATCAACCGGGCGTTCCAATGGGCCAGCGACGGCATCCGGCGCCGGCATTCAGGGGCATGCGTCAGATCATTGGCCCGCCGAGGCCAGGCGCGTATGCTGAAAACCGGAGCGCGCCACGTCCGGACCTTCCCCACCCGCCTTGAACCTGTCATGCCATCCCTGAGCCCCGCCGAGGACACCAAAGACCCCGACCACAGCCTCCCGGAGCGGGCCGCCGCCGCCTCGCGCTCAACCCGGGTCAGCGTCGCGGCCAACCTGGTCCTGACCACCACGCGGCGGGTGGCGGGCGTGCTGGCGACGTCGCAATGCCTGATCGCTCACGTCGTCGTGCTGTTGGCCAACCACCCGCGTCAGAAGGACGCCGACGAAGGCCATCGGCATGGTCACCATCGGTTCGAGACCGCGGCCCGTCTGGTCCCGGGTGCGACGCTGCGTGTCGAAGCGGACCACGACCGTGCCGTGGACGCCCGCGGCCGGGTGATGCCGCGACACCGCGTCCGCCACCGCATGACCCAGGCGGCCCCCTGGCAACGGCCCGACCTCGATCATGCGGTGGCCATGCAACCGCCCGCGGGCTAGGACGGCGGCATGGAAACCGTTCCTGCCCGTGGTCTGACGTCGGCCGAGGCGCGCCAGCGCCTGGCCCAACAAGGCGCCAACGAGCTGCCTGCTGCGGCGCAGCGCCGGGGGTGGGACTTGCTGCGGGAGGTGGTGGCAGAGCCGATGTTCCTGCTGCTGGTGGCCTGCGGGGCCATTTACCTGGCGCTGGGTGATCGGCATGAGGCCTTGATGTTGCTCGGGTTCGTGCTGGTGGTCATCGGCATCACGTACGTCCAGAAGCGCCGCAGCGAACAGTCACTGGCGGCGCTGCGCGACCTGTCCAGCCCGCGTGCGCTGGTGATCCGCGATGGGCAGACGGTCAGGATCGCCGGGCGCGAACTGGTCGTCGGCGACACCGTCCTGCTTGCCGAAGGCGATCGGGTGCCTGCCGACGTCCGGTTGATCGAAGCGTCGAACCTGATGATCGACGAATCGCTTCTGACCGGCGAATCGGTGCCGGTGCTGAAGCAGGCGAACGATGTGATCGACGCCGGCGACGCAGACCCTCGCAGCCAGGCCCTGTCGGGCGCGCTGGTCACGCAGGGCACGGGCAAGGGCATTGTGGTGGCCACCGGCGCGCGCAGCGCCCTGGGGCGCATCGGCGCCTCCCTGAAGTCGATGGCCACCGAGACCACGCCGGTCCAGCGCGAGACCCGGCGGATCGTCACCTGGGTGGCGGCGTCCGGTCTCAGCCTCGCCGTGGTGCTCGCCCTGGCCTGGGCCCTGTCGCGCGGCGACTGGCTGCATGGGCTGCTGGCCGGCCTGACGCTCGCCATGGCCATCCTGCCGGAAGAGCTGCCGGTCGTGCTGACCATCTTCCTCGGTCTCGGTGCCTGGCGGCTCGCGCGCGAGAAGGTGCTGACCCGCAGCATGCCGGCGGTCGAACTGCTGGGGGCGACAACGGTGTTGTGTGTTGACAAGACCGGCACGCTGACGATGAACCGCATGGCGGTGCGCAGGCTGTGGTCCGCCGACGCGCAGCATTGTCTGGGTCCCACCGATGCGCCAGCCTTGCCGGAGGCGCTTCACCCGGTGCTGGAATACGCCGTGCTCGCCAGTCATCGCCGCGCTTTCGATCCGATGGAGTCCGCGATCATCGAAGCGGGTCAGAGTCGTCTGTCGGGCACCGAACATCTGCACGCGGACTGGGAACTTCTGGACGACTACCCGCTGTCGCCGCAGATGCTCGCCATGTCCCGCGTCTGGCAGTCACCGGATCGACAGGACCGGCTGGTTGCTGCCAAGGGTGCGCCAGAAGCGATCATGGACCTCTGTCACCTTGATCCATCGCAGCAGAAGCCTGTTGCGCAACAGGTTGAGGCGATGGCTGCCGACGGGTTGCGGGTCCTGGCGGTCGCACGGGCCTTTTTTCCCTCGGGTGAATTGCCCGGCGGCCAGCACGACTTCGATTTCGAGTTCATGGGACTGGTTGCGCTGGAGGACCCGGTGCGACCGGACGTGCCGGCGGCCGTCGCCGAGTGCCGGGCCGCCGGCATCCGGGTCGTGATGATCACGGGCGACCATCCCCACACCGCCCTGGCCATCGCGCGACAAGCGGGGTTGGTCGCCGATGGGCGGGCCGTGACCGGCCCGGAGCTGGACCGACTGGATGACGCAGCGCTGGCGGCGCGCCTGGCCGACACCCATATGTTTTGCCGTGTGCAGCCCGAGCAGAAGCTTCGGCTGGTGCAGGCTTTTCGCACCCGAGGCGACGTGGTTGCGATGACCGGCGATGGCGTCAACGACGCCCCCGCCCTCAAGGCTGCCCACATCGGCGTGGCAATGGGCGCCCGGGGGACCGACGTCGCCCGCGAGGCCGCGGCCCTGGTGCTGCTGGGTGACGATTTCGCGTCCCTGGTGACGGCCGTGCGCTATGGACGCCGCGTCTTCGCCAACCTGCGAAAGGCCATCGCCTTCGTCCTGGCGGCGCATCTGCCGATCATCGGTTTGTCGATCGTGCCGCTGATCCTGGGCTGGCCGATGGTGCTGATGCCGGTGCACATCCTGTTCCTCCAGCTGATCATCGACCCGGCCTGTTCCATCGTCTTCGAAGCCGAGCCTCTGGAGGCCAACGCCATGCGGGTGCCGCCCCGGCGCCCGGATGCGCGCCTCTTCGACCGGCAAGTCCTGTTGCGCGGTGCGCTTCAGGGCTGCGGCCTGTTCGGCATCGTGCTGATGGCCTACCTGCTTGCCCGATCGGATTCCGGCTCCGACGAGACGGCGCGTGCGCTCGCATTCGCGGTCCTGGTGGTCGGCAATCTGGTGCTCATCCATGCCAACCGGACCTGGACAACCCGAAGCGGCCCGGCGCCATCCTGGAACGTCGCTTTCGGCTGGATCGTCTTGGGGACAGGCGTGCTGCTGGCGCTGGTTCTGGGTGTTCCCGCCATCAGCCGCCTGTTTCTCTTCGCCACACCATCTGCTGCGCTCTTGTCGAGTGGCGCGGCATTGTGTCTGGGCGCGCTGGTTTGGTTCGAGGCGACCAAACGGCTCGCAAACCGATGGGGCAACTGAATGGGCCACTGAGGCATCGAGCCGTGCCGTGCGGCCCACGCCAGCCAAGTCGCCCTTCCACCGCCAAAATCCCAATAAAAAAGCGACCATCCCAGCACGGAATGGTCGCTTGATGCTATGAACTCAATAGAAAGTCAGGAGGGGGGTGCTTCACCCCCTCACACCACCTCCAGCGCCAGCAGCCCAGTGGCGGTGTTGGAGATCGGGATGTGGTAGTTGCCGTGCACCTTCTTCACGCTGGCGCCGCCGGCCGAGAGGGCGCCGCGCATGGCCAGCCAGTTGAGCAGTTCCACGCCCTGGGTGCCGGCTTTTTCCACAATTTCCAGGTCGCTGAACTGGGTGACCCATTCGGGGTTGGTTTCCATGCTGTCCAGGAACTGCAGATCAAAGCGCTTGTTGATGAAACCGGCGCGCTCGCCTTCGAGCTGGTGCGACAGGCCGCCGGTGCCCAGCACGGCCACGCGCTTGGAGCTGTCCCAGCTGCGGATGGCCTCGCCCACGGCCTGGCCCAGGCGGTAGACGCGGCGCGCGGTGGGCAGCGGAAACTGCACGGTGTTGATGTTGATCGGCACGATCTCCACCGGCGCGCTGTCGTGGCCGGGCCAGAACAGCTTGAACGGCAGCGAGCAGGCGTGGTCGATCAGCAGTTCCTGGCAGGTGACGATGTCGAACTCTTTGGCGATCAGCTGGTTGATCAGGTGCCAGGACAGATCCTGGTTGCCCTTGAGCGGCGGCAGGGTGGGAATGCCCCAGCCTTCGTCGGCGTTGTGGTATTCGGCCGCGGCGCCCACGGCGAAGGTGGGCATCTTGTCCAGGAAGAAGTTCAGGCCGTGGTCGTTGTAGAACACCACCACCACGTCGGGCCTGATCTGCTCCAGCCAGCGGCTGACGGGCGGAAAGCCGTCGAAGAAGGGTTTCCAGTACGGGTCTTGCTGCTTGCCCTTGTGGATGGCGCCGCCGATGGCGGGAATGTGCGAGGTGGCGAGGCCGCCGATGAGTTGTGCCATGGTTGTGCTCCAGAAATTTTGTTAAGGGATCAGGCGGCGCCGGGCCGCCCCAAGCCGACTGCGGCCCCCTCGGGGGGCAGCGATACGCGCAAGCGATGAGCGTGGGGGCTCATTGCTCGTTCGCGGCGACCAATTTCGCCTTGAATTCATCTTTCGTGACCCCGGTCTGCTGCGCGCCGATGTCCTGCATGTCCAGGCCGTAGATGCCGGCCAGCTTGGCCAGGTAGTAGGCGTTGCCGCCGGCGGCCAGCATCTGCAGCACCTGGCCGGAGCGCACGGCGGCCATCTGCTCGTCGGTCAGTGCGTAGCGGCGCATGTAGCTTTCTGCGTCGGCCAGGAAGGCGTCGCGGTTGGCCTTGTCGTTGAAGGAGTAGCACATCTTGTTCAGCGCGTAGCCTTTGCGGGCCATGACGTCGTCGAACACGGTGGTGCCGGGAATGGTGGGTTTGGTGGCGCTCACATCGGTCTCCTGAGGGCTTGGGATGGTTGATTCAGCTCAGGCCTGCAGTATTGATCCGCCATTGCAAAAGATAAACCGATGAATCATGATCGAACACATGAACGAAATTGATTGGTCAAGCCTGGACGCCCGCCTGCTGCAGCTGCTGGTGGCGGTGTATGAGAGCGGCGGCATCACCGCGGCGGCGCTGCGGCTGGGGCTGACGCAGTCGGCCGTCAGCCACGGGCTGGACCGGCTGCGCGCCATCACCGGCGATGCGCTGTTTGTGAAAAACGGTCGAGGCATTGCGGCCACGGCCCGTGCCGGCGTGCTGGCGGCGCAGGCGCGCGAGCTGCTCGGGGCGCTGGAGCGCTTTGCCCACCTGGGCGACTTTGACCCGGCTCGCTGGCAGACCACCTTCACCATCGCCGCCAACGATTTCCAGCGCGACCTGCTGCTGCCGCCGCTGGCCGCGCGGCTGCGCGAGGCGGCGCCGGGCGTGACGCTGCGCATCATCCCCTCGGCCGTGCCGCGGCTGGACATGCTGCGCAGCGACGACTGCCAGCTGGTGATCAGCCCCCGCCCGCCCGAGGGCAGCGACATCGTGCAAAAGCGCCTGTTTGAAGACCTGTACCGCGTCTTCTACGACCCGGCCGTGCGCGACGCCCCGCTGACCGAGGCCGACTACCGCGCTGCCCGCCACGCCACCGTGGTGTACGAGCCGCGCCGCAGCCTGGACCTGGACCAGCTGCTGGCCGCGCGCGGTGTGGTGCGCGACTTTGCGGTGCTGGTGCCCGCCTTCAGCGCCCTGCCCGCCTTTGTGCGCGGCACGCCGCTGCTCGTCACCGCGCCCGGTCTGCTGGCCCGCCACACCTTGGCCGGCCTGGCCAGCTGCCCGCCGCCGGTGCCCTGCCCCACGATGCCGATGTACGCCATCTGGCACCTGCGCTACCAGCAGGACAGCGCCCACCGCTGGCTGCGCAGCCTGCTGGAAGCGGTGGTGGGGCCGGCCCTGGCCGCACAGGCCGGGTGAAAACGCCGCAGCCGGACATTTTTAGGGCTTTCAGGCCCATACCCAGCGCAAAAAGGTCACTCTTTGCTATGTAAACAGGAGTGAATCAGCGCCCGTCGGCGTCCTCACCGGGCTCGCGCGCCAGGTACAGCTCGGCCAGGCGGCGGCGCGCGGCGGGGGTCAGGCCCAGCTGGCGGGCCAGGTAACGGTCCAGGCCGCCGTGGTCGCGCTCCACGGCGTCGAAGGCGGCGTGCAGAAAATCTTCCTGCACCCGCCACAAGACATTCAGCACCTCGGGCGGCGCCAGACCGGACACCGCCGAAGGCATGCGGTAGTGCTGGTTGGTGAGCAGATAGTCGTGCATCACCACGTCGTGCGGCACGTCCAGTGCCCGCAGGATCAGCGCGGCGGCAAAGCCGGTGCGGTCCTTGCCGGCGGTGCAGTGGAACACCAGCGGCGCGTCGTCGGCCAGCAGGTGCTCGAACAGCTCGGCAAAGCGGTGCGCGTTGTCGTGCACAAAGGCGCGGTAGGTGTCCTGCATCAGGCCCACGGTCTGCTCGGCGGTGACACGGTGGCCGGCGGCGACCAGGTCTTTCATGCGCTGCACCACCGTGGGCTCGATCGGCAGCGGGTGCTGGGTGATGCCCGGCACCGCATAGGGCACGGCGGCGCGCTCGTGCACCCCGCGGAAGTCAAAGGCACGCGCCAGCCCCAGCGCGGCCAGCCGCGCGGTGTCCTCGGGCGTCAGGTCGGCGAGGTGGTCGGAGCGGAAGATGCGCCGCCAGCGCACCGGCCGGCCGTCCTGGCCGATGTAGCCGCCCAGGTCGCGGAAGTTGGTGGCGCCGGCCAGGGGCAACACCCGCCCGGGGGCAGCGCCCGGGCCAGTGGGAGTGGAGGCCGCCGCAGGCGGGCGATCAGCGTGGGTCATGGTGACCCGATGGTAGCGCCCGCGGGTGACAAGCCGCCGTGTCAGCGCGCCGGAATGCGGCTGGCCAGCGTCTTGACGGCGTAGTCGGGCAGAAAGCGGCAGTCGGCCGCTGCGCCACCGCCTGCGGCCTGCAGGCTGCGGCACTGCTCCGCAATCGTGACCGGCGTGGGTTTGCGGCCGGTGTCCACCCAGGTGATCAGTGCCTGCAGCAGCGGCGGGTAGATCGCCTCGCCCAGGTAGCTGTGCTCGGACGATTCGACAAAGGTCTGCACCAGCCTTTGGCCGTTGCCCGCCGCCACCATGCGCTGGCGCAAGGTGTCGCTGCCTTCGACAAACACCGTCGAATCATGGATGCCGTGGGTGGTGACCACCGGGACGGCAAAACGCCCCTGATGGTCCACATCGGCCACAAAGCGCGCCCGCGCGGCCGGATCGGCGGCAAAACGCAGCCCGGCGCGGTCCAGGTCGGCGTTGAGGGCGGCGTCGTTCGGCGAGCCGGTGTAGCGCACCCCGGTGTTGCCGATGGGCGCGCCGCCGTGGCGGCGGGTGACGTCGGCCAGCGTGAAGGTGCCCCAGTTCAGGTGGCTGAGGATGGAGTTTTCCGGCACGCGGATGATGTCGGCGATCAGCTTCGCGCGGGCACGCTGCTCGGGTGTGCGCTCGGCGGCGGGCTTGTTCAGGGCCAGGCATTCGTTGACCCGGGCGGCCAGTTGGGCGTTGGTCATCGTGGAGCCGGCGGGCAGGCCCAGCGCCAGCGGGTACTGGGGTTCGTCGGCGCGGGGATGGTTCTTGCACAGATGCTGGTAGACGGCGCGGATATCGACCCGGAAGTCGTAGGTGGCCGGGCCCGCCACCACGGCGCTGGTGAACAGGATGCCCTCCCACGAGCGCGGATACAGCTCGGCCGCGCGCGCCGCCACCATGCCGCCCCAGGACTGGCCGTGCAGGAAGGTGCGGCGGGGTTTGTCCACATGGGCGACAAAAATGCGCCGCACCCGCTCGGTGTCTTCGGCGGCGGTGGTGACGGCAAACCCGCCCTGGCGGAACACCGAGGCCGCATAGGCATGGCCCTCGCGCACGATGACCGACCAGCGCTTGATGTCTTCATTGGCGCGGGCGTCGGTGGGCGCACCCAGGAACGGCCCACCGTGCGCATGCACGAACAGGTTGCCGCTCCAGCGGGCCGGCACCACGATCAGATACGGCGCGCCGGCAGAATCCTTGCCGCGCAGGCAGCGGGCACCCGGCGGCGGCCCCTCCGGGCAGGTCACGGCCGCCGGCGCGGCCTCCGCCGGCCAGGCCGCCGCAGCTTTCTCGGCGGCGGTTTCAGGCGCCTGCGCGGCGGGTGCGGCAGACTGTGGCCCCGGACCGGCACAGCCGGCCGCCAGCGCGAGGGTCAACGCGGCTGACAGCAACAGAAGCCGAGGGGTGCCAGCGGGGCGACGGGACAACAGGGGCATGAGAGAACTCCGGCAGATGACAAATCAGCTTGCATGATCGCCGCAATCGCGCCAACGCCCCAGCGGAAAAACCCGCGCCGCCGGCGCTGCATGGGACACCCGACCGGTCGGCGCAACCCTGCCAGAACCTGCCAGCCGCCCGGTTTTGCGGTTTTTGACCCGTTTCAGGCCAATACCCAGCGCAAAATGGTCTTTTATCGCTATTTAAACAGAAGCAATCAGGCCGATTCGGCGCCCGCCAGATCGCCCGCGATCAGGCGGAACTGCTCCAGCGCGGCTTCCAGATCGTCCACGATCTCCTGGGCAATCACCTCGGGCGGCGGCAGGTTGTCGCTGTCGGCCAGGGCGTCGTCTTTCAGCCAGAAGATGTCCAGGCTGGCCTTGTCGCGGGCGATCAGTTCGGCGTAGTCAAACGCGCGCCAGCGGCCCTCGGCGCCGGTGCCGGTTGCGGCGTCGGCCTCCATGCTCCAGGTCGGTTTGCGGTCGTGCCGGTTCGCCGGGTTGTAGAGCCGCACGAACTCGTCGAGGTGCTCGCGCCGGAGCGGATTGGTCTTGAGCGTGAAGTGCTGGTTGGTGCGCAGGTCGTAGATCCACAGCTTCTTGGTCCACGGCGTCTCGCTGGCGGGCTTGCGCTCGAAGAACACCACGTTGGCCTTCACGCCCTGCGCGTAGAACAGGCCGGTGGGCAAGCGCAAGAGCGTGTGCACGTCGCACTCGTGCAGCAGCTTTTTGCGGATGGTCTCGCCCGCGCCGCCTTCGAACAGCACGTTGTCGGGCAGCACCACCGCCGCGCGGCCGTGTTGTTTGAGCAGCGTCTTGATGTGCTGCACAAAGTTGAGCTGCTTGTTGCTGGTGGTGGCCCAGAAATCGTCGCGCTCGATCACGTCCTTCTCGGTGCTGACCCGGCCTTCGGCGCCGGTGATCATGGTGCTGCTCTTCTTGCCGAACGGCGGGTTGGCCAGCACCACGTCGAAGCGCTCGCCGGGGTCGGAGGCCAGCGCGTCGGCCACCACGATGGGCACGGATTTGTCGCTGCCAATGCCGTGCAGCATCATGTTCATCGCGGCCAGGCGCGCCGTGCTCTGCACCAGCTCCCAGCCGCGCAGGGCCTGTTCCTTCAGGTGTTTTTTCTGCTCGCGCGTGAGATTGGGGTTGTGCTCCGCCACATGGTTGTGCGCGGCAAACAGAAAACCGCCGGTGCCGCAGGCCGGGTCGCAGATCGTCTCGCCGGGCCTGGGCGCGATGCAGTCCACCATGGCCTGGATCAGCGGGCGCGGCGTGAAGTACTGACCGGCGCCGCTCTTGGTGTCCTGCGCGTTCTTCTCCAGCAGGCCTTCGTAGGCATCGCCCTTCACGTCGGCGCCCATGGCCGACCAGTTTTCGCAATCGATCAGGTCCACCACCAGGCGGCGCAGCTTGGCCGGGTCCTGGAACTTGTTCTGCGCCTTGCCGAAGATCAGGCCGATGGTGCCCTTCTCGGCGCCCAGCCGCTCCAGCGTGTGGCGGTAATGGTCGAACAGCTCGTCGCCGTCCTTGGCCAGCAGAGCGGGCCAGTCATAGCCCTTGGCAATCGGGCTGGGCTGGCTCCATGGCGGCTGGCTTCGCTCGTCGGCTATCTTGAGGAACAGCAGGTAAGTGAGCTGCTCGACATAGTCGCCGTAGCTCATGCCGTCGTCGCGCAGCACGTTGCAGTAGTTCCAGAGCTTCTGGACGATGGTGGCTGAGTTCATGGTGTGGGTACAAGCAGGTCCGGCCGGTGTTCGCCGAGCCAGCGCCGGGTGGTGGTCAAAAGCAATTGGGCGTGGCTGATACAGCTGCGCACGGCAGCCGGCTCGATCAGGTCGCCGAAGTATTCATTGGGATCGGCCATTTGCAGGTTCTCAAGGCTCATGGCGCGCCCACCACCCACAGCTTGGCGCCGCGCCACACCTGGGCAACGAAGCCATCGGCGTCCTGCAACTTGCGCTCGAATTCGGCGCTCGACAGCACCGTGGGATTGATCTCGCGGCGCAGCGTGGTCTGCGCGGCAGTCAGCGCCAGCACGACGTCGCTGAACTCCACGTTGCCGATCACCATCAGGTCCACATCGCTGTGCGCATGCTCATCGCCACGGGCCATGGAGCCGTACACAAACGCCTGCTCGATCTGGCCCGCCAGCGGCGCCAGCGCATCGCGCAGCACATCCACCAGGCCCGCCGTCTTGCGCAGCAAACCGGTCAACTCCGGGTACACCGGGCACTGCTGGTTGGCGCGGTAATAGACCTGCCGTCCGGTCTCCTGCCGGATCAGCAATCCCATTTCGGCCAAAGCGCGCAGATCGCGGTGCAGTGAGCCCGGCGACACCCCGGTCAACCGTGCCAGCTCACGCACGTGCAGTGCAACGTCCGGGCGCAGAAACAATGCACCGAGAACAGCAGAGCGGGATTGCCCCAAAAGAAAGTGCGCCAGATTCATGTTGAAGCAATTTTAGCTTCAATTGAAGCAAAAATGAGAACAATCACTTGGATGCCTTCAACTCAAGGCGCGCAAGCTGGTGGTTCAAGAAGGTATCCAGATTCGTGATCAGGCACCCGCAGGCTTTTTCAAACGCATCCGCCAGCGCCAGCAAATCCCCGTCGCCCGACACCAGCACATCGGCCTGGCCGACCACCGCCAGTTGCATGAAAGGCAGGTCCAGCGGGTCACGGCAGCCGGGCACCGGGGGTGGCGGCTGGGGGATGCGCACGGTCTGGACCCAAGGCAGGTAATCGGCCAGCAACTCTTGCTGCTCGGCCGGGGAAAGGCGGAACTTGGGGTACGCCAGCACGCGCACCAATTCCTGCACCGTGGCCGTGCTGGCCAGCGGCACAAAAGTGTCCTGTTGCCAGCCCAGACGCAAGCGCCCGGCCAGGCCACCGCCAAACACCAGCGCGGACAGCACCACGTTGGTGTCCAGCACCACACGCAAAGGTGCGCTCACGCTTTGAGGGTCCTTTTGCCGCCCGCCGCCGTCTTGCCTGCTGGCGGCCCGGCATCGGCAGCAGCGGCACCATAGGGTGCTTCCGGCTCGGCGGCCACAGCGGGCGCCGCTGCAGCAGCCGATCTTGACCAGGCCACGGCATCCGCGATGTCCGACTCGCTCAAGTCCAGCTCCGCCAGCTTGGCCCGCACCGCGTCGCCGCGCTGGATGCGCACCGGGGTCAGGATGATCTGCCCGGCGCGGGCTTCCACGTCGAAGTACTCCGTGGCGCCCACGGCCTGAGTCACACTCTTGGGCAGCGTGAGCTGGTTTTTTGAAGTGAGTTTGGCAAGCATGGCAGAACAGTCGAAGTAAGGAATCCTTACTTTAGCGGTTCAACGTCGTCCTGTCCAGACACGCCACTTAGGCAGCTTTCCAGGCACCGCCCGCACCACCAAGTTCGTCAAGCCCCGTCGCCGCATCCGGCTCAAGGGTGGCGGGCGCGGGCCTCGGGGCTCATGCGGCGGGGGTTCTCCTTGCGAAAGATTCTACGGTCGGGCCCGGCGGGGGAAAACGGCCGGGCGGCAAGGAATTGCGGTGCAACGCGGGCAGGCCGGGACAAAAAACTTGAAACTGAAGGCTTCTTACCCCATATCCATGATCATGCAAATACTCATCTGGACTCTTACCCTTCTGGTGTTGGCGCTGTGGAGCGCCCTGGCCTGGACGGTTCATGCCGTCTGGAATCTGTTGACTACCCTGCCCTGGCCGCAAGTGCTGGCGCAGTTGCAGGCGCACGGCAACAACCTGCCACCCTGGCTGGAGCCCTGGCTGGGCCCGGTGTGGAAGGTCTGGCTGGACTTGCTGGCCGCCGCCGGGCCGGCGCTGGAGGCATTGGGCGGCATCCTGCGCGGCTCGGCCAACTGGCTGGTCGACGCGATGCCGGTGTTGCTGACCATCGGCTGGGGCGTCGGCGCGGTGGTGTTGCTGATACTGGCGGCGGCGGCCAGCGGTGTCACCGCCTGGCTGCGCCGCGGCCCGGCCGCTGCATGAACCGCAGCGGCGGGCACCGTCCACCCGAAAAAAGTGCGCCCTGGAGGCGCACTTTTTCGTGGTGACCCTCAAGAGGGCCGGGCACTTACTGGGAAATCTTCACTTCCTTGAAGTTGGGGTCGGCCTTGATCTGCGCCTCGGTATAGGGCAGCTTCACCCACTCGCCGGCGGCGTACTTGCGCGTCTGGTCGCTGAAGTTCGGGCTGGCCGGGTCGGATGACTGGCCATAGGTCAGGATGCCCTCGGCCACCGGGCCGTTGTCGTCCCAGGTCACAAACTGCATGTAGCTGTTGCCATAGGCGCCGGCATTGGTCTTGGGGTCGGCGGTGTAGATGAAGCTGCCCGGGGCGACCTCGGTCTTCTGGCCGCGCCAGTTGTTGAAGGCGTAGCGGCCACCAGGGATGGCCAGCGCGCCCTCGGGGCGCGAGAGGATCTGCACATCCATGGGCCGGGCGCGGCGCTTGAGGGCGCTGTCAAACTGGGTGCTGGCGACCAGCGTCTCCAGCTTGGCCAAGGCGTCGGCGGTGCCAGCGTTGCCCCGCGGGGTTTCCAGCGGGTCGGCCGCGTTGAATGGCACCGACCACCACGATGCGGCCTTGAGTTCGCCCAGGGCGGCGTAGAACTCGTAGAACAGGATGGCGCCCGAACTGGTGGGCGCATGGCTGCGGTCCCACGACTGGAGCACGGTACAGGCATCCTTGGCGGCGGCGGAGGCCGACGCACTGGCCAGACATTCGGTCACGAAACCCGGAACCCACTTCTCGGCGCGGTACAGCCGGCTCTTCTGGTAGATCTGTTGCAGGTTGGCCACCGTGAAGCGGTTGCCCGTCAGGCCGTCGGTGCCGGCCAGGCGGTCGCGCACGATGGCGTGGCCGGTACGGGTTCGCTCGCCCTGCACCGAACCTTCGGCGTCCGGACCGGTGGCGATGATCTTCGGGAAGCCGGTGAGGAAGCTGTTGGCCGCAGACCACCAGTGGCTGTCGTTGGCGTTGACGATGTAGTCGCTGCGCTTGATGGACGGGCGCTGCGTCGCACCGATGCTGCCGCTCCAGTCACAGGCCGCGGTGGTGCCGGCCATGACGACCACGCCGGTGCTGGCCATCAGCGCCTTGAAGGGCGCACCCGATTCGGGGCCGGGCACACAGGCGTCGAGCTGGGCGTTGGCCACGTTGGCCGCCACGGAGTAGTTGAAGTACATCGCGTCGCCGTTCTTGTCGGCGGCCATGGTGTTCACCCAGGGCATGGCGGTGTGGGTGGCGGCGGCCTGCAGAAGGCCGTCCACCGTGGTGGCCTTGCCGTTGAGGATGACCTGATCGATCAGCTTGGTGTTGGTGTAATTGGCGTCCTGAAGGGCAAAAGCGGCGCTCTTGCTCCAGGCGAAGCTGCTGTCCATGATCATCGGGCCCCACTCGGTGGTGTAGAGCGTGCGGGTCAGGGGAGCCAGCTTGCCGTCGGCGCCCTTGACCTGGATGCTCAGCGGCACGGCGGTCATGGGTTTGGAGACGCCGTCCTTGACGTAGCGTGTCGGGTTGGCCGGGTCGAGCGCCAGGTAACGCAGGGTGAACCGGTTGTCGGTCGAGAAGGTGTGGGTCCAGCCCAGGGAGCTGTTGAAGCCGATCAGCGGCAGCGGCACACCCAGCAGCGTGGCACCCATGACATCGTATTTCTCGCTGGGGACCGTCACGTGAATCTGGTGCAGCCGCAGCGCGCCCCACCAGGGGAAGTGCGGGTTGCCCATCACGATGCCTTTGCCGCTTTGTGTGACGTCTTTGCCCAGGCCGTAGCCGTTGGAACCAATGGTGTGGTCGTGCAGGTTGCGCAGCGCCATCAGCGTGGGTGAAGCCGCCAGTTGCGCCGCCGTCGGGCGCTGGGCCGGCTTGGCCGACCGCTGCGACAGGGCAATCGAGGCGGCCGGCGGCCGGGCGTTGCCGATGGAGTTGATGAAGGCCATGGAACTGCCCGCCATGGCGGCCTGGGACAGGCGCAGGAAGGCTTCGTCTTCCGTCATGGGTTTGACCCATTCGGCGTTGCGGCACTCGGCTGGCAGGTTGGCCACGCCGGTTTCGCTCAGGTAGCGGTTGTAGCCGGCCGCGAAGCCGGCCACGATGTCGCGGGCCGCCTGGCTGGAGCCCGCCCGGATGCGGTCGGCCTGGGCTTTGTCCAGCAGCAGCTTGTAGAAAAAGTCCGAATCGACGTTGCCGGAAATGGTGCCCAGGCTGCCCAGATAACCGCCGGCGCCGCCGAAGTACTGGGCGCGTTCGCCACGCAGCGTGACCAGTTCTTCGGCATAGAGGCAGAAGTTCTGCTGCGCAAAGGCATAGCCATAGCCGAATCCCGCGCCTTTGAAGTTGTCGGCCACCACATGGGGCACCCCGTAGGAGGTCGTGCGGATGGTCGCAGCGAATTCGGGGGGCGGTGGCGCGGGCGGATCGTCACTGCCCAGGCAACCGGCCAGCAGCGCGGCAATGGCAATGGCGCTGAGCACCTGGGGTACGGCGCGGACGGCGCGGCGGTGATGCGAAACGGTCATGACAGGTCTCCGGATGGGGCGGGCCGAAACCTGGCCCGCCGCAAAAAAATCATGCGCCCGCAATTTCCTTATGCCCAGAAGGGTTTCCCCGGTGACCTATACGGAACCGAACTTCCCCGGCTTTTGAACAAGCCGGCGCCCCAGGAGGGGGCCCCGACCCCCTCGGCAGCAAGATTTCAAGCCATTTCGGTCCATACCCAGCGTGAAAAGGTCACTTATAGCTACGTTTTTTATAGTAGAAAAGCGTCCTGTCGCGGCCGGGCAGGAGGCCGCCGGCGCGTCACGGACCGGGCAGCGTCACGGTGACCGCCAGTCCGGGCGCAGCGTTGCGCAGCACAAAGGTGCCGCCATGCGCCTGCGCCACCAGGCGGCACAGGGTCAGGCCCAGGCCCACGCCGCCGGCGCTGCGGGTGCGGGCGCTGTCGGGGCGGTAGAAGGGTTCGGCCAGGCGGGCAAGCTGGTCGTCGGGCACACCGGGGCCGTGGTCCCGCACGGTGATGCACAGGCCGCCGTCCGCCATGGCGGCGAACGTGATCGCGGGCGGCAGCGGCCCGCCCGCACCGTGGCGCAAGGCGTTGTCGAGCAGGTTGCGCAGCAGCAGGCGCACGCGGCTGCGGTCCAGCGACAGCGCGGGCAGCGGCTCGGCCGTGTGGATGGCGACGGCAGCGGCCGCCGGGTGGCGAATCTGCAGCTCCCCCAGCACCTCGCGCGCCAGCGCGGGCATTTCCACCGGCTCGCGGTGCAGCGCGGCGTGGCGGCCGGCCAGGCGCTCGCTTTCCAGCAGGTCGCTGACCAGGTTGGACATTTCCTGGAGGTCGCGCAGCAGGGCTTCGCGCTGGGGCGCGACGTCGGGGCCTTCAGGCAGCAGCTCGACATTCAGGCGTGCGCGGGTCAGGGGGCTGCGCAATTCGTGGCTGATGGCCAGCAAGAGCGCCCGTTTGGCGTCGAGCATCTGGCGGATGTCGTCGCCCATGGTGTTGATGGTCTGGGCCAGCTGGCCAAGCTCGTCCGGCCGGCGGGGGTGGCGCACGGGGATGGGCTGCCCGAAGTCGCCGGCGCCGAACCGGCGCGCGCCCTCACCTATGGCGTCCAGCGGCCGCAGCAGGTGGCGCGCGTACAGCCAGGCCAGCAGCGTCAGCAGCAGCAAGGCGGCCAGCCCGTAGCCGACCAGGCGCGGGCGTCGCTCGAACACGCCGGTGTGCAGGCCAAACTCGATGGTGTGGCCGTCGGCCGTGGTGCGCTGGGTGATGCGAGGCCAGTCGGCGCCCCAGTCATCGCGGCGGCCGTTGGCCTCGGCCCCGGCCAAGCCGCCGTCGTCCGCGCGGCGCCAGCGTTCGCTGCGTGCGGGCTCGGGGTGCGAGGCCCACTGCACCTGCGGGCCGCGGATGTGCACGGTCAGCACCGCCAGCCGCTCGGTGAGCGCGCGGGCGCGTGCCACGTCGGGGCTGCCGGCGACCGTGATGTCGGCGGCCAGGCGGTCCACGTAGTCAATCAGCAGCGGGCGGGCGGCCTCGCGCCAGCCGACCGAGAACGCCTTCTGTGCGCCGGTGACGAACACGAAGGTCATCGCCGCGGCGAGCAGCAGGAACAACAGCACCAGCCGCAGCTTGATCGAATGCGCCAGCCGGTGGCGGGCGCGGTGCCAGCGCGAGGCGGGCAGCCGCGCGGCGGCCTTGGGGTCGGGTGGCGGGGCGGGCGTGGCGGGGTTCATCAGGCGTCGCGCCGCAGGGCCAGCGCATAGCCAGCGTTGCGCAGCGTCTTGATGGCGTCCAGCGGCTCCAGCTTCTTGCGCAGGCGGCTGATGACGATGTCCACCGCGCGGGTGTAGAGGTCGGCCTCGTGGCCGCGCAAGCGGTTGAGGATGTCGTCGCGCGAGAACACGCGGCCGGGCTCGCGGGCCAGCACCAGCAGCAGCTCGTATTCGGTGCCGGTCAGCTCCACCGCGGTCTGACCGCGCCACACCGCGCGGGTCGCGGTGTCGATGTGCAGGCCGTCGAAGCGCAGCGTGGTCGCATCGTCGGCCGGGGTGGATTCGACGGCCGCCGGTTTGCGCCGGCGCAGTACCGTTTGCAGGCGAGCCACGAGTTCGCGCGGCTCGAAGGGTTTGGGCAGGTAGTCGTCGGCGCCCAGCTCCAGCCCGACGACGCGGTCCATCACGTCGCCGCGCGCGGTGAGCATGAGGAGCGGGAGGTCGCTGTCCTTGCGGATGGCGCGGCACAGCGCGAAGCCGTCCATCTCGGGCAGCATCACGTCGAGGATCGCGGCGTCGAAGCCGCCGGCTTTCAGACGCGCCAGCCCCTCGCTGGGGCGGGTGGCCTGCTCCAGCGCCAGGTCAAAGCGCTGGAAGTAGGCAGCCAGCGGCGGCCCGAGGTTCTCGTCGTCGTCGATCAGCAGGATGCGGCTCATGGGCGGATTCTGGCAGGCCGGTCAATGCAAGGCGTCGCTGAGCGCCCGGTGGCGCAGGATGAGACGCCGGATGCGCTGCTGCGCGGCGTGCTCCAGCCGGTCGAAGCGCTCCCCGACGTCCATCAGGGCATCCAGCACCGGACCGGCCGCATGTGGAAAGCGGCCGACCAGCGGCGCCGCCAGATGCCGCGCGTGATCGCGGTCGAAGCGCGGGCCCCAGACCAGGGCCAGCAGTTCGGCGTGGGGATCTTCGGCACCGGCCAGCAGCGCCTGCACGTGCGCGTGGCCCTGCCGGGTCAAGGCCTGCAGGCGATCAGCCACGGCCCCACCAGCTGCGGCGGGCCATGCGGTCTCGCACCTTCTGCTGCTGCTCGGGCGTGAGGCTGTCATAGAAGTCGCCGAACGCGGTGAGCAGTCTGGGGCTGCTGCCTTGGGCAGTCTGCAGTTTCTGGTCGACCATCTGCTGGGCCTTGCTGCGGTCGAACTTCGCGCCGGCGATCAGGCCCTGCAGGTCGGCGCGCGGGTCGGTGCTGGCGCCGCGCATGGCCTTGCGGGCGGCGACCATTTCGTCGGCCAGCACGCCGAGTTTGGCTTTCTGGTCGGCGTTGAGCTCCAGCTTGTCGGTGATGCGCTCGACGGCTTTGCCGCGCATTTCGGTGACGCGCTCGTCGCTCCAGCCGCGACCGTGATCGCGATGGCCACAGGCGCTGAGGCCGCCCAGCAGCACGGTGAGAGAGGTCAGGCCGATCAGGCTGCGTTTGATCCAGGGTTTCATGGCGGGTTTCCTTTCCGGGAAATGGTGTTGAACAGGCTTGCCATGGTGCCGGCGCAGGCCTGAAACGTCTTCTCGGGGCGGTATCGCTTTGTTTCGTTTTATTTCGGCGGGGGCATGCGGGCTTCATGCGCGCTTGACAGTCGCCTGCCCATAATCCGCGCCATGCCCACCCGCCGCCACTGCCTGACCGGCCTGGTTGCTGCCGCCGCGCCCCTGGCGATCGGCGGTCGCCTTGCGCACGCCTCCACCCTGCCCGGCCCGACCGTCATCGACGACCTCTGGAGCGATGCCGCGCGCCAGCGCACGGTGCCGGTGCGCCTGCGCTGGCCGGACGCGAACCGGCACGCCGGGCCCTGGCCGGTGGTCATCTTTTCACACGGGCTGGGAGGCACCCGCGATGGCGGCGCCGTCTGGGCCGAGGCCTGGGTGGCGGCGGGTTTTGCCGTGGTGCAACTGCAGCACCCCGGCAGCGATCTGAACGCAGTGGGTGCCGTCGCGGCCAGCTTTCGGGACCAGGCAGCCCTGCGCAGCCTGACCGGGCCCGAGCAGCTGATGGCCCGGCTGCGCGATATCGGCTTTGCACTGGACGAAATCAGCCGGCGCCACACGGCCGCAGAGGGCTGGTGGAGCCGGGTGCGGCCCACCGGCGTGGGGCTGGCGGGCCATTCGTTCGGCGCACACACCACTTTGGGCATGGCGGGGCAACGCTACCCCGCTTTCGACGGCATCGACGAGCCACGGCTGGCCGCGTTCATTGCGTTCTCGCCCACCGTCCCCAGGCTGGGCTCGGCCCATCGGGCCTTTGAGCGCCTGACCCGCCCGCTGCTGGCCATCACCGGCACACGTGATGCCGACGTGGCGGGCGTGGGAGCCACCCCCGAGCGGCGCATGGCGGTGTTCGACGCCCTGCCGCCGGGCCACAAGGCGCAGCTGGTGCTGCAGGACGCCGACCACATGACCTTCGCCGGCCAGACCGGCCGCGCCGTGGAGATCGTGCCGCGCGAAACCATCACCCGCGAGCTGCAGCCCGCCCACCATGCCCTGGTGGCGGCCATCACGACCGACTGGTGGCGGGCCACCTTGATGGACGATGCCGCCGCCTGGCAACGGCTTGAAACGCCGCCCGGGCTGGCCAAGGGCGACCGCTGGCAGCGCAAATAGCGCCGCCAGCGCTCAGGAACCGGTTGCCCGCACGGCGGCCAGCCAGTCGGCCACCTGCGCCGTCAGCAGCTCGGCCACGATGCGGGCCATGCGCGGCAACGGGCGCGAGGCGCTGATGGCCACACCCACGGTCTGCGGCTGCAGGTTGCGGTCGCGCAGGGGCACAAAACGCACCGTGCCGGCCAGGATTTCCGGGCCCATGTCGAATTCGGACGTCAGGGCCACGTGGGTGCCGCTGACGACCAGCTGCTTGACCAGCTGCAACGAGTTGGTCACGACCGGCGGGCGGGCCTCGTGCAGCAGCCAGCCATGGCGTCGCTCCAGATAGCGGCGGATGCTCAGTGCGCGGCTTTGCACCGCCAGCGGCCACTGCGCCACGTCCTTCAGACCCGGTGCCGGCAGCTGTGCGAGGGGATGCCCCGTGGCCACCGCGCAGCCCAGCGGCAGTTCGGCCGACCACAGCAGATGCAGCTCGCGCTGCGCACGCAGGTTGAAGGCCACGGCCACGTCCACCGAGCCATCGGCCAGGCGACGCACGGCGTCGTCAGGGCTGCCCACGTCGACCTCCAGCGACACACCCGGGTGCGCCTGCCCGACCGCATGGACAAACGCAGGCAGAAAGCCGTTGACATGGCTGTCCATGACCAGCAGACGCAGCTGCCCGTGGCTCACGCCCTGCAGTTGCTTGATGTCCGACAGCGCGCGGTTGAGGTCACTCTTCCAGCGCTGCGACAGCGCCATCAGCAGTTCGCCCGCGGCCGTCAGGCGCATGCCGCGCGGCAGGCGCTCGAACAGCGGCACACCCAGCTCTTCCTCCAGCAGCAGGATCTGGCGGTCGATGGCCGAGGCCGAGATCGCCACCTCGCGCGCGGCGGCCTGCACCGACCCGAGCTGGGCCACCGCGGCCAGGTAGCGCAGTGACTTGGGATGGAGTGAGACCGGCAGGTTCATGCGTTCTGTTTTGAGCAATGGAATGTCAGAAATTATGCGATGGACAGCAACAATGATCGCCCCCACACTGTGGCCGTGCAGGCCGTGTGGCCTGCCCTTCGATTCCAGGAGTACGCCTCATGTTGTCCCGCCGTTCGCTGATCGCCACCGCCGCTGCCGCTGCCCTGCTCCCGCTGGGTGCCCACGCCCAGGCCTGGCCCCAGAAACCCATTCGCATCGTGGTGACCTTCGCCCCCGGCGGCTCGTCCGACATCGTGGCGCGGCTGCTGCAGCCCGGACTGCAGGAAAAGCTCGGCCAGCCGGTGATCGTGGACAACAAGCCCGGCGCCGGCAGCACCATCGGCGCCAATGAAGTGGCCAAGGCGCCCGCCGACGGCTACACGCTGCTGCTGTCGAACACGGCGCCGATCAGCATCTCGCCGTTCATGCTGGACAAGTCGCCCTACGACCCGATCAAGAGCTTCACCCATGTGGCCTACATCGGCTCGGTGCCGAACGTGTTTGTGGTGAACCCTTCGGTGCCGGCGCGCACCGTGCCGGACCTGATCAAGTGGATCCAGGCCCAGAAGACGCCGGTGAACTACGGCTCGGGCGGCGTGGGTTCGATCGGCCACATCGTGGGCGAGATGTTCAAGGCGCAGCACAAGCTGAACATGGAGCATGTGCCCTACAAGGGCTCGACCCCGATGCACACCGACCTGCTGGGCGGCACGTTGCAGTTTGCGGTGGACACCTACACCAACAACGTGCCGTTCATGAAGGACGGCAAGCTCGTCGGCGTGGCCGTCACTTCGCGCGCCCGCATGGGCCTGACGCCCAACGTGCCCACCGTGATCGAAGCGGGTTATCCGAAGCTGGTGGCCGAGAACTTCCTGGGTGTCTCCGCGCCGGCCGGTGTGCCCAAGGACGTGGTGGACAAGGTGCACAAGGCGGTGGCCGAGATCGTGGCGCGGCCTGAGGTGGTCAAGCGGCTGGAAGACCTGGGCGTGGCGACCGGCAAGATGAGCCAGCCGGAATTTGCCGACTTCGTCGCGAAACAGGTGGCTGAATGGGGCCCGGCCGTCAAGGCCTCGGGCGCACGACTGAACTGACATGCCCCACTTCGGCGGGCTGTCCATTCACTGCGTCGACGTGGCCGCCGGTCGCGTGGCGACCGGACTGCGGGTGCGGGTGCGCCGCCTCGGGCCGGACGGCGAACCCGAGGGCGCCCTCCTGGCCGAGGGCATCATCGGACCGAACGGTCTGCTGAGCCACCCCGCGCTGATGAGCGAGGCCATCGGCCCCGGCGGCTACGAGGTGCGCTTTGACGTGGGCGACTTCTACCGTGCCCAAGGCACCGTGCCCCCGACGCCGGGCTTTCTGGAAGTGGTGCCCTACCGCTTCCATATTGCCGACGCCAGCCAGCACTACCACCTGCCGTTCAAGTTCACCGCCTGGGGTTTCTCGCTGTTCCGCGGCGGCGCCTGATCCGGGTCGGCGGGTTCAGGACGGCGCAAACACCTCGGTGTCCACCTCGCGGTTGGCCTGGTCGCTGTAGCGGTCACCGGCCACGGTGCGGGCGTTGATCAGCGCGTCCAGCCGCGCCAGCACGTCGGCAGACAGGCGCACCTGGGCGGCGCCCAGGTCGTCCATCAGATGCTCGACGCTGGTCGTGCCCGGAATCGGCAGGATGTCCTCGCCCTGGTGCAGCAGCCAGGCAATGGCCAGCTGCGCAGGTGTGCAGCCCACCTCGGCCGCGAGGGCGTTGAACGGGGGCAGCAGGGCCTGGTTTTTCGCGTGGTTCTCCGGCGAAAAACGCGGCATGCTGCGGCGGATGTCCTTGGCGTCGAAGGCGGCCACATCCAGCGGCCCGCACAGGAAACCGCGCGCCACCGGGCTGAACGCAACAAAGCTCACGCCCAGCTCGCGGCAGGCCGCCAGCACGGCGATCTCGGGGTTGCGCGTCCACAGCGAATACTCGGTCTGCAGCGCGGCAATCGGGTGCACCGCGTGCGCGCGGCGCAGCGTGGCGGCGGACACTTCGGAGAGGCCGATGGCGCGGATCTTGCCCGCGCGCACCAGGTCCGCCAGCGCGCCGACGCTGTCTTCGATCGGCACCGATTTGTCCCAGCGGTGCAGGTAATACAGGTCGATCACGTCAGTGCGCAGGCGCTGCAGCGCGGCCTCGCAGGTGGCCCGGATCGTGTCCGGGCGCCCGTCGATGACCCGCACCAGCTTGCCGTCCCCGGCCACATCCACGCCCTGCATGCCGCATTTGCTGGCCAGCGTGAACTTCGCGCGGTGGGCGCCCAGCACCTTGCCCACCAGCGTCTCGCTGGCGCCGAAGCCGTACAGCGCGGCGGTGTCGAAGTGCGTCACCCCGGCGTCCAGCGCCGCCAGCAGCAGCCGCTCGGCCTGCGCCTCGGACACGGGCGCGCCGTAGGCGTGGCAGATGTTCATGCAGCCCAGGCCGATGGCGCTGACGGAAAACGGGCCCAGTTGGCGTGTTGGCATGGAAATAGTGGTCAAAATGGTCAATACCCAGCGTGAAAAGGTCGTTTATTGCTATCAATACTGCAGTTATCAACGCCCGGCCGCAGCATCTTCCCGGTCCGGCTGGTCCGGCACCGCCGCCAGAAAGCGCTCGAAATCCGCCCGCCTGCCGAGTGCGGCTTCCTGGCGCAGATAGTCCAAGGCTTCCACGGCTTCACCCCACCAGCTGCTGCTCCAGCTCGTGCAGCACGCGGTAGCAGTCCAGCACCTGGTGCACGCTGCTGTTGGGTTCGCGGCCTTCGCGGATGGCGGCGAAGAATTCGCGGTCCTGCAGCTCGATGCCGTTCATCGACACATCCACCTGGCTGACGTCGATCTTTTCGTCCTTGCCGGTGAACAGGTCGTCGTAGCGGGCGATGTAGGTGGCCGTGTCGCCGATGTAGCGGAAGAAGGTGCCCAGCGGGCCGTCGTTGTTGAAGCTCAGACTCAGCGTGCAGATCGCGCCGTTGGCGGCCTGGAGCTGGAGGCTCATGTCCATCGCGATGCCCAGCACCGGATGGATCGGGCCCTGGATGGCATTCGCCTTCACGATCGGGCTGCCGCACTGCCAGGCGAACAGGTCCACGGTGTGGGCGGCGTGGTGCCACAGCAGGTGGTCGGTCCAGCTGCGCGGCTGGCCCAGCGCGTTCATGTTGGTGCGGCGGAAGAAATAGGTCTGCACGTCCATCTGCTGGATGTTGAACGCGCCGGCCTTGATCTGCTGGTGCACGTACTGGTGGCTGGGGTTGAAGCGACGGGTGTGGCCCACCATGGCCACCTTGCCGGTGGCTTTTTGCAGCGCGGCCACGGCCTGGCCGTCACGGTAGACATCGCACAGGGGAATTTCCACCTGCACATGTTTGCCGGCTTGGAGGCAGGCGATGGTCTGGCTGGCGTGCATCTGCGTGGGCGTGCACAGGATCACGGCGTCCAGATCCTTGATCGCCAGGCTGTCGGCCAGCTCGGTGGTGACGTGGGCAATGCCGTACTTGTCGGCCACTTCGCGCGTCTTGTCCAGGTCGCGGCTGATGAGGCTGATGACTTCGACATCGGGAATGTTCCTGATGCCGTCCAGGTGCTTGATGCCGAAGGCGCCGGCGCCGGCCAGGGCTACTTTGATGGTCATGGTGTGTTCTCCGAATGAATGGTTTGGGTGCCCTCTCCTGGTGGGAGATGGTCAGGGTGAGGGCTCCAGTTGCAAAAGAACCCTCCCCCCTGCCCTCCCCCGCGGGCGGGAGAGGGGGCGAATCACGCGTTTTCCAGGATGAGGTGGCCCACCGCCGTGTTGGACGCGGGCACATGGTAGAAGCGGTGGCGCACGGTGGGGGCCGGGCCCTGCACCTGGCCGTCGACCACGTCGGCCATCGCGCCGCGGGCGATCAGCCACATCACCAGCTCGATGCCTTCGCTGCCGGCCTCGCGCACGTAATCGATGTGCGGCGTGGCGGCGCAGGCCACGGGGTCGGCAATCATCTGGTCCAGCCAGGCGTTGTCCCATTCGCGGTTGATCAGCCCGGCGCGCGCGCCCTGCAGCTGGTGGCTCATGCCGCCGGTGCCCCAGATGTGCACGTTCAGGTCTTCGTCGAAGCTCTCCACGGCCTTGCGGATAGCCTGGCCCAGCGCGAAGCAGCGCCGGCCGGACGGCACGGGGTACTGCACCACGTTGACCGCAAACGGGATCACCGGGCAAGGCCAGGCGTCCTTCGTCGGGTCGAGCTCGCCGCACATCAGCGACAGCGGCACCGTGAGGCCGTGGTCCACGTCCATCTTGTTGACGATGGTGAGGTCAAAGTCCTGCTGGATGACCGACTGCGCGATGTGCGAGGCCAGGTCCGGGTGGCCGATGACCGGTGGCACCGGCCGCGGGCCCCAGCCTTCGTCGGCCGGCTGGAACTGCGCCGCGGTGCCGATGGCAAAGGTGGGAATCATCTCCAGGCTGAAGGCGGTGGCGTGGTCGTTGTAGACGAGGAAGATGACGTCGGGCTTGTTGTCCTTCATCCATTGCTTGGAGAAGTCGTAGCCGGCGAACAGCGGCTTCCAGTAGTCTTCTTTCGTCTTGCCCAGGTCCATGGCCGCGCCGATGGCGGGCACGTGGGAGGTGTAGACGGAGGCGGTGATCTTGGCCATGGTCAGGCTGCCTTGTGTTGGCCCGCCGCGCCTTGCGGCTGGCGGTGGGGTTGGGCATCGCCGTCCTCGCCGAGGAAGCGGTTGCCTTCGATCGAACGACCACCACCGATCATCATGTCGCGGTATTCCTGCTCGGTCATGCCGGTCATGGAGCCCGCCATCTGCTGGAAGCTCTTGCCGTCGGTGGCGCCGATTTTGGCCAGGAAATAGATGTTGCCGCCGGTGCGCATGCACCAGTTCAGATCCCGCGCCAGCACGGCCTGTTTCTGCTCTTCGGTCATCGGCCATTCATCCAGGTAAGCGCGTTCGTCCGCCTTGAAACGCTCGCGGTTGGCGGCCTTCATCAGGCTCATGCAGAACTGGTTGAGCCAGTAGCCTTTGCGGCTTTGCTCGGCATCAAAAATGATGGTGCCGGGCACATCGAGGTAGGGTTTTTCGAGGGACATCGTCAGCCTTTCACTTCCTCGGGCCAGTACAGGCGCATCGGGTTGTCCACCAGCAGTTTGCGTTGCAGCTCGGCCGTGGGCGCGATGTGCGGAATGAAGTCGACCAGCAGGCCGTCGTCGGGCATGTGGTCTTTCAGGTTGGGGTGCGGCCAGTCGGTGCCCCAGAGCACGCGGTCGGGGAACTGCTCGACGATGCGCCGGGCGAACGGGATCACGTCGGTGTAGGCATTCTGCTCCCCATTCAAGGCTTTGGGGCCGGTGACCGACAGGCGCTCCGGGCAGCTGACCTTGCTCCAGACGTTGGGGTGCTCACGCATGAACCGCTCGAACAGCTCGAACTGCGGGCCGTCCACCGGCAGCGACACATCCGGGCGGCCCATGTGGTCCACCACCACGGTGGTGGGCAGTGCGGTGAAGAAGTCCCAGAGCTCGGGCAGGTCCACCGCCTCGAAGTAGATCACCACATGCCAGCCGAGCTTCGCGATGCGGCCGGCAATCTCCATCAGCTCGTCCTTGGGCGTGAAGTCCACCAGCCGCTTGACGAAGTTGAAGCGCACGCCGCGCACGCCGGCGGCGTGCAGCTGCTGCAGTTCTTCGTCGGTGACGGAGCGCCTGACGGTGGCCACACCCCGTGCCTTGCCGCCGCCGGACAGGCAGGCGTCGACCATGGCGCGATTGTCCGCACCGTGGCAGGTGGCCTGCACGATGACGTTGCGGGCAAAACCCAGGTGGTCGCGCAGCGCAAACAGCTGCGCCTTGCTGGCGTCGCAGGGCGTGTACTTGCGCTCGGGTGCATAAGGAAACTCGGCGCCGGGTCCGAAGACGTGGCAGTGCGCGTCGACGGCGCCCGCCGGCAGCGTGAATCGGGGCTTGCTCGGACCGGTGTACCAGTCGAGCCAGCCGGGGGTCTTGGTGAAGTCGCCAGTGGTGGGTTTGCTCATGGTGAGCCTTCAATCGATGTACTTCAGACCCGCAGCCGCCAGCGGCTCACGCATCTTGTACATGTCCAGGCCCAGCACGCCGCTGGCCAGCTTCGCGCGTTTCTCGCCCTCGAAACTCTCGCGCTTGACCGCCGCCTCCAGTGTCTGCACCGCGCGGGCAGCGGGCACACAGACCACGCCGTCGTCGTCGGCCACGATCACGTCGCCCGGCGTGACCAGCATGCCGGCGCACACGATGGGGATGTTCACCGAGCCCAGCGTGGCCTTGATCGTGCCCTTGCTGCTGATGGCCTTGCTCCAGACGGGGAAGTTCATCTCCTTGAGCGTCTTCACGTCGCGCACACCGGCGTCGATGATGAGGGCGCGGGCACCGCGGGCCTGGAAGCTGGTGGCCAGCAGATCGCCGAAGTAGCCGTCGGTGCATTCGGCGGTGACCGCCGCCACCACGATGTCGCCCGGCCGGATCTGCTCGGCCACGACATGCATCATCCAGTTGTCACCCGGTTGCAGCAGCACCGTGACCGCCGTGCCGGAGACCTGCACACCAGTCTGGATCGGGCGCATGTAAGGTTTGAGCAGGCCCACGCGGCCCATGGCCTCGTGCACGGTGGCCGAGCCCAGCGCGGCCAGGCCGTCGGCGGCGACGCGGTCGGCGCGGGTGATGTTTCTATAGACAACGCCTAGTTCGTACATGTTCTTTTCTCCGAGATGCTGTTGGTTCGTGGTGGTTGGGCGTTTTGCGGAGGTCAAGGAGGAGCCTGAAGGGCGGGGGACACGCAGCAAAACGTCCGGCCGCTACGAACTGCCCCGGAAGAACTACCTGCCTGTGGCCTTCAGACGCGCGTCGAGGCGCGAAAACACGCGGCGCGTGTTGGCTTCGTAGATCTGGTGCTTGTCCTCGGCGCTGAGGATGGTGGACGCCTCGATATAGCGCTTCGTGTCGTCGTAGTAATGCCCGGTGGTCGGGTCGATGCCGCGCACCGCACCGATCATCTCGCTGGCGAACAGCACGTTCTTCACCGGGATCACGGTGTTGAGCAGGTCGATGCCCGGCTGGTGGTAGACACAGGTGTCGAAGAAGATGTTGTTCAGCACATGGTCGGTCAGCAAAGGCTTCTTCATCTCCTGCGCCAGGCCGCGGAAACGGCCCCAGTGGTAGGGCACGGCGCCGCCGCCGTGCGGAATCAGGAACTTCAGCGTCGGGAAATCCTTGAACAGGTCGCCCTGCACACACTGCATGAAGGCAGTGGTGTCGGCGTTCAGGTAGTGCGCACCGGTGGTGTGGAAACACGCGTTGCAGCTGGTGCTGACGTGGATCATCGCCGGCAGGTCGTACTCCACCATTTTTTCGTAGATCGGGTACCAGTGGCGGTCGGTCAGCGGCGGGCTGGTCCAGTGGCCGCCGGACGGGTCCGGGTTCAGGTTGATGCCGACGGCGCCGTATGCCTTCACACACTTTTCCAGCTCGGGGATGCAGGTGGCGGGGTCCACGCCAGGGCTTTGCGGCAGCATGGCCACCGGCACAAAGTGGTCGGGGAACAGCTGGCTGACGCGAAAGCACAGCTCGTTGCAGATCGCGGCCCAGGTGCTCGACACGTTGAAGTCGCCGATGTGATGCGCCATGAAGCTGGCGCGCGGGGAAAAAAGCGTGAGGTCGCTGCCGCGCTCTTTCATCAGGCGCAGCTGGTTGGTTTCGATGGACTCGCGCAGCTCGTCGTCGGAAATCTGCAGCTCGGACGCCCGGGGCATGGCCGCCGGGTCCTGGATGCCGGCGATCTGGCGGTTGCGCCAGGTTTCCAGCGCCTTGGGCGCGGTGGTGTAGTGGCCGTGGCAGTCGATGATCAGGCTCATGCGGGCTCCATGCCGTGGCGGCGCTTGACGGCGACCGCTTCGGGCGAGTTGAAAAAAGCCAGTAATGCCCGTGCGGCATCACCCTGGACGGTACCGGCCCCGAGGCCGGCGGAAAAAACGGTCGTGATCGCAACAGCCGCTGGCAGATCGCCAACCAGCTGGATGCCCTCCGCCCCCAACAGCTCGCTGCGCTGCTGAAAGCCCAGGGCCACCTCGCCGGTCGCCACCAGCCGGGCAACCGGCACACCGGCCGGGGCCTGGCGCAGCCGCTCAGCCAGTTGTGATTTCAGACCCCAGCGCTCAAACAGACGCAGCAAGGCCGTGCCGCTGGGACCGGTCGAAAAGCCGATGGTGGGCGCCGCCACAACCGCCGCTCGCAACGCGTCCTCGCTGGCGATATCCGGCACGGACGCTCCGCTGGCCACCGCTGCCGCCACCGAAGATCGCACCAGATCAACCCGGCTGCCCGCCTGCAGATGGCCGGCCTCCAACAGCAGCTCGATCGCATCAGCGGCCAGAAAGACCAGGTCAAAGGCTTCACCGGCCTGCACGCGGCGTGCCGCGTCAACGCCACCGACGGACTCGATCTGCGCCGTCGCAAGCCCCTGGCGCGCCGCGGCATGTGCCAGTTCGGCCAGCAACGCGCGCGTTGCCATCGAAGAGATTGCCCGCAGCGGGGCGGGCGGAGCATGCAATGAGGCGCAGGTCATGATGGTGCGATTCTGAAAGCCGGTGTGTTATGCCAAAAGGCGCTGTACCATCTATCAGCTATCCCAACTTTTAATAGATGTCGGCATGGACCTGAAGCAACTGGAGTATTTCGTCCGCGTGGCGGAACTGGGCAGTTTTACCCGGGCATCCATCGCGCTGGACATTGCGCAACCCGCTCTCAGCCGCCAGGTCCGTCTGCTGGAGGTGGAACTGCGGCAGAACCTGCTGATCCGCAACGGCCGCGGCGCAGTGCCCACCGAAGCCGGCAAATTGCTGCTGGACCATGCCCGCGGCATCCTGCACCAGGTGGCCGCCGCCCGGGAGGACATGCGCACACGGCGCGGCGAGGCCGCCGGCCATGTCTCGATCGGGCTGCCACCCAGCCTGTCGCGGCTGATGACGGTGCCACTGGTGCAGGCTTTTCGGTCCCAGTTGCCCAACGCCCAGCTGACCCTGACCGAGGGCTTTTCCCTGCAGATGAACGAAAACCTGCGTCTGGGTCACCTGGACCTGGCGGTGCTGTACAACCCGGCACCCTCGCCCGACCTGGAAGCGACCATCTTGCGGACAGAGGAACTGGCGCTGATTTCCAACCGACCGGAATTCGCCCCCGGGGTCGCTACCGCCCTGGCGGCCAGCGAATCCATCAGCCTGCGCGAAGTTCTTGCGCTGCCGCTGATCCTGCCCAGCCGCCCCAACGCGTTCCGGCTGCTGATGGACGGCGAAGCGGTCACTCTCGGCTGCCCGCTGCATGTCGCGATGGAAGTCGACGGGCTCAACGCCATCCTGAGTCTGGTGCGCGAGGGTCTGGGCCATGCCGTTTTGCCGGCCTACACCCTCGCCGGCTTCAGCGACCCGATGCGCCTGAGTTTGCGACGCATCCACTCGCCGCAGCTGATGAGCCAGCTCAGCCTGGTCCGTTCCAGCCGGCGGCCGGTCACCGAGACCCAGCGACGGGCCTGCGACATGGTGCGAGCGGTCGTGGAACAGGCGATACAGCCCCTGCCGTGAGCGGCAACTCCCAGCTTCGCCGGGCGCCGGATTTCGCTTGCGACCCGCGCCCGACGCGGGAAACCTGGAACGAAAAGCGGGAAACCGAGAACTAATGCTTACGAACGCCCCATTGATGTGCGTCACGATGTCGTAACAAAGCGTTGCATCTGCTAAGCTTGGATTTATGAAGTTGAATGCTTTCGTTCTCATTGTTGTCTCTGTCTATGTCGCCTTTGTGGGTCTGGTGGCCGCATCGGTTCCGGGCGAATACCTGGGAACCACCATCGCCCTGGCCGTGATCGGCGGCATTCTGGTCGGCCTGTTTGTCCTCGACGAAGTCCGAACCATCGAGAAGGCCCGTCAGCGCGGACAAAGCCTGGTGCCGTGGAAACACCGTGCCCGGCAACTGCTGCGCGGCACCCCGTTTCGGGTGATTGCCAGTCTGTGTGTTGCTGCCGTTGTGGCATCCGCAGCATCTGCGTGGATGAAAGCACCCGCCGGGGAAGCCCCGAGGCCGATGCCTTCGCTGACCACACCGACAGCGACGGAAAAAGTCGGTCTTGACGTTGACACCGCAACCCGTGGCCGGGTTGTCGAAATGTCACCCGCACGCCTGGCCTGAACAGCCCGTTGACCCCCTGCCCCGCCGCCACAGGCGGGAAAACTGCCGGCTTGGGCCGGTTTTTTTCCTTTCCAGGGTCAAAGGAGGGGGTTTCAAGGTGTATCTTCCGCACCCGTATGAATTCGACCCGGTCCAATCCCCTGACTCTGGCGGCCCTGGGGGGCCTTCTGGTTCTGGCACTCATCCTGTTGCTGGTGCCGTCCGACCTGCGTGCCCCCGGGCTGGCCCTGGCGCTGATTGCCGGCCTGGTTGTGCTCCTGTTCGCGATGGACGAAATCCGCACCCAGGAAAAAGCGCGCCAGCGCGGCCAACGGGTCAAACCGCTGCACCGCCGGATCCGTTACGTGATGCAGACCACACCCGCGCGGGTGCTTGCCGCCGCCTGCGCAGTCGTGCTGCTCGGCGCGATCGCATGGGTCTGGCTCCTGCCTGACGATGCCGATACCCGCCAGTCGGAACTGCCCCGGTCGGCAGCGGCGCCGGCACGCGCGGCCAGCGCCACCTCGCGCCTGCCTTTGCCCATGCCCACCGCCAGTGTCCCGGTTCCCACCGTCACTGTCCCGGTCACGCCGGCCGCGCCAGCCGCGGCTGCCGCAGCGCCGGCGGCAGTGGCTGCACCCCCGGCACCCGCCATGGTGGGGGGTGGCAGGCCCTCCGGCCCCAGCCCGGATCTGGGTGACATTGATCGGGCCGTGCGCACCTGGGCCAGCGTCTGGTCCGCGCAGAACGTGGAAGCCTATCTGGCGGCCTACAGCCCGGACTTCGTGCCCGCATCGGGCCTGCGCCGCGACCAATGGGTGCAACAGCGCCGTGAACGCATCGGCAAGGCCCGCAACCCCCAGGTCAGCCTGGACCGGATGGTGATCAGCACCCAGGGACCGGATACGGTGCGGGTGCAATTCCAGCAGCGCTACCAGGCCAGTGGCATGGACGAAACGATCTCCAAAACGCTCGTCATGGTTCGCGCGCCCGACGGGCGCTGGCTGATCCGCTCCGAAGTCGCTGGATCGGGCTCCTGAGTCTCCGATCGGGTTGCGCCAGACCGCGCCGGAAACCCCCGGCGCCTCAGCGGGTGCCCAGACTCAACTCGGCGTGGGGGCTCCAGGGTTTGCGGCTGCCTGACGCCGTGCCGGCGGCGTCAGGCGCCGCAGGCACCGCGAGACCACCGTCGACGGCGGCGGCCGTCCTGGGCGCGCCCAGGAAAAGGCGATCCGGCGAAATCTGCCGACTGGCCAGGTAGTCGCGCACCACAACGCCCCGGCGCGTGGCCAATTCGCGCACCATTTCCTCCTCGACCGGAAGACTGGCCAGCAACAGCGCCTCCATTTCCGCGACCGGCAGGTCACGCGCCAGGCCCACCAGGTTGCGGGGCTTGGGAATGTCCGCTCGACGATAGACTGCCTTGAGCCATTGCGGATATTCCGCCGGCGTCACCACCGCAGTCGGCGTATCGGCCGGCAGACCGGCAGCCACCTGGCCCCGGCGCTTTTCGGCCTGCACCATGGCGTCCAGCCGTTCGCGCTGCAAACCGTCGCGTTCGATGTCCAGCCGTGCCGTGCCCACCACCGTCATGCGCAGGCCGGGCCGTTGCGCGAGCGCCTGCGCAACCTTGTCCAGGCCCGCACGCGCACTGTCGCCCAGCGCGGCGCTACCCGGCGCAAAACTCACCTGCGACAGTTCGTCACCACCGCCCAGCGCCCCCGCCAGCAGCGAAAACGGCGCAGTGATCGCCTTGACCACGAGATTGACGATCAGTTTGAAAATGATCGGCCCGATACGAAACTGCGGGTCATTGAGCGAGCCGCTGACCGGAAGGTTGATGTCTATCACCCCGTTGCGGTCGGCCAGCAAGGCCACCGCCAGCTTCACCGGCAGGCTGGCCGGCGCGCCCTCGACCTTGTCGCCGAAGGACAGCTGGTTGAGCACAATGGCATTGGACGCGGTGAGCTGCCCGTCGGGCTGCACCCGGTAAGCGACGTCCACACTGAGCTTGCCGCGTTCGATGCCATGCCCGGCATATTTGACCGAGTAAGGCGACAGTGGTGCCAGTTCGAGGTCACGGACCTTGCCCTGGATGTCCAGCGCCAGTGGCCGGGCGAGCGGATTGACCTTGCCCAGAATCTCCAGGGCAGCCGTTCCCTCCGCGCGGCCGCGCAACTCCAGGTCGGCCAGCTGGGGGGTGCCTGCCGCGACGGCGGTGGAAAAACCACCAAGCCGACCGGTCAGCTCCGTCAGATTGGCCGAGTAGTTGGGTTTGATGAACCGGTCCGAGAACGCCACACGCCCGCCAACCAGGCTGACCGGACCGATCCGTATGGTCGGCTCGCCCGCTGCGGTGCTCCCGCCCGTCGCGGCAGTCCCCACCGTTGCTGTTGTGGCAGTCGTCGCCATGGTTGCTGCGGTCGCCGTACTCGCCGAGGCTGGGGTTCTGACCATGTCCTGCAGATTCAGCCGCCCCTGTTCATTGAGGATCACCCGGGCATAAAAATCGTCCAGGGCGGTTTCGGCGACCGCCAGGTCCATGGCCTGGCCGGGCGCCAGCGACAGCTCGACACCCCTGACGCTGAGCATTTTCCAGCTCAGCAGATCCTCCCCCAGCGCCGGAACGGCCGCTGGCGCCGTTGCGGTCGCCGCGTCGGTCGCCGGGCCACCGACCAGCGCAGCCACGGCGCTGTGGGCCTGAAAATCTTCGACCAGCAGATCGCCGCTCACCCGCGCCCGGGGGCCGGCGGGCAGCATCGCCACCTCCACCTGTCCGCGAAACCCGGTGTCCGCGCGGAGGATGTCCACATTGAGCGCCCCACCGAAATACGGCTCGAAGAGATGGACCGGCAGACGCTCCACCACCAGCTTGCCCTGACTGGTCACCGGACTCAGCGTCGCCAGCCCCTGGAAGTCGACAGCGCCCCCTTCCCGGTCGGGCGCATGCACGCGGGCCGCCAGCTGCACCTTCACCGGCCGGGCGCCGCCCAGGGAAAACTGCGTCAACTGCGCCTGCAACCCTGACAGATCCACCGCGACCGGGGACCGCGCCGCCTCATCGCGCCATTGCAGGGCGCCGCCGACGACCCGAATCTCGCCCGCATCCAGCTTCCACTCGGGCGCAGTGGCTGATGCGGTAGGCGCAAGCGACGAGGCAGCGGGCGTGTCGGGCACCCGCAGCCAGCGCTGCGCCATCCACTCCCCTTGGGCATCCCGGCTGACGACCGTCCGCGGTTGATCGACCAGCACCCGCCCCAGCGACACGGACCGCGCCACCGGGTCGATGGCGGCATCGGCCAGGTCCAGCTGCCGCACGCTGGCCAGCACGGCGCCGTCGCGAACCAGTTCCAGCCGTTCCGCGCGCAAGCGGTCCACCCGCAGGGACGGCTTTTCCGCCGTGCCGCCGTCTGCCGCCAGCGGCACGGTGGCCGCGACAGCCACCGCCAGCTTGCCGCCAAGGCGGGGCACAAGCGCCTGTGCGACATAGGGCTCGATCCAGGCCAGTTGCCAGTCGGCCAAGGTCGCCGTCGTCCGAACCGCCGTGGCAGACACCGAGCCGGCGAACGCCAGCGCCGCACCCGCCGATGCGCCGGAAGCCGCTTTCCCCCCCGGCGGGCCGGCCAGGACCGCACTGCCGTCAAAGCGCGCCGCGGTGCCGGTGCCGTCAGGCAAAGGCCAGGTCAGCGCCGAAACCTCCAGTCGCCCCTCACGCAGCTGCAGGCGGGCGGAGGGCTGGCCCGGGGGGACCACCGTGGACTCATCCGTCCAGTTCACCCGGCCGTCACGTAGCGCAAGCCGCTGCAGGGCGGCTTTCCAGGTGTTTTTCGACGTTTCAGAGGACTTTTGGCCGATACCCAGCGAATTTTCGTCGCTTATTGCTATCTTTTTCGATGGTTCCGGATCGGGTTTGCGATTTCCCGGCATGAGCAGGCGACCGTCCCGGGCACGCGCCAGCGTCAGGCTGGGGGCCTCGACCTCCACGGACTCCAGATCGACCTGTCGGGCCAACGGTTGCAGGTCGGACAGGCTCACGGCGATCCGACCCACCTCCAGCAGCGGCCGTCGGCCGGGGTCCACCAGCGCCACATCACGGGCCGCGACCTTCCCGGTGATCCGCACGACCGGCTTGTCGACCTGCTCGAAGTTCACCCGCAAGTCGGCATCCACCACCGCCCCGGAGAGGCGGACCGGCAGATCGGCCGGCAAATACGCCAGGTAAGGTGTCAGATCCAGACCGGCGAACCTGAGGGTCGCGTCGGTCCTTTGGGTGCGCGCGAATGGTGTGGATTGGGCCCGGGTATCGAAAACCACACCGTTGAGGCGCAGGGCCAGCAAGGGCTCGGTGTGGACCTCCCGGTGAGCGTCCAGATTGCTGAGGAACGGCACGGCAACCTCCAGCGCGTCGACCCGGTGGACCTTGCCGACCGGCTGGTCGTCAAACACGACGGTGCCGCCGCTCAGGCGCAGGTTGTACAACGCGAATCGCGCGGGCTCGGCGGCGGCGGCCTCCGGCGCGCGCCGCAGGCGGTTGAGCATGTCGTCAACGTCATAGCGCCCGTCCCCCTGACGTTTCAGCCGCACGGTCGGCGATTCGACGGTGACCGACTGCACCACGGGCGCCAGGCGAAACAGCGACTCCAGCTCGGCATTGACGTGAATCCGCGCCACCTGCAGCTGCGGCTCGCCTCCCGACGCTGCGGCGACAGACAGGTCACGAACTTCCAGCTCCAGCGACCAGGGCCTGAAATCGACCTGTCCGACGCGGACCTCGCGACCCAGGGCTTCACTGGCGTGCTTCTCGGCCTGGTGACGCAGCACCGGCGGCAGCACCAGCCAGCCCAGCGCCCACACCAGGAGCCAGCCAGCCGCCAGCCAACCCAGCCGCCTCGGCCACCGCGATGAGCCTGAGGGGCGGTGCGAAAAAGCGGACGAGGGTACGGACGAGGTTACGGACAGGGACATGGAACCATCATGCCACCACCGGCCCGCACGGTTCATCCGGGTAGTCACCCACAGACACCAGGGCGCGAAAAAGCCCGGGGGCCAGGTTATCCACCCAACACCCGGGCTTGACGGCGAACCGCAGGTCCTTGCCGTCGGGTTTCGGAGCGGCGCGGGTATCGGGCGCCATTCCGGGGAGGCAACGGATTGCCTCCGTCTGTGGGCTCGGTTGCCACTGTTTCGTTGAGGAAACCGCAGCACCGCAGGCCCGAATGCTCGGACATTGCCAAGCGACCTCAGGTTAGCCCATCGCCGCCAGGTCTGCCAATAAGGAATTTCAATAGCGGCACGAAGGCGGATTGTCGGGCCGACGCTGCTTCATCCGCAGACGGTGGACGAATACGGCGCTTTCGCGAAAAACTGCGCAAACAGGCTGTTTTTATATATCTATTGGTATTAGAGAGCGATTTCATATTATTGACCCGTGATTAAAACCCTGCCTAGAATCCAACCGTCCCTCAAAACCTAGGGACAACCCGTATCCGCTGCCGACCCCGGCTGAGTCGGCTGAAAGGGCAAATCCACGGGATCCGGAACCCGGAACCGTTGCCCCAGCCGACAGCGTACCAATCCACACGAGGCGCCAGGCCCCTGCGAAAGCAGATCCCGAGCCAGGCCCCATGCGAGAAAGGAAGTGCTATGACAGCGTCAAACACCGCCATGCCCCTGCTCCAGCTGCGCTGGACAGGATTGATCCACAAAGGCTTCATTGCCTTGACCCACCACAGTTTTGCCTTGATTGGCTTGCTGGTGGTGTTCGCCGCCATTGCCCTGGTGGCGCGGCCCGACTTGCGCCTCGCCGGCGAGACCCAGCTGATGAACTGGCTCACCGCACGGCAAACCGCCCAGCTGGGCCTGGAACCGGAGCCTGATGCCATTGGCCGGGCCACCGCCACCGATCCGCGCGAGTTGCCCAAAGAGCAGGCCGCTGTGGCCCACTGGCTGGCGCGCAAATACCGCGTCGCGCCCGAACCGCTTTCGGCCCTGGTTGCCGCGGCGTACGAAGCCGGTGCGCGCGCCCGGCTGGACCCGACCCTGATTCTTGCGATCATGGCGGTGGAGTCCAACTTCAACCCCTTCGCGCAAAGTGCCGTCGGCGCACAGGGCCTGATGCAGGTCATGACCGGTGTGCATGCCGACAAGTACGAACACTTCGGTGGCCGGCTGGCCGCGTTCGACCCGGTCAGCAACCTGCGGGTCGGCGTCAAGGTGCTGCAGGAGTGCATTGCGCGTGCCGGCTCGCTGGAGGGCGGCCTCAAATACTATGTCGGCGCGGCCAATCTGGAGCACGACGGCGGCTACACCGCCAAAGTGCTGGCCGAACACACCCGGCTGCAGGCCGTCGCCAAAGGACGCCCCGCCCCCACCACCCTGACACCGAACCTGCCCGCGCCCATCCCGGCCAAATTGCCTGCGGAGTCGTCGGCGGACGCGGAGCGCGTCGCCGCGCTGGACCTGCGCTGACCGGAAACGCCGCCCCGCCCGATGGGCGACGCCGGTTACACTTGCGGCTGTGCGCAACTGGCGATAGGCCCGGATTCCATCGGATGGATGCCCGGCGCTGACGTGGACTCCCGGCCCGACCGGCCGGAAAACCACTGGGAAGCGCACCGCCCGGCGGAAATGGCCGACGCGTTCCGCCGTTCGCCTGGGCAGCCCTTGTCACCGCGCAAGGAATCACGTCTTGAAGGACTGCCATGTACAACCGAAACATTCTGATCGAGCACACCGACCCTGAGCTGTGGAGCGCCATCCAGGCCGAGAACCGCCGCCAGGAAGACCACATCGAACTGATTGCCAGCGAAAACTACGCTTCGCCCGCCGTCATGGCCGCGCAGGGCACCCAGCTGACCAACAAATACGCCGAGGGCTACCCGGGCAAACGTTACTACGGCGGCTGCGAATTCGTCGACATCGCCGAGCAGCTGGCCATCGACCGCGTCAAGCAGCTCTTTGGCGCCGATTGCGCCAACGTGCAACCGCATTGCGGCGCGTCCGCCAACGAAGCCGTGTTTCTGGCTTTCCTGAAGCCCGGCGACACCATCATGGGCATGAGTCTGGCCGAAGGCGGCCACCTGACGCACGGCATGCCGCTGAACATGTCCGGCAAGTGGTTCAACGTGGTCTCCTACGGGCTGGATGCCAACGAAGCCATCGACTACGACGCGATGGAGCGCAAGGCGCACGAGACGAAACCGAAGCTCATCATCGCCGGCGCCTCGGCCTACAGCCTGCGCATCGATTTCGAGCGCTTTGCCAAGGTGGCGCGGGACATCGGCGCCATCTTCATGGTCGACATGGCGCATTACGCCGGCCTGATCGCCGCAGGCGTCTACCCCAACCCGGTGCCCCATGCCGATGTGGTGACCTCCACCACCCACAAGAGCCTGCGCGGCCCGCGCGGCGGCATCATCCTGATGAAGGCCCAGCACGAAAAGGCCATCAACAGCGCCATCTTCCCCGGCCTGCAAGGCGGCCCGCTGATGCATGTCATCGCGGCCAAGGCGGTGGCCTTCAAGGAAGCGCTGCAGCCGGAGTTCACGCTGTACCAGCAGCAGGTGGTGACCAATGCCCGCGTGGTGGCGGAGACCCTGACCCAGCGCGGCCTGCGCATCGTCAGCGGCGGCACCCAGAGCCACGTGATGCTGGTCGACCTGCGCGCCAAGGGCATCACCGGCAAGGAAGCCGAAGCCGTGCTGGGCAGCGCCCACATGACGATCAACAAGAACGCCATCCCGAACGACCCGGAAAAGCCCATGGTCACCAGCGGTGTGCGCATCGGCACCCCGGCCATGACCACCCGGGGCTTCAAGGAAGAAGAGGCCCGCCTGACCGCCCACCTGATCGCCGACGTGCTCGACAACCCCCGCGATGCGGCCCATATTGACGCGGTGCGCGCACGGGTGAATGCGCTGACCAGCCGCTTCCCGGTCTACCGCTGAGGCCGGGATGATGCGCAGACACTCCTTTTTTCATAGCTGTCTGCGACTGTTTTACGATGGGTTTGTGCCAAAAGCGCCTGAAATCTCGGGGCGAACGCCATGAAATGCCCTTTCTGCGGCCATGCGGAGACCCAGGTGGTCGAAACCCGTGTGTCCGAAGAGGGCGATTCCATCCGTCGCCGCCGGCAGTGCGCCGCCTGCGAGAAGCGCTTCACGACCTATGAACGCCCGGAAGTGAACTTCCCGTCCATCGTCAAGAAGGACGGTCGCCGCATCGAGTACGAACGCGAAAAGCTGCGGGCCTCCTTCAATCTGGCGCTGCGCAAGCGGCCGGTCAGCACCGAACAGGTGGACAGCGCCATCGAGCGCATTGAGGAACGCATGCTCAGCCAGGGCGCCCGCGAACTGCCGTCGAGCCGCCTGGGTGAATGGGTGATGCGCGAGCTCAAAAAGCTGGACAAAGTGGCCTACATCCGCTTTGCCAGCGTCTACCGCAGCTTCGAAGACATCGACGACTTCCGCGCGCTGGTCGACGAGGTCCGACGCTGACCTCGGCGGAGGCCCTGGCCTGGCCTCCCGCCTGTCGCCCGACTTCCGCCGCCCGTCGCAGCCCGGTCGACCGCCGGCAACGCCTGCGGCACAGTGCCACCATGGCAAAAAAACCGTTTCTTGCATCCCGGCGCAGCCGCCGCGCGGCTGCGGTCGGCATGACCCTGATCGAAGTTCTGGTGGCGCTGGTCATCTTTGCGCTGGGCATGCTCGGTGCCGGTGGCCTCATGCTGGCCAGTTTGCGTTCCGGGCAGTTTTCCCGCAATGCCTCGATCGCCACCAGCCTGGCGCGCGACTACAGCGACATCATGCAGATGATTCCACCGACGGTGCTTTCCACGGGCGCGTCGACGACCAACACTTTCACCATTGATACCGGCAGTCCACCCGCCCTGCCCGCCGAACGCTGCAAGACGTCCGACTGCACCCCCACGCAGATGGTCAACATGGCCGTGTGGGACTGGTCCCGGCGGGTGATCGGCTCACTTCCTGGCGGACGGGCGGTGGTCTGCAAAGACACCGAGCCCCGGGAGACCACCGGGTCGGCCGCGGGCCTGTACCGCTGGGAATGCAATGACACCGGGGATCTGATGGTCATCAAGTTCGGCTGGGACGCCAAAACCGGCCCGTCGGGCACTGGCGACGACACCTTGACCGCCACCGATGCCAACAGCAACGTCCGCCCGAAAATGGTCATCACCCTGTTCGGCAACCAGCAGGAAATTGACGGCATATGAACGCCTTGCCCATCCGCTCCGTTGCCACCCGCCTGCGCCAGCAGGGTCTGACCCTGGTGGAAATGCTCGTTGGCATGGTGCTCATGCTGCTGGTCATCATGGCCACGGTGGCGCTGTTTTCCGTGACCAGTTCCAGCTACCGGACTGTGGACGCGGGCCAGGAACTGGAAGACAACGCCCGTTTCGCCTTCGAAATCATCGGCCAGGCCATCCGGCAGGCGGGCTTTCAGGAACGTACCGGTCCGCCCTCGGCAGGCAATCTGCTGGCGGATAGCCTCTTCGTCGGCCCGCCAGCTGGCACCTGGCGGATCGAAGGCCGCAGCGCGCAGACACTGACGGGCGGAAGCAGCCTCAGCTATTCCGGCAGCAATGTGGTGAACGGCAGCGACGCCCTGATCATCCGCTTTTTTGGTTCGAACCTGCCTGACCCGTCCAACCCGAGCGTGCCGCTCTTCAGCGGCACCAACCCGGTTGCCGACGGGACCATGATCGACTGTTCCGGCCGGCCGGTTCCCTACCCGACCGGCGCGACCGACATGGGCCACAGCGCTTTTTTTGTCCGCGTCAATTCCGGCAGCAGCGAACCGGAACTCGCCTGCCAGAGCTGGAACAGCGCCACCTCGGAGTTCTCGCAGACCCAGATCATTAAAGGCGTTGAGGCTTTCCAGGTCATGTACGGTGTCGACACCGATCCCACCCCCGACGAAGTGGTCGACCGTTGGGTCAGCGCCGACGCGGCATGGGACGACCCGGCCGCCAACCCCAACTGGAACCGCGTGGTTGCCATCCGGGTGGGCATGGTGCTGCGCGGCCCTGTCGGCTCGGGCCAGGGAGCCAGCGCCACCAGCGCGGAAAACGAGTATTACCCCATGGGCCGCGCCTTCACCTGCGAGAGCGCGACCGCCACCGCCAGTTGCAGTCCCAGTGAAGCCGGGCTGAAATTCACCGCGCCCGCCGACACCCGCTTGCGGCGCGTTTTCACCACCACGTTTCACGTCCGCAACACCGCCTTATGAGCCGCGTCGTACACCCTAACCCCCACCGCCCGCGCGGGCGGCGCGCCGGCCAGCGTGGCATGGCGCTGGTCATGGTGCTGATCATGATGAGCATCGTGTTTGTCATCGCCTCCGTCAGCTCGCGGGTGGCGACCCTGGGCGAACGCGCCGCCCGCAATGACCGCGACCGGCAGACCGCCCTGCAGGCGGCCGAGGCGGCCTTGTCCGACGCCGAAATCGACATCATGGGCCCCACCTCCATGGGCACCCGGGTGGTGCTGTTCGGCACCCTGCCGGCGGGGGACGGCTGCAGCACCGAAACCGACACCCGAGGCATCTGCGGCCGTCTGTTCCCGCCGGCAGGCTCCACCTCGCTGCTGTCGGCGTACCGGCCGATTTTCGAGACGGCTGAAACCAGTGCCGATCGGGCCTACAGCATTTTCGGCGAGTTCACCGGCCGCACCACCTTCAGCGGCGGCGCCGTCACCGACAGCGCTTTCGCCACCTCCACAGGCGGCGCGCTGCCGTCCCGCCTGCCGCGCTACGTGATTGAGAAGACATCGCTGAGTTTTCGTAACCGCTCGGCAACGGCCGGCAAACCCTATGACGCCTACATTGTCACCGCCATCGGCTACGGCCTGCGTACCGAAACCCAGGTGGTGCTGCAGGCGGTGATCTCCAAACCCGTGGCCACCACCAACTGAACGGGGTCCCCCATGCGACGCATCCTGCAATTCTTCCGAACCCTGGTCTCGCCGGGCATCGTGTGCGCGGCGGCGCTGGTCATCGGCGGCAGCACCGCACAGACCCCGCCATCCTTCCCGACCGTGGACCTGAGCATCGGGCCGGTAGCCGTCAACACGCAGGCGATCAACATCGCCCTGGCGCTGTCGGTCGAATTCCCGACCGTCGGCGCGGCCTACCGGCAGGCGGATTACAACCACGCCACCACCTACCTGGGGTACTTCGACCCCAAGGGTTGTTACAAGTACCGGGACACCACCGTCGGCGCCCCGGTCAACGGCGAATATTTCCTGCGCACCGGCAACGTTGACACCGACGGCTACTGCGAAACCGCCGCCTCGGGTGGCGGGCGCTACAGCGGCAACGCGCTGAACTACGTCACCACCTCGTCCATCGACCTGTTGCGTTATGCACTGACCGGCGGGGACCGGGCCGTCGATACCGCTGACACCACCATCCTGCAGCGCGCCTATCTCTACAACGGCTGGAACCTGCACAACGGCACCTATTTCCCCTCCAAACGCTTTCCGCAGGCCATGGTGGGCCGGGTGATCCCGCCGTTCATCACGGGCTCCGACGTTTACGGGGGCGGCTGTCAGGACAAGGTCTGGTTCGGCACCTCCAACGCCGGCGCCAGTTGCACCACACCGGGCACCTCGGGCAATCTGAACCCGACCACGGCCACGGTCACCGTCACGACCGTGGTTACCAACACCGTGACCGTCCCCTATGGCGCGCCGGCGCCGACCGGCAACACGGTCACTTTCATCACCACCACCTGGGCCATCAGCAACCCGCTGGTCACCGTCAGTTCGGCCAGCGCGGTGGAATCGCCCACGGTGGCGACTTCCGATCCGCCATTGACCAGCAGCGCCGTGCCAGTGCTGACCGGCGGAACCACCACCTCGCTGCCACCCGCACCCATCACCACGGCGACAGCCTACCTGCACACGATGGCGACCGAGGTGACCGGTACCTATTCCCTGACGCCTCCTGTGGCGCCCGGCGGCACAACGACCGTTCCGCCCATCAACACCAGCAGCCTGGGAACCATTGGCCTGCCGTATGCGGCGCCACGGTACTTCTACTCGCAGGCGCAGGCGGCCCCGTTCCGAACCCATACCTTTACGGTACGTAACAATTCGACGACCTCCGTACAGGTGTGCCGGACAAACAACAGCGAAACGGCGCCCGGTCCGTACAAGGGGCTCTTCAACGGGACAACCAACAATTTCTCGGACGTACCCAACGGATCCTGCGGATCTGGTGCATATGCGGGTTTTCCATCGCGCGGCCGTATCCGCAACACCATACTGCCCGCGACCGTCTACGAAGGACTGAACCCGACACCCACCTACCGCGTCTACACTTACCAGCGGGTCTACAGCGAATACACCATCCGCACCGACTACCACGTCTACATTCCGTCGGACCAGTATCAGGTGTCCGTGGCCACCAGCGGTACGGCAACCGTCACCACCACGGCGGCCATGTTTGCCCGGGTCAGGGTGTGCGATGACACCGAAAAGACCTCCCGGACCGACCTGTGTGAGCGCTTTCCGAATGGCAACTACAAACCCATCGGCGAAATCCAGCGCTACAACATCCGCGCCCGGGTGTCGGCCTTCGGTTATCTGGCCGACAACAGCAATACCCGCTACGGTGGTGTGCTGCGGGCACCGATGAAATTCACCGGCCCGAAATTCCTGGACCAGGACGGTGTGCTGCAGACCAACGCCAACCCGGAATGGGACGCCAACACCGGCGTGTTCGCCACCGACCCCCTGAGTGCCTCGCCCACCTATGCATTCAGTGGTGTGATCAACTACCTGAACAAATTTGGCCGCACCGGCACGCTGGGCTACTACAAAGGTCTGGACCCGGTGGGTGAGCTGTACTACGAGGCCATCCGCTATTTTCAGGGCCTGGAGCCGACGGCGCTGGCCACTGACGGGGCCACCGCAGACATGGCCGACGGTTTCCCCTACTACACCACCAGCGGCACAGCACCGGCTATCTGGCAGGACCCGGTGCAAAACGCCTGCGAGCGCAGCAACTTCATCCTGAACATCGGCGACGTCAACACCCACTGGGACAAACATCTGCCCGGCCATCGCCGATCCGGCAGCTCCATGGAAACCACCACCGACCTGACCCGGGCGGCGGTGGCCATCCCCGGCACCACCACGCTGTTCGACGCCACCGACTGGACCAACCTGCTGACCGGCTTCGAAACCGGCACCAGCATCGCCTATGTCGACTCCAAAGGCCGGGCCCAGAACACGACCGGCAACCCCAATACCAACAGCAACAACACCAACCTGGCCACCAAGACCACCGGCTCCAACAATTCCGCCTACTACTGGGCCGGGGCGGCCTACTGGGCCAACACCCAGTCCATACGGGCCGACGTCAAAGGCGGCATGAGCATGCGCGATGTGCGGGTCAAGACCTTCACCATTGACGTGGACGAAGGCGGCAACGGCGACATCGAAGACACCAATACCCGCGGCATCAAACCCCGCCGCAGCGCGGCCTATCTGGCCGGCAAGTACGGCTGGTTCGTCGACAAGAATGACGACGGCAACCCGTTCCGCACCGAGGGAGGCGCGGTCAACAACACCGAGTGGGAAGACCCCAGCGCACCCAATACCCCGGACGGTTACGTCATCGCCAGCCAGGCCGCAAAAATGATTGCGGGTATCCGCAAGTTCTTCGAGGCGGCGTCCAACGTGCGGGGTGCGGCATCCACCTCGGCCGTCAGCTCGGCGCGATTTACCGCCAACTCCCCGGATGGCGACTTCTTCGCGCCCAAGTTCGAGGCCGGCGACTGGACCGGCACCATCGAACGTACCCGCCTGGTGCTCAATACGTCCACCGGTGACATCGAGGCACTTTCGGCCGTAGTCTGGGACGCGGGCAAAATCCTGACCCTCGCGTCCACCACCAGCACCACCACACCGCCGGACCCGTATGTCAGACCGGCCGACCGCAAAATCCTGACCATGAAGCGGGACAGCGGGTCCATGGTGGGTATTCCGTTCACTGTGGCGGACAAAAACGATCTGGACGCGCTCGTGCTCAGTTCGCTCAACACCAATCCCGGGCTGGGTACCACCGACAGTCTCGCCGATGAACGCATCAACTGGCTGCGCGGCGTGCGGAGCAACGAAATCGGTCAGACCGGAGGCACCTTGCGCGCCCGCAAGAGCGTCATGGGCGACATCATCAACTCCGGGCCGGTGTTCAAACAGGGCGCGGACCCGACAATCACCGGCCCGGGATATCTGGCCTTCGCCCAGTCGGTATCCGGCCGCACCGCCATGTTGTACGTGGGCGCCAACGACGGCATGTTCCATGCCTTCCGCGCCAGTGACGGCAAGGAGATGTTTGCCTACATTCCCCGTGCCGTGGCGACCAACCTGAACAAGCTGACCCGCCCCGGCTACACCCACCAGCCCTACGTCGACGCGATACCGCTGGTGAGTGAAGCGCAAGTTGGAGCGAACTGGCGCACCCTGGCCATCTCGGGCATGGGCGGGGGTGCGCAGGGATTGTTTGCGCTCGACGTCACGGCACCGGCGTCGTTTACCACCACCAATGTGTTGTGGGAGTTCACCGACCAGGACGACCCGCAGATGGGCAATATCGTCACCCAGCCGCAGCTGATGAAGCTGAAGGTGGCCGGCACACCCGCCACCTACAAATGGTTTGTGGTGGTGGGCAGCGGCTACAACAACTACAAGAGCGACTCCTACACCCAGACCAACGGGGAACAGGCCTTGTTCTTCCTGAGTGTGGACAAGGCGGCCAATGCCAACTGGCAGCTGGGCACCAACTATTTCAAGGTGAGCCTGCCGTATGCCAGCGGCTCCATCGTCAACGGGCTGTCCAACCCGGCGGCGCTGAACGGTGCCTTGGGCGAAGCGAAAATCATCTACGCGGGCGATCTGCAGGGCAACCTGTGGAAGTTTGACGTCACCGCGGGCCTGAGCACCAGCAACCTCAACGATGCGGTGTTCAAGGTCAGCAGTGTCAAGACGCCGCTGTTTGTTGCCACGGACAGCCTGGGTGCGAGGCAACCGATCACCATTCCACCGGCCATTGTCGAAGCCAATGAGCGGGGGCAGATGGTTCTGTTCGGTACCGGCAAATTTGTCGAACCGTCCGATGCCACCACGGTGCAGACCCAGGCCATTTACGGCATCTGGGACTCGCTGGAAAGCACGGCGGCGGATTTCGCCGTTCCCAAAACCAAGCTGTATCAGCGGACGGCAACCCTGACCGGCAACTCGGTGACGGTGGGCTCGGCGACCTTTGCATTCGGCTTGGGGACCGGCAAGTACCGTGGCTGGTACTTCAATCTGCCGCAAACCCGCGAGCGCGTCGCTGTGGATTCCTCCTTGGGCAAAGGACTGATTGTTTTCAGTGCTGCCATTCCCGAAGGCACCTGCTCCGGAGATGGCTTGGGGCGCCGCTACTGCCTGAATCCGGTCACGGGCGCGCCTGTTCCTGGCTGTAGTCCGGAAGCAAGACCGGGCATACCCGGCACGGTCAAGATTATCGACATTGAGCTTGATCCGAGCTCCTACACGGCGCGATCGCCGACCGGGCGCCGCACCGCATCGATTGAGCAGGCCGTTTTGGGATCCAGTACCAAACTCAGCGATTCCGGTGCCGCACAGGTATCGACCGACTACGTTCAGTCGGTCATCGTCCCGGCGGGCCGCATCAACTGGCGGGAGTTGCGCCAGTGATGCCGCTTCACGATAAGATGGTTCGCATCATCCCTCGGAGTTTTGCCATGCCTCAACGGTCCGCACGCGGCTTCACGCTGATTGAGCTGATGATCACGGTGGCCATCATCGGTATCCTGGCGGCAGTGGCCTATCCGGCCTACACCAACCAGATCGCCAAAGGCCGCCGCGCGGAATGTCGATCGGGCCTGATGCAGGCCTTGCAGCAGCAGGAGCGTTACTTCACCCAGTACAACGCCTATGTCGCCTTCGGAGCCGCCTCGGGTGCCGTCATCCGCAAGTTTTCCGGCGACACGGAGGCCGCCAGTGCGTGTTTCGAGTTTTCTGCGGAAGCCTGTGGCAGTGGCATCGGCAACTGTGTCCTGATGGAGGCGCGCATGCGCAACGCCGACCCGGCCAACATCACGCACCTTTCGCTCGACAGCAACGGAGGCAAAGCCTGCAAGATCAGCAACGGCTCTCGGGTCACCGGCAACAGGGACTGCTGGCCATGAGGTCCTTGCGCCGGTCGGCAGCCCATGCCGGCTTTACCCTCATCGAGCTGGTCGTGACCATGGCGCTGGCCATTGTTTTCCTGGTGGTTGCGGTGCCTTCGATGCAGGATTTCATGGCCAGCCAGCAGGTGGCGGCCACGGCCACCTCGCTGCAGACGGCTGCCATGCAGGCCCGCAGCCGCGCGATGCAGGACAACCGGCGGGTGATGGTGCAACCCTTCTGCCATCCGGATACCGCCAGCTGCTCCAGTCCACCGGCCTGGGCCGACGGCTGGCAGGTGTATGTTGACGTCGTCGTAGATCAAAGCTACCAGGCGGGTACCGACACCCTGGTGGCAACCGAGGCAGCAGCGCCTACGGGCGTCACCGTGACCAAGGAGTCGGGCACCAACGACTACTTCGCCTACGACGGCAGCGGGTTTCTGGCCTCAATCGGCGGATCGTCCAATGCCCGCTGGAAAATTGCATCCAGCAAGACCAGTCGAATCCGCTGCATGTACATCGAGCGGTCCGGCAGGGTGCGTATTTTCGACCCCAATCCGTCGACCACCTGCCCGACTTCCACCTCGTGAGCGAGGTCGGCCCTACCACATCGGGCGAGTCGCCCGCCCTTGAACGCGCCGGCGTCCTGGCCAGAAGCGCCCTGCTCCTCAGCAACCCCAACCCGCGGGTCGGCTGTGTGCTGACCGACCGGTACGGGGCGGTGATCGGTGAGGGCTTTACCCAGCAGGCGGGCGGGCCGCACGCCGAGGTCATGGCCCTTCGGGACGCCCGCCAGCGCAACGCCGACACCACCGGTTGCACCGCCTGGGTAACGCTGGAGCCCTGCTCCCACCACGGCCGCACGCCGCCATGCTGTGATGCGCTGGTCGCCGCCGGCGTCGCGCGCATCGTTGTGGCCAGCCTGGACCCCAACCCCCTGGTCGCCGGACGGGGCGTGGCGCGCCTGCGCGGTGCCGGTGTGGTGGTGGATGTCCTGCCGCCCGAACACCCGGCAGCGCGATCCTGCCGCGAACTGAACATCGGCTTTTTCAGCCGCATGATCCGCCGCCGGCCGTGGGTGAGGCTCAAGATGGCTGCCTCGCTGGACGGCACGTCGGCCCTGGCCAATGGCGCAAGCAAGTGGATTACCGGCGAGGCAGCGCGGGCGGACGGCCACACCTGGCGGGCCCGGGCCTGCGCGGTGCTCACGGGCGTGGGCACGGTTCTCGCCGACAACCCTAGCCTGGACGTGCGCCACTGCGCAACACCCCGCCAGCCGCACCTGGTCATCGCCGACAGCCACTGGCAGACACCCCCGGATGCCGCCGTTTTCGGCCTGCCCCGCACGGTGCGTATCGTCGGCACGGCAGCCTGCGGCACGGCGACCGAGGCATTGGCCGCACGCGGCGCGCAGATTACCCGTTTGCCCGACGATGGTACCGGTCGGGTTGACCTGGCGGCGCTGATGGCGCTGATGGGCCAGTCCGAGACCAACGAGTTGCATGTCGAGGCCGGCCCCACCCTCAGCGGCGCGTTGCTGGCTGCCGCCCTGGTCGACGAGTTGCTGGTGTATCTGGCGCCGCGCCTGCTGGGCCCGGGGCAACCGCTGGTCCGCTTGCCAGGCATCGAGCGGCTGGAGGACGGCCATCGCCTGCGCTTCGAGCATATCGACCGGGTGGGCGATGACCTTCGAGTGCTGGCCCGATTCGGGGCGCCGGACCCGTTTTTGTCCGCCGTTTCAGCGCTGTAAGCCCACAAGGGGGCCAGTGGCCACGCGGAACGGCGGTCCATGCCGGCCCGGTCGGCGCGGCTTGGGGTTTTCCCTGCGAGAATAGCGCCATGTTCACCGGAATCATTACCGGCGTGGGGCGCATCGCCGCCGTCCACGACCTCGGCAGCTCTTTCAGTCACGGCAAGCGGCTTGTCATCGAGGCGCCCGCTGGCTACCTCGATGACGTGGGCCTGGGCGACAGCATCGCCCTGAACGGCGCGTGCATGACCGTCACCACTTTCGACGCCAACGGCGGCGAGTTCACCGTCGACGTATCGGCCGAGTCCCTGGCCCGCACCGCCGGACTGGACCGCCCCGGGCCGATCAACCTGGAGAAAGCGCTGCGCGCCAACGACCGGCTGGGAGGCCATATCGTCTCCGGGCATGTCGATGGGATCGGGGTGGTCAGCGCCATGGCCGAAATCGGCGAAAGCTGGGATCTGCGCATCCGCGCCCCGCGCGAGCTCGCCCGGTTCCTTGCCTACAAGGGTTCGATCACGGTCAACGGCGTCAGCCTGACGGTCAACCGTGTGCTCGACAGTGCCGACAGCTGCGAGGTGTGGATCAACCTCATCCCCCACACCGTGCAGAACACCGCACTCGGCAGCGTGGTGGCTGGCACGCCGGTGAACCTCGAAATTGACCTGATCGCCCGCTATGTGGAACGCATGCTCGCGACCGACCCGCATTTGCCGACGAAAGCCCTCACATGACTGAACGCCCCCCTGCGCCCATTTCCCCGACCGATGACATCGTTGCCGATCTGCGTGCCGGCCGCATGGTCATCCTGGTGGACGAAGAAGACCGGGAAAACGAAGGCGATCTGGTGCTGGCTGCCGACCATGTCACCCCCGAAGCCATCAACTTCATGGCCCGCTTCGGCCGGGGACTGATCTGCCTGACCCTCACCCGCGAACGCTGCGAATACCTGCGCCTGCCGCCCATGGCGGCGCGCAACGGAACCGTCTACAGCACGGCATTCACCGTATCCATCGAGGCGGCCGAAGGCGTCACCACCGGCATTTCCGCGGCCGACCGGGCGCGTACCGTGCAGGTGGCGGTGGCCACCGGATCGCGGCCCGACGACCTGGTGCAGCCCGGCCATGTCTTCCCGCTGCAGGCGGTGGATGGTGGTGTGCTCATGCGGGCCGGACACACCGAAGCCGGCTGCGACCTGGCAGCCATGGCGGGCTGCGCGCCCGCCGCCGTGATCTGCGAAATCATGAATGACGACGGCACGATGGCCCGCTTGCCGGACCTGCAGCGTTTTGCCGCCGAACATGGGCTGAAGATCGGCACCATCGCCGACCTGATTCACCACCGCAGCCGCACCGAGTCGCTGGTCGAAAAAGTTGGCTCGCGCGTGCTGGCAACCGCCCATGGCGAATTCACCGCCCATGCATTTCGCGACAAACCCAGCCAGGGTGTGCATCTGGCACTGGTCCGCGGCCGCTGGGCCAGCGGCGACGAGGTGCCGGTGCGGGTGCACGAACCGCTTTCCGTCCTCGATCTGCTGGAGACCGGCCGCACCATGCACTCCTGGGATCTGGACAGCAGCCTGGCCTACCTGGCCCAACGCGGCCAGGGAGTGGCCGTGCTGCTCAACGCCGGCGAGAGCGCCGAGCAGTTGCTGACGCAGTTTGAAGGACGGGCGCAGGCCAGCCAGGCGCCACAGCGAGGCCGCATGGACCTTCGCACTTACGGCATCGGCGCGCAGATTTTGCGCATCTGCGGCGTACAGCGCATGAAACTCATGGGGCAACCCCGTCGCATGCCCAGCATGACCGGTTATGGCCTCGAAATCACCGGGTACATCCCCAAGGAATAAACACAGATGTTTGGCGCAGAAAAAGGCAAAGCGGACAAGCTGGACGGCAGCAGGCTGCACATCGGGATCGTGCAGGCCCGTTTCAACGAATCAATCACCGACGCGCTGGCCTCGGCCTGCCTGCAGGAATTGCAGGCGCTTGGCGTCAATCCCCGCCAGATCGAACATGTCCGGGTGCCTGGCGCCCTGGAAGTGCCGGTGGCCCTGCAGGCACTGGCAGAGCGCGACCGGTACGACGCGCTGATCGCCCTGGGCTGCATCATCCGCGGCGAGACCTACCATTTCGAACTGGTCGCCAACGAATCCGGCGCCGGTGTCAGCCGCATTGCGCTGGACTACCAGCTGCCGGTCGCCAACGCCATCCTGACCACCGAGAACGAGGCCCAGGCCCTGGCCCGCCAGCATGAAAAAGGACGCGACGCCGCCCGCGTTGCCGTCGAAATGGCCAACCTGCTGGAGGAGCTGGCATGACGCCCGACGGTACGCAGGCTCCCCTGCCGGGCAGCGCGGCCGGCGCGGTCGGGCGTGGTGGCAAATCCAGACCCGACGGTGCGAAAGCACCAACCCGCTCGGCCCGCTCGCGAGCCCGGGAGTTCGCCGTGCAGGCCCTCTACCAGCATCTGGTGGGCCGCAATGAGGCGACTGCCATCGACGCCTTCACCCGGGACCTGAGCGGATTCAACAAGGCCGACTCGGTACATTTTGACGCGTTGCTCCATGGCTGCATCGCCGAAGCCGAGGCACTGGACGCCCTTCTGGTTCCGCTGCTGGACCGGCGCCTGGCGGAGATTTCGCCGATTGAACGGGCCGTTCTGTGGATCGGTGGCTACGAGTTCCAGCATTGCCCCGATGTGCCCTGGCGGGTGATCATCAACGAATGTGTCGAACTGGCCAAGTCCTTCGGCGGCACCGATGGCCACAAGTACGTCAACGGCGTGCTGCATGGCCTGGCGCGACGCTTGCGCCCGGCGGAGGTGGCGGCCGATCCCAAATCCGAACGCGCCCCGCGTTGATCGGGGAGCACCATGCGCCTGTCTCGCCGCGCTCAAAACATCGAGCCCTTTTATGTCATGGAGGTCGCCAAGGCCGCCGGACAAATGGCCCGCGAGTTCGCCGGCAGCGGTGAACCAATGATTTTCCTCAACATTGGCGAGCCCGATTTCACCGCTCCGGCGCTGGTGCGTGAAATGGCGCACCGCTGCATCCGGGACGGCATCACCCAGTACACGCCTGCCCTGGGCCTGCCGGCCTTGCGCGAACAACTCAGCGGCTGGTATGCCAGCCGTTTCGGGCTGGACGTGCCGGCCCGGCGTATTGTCATCACCGCCGGGGCCTCGGCCGCCCTTCAGCTGGCCTGCCTGGCGCTGATCGATGCCGGAGACGAGGTGCTGATGCCCGACCCCAGCTACCCTTGCAACCGCCACTTCGTGACCGCCGCCGATGGCCGCCCAGTGCTGATACCGGCCGACGCCGGGGGCCGCTTCCAGCTGGGCGCCGACACCGTCCGGGCCGCCTGGGGAGCCCGCACCCGCGGGGTGCTTCTGGCGTCGCCCTCGAACCCCACCGGCACCTCGATCGACCCGCAGGAACTTGCCCGTATCCACCAATGCGTGCGCGAACACGACGGCTTCACGCTGGTCGACGAGATTTACCTTGGCCTGTCCTATGACAGCCGCTTCGGGCAGTCGGCGCTGGCTCTGGGTGACGATGTGGTGAGCATCAACAGCTTTTCCAAATACTTCAACATGACCGGCTGGCGTCTGGGCTGGCTGGTGGTGCCGGATTCGCTGGTGCCGGCCATGGAGCGGCTGGCGCAGAACCTGTTCATCTGTGCCAGCGCTGTCTCGCAATATGCCGCGCTGGCCTGTTTCGAGCCCGAAAGCCTGGCCGAATACGAGCAGCGACGCGCCCAGTTTCGGGCCCGGCGCGACTTTTTTGTACCGGCGCTGGCGAAAGCGGGCCTTGCCGTGCCGGTGATGCCGGATGGTGCGTTTTACGCCTGGGCCGATTGCAGCCAGGCCGCCGCTCGGCTCGGCGTGGGCGACAGCTGGGACTTTGCCTTTGCCCTGATGCGCAGTGCCCGGGTGGCCGTGACTCCCGGGCGCGATTTCGGCAACGCCACCACGGGCCGTTTCGTGCGGTTCTCCACCGCCAGCTCGATGGAGCACCTGCAGTGCGCCGCCGACCGTCTGCATGCGGTGCTGGCGTGACCGCAGCCGTGTTTGAATGGCCCGTGCGGGTGTATTGGGAAGACACCGACGCCGGTGGCATCGTGTACTACGCCAACTACCTGCGGTTTTTCGAGCGTGCCCGTACCGAATGGCTGCGCGCCTGCGGGGTGCACCAGCAGGCGCTGCGGGAGCAGACCGGTGGCCAGTTTGTTGTCAGCGAGGCGTCGGTGCGTTACCACCGGCCGGCGCGTCTGGACGACAGCCTGGTGGTGACTGCCGAACTGGTTGAAGGCGGACGCGCGTCGCTGCTGATCCGCCAGCGCGCGCTGCGCCGTCCGCCAACCGGTGCCGCCGAACTGCTGTGCGAGGCGCTGGTGCGCGCCGGCTGGGTCGATGCCCTGACGTTGCGGCCGACCCGAATTCCCCCCCCTGTCCTGGAGGCCCTGCGCTCATGAGTCAGAACCTGTCCATCGTCCAGCTTGTGTTGCATGCCAGTCTGGTCGTGCAACTGGTCATGCTGCTGCTGGTTGCGGTGTCGGTCGCCAGCTGGGCCGCCATCTTTCGCAAGTTTTTCACGCTCAAGCGGGTGCGCACCCTCAACGACAGCTTCGAGCGCGATTTCTGGTCCGGCACCAGCCTGAACGACCTCTATGCCGCTGCCGCCCAGAACGCCAAGAATGCCGGCCCGATGGAACGCATTTTTGCCAGCGGCATGCGCGAATTCCAGAAACTGCGCGAGCGTGGCATCACCGACGCCGGCACCGTGCTTGACGGCGCGCGGCGCGCCATGCGCGCCAGTTACCAGCGCGAGCTGGACGCGATCGAATCGAACCTGTCACTGCTGGCTTCGGTCGGATCGGTATCGCCGTATCTGGGGCTGTTCGGCACGGTCTGGGGCATCATGCATGCGTTTACCGGGCTGGCCAGCCTGCAACAGGTGACCCTGGCAACCGTCGCACCGGGTATTGCCGAAGCACTGGTGGCTACCGCCATCGGGCTGTTCGCGGCCATCCCGGCGGTGGTGGCCTACAACCGCTTCGCACACGACATTGATCGCGTCGCCAACAAGCTGGAGACCTTCATCGAGGAGTTTTCCAACATCCTGCAGCGCAACCTGGGGGCCCATTCGGCCTCGGGGCACTGAGACCGTCAACCCTGCGGACCGGAGCCTGCCATGCCAGCCGTCATTTCCCGCAGCCGTGGTCGGGGCCGTCGCACCATCAGCGAAATCAACATGGTGCCTTTCATTGACGTGATGCTGGTGCTGCTGATCATCTTCATGGTCACCGCGCCGCTCATCACCCCCAGTCTGATCGACCTGCCCTCCGTCGGCAAGGCGGCACGCACGCCCGATCAGCTGATCCAGATCACCATCGGGCGGGACGAGTCGCTGAGCCTGCGCCACGGCGATTCCCAGCGGCCGGTTGCGGCAGACCAGCTGCTGGCGCAGGTCCGGGCCGCGCAGGGCGGGCAGGCCGATCTGCCGGTGGTCATCAGCGCCGACCGCGCGGTGAAGTATGAGGTGGTGGTGAAAGTCATGGACCGGCTGCAGCGCGGTGGCGTCAGCCGGGTCGGTCTGGCCGTGCAACTGGCGCCCTGAGCGGCTCTGCCTTCAGCCCGCGCAAGCGCCTGTCGTCCATCACAACCCCTGCCATGTCCGCCACGGTCACCCGGATTCCTGACGACCCCGCACTGTGGGCGCCGGCCCCCCCGCCGGGCCAGGGTCTGTCGGTCGGGCTGGCGCTGGCGGTACATGTTGTCCTGGTGCTGGCGCTGGCCTGGGGCACCCGCTGGCAGCGGGACGCCCCGGTCACCACGGTACAGGCCGAGCTGTGGGCGGCCATGCCCACCCT
>ERZ761607.403-NODE-403-length-79120-cov-42.536571_pt1 | contig 79120 bp, 57 predicted proteins | sample MGYA00511164_ERZ761607 | MGnify/ENA primary metagenome ERZ761607 (study PRJEB28899, sample SAMN02445080) | bioreactor sludge metagenome | biome: EBPR sludge | place: Australia: Brisbane, Thorneside Wastewater Treatment Plant | collected 2011-06-22 ...
GAGCAGGGAACGGGGAGCAGGGAACGGGGAGCAGGGAACGGGGAGCAGGGAACGGGGAACTGGGAGCGGGGAGCGGGGAGCGGGGACCCGGGAGCGGGGACCCGGGAGCGGGAAGCAGGGTTCGGAGCGGGATTTGCTCCCCTCTCCCGCGGCGCGGGAGAGGGGCTGGGGGAGAGGGCAGTCCGGGCGGAGCCGGTCGCCAGTGCATTCGATGCGCAGGCCGATGACCCGGCTGCGGGAGCGGCGGCGGATCGTCGCGCGCCCGCAGCGTCGCCGCGCGCGGCCGCACATGCATTACGGGCTACCATCCGCGGCCATGGAGAATCGACAGACGCTGGCGGTGGTGGTGCCCGCCTTCAACGAAGGCGAGGGCCTGGCCGCCTTCCATGCCCGCCTGGCGGCGGTTCTGGACGGGCTGGACCTGGACAGCACCGTGGTCTACGTCGACGACGGCTCCCGCGACGACACCTGGCAGGTGATGGGATCGCTGGCCGCGCACGATCCGCGCGTGGTGCGCGCCAGGCTGTCGCGGAACTTCGGCAAGGAACTGGCCCTGACCGCCGGCCTGGACCTGGCCGACGCCGACGCCGTGGTGGTGATCGATGCCGACCTGCAGGACCCGCCCGAGCTGATTCCCGATTTCGTGGCCCGCTGGCGCGAAGGCTTCGACGTGGTCTACGGCACCCGCGCCGAGCGCCAGGGCGAAACCTGGCTGAAGCGCCTCACCGCCGCGACCTTCTACCGCCTGATCGGCCGCATCAGCGCCACCCCGATTCCGGCCGACACCGGCGATTTCCGCCTGCTCTCGCGGCGCGCCCACCAGGCGCTGCAAGGCCTGCGCGAGCGGCACCGCTTCATGAAGGGCCTGTTCGCCTGGGTCGGCTACCGGCAGACCGCCCTGGTCTACCAGCGCGATCCCCGCCATGCCGGCACCAGCAAGTTCAACTACCTCAAGCTATGGAACTTCGCGGTCGAGGGGATCACCTCGTTCTCCGCGGTGCCCTTGCGGCTGGCGACCTGGATCGGCGTCGCCACCGCCCTGGTCGCCTTCGTGTTCGGCGTGTGGGTGGTGATCAAGGCCGCCCTGTACGGCGACCCGGTGCGCGGCTACCCCTCGCTGATGGCCGTGGTCCTGTTCCTGGGCGGCGTGCAGCTGCTCGCCCTGGGCATCATCGGCGAATACCTGGGCCGCCTGTTCATGGAGTCCAAGCAGCGGCCCCTGTACCTGCTTGACGCCGTCGAGCCGGCCCACCACGATCAGGACCGGCCCGGACCGCAACCGACGCCCGGCCCGGCACCGCGCCGGGACGAGGCGCCGCTGCGGCGCACGGACTGAGCGGCCCCGTCGCCCCCGCCCATACTCCGGCGGTGGCGCGGCGGCCGCTCACGACGCGCCGGCCACCCTCGCGATACTGCCCGCCACGGCGGCGGGCGGACCGCGCATCTTCCTGGGAGGGAATCGAGCATGCGTAGCAACCTGACCGCCGGCGCGCTGGCCGTGCTGACCGTGGCCGGCCTGGCCTGGGCGGCGACCACGGCGCCCGCCAAGCGCGCCAACCTCAAGCCGCTGGGCGGCGACTACTGGGCGATCCGGGTCTCCTACCCGACCTTCCACTTCAGTCCGAGCTGGTACCAGGACGCCGAGCGCGAGGATGCGCTGGTCAGCGCCGGCGTGCCGGCCGGCGCGAAGACCTACCGCCGCAGCAGCGATTCGCCGCTGGCGCTGGATCCGGAGAGCTGGACCTTCCTGGGCCCGGAGCCGCAGGTGTTCAGCAACTACGGCCAGGTCTCCGGCCGCACCAACGTGATCGTGGTCGACCCGACCGGCCCGGACGGCGACGGCCACCACACCGCCTTCGCCGCCGCCGACGGCGGTGGCGTGTGGAAGACCACCGACTGCTGCGACGCCGACACCACCTGGCGCAACGTCACCGACCAGCCCGACATCAAGTCGATCGCCATCGGCGACCTGTACATCGATCCCAACGACGCCAACGTGATCTACGCCGGCACCGGCGACCTGCGCTACGGCTCGTTCTCGTTCGGCACCGCCGGCCTTCTGAAGAGCACCGACAAGGGCGAGACCTGGCAGGTGCTGGGCGAGGACGTGTTCACGCCGTTCTACCCGCCCTCGGCCAGCCTGGGCTTCCCGCAGTACCAGGCGATCGGCAAGGTGGTCACCGATCCGGACGATTCCGACACCGTGGTGGTCGGCACCAAGACCGGCCTGTACTTCTCCTACGACGGCGGCGAGAACTGGGAGGGGCCCTGCCTGACCAACCCGCACACCAGCCAGCGCCAGGACATCACCGGCCTGCGCGTGGTCGACAACGCCAGCGGCCCGAGCACGCTGTACGCGGCGGTCGGCACCCGCGGCAATCCGACGCCGGTGCAGCCGGACCTGGCCAACCTGGGCGCCAACGGCGTGTACCGCACCGCCATGCCGACCAGCGGCTGCCCCTCGGTGGCGTCCTGGAGCCTGCTCAACACCGGCTGGCCGGCCGGCACCGGCAACGGTGACCCCACCGGCAAGGTGCTGGGCCGCCTGGAGCTGGCGGTCGCGCCCAGCAACCCGTCCGTGCTGTACGCGATGGCCGCCCACGCCACCGCCAACAACGTGCTGGGCGTGTGGCGCAGCAACGACGGCGGCGACACCTGGACGCAGACCGCCGCCACCGCCGGCGTGCAGTCGGGCAGCTGCAGCAGCGCCGCCGGCGGCGGCCAGCAGATGTGGTACGACGCCAACCTGACCGTCGACCCCAACGATCCCAACACCGTGCTGCTCAGCGGCGTCGACCTGTACCGCTCGACCAATGGCGGCACCACCTTCCAGAACATCACCTGCGGCTACGGCAACGGCAACGCCCACGTCGACCACCACTCCACCGCCTACCTGCCGACCGGCAGCGGCGGCTTCGACAGCGACAAGGTGCTGGTCGGCACCGACGGCGGCGTCTACTACACCGCCAACGTGCGCTTCGGCACCGGCGGCACCTCGACCGCCAACCGTCCCACCTACCTGTCGCTGAACCGCACCATCGGTTCGATCGAGTTCTATTCCGGCGACATCACCGGCAACTTCGCCAATGCCAGCTCGCCGGGCGCCGCCGGCGGCGCCCAGGACAACGGCAGCGCCACCATCCGCTGGAACAACACCGACCCGGGCCCGGGCACCTGGACCGTTCGCCTGGGCGGCGACGGCATCTACAGCCGCATCGAGCCGGTCAACGAGCAGCGCTGGTACGCCTCCAGCCAGAACGGCAACCTGCGGGTCTCCACCACCGGTCACGCCGGTGCCACCCAGGCCGCCTCCGGCGCCTGGACCGGCGAGACCCGCAGCTTCGTGATGCCCGTCGAGATCTACCGCTACGGCGAGCTGAACGCGCCCGGCAGCGGCTGCACCAGCGCGGTCGGCTGCACCTTCATGCTGGCCGGCGGCATCCGCGTCTGGGAGACCGTGCAGGGCGCCATCCCGGCCAGCTCCTGGTACGCCAACAGCCCCAACCTGACCAAGGGCACCCTGGGCAACCGCTCCTTCATCAACCAGCTCGCCTACGCGGTGGCCTCGCCGAAGGTGGCGATCGCCGGCACCAACGACGGCAACGTCTGGATCGGCCACGGCATGAACGCCGGCACCGCCAACAGCGCCACCTGGGTCAACGTCACCGCCAACAACGCCGTGCTGCCGAACCGGCCGGTGATGGACGTCGTGGTCGACGTGCTCGACGCCGCCAACCCCGGCGCCGACATCGTCGGCTACGCGGCGCTCGGCGGCTTCGCGCAGAACACGCCCGGCCAGCCCGGCAACGTCTACCAGGTGATCTGCGAGAACAACTGCAGCACCTTCGTGTGGCGCAACGTCAGCGGCAACCTGCCGAACATCCCGACCAACGCCATCGCCATCAACCCCAACGTGCCCGGCCAGGTGTTCGCCGGCACCGACTGGGGCCTGTACTACACGAACGACGCGTTCGCGCCCGAGCCGGTCTGGCACCGCTTCGAGAACGGCCTGCCGCGCGTGATGATCTGGGACATGGCGGTCGACCGCGGCTTCACCACCCTGGCCGTGTTCACCCGCGGCCGCGGCGCCTGGGCCTGGCCGCTGCCGACCAGCGCGATCGGCAACGACACGATCTTCGCGCACGATTTCGAGTTGCAGTAGGGACGGCAGGGAGCAGGGAGCAGGGAGCAGGGAGCAGGGAGCAGGGAGCAGGGAGCAGGGCGTGCTCTGCTCCCCTCTCCCGCGGCGCGGGAGCGGGGCCGGGGGAGAGGGAGGCTCCTGCAGCGCCGCGGCCTGCAAACCAGGGCGCGCTGGCTGCGCCGGTCCGCCGGCTCCCGGGCGCTCGCGGGGCTGGCAAGCGGTTCGGCGATCAAGGAGGGGCACCTTCCCTGCGCGGGCCTGGTCGTGCCACTCGGCCTGACGGGCAAGGTCGGCTGCATGCGGGGCACGCGAGGGTGCGGAGGCCCCGGTCGGCCTGACGGGCCAGCGGCACCGACGGCGCCAACCGCGCTAGACTCCCGCCATCCGGCAAGGAGGGCGAGGCGATGAACAACGCCAGGCATCTGCTCCAGGGCAAGGACGGCGCGATCCACGCGGTCGCACCCGGCGACTCGGTGCTGGAGGCGATCCGCCGCATGGCCGAGCACCACATCGGCGCCCTGCTCGTGATGGAGGGCGAGTCGCTGGTCGGCATCGTGTCCGAGCGCGACTACGCCCGCAAGGTCATCCTCAGGGACCGTTCCTCGCGCGAAACCCCGGTCGCCGACATCATGTCGGCGCCGGTCATCACCGTGGCCCCCGACGCCACGCTGGACGAGTGCATGCGCACGGTGACCGACCGCCGCGTCCGCCACCTGCCGGTGGTCGAGGGCGGCCGCGTGCTGGGCGTGCTGTCGATCGGCGATCTGGTCAAGGCCGTGATCGACGCCCAGGCGCGCGAGATCGAGCAGCTGCAGAGCTACATCTCGACCTGAGCGGTTTCGCCGGTGCGCCGTCGGCCGCAAGCCCGCAGCCGCGGGCGCAGCGATCCCTCATTGCAGCTCGAAGCCATCCCGGAACAGCACATCCCCTGGCGGCGACCAGTAGGCGATCTGGTGCGCGACCTGGCCACCGGCGACGATCAGCGGGCCCACGGCGATCACGGTGTCCTCCCGCACCAGAAGGCGGTTGACGCCCCCGCAGTTGCGGCGCAGGCCGATGCCCTGCGGGCCGGCCATCTGCCGCCAGCCCCCGGTCGGGTGGTAGCGGGCCACGCAGTGCAGGTCGAGATCGCCGATCCGTTCGAAGCCGCCGCCCAGCACCAGCCCGTCGCCGCTGACCGCCATGTCGCCCACATGCCAGTCCAACTCCTGGCCGGCGCCGTCGGTCACCGGGTGCCAGGCGGCGCCGTCCCAGCGCGCCAGGGAGCGCGGGCTGGCTCCGCCCGGCGGCGCGCCGAAGCTGCCGCCGGCGTATAGGGCGCCGTCCAGGCTGGCCAGGGCGCGCACCGCGCCGCTGGACAGCCCGGTGCCGAGCGGACGCCAGCCCTCGGTGGGATTCCACCGCGCCACGCGCGGCGCCGGCGTGCCGTTGCCGAGCTGGGTGAAGCCGCCGCCGGCGATCAGTTCGCCGTCATGGGTGTGCAGGGTCGTCACGATGCCATTGCCCAGCCCGCCATCGACGGCCTGCCAGGCGCTGCCGGTCCAGCGCGCGATGCGCGCCATGGGGGCGCCGCCGAAACCGCCGGCCGCGGTGAACCAGCCCGCCGCGTAGAGCTGGCCCTGGTACACATGCAGGGCCTCGACGGTCCCGCCCAGGCCGTTGGCCATCGGCTGCCAGGCGCTGCCGTCCCAGCGCGCGACGCGGTTGACGGTGCGGCCCGGCGGTGCGTCGGGGTCGGGCGCAAAGGTGAAACTGCCGCCCGCGATCAACTGGCCTTCGAACTCGACCACGGCATGGACCTCGCCGTTCGAGAAGCCGGCACCGAGGCCCAGCCACTGCGTGCCGTCCCAGGCCGCGATCCGCGCGCTGGACGCCGAACCCGCCTCCGTGAAGCCGCCCCCGACCAGCAGGTGGCCCGCGTACCACGACACGGTCTGCGGCCGCCCGCCCATCAGGCCGTTGACCGGCGCGTCCGAGACCCGCGCGAAGCCGGCACCGGTCCAGCGTGCGATGCCGGGGCTCAGCACGCCACCGGCCTGGCTGAACAGGCCGCCCAGATGGATCTCGTCGTCGAAGCTGGCCAGGCTCAGGACGTTGTCCGGCCCGGCGCCGGCGCCGTCCGGACCCGAGAGGGCAAGCCACTGGCCGCCATCCCAGGCGATCACCCGCGGCGAGTCGACCGTGCCCGAGCCGGGAAACGAGCCACCCACGTAGAGCAGCCCATTCTGCGCCTGCAGGGCGTGCACCTGGTGGGTGACGCCGCCCACGCCGATGCCCAGCGCGCTCCAGGCCGCGCCGTCCCAGCGCGCCACGTTGCGCGCCGGCAGGCCGCCCGCGCTGGCGAAACGCCCGCCCACGAACAGGCCTGCCGGGGTGGGATGCAGGGCGTTGACCGCAGTGCCGAATCCGGGGTCCTGGGCGACGCCCTGGCCCGAGGGGCCGGCCAGGGCCTGCCATGCGCTGCCGTTCCAGCGCGCGACGTGGTTGATGGCCGGTGAGGCCGAGACGATGGAGCCGCCGGCGACCAGTTCGCCCTGGTGGACGGCAAGCGCGTTGACGGTGGCACTGGACTGGAACGGGTTGGCGAGCACCTGCCAGTCGTTGCCGGTCCAGCGGGCCAGGCCGTTCACGGGCACCCCGCCGGCCTGGCTGAACTGGCCGCCGACGATCAGCTCGTCCTTGAAGACCGCCAGGGCCCGGACCGAGCCGCCGACACCGGCCCCCTGGCTGCCGGCCAGCGCATGCCAGGCCTGGCCGTCGTAGCGCAGGATGCCGCCCGGCGACTGCCCGTCCGGCGCCGGGAAGCTGCCGCCGACGATGAGCTCGCCCTGGAACGGGGCCATCGACCACACCGCGAAGTCGAAGACCAGATCGGGATCGCCGGGCAGCGGCACGCGCTCCCAGGCGCTGCCGTCCCAGCGCGCGATGCCCGGGCTGTAGACATCGTCCATGGTGACGAAGTTGCCCGCGGCATACAGCGCGGGGCCGCGGCCGTCGTCCCAGACCGCCTGGGCCCAGACGCCCGGGACGAAGTTGATGGCCGAGGCGCCGCTGGCGCCGGCGCCGGTGAACGGGCTGTGCCAGCCGCCCGCGGCGCTCCGCGCGTGGCCCAGGTCGCCGCCGTGCCCCTGCCCGGCCAGCAGGGCGAAGAGCAGGCAGGCCAGCATGGCAAAAACATGGCGCCGCGGCCCGGCGCGGCGAATGACGAAGGCGTGCATGGTCAGGCGCTCTCCCGTGGCGCCGCCCGGACGAGGGGCGGCTTGCGGAGTGAAGGCGCAGGCGGGCGGAGAATCGGCTCACCGTCATCCGACGATGGCGACACGCGGGGGTGGCGGTGCGCTGCCCGTCCTGCGGGCCGGGCGTCGCCGTTGGCGGGGATCGGCGAGCGCACTCGCCGCGACCAGCGCCTGCATCGACGCGCACTCCCGAGCGACCGCGCGGACGCATGCCGGGGCAGTCCGCAGGCTGTTGGGAAACGGCTTGCCGCTGCGGTCATGGATGACCGCTCGGCGGAGCAGCTGTTCAAGCAGTTGATCCGACGGGAGCGGGTCCGGACCTGCGCCGGCCGGGCGACTCGAAGCACGACCAGGACTCTCGTTCTTCAACGAGCTGCGGGCCAGGCGATGCGGATCCGGACGCGCACCGCCACCGGCCCTGATAGCAATCCCGCCATTTCCCCGCTTGTCAGGCTGGCGGCGGTGTCCCCTGGCGACGCGGCCTGTGACAGCGAACCTGGAGGTCCACCATGACACGCATCCGCACTCTTGCATCCGCCCTCGTCCTGGGCGCCGGCCTGGGCGCCGGCGCCGCGGCCCTGGCAGAACCCCGCGGGCTGACGCTGGACGTCAACAGCCTGGGCGACGACACCACGCCCGGCGACGGCCTGGTCACCCTGCGCGAGGCGATCGTCGCCGCCCAGACCGGCGGCACCACCGATCTCGGCCAGACCGGCGGCGGCCTGGCCGTGCCGACGCGCCTGGACCTTCGCAGCCTCAGCGGCGCCATCGTGCTCGAGGACACGCTGCCGGCCATCGAGGGTCTGATCCGGATCGACGGCCCGGAGGACGGCAGCCTGCGCATCGACGGCGACGGCCCGAACGGCCGCAAGCGCATCCTGGTGGTCGCCGGCGGTTTCCTGGACCTGATCAACATGGAGCTGCGCAACGGCCTGGCGCGCGGCGGCGCCGGCGGCACCTGCCAGCAGCGCTCCGGCTGCGGCGGCGGCGGTGCCGGCCTGGGCGGCAGCATCCTGCTCGACCACGGCTTCCTGAGCCTGGCCTTCGTCCTGATCAGCGACTCGGTGGCGGAGGGCGGTGCCGGCGGCTCGCGCTCCCTGCCGGCCGGCGACGATGGCGGCGGCGGTGGCGGCGGCCTCGACCTGGCCGGGGGCGCACCCGGCTTCCTGACCGGCGGCTCTGGCGCCGATGGCTGGCCGCTGCCCGGCCTGGGCGGGGCGGCCGGCACCACCAGTTCCCCGGCAGGCGCCGGCGGCGACGGCGCCGGTGGCGGTGGCGGCGCCCAGGCCCTGTCGCCCAATCTCGCTTTCACCCTCGGCGCCGCCGGCGGCTTCGGCGGTGGCGGTGGCGGCGGCGGTCGCCTTGGCGGCACTGGCGGCGACACGCCGTTGGGTGGCCCTGGCGGCTTCGGCGGTGGCGGTGGCGGCCGCGGCTGCAAGGGCCTGGCCGACGACGGCCCCGGCGGGCCGGGCGGCGAGTTCGCCGGCGACGGCGGCAGCAGCTCGGGCAACGGCAACGTCGGCGGCGGGGGCGGCGGCGGTGCCGGCCTGGGCGGCGCCATCTTCGCGCGCAGCGGCTTCGTCGAGCTGATGGACGTGCGCTTCAGCAACAACCGGGCCCTGCGCGGCGCCGCCGGCAGCCAGTTCGGTGCCAATGCCGGGGGCGCCGGCCAGGGCAAGGGCGGCGCGCTGTTCCTGATGCCCGGCGTCGAAGCCGTGGCGATGGGCGTGACCTTCGAGGACAACGCCGCCGACGACGCCACCGGCACCGGCTTCACGCCGGGCAGCCCGTCCGACACCAACGATGTGTACGGCGTGCTCGAGGTGGAGGACGAGATCTTCCGCTACGGGTTCGAATGACAGGCGTTCCCGGGGACGGAGGCTCGCCTTGCCGGCGCGTCCGTTCCCGCGGCCGCCGGGTCACTCGACGGCCAGCATCCCGGCCAGGGCCTCGCCCAGGTGCGCGCGCAGGTGGCCGCGGAAGCGTTCGCCGGACGCATAGCCGCCGTCGGCCGCGAAGAATGCGTCGATGGCCGCCTGCCAGCCGCCGTCCAGCGGCAGGATGACGCCGAAGGTCTCCGCGCCCTCGTCGGCGACCGCGTGGCGGCGCAGCGGCAGGCCGGCGTCGACGGCGCGCCAGTAGTTGTAGGCGTCCATGTAGCCGAAACGGCCGCCTTCGGCGATGCGCCGGACCAGGTCCTCGTTGCTGTCGACGCCTTCGCGGCGCAGCCCCGGCAGCCAGGCCGTGACCAGGGCCTGGATGCGCTGCGCATGCAGGGTGCCGGTGAACTCCAGCGCCGTCAGCCCCGCGAAGGCGTCGGCGATTTCGTCCATCGCCCCGAGTTCGGCGATGTCGCGGTGGCTGACCAGCACCGCGATGTTGCGCAGGTAGGGCGGCGAGAACGCCAGCTCGCCCCGGCGCGCCTGCGTGACCGTCACGTTGCCCACCCCGAACACGCCGCCGCGCCCGTCGCGGACCTGCGCGTAGAACGCCCGCCAGTCCGGCTGCGCCAGCCAGCACGGCGCGACCTCCAGGCCGTGCTGCGCGCCCAGGAACGCCGCGAAATCGCGCAGCAGCTCGATGGTGACACCGGTCAGCCGCCCGTCCTGCCGGTAGGCGAAACCCGGCGCCGGCACATAGACGAACACCGGCGCCGCCCGGCCGCTGGCGAGCGCCTCCTCGAACGCCGGTCCGGCAAGCGCGGGGGCGTCGATCGGCGGGCAGTCCGCGTCGTCCCGGGCGGTCCCGGCGGCATGGGCGTCGCCGGCCAGGCAGGCGGCCACGGACAGGGCGAGAACCATCAGTCGGCAGCAAACGGGATTCATGCGCTGGCAGGTGCGGGTGGAGGGGTACGGCGCTCAGGGTACCGTTTCGCCATCAGCGCGTTTCGGGGCGGCACCTTCAGGGCAGGCGGCCGATGCGGCTGGGAGCGGCGCGGGCAGGGAACGGCGCTGGATCGACCGAGGTCGTTCATGGGTTGCTCCCAGGAGGTGCCGCCCGCAGGCGACCGGGCCACGGACCCTGCCTGCGCCAGCGTTCGCGCCACCGCTTGCCTGGCAGGACAAGCGGTGCAAGGATTCCACCAGGCCACATCTCCGGTTGGCAAAGACGGACGGGTTAGGCGGATAGGGGGCACGGCCGGGATGAGGCAAGGTGCTGAAAAGAAGGGCGATTCCAGTGCCGGCTTGCCGCCGCGGCCGCCATACGCGGCCCGGATTACACGGCAACGTGCCGTCGAATAGTAGTTAGGACTCATGAAGCCAAACTTTTCTCCGTCTGATGTGTGGCTACTAATGACTATTTGCAGCCTCGGTACAGAAGGCGGGCGCATTCCCGATATCCTTGTGCTTGGCGACCGCTTTAACAATGCAGTCTTCACTTACCAAGAGTTGCGGAGAGGACTCGCGAAGTTGACGCATACCGGTTACGTCGTCCAACGTGATCAGCAATTTGCAGCAGTCGGGGAGGCCGCTACCTTTAGTAGTTCTCTCCAGGGGCAAAGTATCCGAGACGTCTGGGCTGCTTTCTATCGTTTTCTGGGCGTGGATCGGAGCGCCGAGGATGATCCTAGAGACTCTGATCCCGACTGGAACTACGCCCAATTGACTGATCCACTGCTTGACGCCGCCTACTTAGAGTGGAGAACTGCGTCTGACTCAGCCTTCTCGCAAGCTCTTGCATATGTTGCCAAAAAGCAGTCCTAACTGTTCATTCAAGCCGACGCCACTTCGTGGCGCGGCTTAATTCAGGCGTTAGCTCTCATGACTGGCATCGCGCAAATCAAGTTGCGAGCTGACGGCTGGGGATACCTTGGCTTCGGATGCGTACTCATTGCAGTAGCGGTGGGGTTCTACCGTCTAATTGACCGCAGCTCGATGTTCTGGGGCCTGAGCATCGGGGTCATGCTGTTCGGACTTGCCATGTGCGCATCTGGCGTCAGGATGCTTCGGTTCAGCCAGAGATCTATTCACATGTCCACCGGGTTCATTTCGTTGCCCCGCAACGCAATGTCAGACGAGTTGGTCGAGATCGCCTCGAACGAACTGCTGGGCTGGACCATCAGCACTCCCCTCCACCCATTGGTAAGAGTTCTTGAGGTCAAATCCAAGAATGGAGATGCCTCCATAGTCCTTAGTGCGCTACGTCGCCAGGATCTCCGGATGGTGCTCCGCCACCTAGAGAGCATGAGCGAGGGGGGAGGATTTCGGGCAACATGAGAGCTAACTATGTGTGTATGGACTCCACCGTCAACTCCTGACGGCCACGGGTGCTTCATCGGGTCATGGCCAAGGTTCCTCCTGGTGCGGCCCCCTGCTGACGCTGTTCGATCCCGGCAAGTCGGAGCGGTTGCATTCGTGTATTCGGCTTTTCGGTGGGCGGGTCGCCCGAGCCATCATTGAATCCACGAACTGGGGCCCTACGTTCAAGCGACCACGGGGGTCAGCATTGTTATCGGTGTGGCCAGTCCGGGGACCGTCACGCTTGCATGAGATCGACAGGGCAACACGAGGTGGGCCGGTGATTGCGTGAGCGGCTCAGGCCGCCTGAACCGAGGGCCGCAGGCTGCGATGGTTGGGATCGAATCGGGCGCCGTGGCGTTCGGCAGCCCAGAGCCGGCGGAGGGTCTTGCTGGCCAGGGCGACGGCGGCCTTGTTGTGGCCTATCCGGTCGGCCAGTTCGAGCGCCCACTGCTGGGTGCGGTCGAGGCATCTGTCGCGCTTGCGCGCGGCCTGGGCGGCGTTGATGGCGGCGCGGGCGCCGTGGATCAGGAGCGTGCGCAGGTAGACGTCGCCGCGTTTGGTGATACGGCCGCGTCTACGGATGTGGCCGCTGCTGTGTTCGCATGGCGTGAGCCCCAGGTGGCTAGCCAAGTGGGGTCCGGATGGGAAACGGCTCAAGTCCCCCACGCCGGCGCACAGCGCGGTTGCGGTGAGCGGCCCCACGCCACAGGCCGCCATCAGGCGCTGGCAGCGCGGATCGTTGCGGGCCATGGCCGTGAAGCGTTTTTCGAGATCGTCCATCGCCGCCTCGCAGGTGGCGATTTTCTCAAGCAGGCCGGCCAGGGCGTGACGCAGTTCCATGGGGAGCTCGTTGTCGCCATCCTCCAGCGCAGCGAGGGTGGCCGGCCGCAGGTTCCCGGCGCCAGCGGGCATGACCACGCCGAACTCGCGCAACAGCCCGCGCACCAGATTGATGCCCGCCGTGCGCTGGGCCTTGTAGTGTTCACGGATGCGATGCAGGGCCTGGATTCCCTGTTGCTCGGGGGATTTGGCCGGGACCGGGTGGATATCCTGGCAACGGGCGGCTTCCAACAGGCCGGCGGCGTCGGTGCGATCGGACTTGTTGCCGCGGACGTAGGGCCTGACATGGTGGGCCGGCAGCAGGACCACAGAATGCCCGAGCCGGGCCAGGCGTCGCGCCCAGTAGTGCGCTGATCCGCAGGCCTCCATGACCACGCGCAGGGGCGGGCGGTTGATCAGGCAGCGCTGGAAGGGCCCGCGGCCCAACCGCTTGCGCTCGATGATCCGTCCATTGCCGTCCGCAAAGGCGAGCTCGAAGACCTCCTTGGCCAGATCGATGGCGACCGTGGCAGCCAATTCCCGACCCGGGCGAACAGTGGTAGCGTTCATGCGTGGACTCCTCTCGTGTTTCCCTCGACTGATGGCGAACACCTTCAGTCTGGCTCATCGAAGCCGCGTGGCGATGCGGGAGGAGTCCATTCGAACATTCAAGCCGACGCCGCTTCGCGGCGCGGCTTAATTCAGGTGTTAGGCCTGATAGATGGCCTCCCTCCATTCTCCGCGCTCGCTGCATCTCTCGTTGGCGTCGTAGCATGCGCTGAAATTTACCTTGGCGCGCAGGGTAAGAGATGGGCTCACAGGTTGGCCGTTGCAGCAGGCGTTGCCGAAGAATGGGGTCAGGTCCAGCTCTGTAGCATCGCCCCACCTGACCAGGACGCGGAGGTGGCGCAGGATGCTACAAAGCTAGCCCTGATCCATACCCGGCTTGACCCCATACCCGGCTGTCGATCGCACGACCGAACCAAACATGCACCCGGACTCCAGGCACATCCACGAGCTCACCAGCCCACTCGATCACGCGCTTCCCCAAGGCGAGCTCGGGACGCACGGGCGCCTGCAGACGTGTCGGGCGCTGCTTTCGGAGGAATGCCAGCGGCTCGACGATTTCCTGCTGCACCAGCCCGATGCCCAGCTCAGGGTCTACCCGCCGGAGGGCACGACCTCGATCGATCTTGGCTTCCTTCGGGAACTGCCCGCGCTGCGCAACCTGTGGCTGGAGGCCAATGCCGGCGAGCTCATCGACCTTGCCGTTCTGGCGGGGCTCACCGACCGGCTGAGGACGTTCACGCTCGACACGCTGGCGCCCGGCAGCGACCCGAAACGGGATCGACCCAAGCGGTCGACCGAGGTTCTGGAGTCGCTACAGGCGCTGGAGACGCTATCGGTCTGCGGCAGGCTGCAGGATCTTCGCTTCCTCGGTCAGCTCCACGCACTCGAAACGCTCTCCCTGTGGCGGAGCACCCTGGGCAGCCTCGCGGGCCTAGAGTCGTGCGCCAGGATGAGGAAGCTTGAACTTCGCGCCACGGGCGTAAAGGCGCTCGACCAGATCGAGGCGCTTGCCGACCTCGCATTTCTCGATGTCTGGGACCTCAGGAAGCTGGCGAGCCTCGACCCGATCGCACGCCTGCCCAGGCTGCGCCAGCTCAGGCTGGTGGGCTGCAAGGTGGACCAGGGCATCCCGTCGCTGCACGGACTGGTGGACCTGAAGGTGCTGGTGATCGACAAGCTGCCGAGCGTGAGCGACCTCGCCGCCATCGCCGCCGCACCGGCGCTCAGGTGCCTGGTGCTAGGGGGCGATGCCGCGTTCGATGTCGAGGGTCTGGCCGCGCTTGCTGGCCATGCCTGCCTGCAGGAAGTGCGGCTTGATACCTTCGACGAGCGGCTCTGGTCGGAGATCGGCTCGCGCTACGGCTGGAAGGTGGGCTACTGCAACTATCCCGCCGACGAGTATCTGCAGTGAGCGCGGTAGCCCAGCGAACGCTCCAAGAAGGGGGTCACCCTTTCGCCGCAACCTGTCAACAGGGCGAATGCCGCTCTCCCGATGCCGGGTAGTGGGGGGAAATTCCCGTCCTGGGCATTGACCGGCTTCCGCAGTGTTGGTCGGGGGCGCGAGAGCCGCGCCAGTCCCCCTTCTGGATCAAGGCCGTCGTGGCGGCCCCTGCCTGTCGGCCCAAACACATGTCGGTCGTCGTGGACAGCGTCCATCTGCACGCAAAGCGATACAGGGATACGGGCTCAAGTCCCAGTCCCGATTCGGCTCGCGCCACGAGCGGTCCTGCTCCAACACGGGTGCCGGCGGTCGCGGCCCTTCAGATTTGCTGGCTGTGCACCAAACCCCGGTTCCGGCCTGCGACCGCCAGCGTAGTCGGAAACTGGGGTCAGAGTGCGATTTCGCGGTGAGCGTGTGTCGAGGCGAAACTGTTGGCGGGCGGACGAGGCTGCCGGGGCGGAGTTGGACAGAAATGGCGCTTTGCTCTCCCACCCTGATCACTGTCGAACAGGTACCTTGCTCCGTGGCCCTCCGGTAAATTCACTCTGACCCCATATCCGCCTAGCTCCAGCGCCATGCGCATTGGTTTCGTGATTGCAGTGCTTGCAGTCATGGGTGCTCCTTCGGCAGACGCCTGTTCGCGTCAGCCGCACCCTGCCGATTCCCAGCTGTTCTCCGCCGCGGTGCATGTTATGGTTGCGAGGGTTGTCGGCACCCGGCTCAGGCAGATGCCTCACAGGGAATGCGAAGCCAACGGGTTCGATGGAGGCGAATGCGCCTACGTAGAGGCAAGGTACGAACTCACCGAGGTGTTGAAGGGGTCTCCTCGGCATCGAGGAAAGGTTCGCGATCTGGTGTTCGGCCCGGGCAATTGCAGCCTGGGTCTGCTCGCTGGGTTCTACTATGTTCTCCATATCGTCGAAGACCACGACTTCGTGCTGCACATCGACGGCTCGTTTCCTCTCGGCCCGCTATACGGAGAGAATGAGCGTCAAGCCATTGAGCAGATTCGCGTGTACCCCCATCAGCGCCCGGCAGGGGGGCGATGACCATGTGGTCAGGCTGGCTGCGCAACCACGGCTCTTCCGGTCCGCTGGTCCGCGCCTGCGCGGCGGCACAACACAGCGTTGGTCCGGAGGACGGATCGTGACCTACGCCCCAGCGCTTGAGTATCTTCTGCGCGTCAACGCGGTGCTGGATTGCTGGAGCGCCGTCCTGGACGACTGGGAGATAGCAGAGGTGCGCCATCTCATCGAGTACGGCGAGCCTGCATCGGGAATGCGTTCACTTGCATGAATCATCCATGAGGGCGGGATACCCGCCACTGACGAGCAGAAGCGCGCGATCTTGGAACTCACGTCCGGCTCAGGAGATGAAGCCGATCTGCCAGAGTCGTTCCGTGCGATGCGCGCATCAACCCGGTCTCAATGGTGTCGGGAATGATGAGACTCAGGATCTTGTTCGAACGGACGCGTGATGGCTAGAGTGCCAGGCTCGGGCATAGGCGCGCGAACCGCTCGACTCAACCGTCAGGCTTCATGAGGATCCTCATCACTGGCGCTTCCGGAAGAATCGGCCGCGCGACCTATATCAGCCTGTCCGCGGAACACGAAGTCATTGGCTTTGACCGCGCGCCGTCGTCGACATCCGACATCGTAGGATCGATCGAGGACGCCGATTCGATTCGCGCGGCGCTGCGAGGGGTCGACGCAGTGATCCACATCGCCGCGATGCACGCCCCCCATGTAGGGCACTCCACCGAGGAGGCATTTGAGGCGACCAACGTGGCGGCCACCGGAAGGCTCGCACGCCTTGCTGAAGAAGCCGGCGCCCGAACGCTCGTCTTCACCAGCACCACAGCGCTGTACGGCTCTGCTTCAACGCCGAACGACCGGGCAGCCTGGATTGATGAGGAAACCGTACCTTTGCCCCGGACGATCTACCACCGCACAAAGCTCAGGGCGGAAGCCCTTCTGCACGAGCTTGCCCAGAAATCCCGGTTGTCGGTCACGGTGATCCGCATGTCACGATGCTTTCCGGAGCCGGCGCCGATCATGGCTGCCTATCGGTTGCACAGGGGCATCGACGTTCGCGATGTTGCCGACGCGCACGCAACTGCCGCGCTCGCGTCCTTGCCTGGCTTTCGTCGCTATGTTGTTTCTGGAAGCACGCCGTTCCTGCCGGAGGATACGGAAAGGCTTCTGACGAACGCCTCCGAGGTCATCGCGCTTCGTTGCCCGGAACTGGCAGAAACATTCCGCCGCCGCAAGTGGAAACTGCCGAACTCGATAGACCGGGTCTACTCTCCCGCGCTCGCCATGGATGAACTTGACTGGAAGCCGAAGTATGGATTTGAAGAGGTCCTCGCGCAGCTCGACAGAAGGTCACTGGAAGTGCTGCCTCCGCGGTCCAATTGGAGGATGGATGAATAGCCTCCCGGGCATCTGTGCCGCATGAGGCCTGATCTCTCGCTCAAGCTGACCCACTGCGGCATGGGCTCTGCGCCCGGTCCGCGTTCCTTGAGGCATCATGGCGCACCGGACATGCGGCGTACGCCTCCGCGGGCTGCCTGGCTGGCACGCTGGAGTGCACATGCACTTCTCGGTCAACCGGGGTCTTCTACTCATCACCGCAGGCACGGCGCTTTCGCTGCTGCTTCAGTTCGGGGAGCGGTAACTGGGGTCAGGGTGCGATTTCGCTGGAAACTGGGGTCAGAGTGCGATTTCGCGATGAGCGTGTGTCGAGGCGGAACTGTTGGCGGGCGGACGAGGCTACGGGGGTGGAGCTGGTCAGGAATGGCGCATTGCTCTCCCACCCTGATCACTGTCGAACAGATGCCTTGCGCTGTGGCTCGCCGGTAGATTCACTCTGACCCCATATCCGGTTCCGGTCGAAGCCGTCTAGTGGGTTGGCGCGGCTCAGTATCCAGGGCACCAGGGGAGGACACGAGGATGGCTGACAAGAGCGAAAAGCAGGTTGCTCCGGTGCAAGCCTTCATCGATGCGCTCGATCATCCGCTCCAGGGCGAGATCGTCGCCCTCAGGAAGCTGCTGCTCGAGGTGGATCCCAGGATCTCTGAAGAGATCAAGTGGAACGCACCCAGTTTCCGGACTTCCGAGCACTTCGCCACCATGCATCTGCGGGCGAAGGACGCCTTGCAGCTCATTCTCCACCTCGGGGCAAAGTCGAAGCGGGCGCTGCCACCGGGGGCCATCGCCGACCCGGACGGGTTGCTCAGGTGGCTGGGCAAAGACCGTGCATCCGTCACCCTGGAGGGTCCGGAAGACCTAGCGCGGAAGACTGACGCGCTGGTCGCGATCGTCCGGCAGTGGATCGAGCAGGTCTAGGGACATCGTGGGCCGCGACCCAACGATGCGGCAGGCCGACCCCGCTTCACTGCGCGATCTCCATGGCACAGAGGGGTACGTCGGCCGCGCCCGGGCCCCGTCGCCGGGAGCCAATCAATCGTGCGGCGGCCAGGGCGTGGCGGCGTAGTGCCCGGTTGGTGCCGTCGCGATCGCTCCCGGTGCCGCCGAGGGTCAGCCAGGCGGGGGCGACTGCAGCCGATCGCCGGAGAGAGGACGGGGGATCAGATTCAGTTGCCTGGAGCGGCGGAAGGCGCCAGGCCTCGGTCGCAGGGATCCGGCGAGCGGGCGAGGGCGATCCGACGGGGGCACCCGCGATGCGGGCGATCCGGGCCTCCACCCGCGCCCGGAGCGTGTCGCGGCAAGGGCGGTTTGCTGCAGGCAGGCGTGGTCACGGGCGCAGGTCAAGAGGCGTCGGCCGTCCTGTCATGCCATCCCCAGGCTGCTACATTGGCGTCCTCAGGGAAATGCCAAGGATCCACATGGACATGGGTGAGGCCGGCCGCAGGCTGGCGCTGACGCTGGCGGTCGGGCTCGCTCCGGCCGTGACCATCGCGGCCGAACCGGAGGTGCTCGCCCGCATCGGCCAGCCGGCGCCGGGCGGCGGCACCTTCTTCGTGTTCGACCCTCCGCAGATCAACGAGTCCGGCGTCGTGCTGTTCAAGGCGATCGTCGACCTGGGCGATGCGGGGCAGCAGACCCGCTGGTACCTGGTGGATACCTACGGCTCCGCGCAGCCGGAACTGGCCCTGGCCTACGGCCCGGGCCCGGATGGCGAGGGCATGGTGACCCCGGTGGTCGCGGTGCTGCGCAGCCAGGGCCGCGCCATCGACTTCTGGGGTTCGATCGACACGCCGCCGCCGCTGACCGGCGACGGCGCCTGGTTCGTGCGCGAGGCGGATGGCAGTGTCGCCGAGCGGCTGCGCCGGGGCAGGCCGATCGGCGACGGGGTGAGCGGCCCGCAGGTCGTCTGCTCGTGGCACCTTCGCATCCATCCCCAGGGCGACTACCTGGTGCAGGCCGCGCTGGTTGAAGGGCCGGAACAGTGCGAAGGGGAGGGCGCCGCGGGACCTCCGGTCACCTGGCGGATCGCGCCCGACCACACGGTGACGCGACTGGTCGGCGAGGGCGACCCGATCGCCAACCGTGCGGGCGCCACCATCGGCCCGACACGGTATTTCTTCCGTGCCCTGCCGCTGGAGCGGTTCTCCTCGTACTGGTTCGACGCCGGGGGCGATGCCCGCTACGGCATGTTCCGGCTGGGTCCGGACGGGCCCGAGCTGGAGATGGCCGATGGCGACGCCGTCCCCGGGATCGGCCTTGTCCACTTCGAGCCCGGTCTGGGCGTGATCAACCCGCCCAGCCAGCTCCACCCGGTCGGGGCGCAGGACTACCTGGGCCGGGCGCGGGTGCAGGCGGCGGTCGACCAGCCGCTGCGCGACGCCATCGTCCGGTTCGGCCCGACCGGCGGGGCGGTCCTGCTGGAGACGGGGCAACTGATCCCCGGGCTGGGCCGCATCGCCGCGCTGAATCCGCCCATGGTCGGACCCATCGCCGGCATGATCGTCCCCATCGGCGAGAATGGCGGCCCGTACACCGGGTCTGGGGCATTGTCTGTGGATGCCGAGGGGGGCATCCGGCTGGGCGCCCTTACCGGCGGCGACCTGCCGGGAGTGGGCATTGTCGATCACCTGCGGGCCTATCGGGTGCTGCCGTCGGGTGCCTTCGTGCAGTCGGTGCGGGTGCAGGACGGGTTGTCCTCGCAGGTGCTGGTTCGCTCCGACGCTTCCGGGCCCACGCCGCTGCTGCCCCCCGCCCTCGCCCTGGACGGGGTCCTCTATCGGTTCGAGTTGCCGATCGGCAGGACCGATCCCCCGGAACTGTGGCCGGTCAACAGCCGGGGCCAAGTCGTGGCGCTTGCCATACCCCAGGGCAAGTGGGATCCGAACCACCTGATCGTCTACTACGGCGGCAGTATCTTCGCGGGGGATTTCGAAGCGCACTGAGCACCGGAAGAATGGGGCCAGAGGGAGGCACGGGGCCAGGTTCGGTTCCCTGGCGTGGCGACAGGACGCGCCGGGCATCAGTCGCCCGGCGGCGGCACGTGTCGGGAGCGGCGTGACTGGAAGCGGGGTCAGATTCGGTTTCTTGGCATGGCGGCAAGGCGTGCCAGGCACCAGTCGCCGGGAGGCTGCGCGCGTCGAGGCCAGCGCGACGGCCGGGGGTCTGCGAAGCAGCCGGTCCAGGCCCTGATCCGCGCCCGGATGAGGTCGCGCCCTGGGGATGCCGGTGCTGCCGGCAAGGGCGGTTCCAGCGAATGGCGGGGCAGGCAGGCCGTGGTGGGATGGAGTCCGGTCGGCCTGGTCGCGATCGCCCGGATGTCGTCCAGGGCCAGCCAGGCGGGGGGCGACTGCGGCGGACCGCCGTGCCTGCCGGAGAGGGAGGGCGGCTCGACCTGGGATGGCGGTCCGGCTCGTCGATCATGCGGGACCGCACCCAGGCCCGGCAGGGCGCCCAGCCCCGGGACCGCCCCCTCTCGGCGCCGCCCGGCCCGTCCCGGGTGAGGAATGCAACCAACGGATTTGAAAAGAAATAATCTTGCCGTCAGGAGCCTGAAAGCTGCCGATCAGGCAGCGTCGACGGCTCCCCTCCAGATTGGCCGCCTCCGCGATCCCGCGGTCGTCATCCCAACCCTGGAGAACCTGCCCATGCGTCCGTCGTACCTGCCGCGCCAGCGCGGCGCCCTGTCCATCGACACCCCGTCCCGTCATTTCGGCGCCCCGGCGCAGCGCTTCGGAAGCGCCCGCCGCAGCCGGCGCGCAAGCGCGATGGCCACGGCCCCGTTGCCCGCCCACCCGATGCCGGCCAGCCCCCCGGGGTCCCCGGCGGGCCGCCGGCCGTGGAACCCGGCGCGGGCATCCGTCCTGGTGACGGCGCTTTCCTTGCTGGCCGGCCTGCTGCTTCCCCTGCAGGCCTCCGCGGCGCAGTACTGCGCGCGCAACGTCGACCAGCTCAACCTCGCGCTCGACCTGGCCCAGGCCAACAACGAGAACAACGTGATCCGCGTCGCCCGCGGCCTGATCGTGCCGGCCGCCCCGGAGGAGGGGCACCTGTTCACGTATGTCTCCAGCAAGGATCGCTCGCTGGAGATCAGCGGCGGCTGGGATCCCCAGGACTGCTCCAGCCAGGTGCTCGATCCGGCCGGCACCCGGATCGAGGCCGGTGGCTCCTTCGGCCTGTTCAACCTGCTGATCGGCTCGTCGGGCGGCAACGCCCTGCTGAGAATCCACAACCTGACCCTGTCCGGCGGTTACAGCGACTCCTCAGTCGCCCGCGGCCTGGGCATCAACGTCCACGGCTTCATGTACGTCCATGGCAAGGTCGAGATCGACCGCGTGGTGTTCGCGGACCACCACTGCGACCATGGCCAGAGCCGGGGTTGCGCGTTGAACCTGTCCCCCGGCCTCAAGGAGGTCACCATCAGAAACAGCCTGTTCCACCACAACAGCGCCGGCGGCGCCGCAGCCATCAGGGCCTGGGTCAGCGAGGGCATCCAGACGGTGTTCCGGCTGCACAACAACACCCTCGTCGACAATTACGCCCATGCGCCCGACCAGGCGGCGTCCAGCGCCATCGAGTTCACGGGCGACACCGACACGATCCTGATGTACAACAACATCCTGTTCCACAATCCGACACTGAACGCGCCAATCCCGCTGCCCGATCTCGCCCGCGACCCGGCCGGCGCGATCCTCGGCAAGAACAACACCATCGCCGCCAGCGCGGTCACCTGGACGCCGGACACCAGCGGCAACCGCTCGATCCCGCCGGTATTCGCCGGCCGCGTCGACGACTACCGCCTGCGCGGCGACTCGCCGCTGCGCGACAGCGGCTTCAACGCCGGCTGGCCGACTCATGGCTTGCTGGAGCTCGGTGGCGGCCCCCGTGTGCTGGGCCCGACCATCGACCTGGGCGCCTACGAGTCGGACGTGCTGTTCAACGCCGGCTTCGGGGACTGAGTGAGGGGGGCCGGGGCCGGATCGGCGCGGTCGCCGCGCGTGCGGAACGACCTGCGGCATGCGGGCGGTCCCGGACGGCGCACGGCACGTGCCGCGGCGCGTGAGCGGGCGGCACCCGGCGCCATCGCACCGCGTCCTCGCGGGGTCGCTGGCGTACAGGCGGGCTGGCCCCGTTCGGGGGGCCGGGCCTGTGCTCCACGGCGGCCCGCCGCCGCGCGCCCCCTTGCCAAGCCCCCGTCGCAGCGCCCAGCATTGCGGTTTGCCCGCAGCCCGGCCATCCCCGTGTCCTGTTCCCCCCTCCTTTCCGTGGCCGCCCGGGCCGGCCGTCGAATTCCGGGCCGGCCGCGGTGAGCGGCGGCCGCCCGCCCGGTCTGGACGCCCAGCTGGCCGGCCTGCTGGCCCGGCACGGCGCCCGGCTGCGCGTGCTGGTGGCTCAGCATTGTTCGGCAAATCAAGGACTTGACCCGGACGACATCGAGCAGGAGGTACGCATCCGGCTGTGGAAGGCGCTGGAGCGTGAGAACAATCCGGCCCTGCCTGCGTCTTATATCCAGCGGGTCGTGGTCACCACGGTGATCGACGCCCTGCGCCGCAGCAAGCCGGAACAGACCACGGCATTGCCCGAGGAAGGCCAGGAGGCCGGCATCGAGGCCCTGCTTGACCCGGTCGGTCCGGTGCGCAGCGCCCGCGATGGCCAGCACATGGACATGGTCCGTGCCGCCATCGAGGCGTTGCCGGGGCGGCGGCGGCAGCCGGTACGGCTGGCGCTGCAGGGCTTCACCCCGGAGGAGATCGGCGAGCTGCTGGACATGACCGCGACGATGGCCAAGAACCTGATGTACCGCGGCCTGTACGAATTGCGTGACCGCCTGCGGGCGGCCGGACTGGATGGAAGCGACGATGACTGAGCACAACCTGGCCAATCTCTACCAGGCGTCCTGCCGCGACGATGCCGCCGTGCTGGCCTCGGTGACGCCGGCCGAGCTGGTCGACCTGGCCGAGGGCCGCCTGGCCGGCCCGCGCCGCGCCGCCGTGGTCGAGGCGATCGCCGCCTCGCCCTCGCTGGCCCAGGCCTGGCGCCTGGCACGCGCCAGCCGCGCCGCCGCGGTCGAGCTGTCGCAGGGCATTGCCGATGCCCGGCGCGCGACGGCGCGGCCGCTGCCCGCCCGCCCGGCGCTGCGCCGCCTGGCGCTGGCCGCCACGGTCTCGGCGGTCGCCGTGGGCTCGGTGTTCATGGCCCGCCAGCTTGGCCCCGATGCCGGCCTGCCGGCCTTGGCCGAAGAGGACGCCATCGCCACCGCCGGCTTCGACGGCCGGGCCGACGACCGCATCTTCTCGTCGCGCACCGGCATGGAGCCGGACCAGATCTTCGGCCAGAGCTTCAACAACTCCTGACCTCCCGCGCCGGCCCCTGGCCGCCGGCGCCCTCCCCCGGACGAGCCGCCGGCAGCCCCGGCGGCTTTTTCGTTGCCGCCACGCCCAACCCGGCGTCGCCGGTTTCCCGATCCCGGCGAACCATCTCGCGCGCCGGTCCGAATCAGTCACCGGCGCCCCTGTCAGGCGACGACCCCGCGTGCCCGCAGCGCAGGAAAGGGGTGGCAGACAACAAGCGGCAGCCGTTACACACCCCGGGACGACCGGCGCGACGCAATCGTCGTATCGGTCAAGGGAGCAAGGCGCGGTCGCACCTGCGCTTCCGCCCCGGCCCTGCTCCCTTTCCCCGGGCCCCGGGCCCCGGCCCCACCTACCCCTGCGTCTCCCGCGTCGCCGCGAACACCAGGTCCGGCCAGCGTTCCTGGGTGAGCTGCAGGTTGACCCGGCTGGGCGCCAGGTAGACCAGCTCGCCGGCGGCGTCGATGGCCAGGTTAAGGGCGTTGCGGTCGCGGAACTCCTCGAGCTTGCGGGCATCGCCGCCGCGCACCCAGCGCGCCGTGCTGATCCCGACCGGCTCGAAGGCGGCGTCGACGCCGTACTCGTCCTTGAGCCGGTAGGCGACCACGTCGAACTGCAGCATGCCGACCGCGCCCAGCACCAGGTCGTTGCTCATCAGCGGCCGGAAGAACTGGGTGGCGCCTTCCTCGCTGAGCTGGGCCAGGCCCTTCTGGAGCTGCTTGAGCTTGAGCGGGTCGCGCAGCCGGGCGCGCCGGAACAGCTCTGGAGCGAAGTTGGGGATGCCGGTGAACACCAGCGCCTCGCCCTCGGTGAAGGTGTCGCCGATCGAGATGGTGCCGTGGTTGTGGATGCCGATCACGTCGCCCGGCCAGGCCTCGGCGGCGATCTCGCGGTCGGAGGCCATGAAGGTCAGCGCGTTGGCCAGCTTGATCTCCTTGCCGCTACGCACGTGGAAGGCCTTCATGCCGGCCTGGAAGCGGCCCGAGCAGATGCGCATGAAGGCGACGCGGTCGCGGTGCTGCGGGTCCATGTTGGCCTGGATCTTGAACACGAAGCCGGTCAGCCGCTCCTCGCCGGGTTCGACCTGGCGCGTGGTTGTGGCGCGCGGGCGCGGCGGCGGCGCGTGTTCGACGAAGAAGTCGAGCAGCGGCTGCACGCCGAAGTTGTTGACCGCCGAGCCGAAGAACACCGGCGCCTGGCGGCCGGCCAGGTAGGCCGCGCGGTCGAACGGGTGGCTGGCGCCCTGGACCAGCTCCAGTTCCTCGCGCAGCTCGGCGAGCATGGCCGGCCCGATCCGCTGGGCCAGCTCCGGCGCGTCGATGGACTCGAAGATGGTCGAGTCCTGGCGGGTGAAGTTGCGGCCGGACTCGTACAGGTGGACCTCGCCGCTGACCAGGTGCACGACGCCCTTCAGGCGCGAGCCCATGCCGATCGGCCAGGTCACCGGCGCGCACTGGATGCCGAGCACCGACTCGATCTCGTCGAGCAGGTCGATCGGCGCCTTGCCCTCGCGGTCGAGCTTGTTGATGAAGCCCATGATCGGCGTGTCGCGCAGGCGGCACACCTCCATCAGCTTGATGGTGCGTTCCTCGACGCCCTTGGCGACGTCGATCACCATCAACGCGGAGTCGACCGCGGTGAGCACCCGGTAGGTGTCCTCGCCGAAGTCGGCGTGGCCGGGGGTGTCCAGCAGGTTGACGATGCGGCCCTCGTAGGGGAACTGCATCACCGAGCTGGTCACCGAGATGCCGCGCTCCTTCTCCAGCGCCATCCAGTCCGAGGTGGCGTGGCGGGCCGCCTTGCGGCCCTTCACAGAACCGGCCATCTGGATGGCGCCGCCGAACAGCAGCAGCTTCTCGGTGAGTGTGGTCTTGCCGGCGTCCGGGTGCGAGATGATCGCGAAGGTGCGCCGGCGCGCGGCTTCCTGGGCGGGGGTGGTCATGGCGGGCAGGGGGTCTTCCGGGCAGCCGCCCATTGTACGGGAGTGCCTCGGGCCGGCCGCTTCCGGCGCTTGCGGCGTGCCCTCTCCCCCGCCCCTCCCCCGCAGGCGGGGGAGGGGAGAAGTGCGGTGCCGCAGCCAGCTCGGGACTGGGGACCGGGGACTCGGGACTCGGGACTCGGGACTCGGGACTCGGGACTCGGAACTCGGAACTCGGAACTCGGAACTCGGAACTCGGAACTCCGAACTCCGAACTCCGAACTCCGAACTCCGAACTCCGGGCTCCGGGCTCCGGGCTCCGGGCTCCGGGCTCCGAACTCCGGGCTCCGGGCTCCGAACTCCGGGCTCCGGGCTCCGGGCTCCGGGCTCCGAACTTGAAACTCCGAACTTGGAACCTGCAACACCTGGTAAGCGGAACGCGATCTGCTCCCCTCTCCCTCCGGGAGACCTGATCTGCGTCGTGTCTCAGCCCGCTCCCAGGCGGCGTCTCGCCAGCGCGACGGCACCGCACTTCTCCCCTCTCCCTCCGGGAGAGGGGCCGGGGGAGAGGGTCGGGGCTGGCCATGATCCGCATCGCCGCCGGTCCAGGGGCACGCACCGGCCGGGCCGCCAACCCCGCACGCGGGGATCATCCATGCGCCTCAGGGCGCCAGCCGCCAGCGCTCGCCGGCCTCCGGGGTCCAGGCGCCGTCCGGGCCGTCGAAGCGGAACGGGATCGAGACCAGGCGCAACCCCTCGTTGCGCTGGACGACGAAGTGCAGGTGCGGGCCGGTCGCGAAGCCGGTGGCGCCGGCCGCGCCCAGGCGCTGGCCGGCAAGGACCACGCTGCCCTCGCGCACCAGGACGCTCTCGAACGCCAGGTGGGCGTAGACCGCCATGGTGCCGTCCTCGTGCAGGACGCGGACCATGTTGGCGCGGTCGCCCAGACGCCGGTCCTGGCCGGATTCGAAGAAGTCGCGCTCGACGTGGATGACGATGCCGTCGCGGGCGGCCAGCACCGGGGTGCCCTCGGCGACGCCGAGGTCGACGGCGTGGTAGTTCTGCTCGTCGCCATGGCTGAAGCCGCCGCCGAAGGCCTGGGCGATCGCGTAGCGGGTGCCGGAGGGCAGCGGCAGGCGGTAGCGCGCGGTCGGGTCGGGGGCGCTGCGCGGATCGCCGGGCACGGCCACCACTTCCACCCGCCAGGCGGCGTCCTGGTAGGGATCGTGGGAGCGAACCCGGGTCACCTGGACGCTGCCGCGCGGCGCCAGCACCACCCGCCGCGGCAGTAGCGGCTCGGCCAGGGCGTTGCGGACCTCGGTCAGCGCCAGCTCCACCTCCAGCGGCCCGGCGAAGCGGCTGTGCACCCACACGGTGCTGGCCTGGCCGCCGTCGCCGCGGGTTTCCAGGCGCACCAGGGGCGAGGGGTCGACGCGCACGCGGGTGGCCTTGACCGGCGCGTCGGTGACCGGCGGCACGTCGGTGAAGTGGCGGATGCCGTGCTCGTCGACGTACTCGTAGAGCTGCTTGGCCGGCGCCACGCCGGTGACGCACAGGCCGGCGACCAGCGCCATCAGGGCGCCGCGGGCGCGCCCGGATCGATGCCGGCTGGCCTGCGCCGGGGTCATCTCAGGCCTCGCCCTATCCCGCACCGCCGGCCAGCGCGCGCGGCGCGCCTGCGCGGCAGTCCCGGATCGCGGCCGGTGCGGCCGGCGACCGCATTCGCCACGGTCGCCAGGCAGGGCGGGCCGGAGCGCACGGATCAGGCCCGGCGCAGGAACAGCAGAAGGAAATGGAAGAACTCCGCGCGCGGCGCCAGCGCGTAGTCGGCCACGGTCCAGCCCTCCTTGCGCGCCTCGCGGTCGTAGGCGGCGGCACCGATGCGCGGCGTGATACGGCGCTCGTCGGTGCCGTAGAAGACCGCGCGCCGGCGCATCTGCTCGGCGAAGGATTCCGGCGGCGTGCGGAAGCGCGGGTCGGAATCCATCAGGTCCGGGTCGGTGATGAAGTTCAGCGCCAGCACCGCGTACCCGGCATCGTCCTTGAGGTAGCGGAACACCGCCGGCATCGCGTCGAAGTGCTCGCAGAAGCCGGCGTAGACGCCGCCCAGGTTGTTGTCGAGGATGATCAGGTCGTAGCGGCCCAGGCGCGGGTCGCCCTGGTTCATCATCGCGAAGCTGTCGCCGTGGGTGGTGCGCACCTTCGGCCCGAGCTTGCCGGCGAGCCGGATGTAGTCCTCGTTGATGTCGCACAGGTGCGCGCTGTTGACCCGCTCCAGATAGCCGTGCGACATGTTGATGCCGGCCCCGGAGAACGGGTCGAGGATGTCCGGGTTGCGCAGCGGGTAGCCGTGCGCGGCGCACAGCCAGAACACGATGTCGATGTGGAAGCGCACGCGCAGGTAGTTGCCGACCGGCGGCAGTGCCCGGGTCAGGCCGGAGATGCCGCCGATGGCGGCGCGCCGCGTCCAGTAGTGCAGGTCGGTGGAAAAGCTGGCCATGCATGCTCCCTCGGAAAGGCCCGGCCGACCCGTCCCTGGGCCGATCGGACTCGCAGGCGCCCGCTCGCGGGCAGCACGAGCCATCCCTGGCTCGCGGGAAGGTCCGGTGTTCCAGCCCTTCCCCGAAGGCTGAGCCGGCAAGGTAGCCGGCAAGGCCTGGCCCGGCAACCCGGCTCACGCGCGGTCAACCCGGCGCCGGCTACCATGGCCGGGCATGGTCTCCACCCGTCTGCTTCGCTGGCTCCTGTTCGCGCTGCTCGCCGCGGCGGTCGGCGGCGCCCTGCTGCTGGCCCTGCTGGCGGTCGACACCTCGCTGTCGGTCTGGCAGCGACTGCAGGGCCTGCCGGCCGGCTTCCGATACCTGTATGGCGCGCTGCTGGGCGCCGCCGGCCTGGGCGTGGCCTGGCTGGGCTGGCGCCTGCTGCGCCGTCGCCGGCCGCGTCGCCGGCCGCCCCCGCCGCCGGTGACCCGCGCCGACATCGAGCGTCGCGCGCAACGCCTCGCCGAGGTCGGCGCCACGGCGCCCGAGGTCGCCGGGGAGCTGGCCGAACTCGACCGCCGGGCGGGTTCCGGCCACGTCTGGGTGGCGGTGTTCGGCGCCGTCAACGCCGGCAAGAGCGCACTGGTGCGCGCGCTGGCACCGCAGGCGACCACCGCCAGCGACGCCCTGGCCGGCACCACGCGGGCGGTCGAGCACGTGCACGGCGCGCTGCCGGACGGCCGCCCCCTGGTGCTGGCCGACGTGCCCGGCACCCAGGAGGATCCCGGCCGCGAGGCGCTGGCGCGCGACGAGGTGCTGCGCGCCCACTGGGTCCTGTACGTGTGCGCCGGCGACCTCAGCCGCAGCCAGGCCGCCGAGGTCGACTGGCTGAAGGCCTTCGGCAAGCCCTTCGCCCTTGTTCTCAACCAGGCCGACCGCTACCGGCCCGAGGAACTGGTGCAACTGCAGCGGCGGCTGCGCGAGCGTGTCGACGCCCCGCTGGTGACGGTCAGCGCCGGCGGCGAGGAAGCGGTCGAGCAGGACGGCGTGCTGGCCTGGCGACAACGACCGCCCGAGGTCGCGCCGCTGCAGGCCCTGCTGGCGCGCCGCCTGGCGGCCGGTCCGCAGGCGCTGGAGGCGGCGCGCAGCCAGGCGGTGCTGGGCGGCCTGGACCAGCGCCTCGCGCAGGTCGAGGCCGCCGACCGCGCCGCGCGTTGCGAGGCCGCCGTCGGCAAGTACACGCGGCGCGCCGTGGTCGGCGCCCTGGCCGCGGTGGCGCCGGGCAGCGACCTGGTCATCCAGGGCGCCCTGGCCACCGGCCTGGTCCGCGAGCTGGCGGCGATCCACGAGGTGCCGGTCCGGCAGATCGACATCGACGCCCTGGTGGCGCGCGCCACCGGCACCCTGCGCACCACCACGGCGGTGGTGCTGGCGATCGCCGGCAACGCCGCCAAGGCGTTTCCCGGCCTGGGCACCCTGGGCGGCGGCCTGGCCCACGCGGTCGCCTACGGGATGATCTTCGACAGCCTGGGCCGGGCGGTCGCGGCGACCCTGGCCGAGTCCGGGCGGCTGGACGCGCAGGCCGCCGCCGACGCCTTCGCCGACACCCTGCGCGCCACGCCGCGGCCGCCGGTGCTGGGCCTGCTCGGCGCGGTGCTGGCCGAGCGCGTCGTCGATCGCGCGCAGGCGCGCGAGGAGAGCCGGCCATGACCCCGCGGTTGCCTACGTTCGTCCTGCTGGCCGCGATGTTCGCCGCGCCGCTGGCCGCGCAGCCGGCCTGGTACCGCATCGACCCGGTGCACACCCGGATCCTGTTCTTCGTCGAGCACGCGCGCTTCTCGCGCAGCATCGGGCTGTTCCGGCCGGTCGAGGGCGGCCTGTGGTTCGATGAGGCGGACTGGACGCGCAGCCGGGTCGAGGTCTGCCTGCCGCTGGCCAGCCTGGACATGGGCGACCGCGCCTGGGAGAACACCCTGCGCCGCCGCGATTTCTTCGATGCCGGACGGCATCCGGACATCTGCCTGCGCTCGCGCCGGATCGAACGCCTGGACGCGGATCGCGGCCGCCTGCACGGCGAGCTGGAGGTGCGCGGCGTCGCCCGGGACGTGGTCTTCGACTTCACCGTGAACGATGTGCGCCGCTTCTCGCTGACCCTGAAGCGGCGCCTGGGCGTGAGCGCGACCGCGACGGTCTCGCGCAGCGCCTTCGGCATGACCCGCGATCCGACCCTGATCGGCGACGCGGTCGAGATCGTGATCGAACTTGAGGCCGAGCTGGCGCCCGCGCCGGCCGGCGACGACCCGGAGGAGAGATGATGGCCTGGCGCAGCGGACCCACCGACTGGAGCACCCCGATCAAGATCCTGCACTGGCTGCTGGCGCTGGCGGTGCTGGCGATGGTGGTTTTCGGCTTCGTGATGAAGTACGGCGACTTCAGCCAGGTCGAACGGATCGGCCTGTACAACCTGCACAAGTCGACCGGCCTGACGGTGCTGGTACTGGCTCTGCTGCGCCTGGCCATCCGCCTGGTCGACCGGCGCCGGCCGGTGCTGCCGCCGATGCCGGCCTGGCAGCGCGCCACCGCCGCCTTCACCCACGTGTTCCTGTACGTGGCGCTGATCGGCATGCCGCTGTCCGGCTGGCTGTACAACTCGGCCTCGGGCTTCCCCTTGCGCTGGTTCGGGCTGTTCCCGGTGCCGGCGCTGAGCGGCCGCGACAGCGGCCTCAAGGACCTGGCCGGCGAGATCCATTTCGCGCTGGCCCTGCTGCTGGCGCTGGTGGTGCTCGTCCACGCCGGCGCCGCCCTGGCGCACCACTTCCAGTATCGCGACAACGTCCTGCGCAGCATGTTGCCGCGCCTGCGCAGGGGCGCCGCCGGCGCCCTGCTGGCGGCCGCGCTGCTGCCGGCCTTGCTGGCGTCCGGCACCGCGCGCGCGCAGGCGCCGTCCTGGTTGCCGGACGGCGAGGCGGTGCTGGCGTTCCGTGGCAGCTACCAGGGCGAGGCCTTCGAGGGCCGCTTCGCGCGCTTCACGCCGCAGGTGCGTTTCGACCCCGACGACCTGGCCGGTTCCGGCATCGAGGTCGACATCGAGCTGGCCAGCGCCGCGACCGGCGTCGAGGACTACGACAGCACGATGCAGTCGGCGGAGTTCTTCGACAGCGCGAGGTTCCCGCAGGCGCGCTTCGTGGCCCGCAACCTGCGCGTCGAGGGCGAAGGTTACCTGGCCGACGCCGAGCTGACCCTGCGCGACCGCACCGTTCCGCTGGCCTTTCCGTTCGCCTTCGGGATCGACGGCGAGCGCGCCGTGCTCACGGCAAAGGTGACGCTGAAGCGCCTGGATTTCGGGGTCGGCACCGGCGAATGGGCCGACACCGCGCTGATCGCCAACGAGGTCGAGGTGCGCGTCGAGCTGCCCTTGCGGCGCGCGCCCGCGCCTTGAAGCTGCCCTGGCCACGCCGGCGCCGCGCGGCACCGGGCGGCGGGACGGCGCCGGCGCCGGGCGAGCGCCACCGCGACCGCGCCCGCGCCAGCCTGGCGGCACTGCGCGACGATCCGGCGATCCCGCCGGCGGTGCGCCAGCAGCTCGCCGCCGACTTCGCCGAGGTCGAGACCCTGCTCGGCCGGCTGGAGCGCGGCGACATCCACATCGCCGTGTTCGGCCGCGTCAGCGTCGGCAAGTCGGCCCTGCTCAACGCCCTGGCCGGCCGCGCGCTGTTCGAGGTCGGCGTCCTGCACGGCACCACCACCGTGCACAGCCTGGCCGACTGGCGCGAGTCCGGCGCCGGCAAGGTGGTGCTGGTCGACACCCCCGGCATCGACGAGCTCGACGGCGACGCCCGCGAGCGGCTCGCCTTCGAGGTCGCCGGTCGCGCCGACCTGCTGCTGTTCGTGGTCGAGGGCGATCCGGTGCGCGTCGAGCGCGAGGCGCTGGCGCGCCTGCTGGCCCTCCAGCGACCGCTGCTGCTGGTCCTGAACAAGGCCGACCGCTTCCCGCCGGAGACCCGCGCCCGGCTGCTGACCCGGCTGCGCGAGCTGGCCGGCCCGACCCTGCCCGCCGAGAACGTGGTCGCCGTGGCGGCGCTGCCGGCGCCGCTGGCGCGCATCGAGCGCGATGCCCGTGGTGGCGAGCGGCGCCATGCGCAGGCGCGCGAGCCGGAGATCGCCGCCCTGCAGTCGCGCCTGCTGGAGATCCTCGAACGCGAAGGCCGCAGCCTGGCGGCGCTCAATGCCGGCCTGTTCGCCGGCCAGCTGGTCGAGCAGGTCGCCCAGCGGGTTTCGGCGCTGCGCCGCGACCAGGCGGCGCGGGTGATCCGCGGCTACTGCCTGGCCAAGGGCGTGGCGGTGGCGCTGAACCCGGTGCCGGTCGCCGATCTGGTCGCCGCCGCCGGCCTGGACATCGCCCTGGTCGTGCACCTGGGCCGGGTCTACGGCCAGCCGCTGAGCCGGCGCGAGGCCGGTCGGGTGATCGCCACCATCGGGGCCCAGCTCGCCGGCCTGATGGCCGGGCTGTGGGCGATCAATCTCGGCGCCTCGGCGCTCAAGGCGGTCAGCGCCGGCCTGTCGACCGCGGTCACCGCCGGCGCCCAGGGCGCCCTGGGCTGGTACGCGACCCTGGTGGTTGGCCGGGTGGTCGAGCGTTGGCTGCTGCAGGGCCGGCAGTGGGGTCCGGACGGCCCCGGCCGGGTGGTCCGCGAGATCCTCGACAGCCTGGACCGCGGTTCGGTGCTGCGCGAGGCGCGCACCGAGATCCTGGCGCGCATCCGGCGGCCGGCGCGGCGCGGCTGAGCGGCGCTGTGGGTCCGGCGCGAGCTTGGCCCGGTCCGCGTTCTCGGTGTCGCGTGGCGCTGCACCGGCGGACCATCGAACGACGCGCGTGCCGGTCCTTCCTCATGGCGCCCGTCCGGCATCGATCCGGACGGACGGTGCGGCGGCGGCCGCCGGCGCAGCCGGTTCGCCGGGCGGCCCTCCCTGGCCGCGGCCGGCGAGCCGTCAGTCCAGGCAGGCCGGCTTGGCCTCGAAGTCGTCGCGGAACACCCGGTCCTCGGGCGCACCGGTGACGGTGACCGAGGCCTGCGCGCTGTTGTCGGCCGGCGCCGGATCGGGGTTGGCGGCCTGGACCGTGGCGGTGTTGGCCAGCTCGCCGCCCTTGTCCGGGGCCAGCACGGTCAGCCGGACCGGTGCGGGCGGCACGGCCAGCGGGCCGGCTTGCGCGCATTCGACGGTGTCCGCGTCCAGTTCGCAGGTCCAGCCCGGCGCGTCGATGGCCAGCACACAGGTGCCCGCAGGCAGCGGATCGGCGACCACGACGTCGACCGCGCCGGGCGCATCCATGGCGACCGCCAGCAGCCAGTCGAACGGCCGGCCGGCCTCCACCGTGGCCGTCGAGGCGGACTTGGCCAGCGCCAGGTCGCGGGCGCCGACCAGCACGTCGGCGCTGCCGGTGTTGTTGGCCGGATCGGGATCGGCGACGTCCGAGGACACGCCCGCGAGGGCGGTCAGCACGCCGGGACTGTCCGGCGCGGTGGCGTGGAACTGCAGTCCCGCGCTGCTGCCGGCCGGGAAGCCGCCATCGAAGGTGCAGATCACCGTGGCGACGACGATCTCGCACTGCCAGCCGGGCGGCGCCAGGGCCTCGGTGGCCGGCACCGGCAGGGTGGCGGTGACCGCGACGATGCCGGCGGCATCCGGACCCAGGTTGTCGACGCTCGCCAGCCAGCGGGCCAGGCCGCCGGGCTCGACCGGCGCGGCGCCGGGGACGATGGCCAGGGCCAGGTCGGCGCTGCTGCCGCCGGCCGGGGCGGCGACGTCGCCGGTGGCGACCACCGCGTAGCGCTGGCCGCCGTCGGCCATCGGCACGTTGATGCCGCGCACGCGCACCTGCCAGGTGCCGGCGGCGGGGGTCGGGAACAGCAACTGGTGCATGACGTTGCGGTCGTCGTGGCCGGTATCGGCGGTGCTCTGGGTCGGGTTGGGGGTGCCGGTGGCCGGCAGCTTCTGGGTCCAGACGCCGCCGTCGGGGTCCTCGACCTCCAGGCGCAGACGGTTGACCACGTGCGGATTGGCGCCGATCGCCGCGGGGAAGTCGCTCCACACCAGGGTGACCTTGAGCGGCTGGCCGGCGCCGACCTCGAGCGCGAAGCCGGCCTGCTCGCCGGTCGCCAGGCCGGCGGCCGCGTCGTGCAGCCACAGCCGGCGGGCGTCGCCGCTGAAGTGCAGGACGTCGTCGAGGTGGATGCGGCCCCAGCCTTCGACCTGGTTGGGCGCCGCGGCGGCGGCGCCGGTGCCGGTCATGTCGCGCGCGCCGTTGACCAGCAGGGCCTTGAGCAGGGCGGCGGAGGGTTCGGCGATGGCGTCGGCGGCGTTCTCGCTGCCGCCGGGGTAGAAGCCGCGGTTGAGGTACTCGCGCACCAGGGCGGCCAGGCCGGCGGCGGTCGGCGTCGCCATCGAGGTGCCGCTGAAGGTGCAGGTGGCGCAGCCGCCGGTGCTGGTGCTGCCGTCGCTGGCGGTCGAGACGATGCCGTCGCCCTGGGCCATGACGTCGGGCTTGGTGCGGCGGTCCAGGGTCGGGCCGCGCGAGGAGAAGCTGGCCGCGTTGGCGCCGCTGGCGCCGGCCCCGGAGGCGCCGACCGTCAGCGCGCTCTTGGCCAGGCCCGGCGAGCCGACCGCGCCGCCGCTGCTGGCGCAGCAGGTGCCGTTGTTGCCGGCGGCGATCGCCACCAGCAGTTCCGGGAAGTCCCAGGTCGCCTGGTCGGCGTCGCGCGCGAACTCGTCGTAGCTGGCCGTGCAGCCGGGCAGGCAGAACAGACCGAGGAAGCAGCAGCTGCCGCCCCAGGAGTTGGAGTGGATGCGGGCGCCGTTGGCGTGGGCGACGGTGGCGGCGTGGTAGATCGAGCCGCCCAGGTTGTTGACGTACTGCAGGCTCTCGCCCATTTCCTGGGCGACCAGGCGGGCGCCGGGCGCGGTGCCGTCGAGGTTGCCCGGCGTCGCCGCCAGCGTCCCGGCGGCGCAGTCGACCGGATTGGCCGGATCGCTGCCGGTGATCGAGCCGGCGACGTGGGTGCCGTGGCCGGCGCCGGTGCTGCTGCTGCAGGCGTTGTCGCCGAGCGCGTCGCCCGCGCCCGACCACTTGTAGTAGTGCAGGGTCTTGCGCTGCAGCAGGTCGGGCAGGCCGGGCGCGCAGGCGGCGCCGTCGCCGCAGTCGCTGATCGGCGGATCGCCGTGCACCGTGTCGTTGAACGCGCAATGGTTGAAGTCGACGCCGGAATCGAGCACGCCGACCACCTGGCCGCAGCCCAGCAGGCCGCGGTCGAACACCGGCAGCTGGCCGGGGCTGCCGCTCTGGTGCAGCCAGCCGGCACGCGCGTTGAGGAAGGCCATCTGCTTGCGCAGGCCGATCGAGGCGACCTCGGCCTGCGGCGCGATCGCGGCGAGCACGCCTTCCAGGCGCGCGCCGACCAGGCTCAGCACGACGCGCGGCGAGGAGGTGCCTTCGACCTCGAAGCCGTGCACGACGCCGTCGATGTCGAGCCAGCGCGCCAGCAGGTCGGCGGCGTCGGCGCCGGGGTGCAGGCCGACCGACAGGGGCAGGGCGGCCGGGCGCTCGCCGCCTTCGAGCAGCTCGGGCAGGCCGCCGCTGAGCTTCCAGGCCGCAGCCATCGGGCCGGTCCAGAGCGCGCCGGCGACCCGGCCGGCCGGATCGGCGTCGAGCGCCATGCGCACGCGCAGGGCGTGGTGCGGCAGGTAGTCCACGGCCTCGGCGCCGATCGCCTGCAGGGCGGCCCGTTCGGTCGCGCCGATCGGGCCGGGAAACTTGACCACCCACCAGCTGTGCCGCGCGCCGCGCGCCTCGCCCGGCAGGGCGGCAAGGGCATGGTCGAACAGCGCGGCGCGCTGCGCGCAGGCATCAAAACTGCCGGCGTCGAAGCCGAGCGTGCAGCGTTCATCGGCGAAGGCGCTGGACAGAACCAGCAGCATGGCGGCGGCGCAGGCCGCCCGGAAGCGAAGGCTCATGCAGGTCTCCCGTAGTGAAGAATGTCCGTCCCCACGGACGCCGGGACCTTAGCACGGCCGGCGCGCGGCGCGCCCGCGCCGGTCAGCGCGCGAACGCGACCAGCGCGCGCACCTGGGCGGGCGAGAACGGCCAGGCCAGCTCGGCGCCGTCGGCGCGCCGCAGCACCGGGATCACGGTGCCGTACCGCGCCTCCAGCGCCGGGTCGCGCTCGATGTCGACGCGCTCGAACGCGGCGACCCCGGCCAGGGCCAGCATGTGCTCGGCCTCCAGGCACAGCAGGCAGTACGGCCGCAGCAGCAGCTGCAGCGTCGTCGCTTCGGCGTCCTGTCCACGGCGATCGGCATTCATGGCGGCATTCTAGGCGCAAGTGCGCTGCACACCGCCGTGGCGCTCACAGCGGCCGCTGCCGCGGCAGTGCCGACTTGTGCGGGGCGCCCAGCGACGCCATGCTAGCCCTGCTCCCTGCTCCCTGCTCCCTGCTCCCTGCTCCCTGCTCCCATCATGGCCGTCAGCGTCTTCGACCTCTTCAAGATCGGCATCGGACCCTCGTCCTCGCACACGGTCGGGCCGATGCGCGCGGCCGCGCGCTTCGTCGAGCGCTGGCTGATCGAAAACGGCGAGATTGGGCGCACCGCCCGGGTCCGAGCCGAGGTGTTCGGTTCGCTGGCCCTGACCGGCCGCGGCCATGGCACCGACAAGGCGGTGCTGATGGGCCTGGAGGGCCACTGGCCGGACCGCATCGATCCCGACCTGATCCCGGCGGCGCTGGAGCGGATCCGCGCCGACAAGCGGATCCGCCTGCACGGCCGGCACGAGATTGGCTTCGACGAGAAGCACGACCTGGTGATGAACAAGCGCCAGAAGCTGCCCTTCCACACCAACGGCATGCGCTTCACCGCCTACGACCAGGCCGGTGCCGAGATCGCGACGCGCGACTACTACTCGGTCGGCGGCGGCTTCGTGGTCAACCAGGACGAGGCCGCCGAGGACCGCATCGTCGCCGACACCACCGAGCTGCCGCATCCGTTCGCTTCCGGCGACGCCCTGCTGGCGCGCTGCCAGGAGACCGGCCTGGCGATCGCCGCCCTGATGTACGAGAACGAGCAGGTCTGGCGCAGCCGCGCCGAGATCGACGCCGGCCTCGACGCGATCTGGGCGGCGATGCAGGCCTGCGTCGCCCGCGGCATCCGCGAGTCCGGCACGCTGCCCGGCGGGCTGCACGTGCGCCGGCGCGCGCCGGCCCTGCACGCCGAACTGTCGTCGCGCCCGGAAGCCGCGCTGCGCGATCCGCTGACCACGCTGGACTGGGTCAACCTGTACGCCCTGGCGGTCAACGAGGAGAACGCCGCCGGCGGCCGGGTGGTGACCGCGCCGACCAACGGCGCCGCCGGCATCATCCCCTCGGTGCTGCACTACTACGAGCGCTTCATCCCCGGTTCCACCGCGCAGGGCGTGCGCGACTTCCTGATGACCGCGGCCGCCGTCGGCATCCTCTACAAGGAGAACGCCAGCATCTCCGGCGCCGAGGTCGGCTGCCAGGGCGAGGTCGGCGTCGCCTGCTCGATGGCGGCGGCCGGTCTGACCGCCGCGCTCGGCGGCAGCCCCGGCCAGATCGAGAACGCCGCCGAGATCGGCATGGAGCACAACCTCGGCCTGACCTGCGACCCGATCGGCGGCCTGGTGCAGATCCCCTGCATCGAGCGCAACGCGATGGGCGCGGTCAAGGCGATCAATGCCAGCCGCATGGCGCTGCGCGGCGACGGCAAGCACAAGGTCTCGCTCGACAAGGTCATCAAGACCATGCGCGACACCGGCCGCGACATGCAGGACAAGTACAAGGAGACCTCGCGCGGCGGCCTGGCGGTGAACGTCATCGAGTGCTGAAGGGGTCGGCGCGACACCACGTCCGGGCCGCCCAGCGGGTCCCTTGACGCATCGTCCCCCGCCGGGGACGCCGGCCGTAGGGACGGCCGGCTGGGAGCCCGGCGCTCCTGCTGCCGGGTCGTTTTCCGGATCGCCTCGCCGGCGCGGATACCGACGGGTTCCCGGCGAGCCCCCTGGCTGCGAGGGTTCGCCGGGTGCCCCGCCGGGCGTATGCCGGCGCTACTGGAAGCCGTTGGCGAAGATGCGGTCGACCGGGCCGGAATCCGGCACCAGGCTGAGGGTGTTGTTGCTCGGGTCGTGGTCGTTGACGACCTGGCCGATCGCCACAGAGACCGGCGCCGGCGGCGGCGTCAGGCCGCTGAACACCGCGCGCACGCGCACCATCAGCGGCGCCGCGCCCGGACCCACCACGTAGCCGCGCAGGCGGTAGCGGGTCGGGTTGTCGGCCAGCTTCTCGAGCGTGCCCGGGCAGGGCAGTCCGCCCTGGGTGCATTCGGCGTCGCTGCCCAGCAGGTAGCCGGCCGGGAACTGGATGTCGACGTGGCTGCCGCCCAGCTCGGCCGAGGGACCGAGGTTGACCAGCTCGAAGGCGACGTCGACCTCGTTGCCGATGCGCGTGGCGGTGCCCGCTTCCAGGCCCAGGTTGCGGCTGACCACGACGTCGCGGCGGTAGCCGATCCGATCGTTGCTGTCGTCGGGATCGATGACGCCACCGATCGCCAGCGGGATCCAGGTGCCGGCATCGAAGGCGACCTCCTGGCCCTGGTCCAGGAAGGGATCGGGCGTGGCCAGCAGTTCGATGGTGGCGGTGGCGCCCGCCGCCAGGTCGAGCGAGGGCTGGAAGTGCTCCATGCTGCACCAGGGGCCGGCGCAGCCGGCGGGCAGCGTGCAACTGGAACCTGCGGGCGCGACGCAGCGCCAGGCGTGGGGATTGAACAGCGGCTGGGCGGTGACCGGGTGGCGGCCGAGCTGCCCGGTGAAGCGCGCCTGCGGTGCCCGCGCCGGCCCGTCGTTGCTAACCGCCAGGGTCCAGAAGCGCGGGTCGCCGGCGACCAGGTTGGCGGGCGCGGTCAGGGCCAGGCGCAGGTCGGCCAGCGCCGGCGGCGTCGCCTGGCAGCGGATGTCCAGCGACCAGTCGCGCAGCACGCCGGTGTCCTGGGCGGCGTTGTCGCTGACGGTCAGGGTCCAGGCGCCCTGGCCGGCGCCGCCGATGATCCCGGGAAAGCCGGCGCCCGGGCGCAGGCTGCCGTCCAGGGCGCGCAGGCCGGGACCGAGCTGGCCGCACATCGCCTGGGCGTTGGGCAGGTCGCCCAGCTCCAGCGTCGCCAGGATGTCGTCCTGCGAGCAGTTGCCGGCGCCCGGCATGCCGGTGCCGCGCGGCCGCTGGATCAGCGGAATCGCCGGCCGGCCGGGCGGCCTGAGGAAGATGTTGAGGTCGCCGACGTAGGTGTGCGTGATGTCCAGGCCGACCCGGATCGCGGTGACGAAGTTGCAGGACTCGAACACCTGGATGGTCGAGGTCACCGGCGCCAGGGGCGCGTTGTCGGGGATCGGCGCGTTGCTGTTGCACAGCCCGTTGTTCGAGCAGCGGATGCCCGGCAGCGAGCCGGTGGTGCTGCTCCGGAACAGCAGGGTCTCGCGCTGGCCGACCACCCGCATCGCATTGCGCGGGTCGTACAGACCGCCGACCGAGGCCGAGGTCTCGGTCACCGCGTTGCCGGCGCCGGGCGTGAGGTGACGCAGCGCGATGCGGTCGCCGTTGCGGACCCAGCCCGGCCCCGACAGCCAGCCACCGTCGTTGATCCGGTACTGGCCGCCCTCGACCAGCACCGGGACGTGCAGGCCGGCATCCAGGCCGGACACGGTGGCGGCGTCGGAGACCACCCAGGCGTTGCGCGGCGCATCGTTGCGGGGGGCGATGGCGAGCGGAGCCGGCCGCGTGCCCCAGTGCGGCGAACTGTTGTCGGCCTGCAGGCGGACCACCACGCCACGCCGGCTGAGCGTGCCGCGCGTATGGCCCGCGGCCAGGATGCGACCGGCGCCGTCGACGGCGACCGCCTCCAGCCGGGTGTCGGCGCTGCCCGGTGCCTGCAGCACCCGGCTGCCGCCGATCGCGAACGTGGTTTCCGCGGCGCCGTTGCTGCGGCGCGCGGCGACCAGGCCGTGCCGCGCGGTGCCGTGGCGGTCGCGCACGGTGCCGACCTGCACGCTGCGGCCGGTCGGCAGCAGCGCCATCGCGCTGCGGCCGTCGCTGGTCGGTGTGGCGACATAGCCGCGTTGCAGCAGGTCGATCAGCGACTGGCCCGCCTGCGCCCCGGGACCGCCGACGAAGCCGGCATCGGGCGTGCCTGCCGCAGACCAGCGGCCCGCCGGCACCGCTTCCAGCATCGGGTTGACACCGTCGTTCCAGGCGGTCGCCGCGACCAGCACCGCCAGGTCGGGCTGCAGGAGGCTGCCGGTGGCCGCCGCCCTGGACGCCGCGAACAGCGCGCCGCGCGCGTCGCCGTCCTGGAGGTTGCTCTCGTAGCGGGTCAGGTGGCCGCCGATCAGGCCGACCACGTCGACACGGTCGCCGGTGCGCACGGTGACGCCGCCGCCGGCATTGGCGATGCGCCGGGTCGCGAACGACGAGGGCTGCGCCGGCCCTTCGGCCGCGAAGGTCCAGGCCACGGCCCCGTAGATGTTGCTGATCGTGCCGGTCGCCAGGACCTCGCCCGAGGGCAGGCGGGTCAGGTGCAGCGGTTCGGGCGCATGCTCGTTGGCATTGAGCGGCAGCGGCTCGGGCAGATACACGCCGCCCGGCGCGAAGCCGGCGTCCAGCGCGCCATTGGCCAGGATGCGCACGAACGCCGCCTCGTGGCCGATGCCGGCGCGCGGCATCCGGGCGCCGACCACCAGGCTGCCGTCGGGCAGCAGCAGGGAGGCCCGGCAGCTGTTCAGCGAGCCGCCGCCGGCCTGGAGCAGGAATTCGACGCGGCCGCCGTTGCCCCAGGCGGCATCGAGCTGGCCGGTCGCGGTGAGGCGGGCCACGAAGCAACCCAGCGGCGACTGCGACTGGCCGTCGGGCGGCATCTTCTCGCCGACCAGGTAGATGCGCTGGTCGTTGGCGCCGACATGGATGCCGGTGACCTGCGCCGGATAGGCGGTGCCGGGGCCGGCCCACCCCTGGCTGCCGAACGCGGTGTCGGTGTCGCCGGGCAGGGCGAGTGCGGAGGAGCTGGCCAGGGCCAGGGACAGGACGAGCGGGCGGATCGACATGGGGACACTCCGGGGAAACCTGCCCGACCCTGCGCAACCTGTGTGCCAGTCCTGTCGATGCGGGGCTTGCCGGCCGCAGGGCCCGGACCGCCCGCCGGCCTGGTCCGCGTTCGCGGCCAGCCGGGCGCCCGTTCGCGTGCCCGGGTTCAGGATCGCGAACCCGGCGGCGGTGCGAGCCGTCCGGCCCCCGGCGCAGCTGCGATGGCGAGGACGTCGTCCAGCAGTCCTGCGGCGGTCACCGCCGGACCGGCCCCTGGGCCGGACAGCGTCAGCGGCGCCTCCGGATAGCGGTCGCAGTGGATCGCCAGCCGGTTTTCGCATCCGGGCCTGGCCAGGGGGTCGTCGGGCGCCAGGCATTCCAGGCCGACCCGGGCGGCGCCGTCGGCGTCCAGGCGCGCGACATGGCGCAGGACCCTGCCGGCGCCGCGGGCTCGCGCCAGCCAGCCGGCCATGGCGCGATCGAGCGCCGCGGCATCGGGACCCTTGGCGGGGTCGAGCAAGGGGCGGCGCCGCACCGCGCTCGCGGGCAGGGCATGGCCGGCGGCGCGCGCCAGGATCAGCAGCTTGCGCTCGACGTCCAGGCCGCCCAGGTCCTGCCAGGGATCGGGCTCGGTCAGGCCCAGCGCGCGCGCCTGCCCGACCAGCGCCGAGAACGGCCGGCTGCCGTCGTAGCGGTCGAGCAGCCAGGACAGGGTGCCCGACAGCGTCCCGGCCAGGGCGTGGATGCGGTCGCCGCCGGCGCGCAGGCGGGCGATGGCGGGCAGCAGCGGCAGGCCGGCGCCGACCGTCGCGCTGGCGCCGTAGCGGGCGCCGGTCAGGGCCTGGGCGTCGCGGATGGCCAGCCAGCGTTCCTGCCCGGCGCCCAGGCCCCGCTTGTTGGCGGTGACCACGTGGGCGCCCGCGGCCAGCCAGCGGGCGTGGCGGGCGGCCAGTGCCTCGCTGGCGCTGGCATCGACCACGATCGCCGCGCGCCTGCCGTCGGGCGCCAGCCACGCCAAGGGATCGGCGGGCGCCGCGCCGGGCGCCACACGGTCGAGCGCGTCCGCGGCGCTGCCGGCCACCAGGCCGCTGGCCGCATGCAGGTGCCGGCTGCTGGTGGCGACCGCGAGCAGACGCAGGCGGGCCGCCGCCGGCTGCCCGTGCAGGCGCCGCAGCAGGGCGCGGCCGACCTGTCCGCAGCCGAGCAGGACCAGGTCGGCGGCGGGCGCGTCGCCGGCCGGCGCAAGCGCCGGGCAACTGGCCGGCGCGTTCATGCCGCCACCGCGCGCGCCGGCACGGCGGCGATCCGGGCCAGCGCCCGGTCGATGTCGGCCAGCAGGTCGGCAGCGTCCTCGATGCCCACCGACAGCCGCAGCAGGCCCGGGCCGATGCCCGCCTGCGCGCGCGCCTGTTCGGACATGGCGGCATGGGTCATGGTCGCCGGGTGCGCGACCAGGCTCTCGACGCCGCCCAGGGACTCGGCGAGGGTGAAGCAGGCCAGGCCGGCCAGGAAGGCGCGCACCGCCGCCTCGCCGCCGGCCAGCTCGACGCTGACGATGGCGCCGGGACCGTCCTGCTGGCGCAGGGCCAGGGCATGGTCGGGGTGGCCGGGCAGGCCCGGCCAGTGCACCGCGGCGATCCCGGGCGCGCCCACGAGGCGCTGCGCCACCGCGGCGGCATTGGCCTGGTGCTGCGCCATGCGCAGCGTCAGCGTGCGCACGCCGCGCAAGGTCAGCAGGCTGTCGAACGGGCTGCCGGTCAGGCCCAGGGCGTTGGCCCACCAGGCCAGTTCGTCGACCAGCCCGGGCCGGGCGGCGACCACCGCGCCGCCGACCACGTCGCTGTGGCCGTTGAGGTACTTGGTCGTCGAGTGCACGACCAGGTCGGCGCCCAGGGCCAGCGGCCGCTGCAGCGCCGGCGACAGGAAGGTGTTGTCGACGCAGACCAGGGCGCCGGCGGCGTGGCCGGCCCGCGCCAGCGCGGCGATGTCGACCAGGCGCAGCAGCGGGTTGCTCGGCGTCTCCAGCCACAAAAGGCGCGGCCGCCGCGCCAGTGCCGCCGCCAGCGCACCGGGATCGCGCTGGTCGACCAGTGCCAGGCGCAGCTGGCCGCGACGCGCCAGGGCGGTGAACAGGCGCCAGCAGCCGCCATAGCCATCGTGCGGCGCCACCAGCAGGTCGTCCGGTCCGAGCAGGGCCAGCACCGTGGTGACCGCCGCCAGGCCGGAGGCCGTCACCACGGCGCCGGCGCCGCCTTCCAGGCCGGCCAGGGTCTGCGCCAGCAGGTCGCGGGTCGGGTTGCCGCTGCGGCCGTAGTCGTAGCGGCGAGGCTGGCCGAGGCCGGCGAAGCTGAAGGTGCTGCTCAGGTGCAGGGGCGGCGTCACCGCGCCATGGGCGGCATCGCAGTCGATGCCGCCGCGCACGGCGCGGGTGGCCAGGCCGGGCGTGTTCATGCCGCCACCTCGCGGGCCGCCGCCAGGGCCTGTCCGAGCGCCTCGGCGATCGCCGCGTGGGCCTTCAGGAAGGCGTCGTGGCCATGCGCCGAGCGCACCGTCAGCAGCCGTGCCGGACCGGCCAGGGCCTCGACCAGGGCATACAGGCCGGACAGCGGCACCAGCTGGTCCTGGTCGACGCCGACCACGGTCACCGGCACCCGGATGCGCGCCGGGTCGACGGCATGCAGGTCGAGCGACTCCGACAGGCGCAGGTAGGCGGTCGCTGGCCAGCGCGCCGCGAAGGCCTCGCCATGGCCGCGCAGCCAGGCCTCGCTGGCGACCTCGAAGCGGTCGGCCTGGCGGACCGGCGGCAGGTCGAAGCGGGTCCGCAGGTCGTGCGGCGTGCGATAGCCGAGCAGGGCCACCTGGCGGGCCAGCGACAGCGCCGGACCGGACTGGCCGCAGGCGATGCCCTGGCGCAGGATCGCCCGTTGCAGGCCGCGCCAGGCGCTGGCCCAGGGGTCGGGCCGGTGGCCGCCGCTGATCGCCACCAGTTGCTGGAGTCGTTCGCCGTGCCCGGCGGCGAAGGCGAGGCCGACCATTGCGCCGTACGAGGCGCCGACCAGGGCGTGCAGCCGGGCGATGCCCAGGGCGTCGAGCACGGCGGCCAGCGCCTGGGCCTGGTCGGCGGTGTCGATGGCCTGGTCGATGCCCCCGCAACGGCCCAGCCAGTCGATGCCGAGCAGTCGGAAGCGATGGGTGTCCAGGGCCAGGCCGGGGCCGCACTGGCGCGGCCACCAGCCCGGCTCCGGATAGCGCCGGGTGGCCAGCAGGTGGCGGTCGCCGGAGATGCCGCCGAGCACGGCGATCACCGGGGCCGTGCGCGGCCCGACCAGCTCGTAGGCCACGCGCACGGCGCGTTCGCCGCCGTGGCGCAGGGGCAGGGTGAACCAGCATTCGCCGCGCTCGGCGGCGCAGTCGACGGGGGTCGGCGCACCGGGGGCGCCGGTGCGGGCAATCGGGTCGGTCATCGCGGCACTCCTTCGAAGGGCTTGGGGAAACGCGCCATCGAGCGGGGTGCGGAGGTCCGTGATCCGGCGCCGGTGGCGGTCCGGGGACACGTTCCATCTGCCGGCGGGCCGTTCCGCCCTGCCGCAGGAATTGGCACCTTCGACGGCAGCGTTGCTGCCGTCGGGTTGCCCCGGCTTCGTCGGGCCTGTCCCTCTGCCGGTCTCGATGGTGGCGGCAGCCTAGCGGCGGACCGGAGGGCCTGTCAATCGCTATATCGCGATATAGCGATGAATTGGTCGGCGGGTCGGGCGCCGGCCTCCGGCGTGGTGCCGTCGTCAGTCGCCGTCCGTCGCCTGGAGCTGCTGGCGCAGCCGGCGCGCGAGGTCGAGCGGATCGACCGGCTTGGCCAGGACATCGCGCGCGCCCAGGGCCAGGCAGGCCTCGACGACCTCGGGACCGTGCCCGGCGGTGACCACCAGGACCGGCGGCATGCGCGCGCCCTGTGCGTGGCGCAGCGCGCGCAGGACGCCCTGGCCATCGAGGCCTGGCAGATCGAGATCGAGCACCACCGCATCGAAGCGCGCGACCTCCAGGCGGGTCAGCGCCGCCAGGCCGTTGTCGACGCCGACCACCTCGGCGCCGCGCGCGGCCAGCCGCTCGGTCAGCACCTCGCGCAGGGCGGGATCGTCCTCGACCAGCAGCAGGTAGAGGCCGTGCAGGTCGGTGCCGGCGCCCGCCGCGGGCGCCGGCGCCGGCCGGTCCGGCTGCGCCAGCGCGCGGCAGGCCCGCAGCAGCGCGCCCGGCCGCCAGCAGCCGTGCAGAACGGACCAGGCGGCTGGCAGCTCGCCGGCGTCCAGGTCGAGCGGCAGGCACAGGACCACCGGCCGTCCGGCCGCGGCACCGGCGGCCAGGGTGGCAAGCGCGGCGGCATCGTCGACCGCCGCCAGCAGCAGGCCCGGCGGCTGCCCGGCGGTGTCGTCGCCCGCTGCCGCGCGCGCGACCACGGCGCCCAGGGCGACCAGGCTCGCCTGCAGGTCGTCGGCCCGCTCACCGTCGCCGTCGGCCAGCCACAGGGACGGCAGGCCGGCGGCCAGGCGCTGTCCCGGCGCGTCGACGGGCAGGCCGACCCAGAACGCGCTGCCGCCTTCCCTGCGGTCGTGGGCGCCCAGGTCGGCGCCCAGCAGCTGGCACAGTTCGCCGGAGATCGCCAGGCCCAGGCCGGCGCCGCCGGCACGCTGTCCCCGCCGGTCCTGGCTCCACGGCTGGAACAGGCGTTCGCGCAGGGCCGGCGACAGGCCGGGGCCGTCGTCCTCGACCACGAACCGCAGTTGCCTGCCGTCGTGCTCGACATGCAGCCGGACCCGGCCGGTGGCGGTGAACTTGACCGCGTTGCCCAGCAGGTTGACCAGCACCTGGCGAAGCCGCTGGCGGTCGGTGCGCACGGTCGCCGGCACCGGGGTCGCGATCCGCACCGACAGGCCCAGGCCCTTGCCGGCGGCGGCGGCCTCGACATCGCCCAGGGCTTCGTCGAGCAGTTCCAGCAGGGGCACCTGCGCCGGCACCAGCGCCAGCGTGCCGGCCTCGATGCGGGCCAGGTCGAGCAGGTCGTTGACCACCCGCAGCAGGTGCTCGCCGGCCTGCTGGATGTTCTGGCTGCAGTGGCGCTGGCGCGGCGCCAGCGGGCCGTTCTGGAGCAGGGCGTTCATGCCCAGCAGGCCGGCCACCGGCGTCCGCAGCTCGTGGCCGATGCGGGCCAGGAAGCGGGTCTTGGCGGCACTGGCCTGGCTCGCCCAGCGTTGCCGCTCCGCGGCCAGCAGGCGCCGGTGGCGGCGCGCCAGGCGACGGCGCAGGACCTGCTGGCCGGCCAGCGCGACCAGGCCGAGGGACAGGCCGTACAGCACCAGCGCCGGGGTCCTGCGCCACGGCGGCGGCTCGACCTCCACCAGCAGCTCCAGCGCCGCCAGCGCGGCCTGGCCGTCGCTGTTGCTGGCGGTCACCCGCAGCCGGTGGCGGCCGCTGTCCAGGCGTTCGAAGACGCGCTCCGGGCCGCCGGCGTCGTCCGCGCCATCGACGCCGTCGAGGCGGAAACGGAAGCGCTGCCCCGACGGCTTGTGGAAGCTGTCCAGGCGGACCGCCAGGCGCAGGTCGTGGTCGCCATGGCGCAGGCGCAGGGCGCCGGCGCCGGGGTCGAGCGCGACGCTGCGGCCGTCGCGCTGGACGCTGGCGCCATGCCAGCGCAGGCGCGCCTCCGGCAGCGGCGCCACCAGGGCGCGGGTGTCCACCACCACCACGCCGGCCTGCACCGCGGCCACCAGCAGGCCGCCCGCCAGCCGCTGCGGCGGCGTCCGCGCGAACTCGACGCCCGGCAGGCCGTCGTTCTCGTCGTAGGCCAGCAGTTCGCCGCGCTCGGGCAGCCAGGCGAACAGGCCGCGCTGGGTGGTCAACCAGACCCGGGCGTCGGCATCGACCAGGACGCCGCCGCCGGCCACGGCCGGCAGCCCCTCGCCGGCGGTGACCTCGGCGACCGCCTCCAGCCTGCCGTCGGCGAGCACGCGGAAATGCGCGAGCGTGCCCGGCCGGTGCAGCCAGAGGCTGCCGTCCGGGGCGAAGTCGAGGCCGAACACCGGCAGGTCGCCGCTGCCGGGCACGGCCTCGACCTGCCAGTGCCCGGGCCCGGCACGCAGCAGCCCGCGCTCGCAGGCCAGCCAGGCGCCGCCGCGACGGTCGAAGCGGATGTCCCGGATCTCCGCGCAGGGCAGGTCCTGGCCATCGCCCAGGGGCAGGAAGCGCACCGCCGACAGGTCCGGCCGGAACCAGGCCAGGCCGCCGCCGCCGAAGGCGACCACCAGGTCGCCGCCCGGCGACTCCGCCATCCGCCAGGCCGGTGTCGAGGGAAAGGCCCGTCCCGCGTCGTCCTGGCGCAGCAGCCGCCCCTGGCCTTGATGCCAGCGGTGCACGGCGCCCTGGTGACCGGTCCACAGGCTGCCGTCGCGGCTGGCGGCGACGCTGCGGATGCGGGTGTCGGGCAGCACGCCGCCCTCGCGCTGGCTGGTCCAGCGCCGGATCGCCCCGGTGCCGGGGTCGAGTTCCAGCAGTCCTCCCGCCGGCTGGCCGGCCAGCCACAGCCGGCCGCGGGCGTCCGGCTGCACCAGCCTGAGGCTGCCCGGCGAGGCGTGCTCGGGGCCGGTCTCGTGGTCCGGCAGGAAACTGCGGATGGCGCGCCAGCGGGGCGGCAGCTGGGCGATGCCGCCGCCTTCCAGCGCGAACCAGAGGCTGCCCTCGCGGTCCCGCAGCACGTCCAGCACCATGCCGGAGGGCAACGCGCGGCTGCGCCCCGGGCGCGCCGGGAACACATGCACCTGGTCGCTCGCCGGGTGCCAGCGCCGGATGCCGTCGATGCTGGCGTACCAGAGGCTGCCGTCGGCATCCATGGCGACGCCCCAGCCGGGCACCTCGGACAGGGCCGTGGGCAGCGCCACCTCGCCGCCGCCGGGCAGGGGCAGGGCGCGCAGCCCGGCATCGGTGGACAGCCAGCGCAGGCCACCGTGTCGCCGGATGTCGGCGATGATCGGTACCGCCGCCCCGGTACCGGCGCCGGCCATCGGCACCGGCGCCAGGCCGGTCTCCGGGTGCCACCGGCACAGGCCGTCGGTGCCGCCGACCCAGACGCTGCCGTCGGCGTCGGCATCGAGCGCGGTCACGTGCTCCGGGCAGGAACTGCCGGTGCGCCCCGGCAGGGCCCAGTAACGGGTGATCGCGCCGTCGCGGGAGAGCCGCGCCAGGCCGGTGCCGAAGCCGCCCAGCCAGATGCCGCCGGCACCATCGGCGGCCAGCGCCCAGATGCGGTCCCCGGGCAGGCCGTCGGGGCGCCCGGGCTGCTGCCGCCAGTGCTCGAAATCGTCGCTTTCCGGGCGGTAGCGGGCGACGCCCGCGTCGTGCACCGACAGCCAGACCTGGTCCTCGGGATCGACCAGCACCTGCTGGACGTCGTTGCCGGGCAGGCTGCCGGGGTCGTCGGGATCGTGCCGCCAGACCCGGATCGCGTGGCCGTCGTGGCGCGCCAGCCCGTCCAGGGTGGCCAGCCAGAGGTTGCCGGCCCGGTCCTGGGCGAGCCGGTGCACGGTGTTGGAGGGCAGGCCGTCGGCGCTGCCGAGCAGCCGGAACAGCGGCCGCTCCGGCGGTGGCGCGGGCTCCGCCGCGGCCGCCGGGCGACCGCCCAGCAGGAGCAGCGCGCACAGCAGGCACATCCTCGTCGGCATCGCCCCAGACTAGGCGGCGCGGGTCCGCTCACCTATCGGAATCGGCCCTCGTCCGGCATCGGAATTTTCCGATGCGCGCGCCGCCGCGCTCAGTCCGCCGGGGCGTGCCAGCGCGGGCTCAGGCGCGCCACCGCGTCGACCAGGGCGCCGAGGTGCTCGGGCCGGACCTGCGGGGTGATGCCATGGCCCAGATTGAAGACATGGCCGGGCCCGCGGCCGTAGTCGGCCAGCACCGCCGCCGCCTCGCGCTCGATCGCGCCCGGTTCGGCGTAGAGCAGGGCGGGATCGAGGTTGCCCTGCAGGGCGACCCGGTCGCCGGTGAGCCTGCGCGCCTCGGCCAGGCCCTGGGTCCAGTCCAGGCCGAGGGCGTCGGCGCCGGTGTCGGCCAGGGCGGTCAGGTGGCTGCCGTTGGCGCCCTTGGCGAACAGGATCAGCGGCACGCGGTCCGGCGCGTCGCCCTGGCCGAGGGCGGCGGCGATCCGCTCCAGGTAGCGCAGCGAGAATTCGCGGAAGTGGTGCGGCGCCAGCACGCCGCCCCAGGAGTCGAACACCTGCAGGGCCTGGGCGCCGGCGGCGCGCTGCGCGGCCAGGTAGTCGATGACCGCGCGGGTCAGCACGTCGAGCAGGCGGTGCATGAGTTCCGGCTGCTCGGCGAGCAGGGCCTTGGCGCGCCGGAAGTCGGTGCCGCCGCCGCCCTCGATCATGTAGCAGGCCAGGGTCCAGGGGCTGCCGGAAAAACCGATCAGCGGCACCTTGCCGGCCAGTTCGCGGCGGATCAGCGACACCGCGTCGATCACGTAGCGCAGCTCGACCGCCGGATCCGGCACCGCCAGCGCCTCGATGTCGGCGGCGCTGCGCAGCGGCCGCGCGAAACGCGGTCCCTCGCCCTCGACGAACGACAGGCCCAGGCCCATGGCGTCGGGGATGGTCAGGATGTCGGAGAACAGGATGGCGGCGTCGAGCGGGAAGCGCGCCAGCGGCTGCAGGGTGACCTCGCAGGCCAGTTCGGGGGTCTGGCACAGGGCCATGAAGCTGCCGGCGCGCTCGCGGCTGGCGCGGTACTCGGGCAGGTAGCGGCCGGCCTGGCGCATGATCCACACCGGGGTGCGGTCCACGGGCTGCCGGCGCAGGGCGCGCAGCAGGCGGTCGTTGAGCAGGGGCGGATGGCTGGTCATGTCGTGGCGCTCGGAACGGCCCGGGCGGGGGCCGGGCGACGGCTGGCCGTCGCGGTGGTAGGGAAGGCGGGTGGGGCGGTCAGTCCTGCGGCCGCTGCGCGCCTTCGGCGAAGGTGACGCGGAGGCCGCGCCGGATCTCGCGGTCGCGCGCCGCCTCGAAGGCGGCGATCGCGCTGTCGCGGTCCGGATGCACGCTGCGCCGGACCTGGCTGCGGCCGCCGATCTCGCCGCTCTCGCGCATCAGCGTGTAGCCCCCCAGCAGGTCGGCCTGGAGGATCAACTGGCAGAAACGGGGGGGCGCGCCGGCGGCCGGCTGCTGCTGCAGGAACATGCGCATGCGCGCAGTCTAGCGGGGATGTTTCGCCCGGGCAGTTCCCGGCCGCGCGCACGGGTCGCGGGCCGGCCCGCGCGGGACCGCGCCGGCGCCGGTCCCGCGCGCGCGGGCGACGATTCCGACGGCCGCTTACACTGGCGCCCTCGCCCCCGGAGTGCCGCAATGACCCCGATCCGGATCGCCGCCCAGCCCCGCGACCTGGGCGATGGCTTCGTCGTCCGCCGCCTGTTGCCGGCGGCACCCTTGCGCACGGTCGGCCCGTTCGTGTTCCTCGACCACTTCGGACCGGTCGACTTCCCGCCCGGGCAGGGCATGGACGTGCGCCCGCACCCGCACATCGGCCTGGCCACGCTGACCTGGCTGTTCGATGGGTCGATCCGCCACCGCGACGGCCTGGGCAGCGCGCTCGACATCGAGCCGGGCGCCGTCAACTGGATGATCGCCGGCCGCGGCATCGTGCATTCCGAGCGGACGCCCCCGGCCCTGCGCGAGCGCGGCCAGCGCCTGCACGGCATCCAGACCTGGATGGCCCTGCCGCTGGCCGACGAGGCGATGGCGCCGGCCTTCGTGCACGTGCCGGCGGACCAGTTGCCGCGGCGTACCGGCGACGGCTTCGAGGCCACCGTGGTCGCCGGCGATGCCTGGCGCCTGCGTTCGCCGGTGCCGGTGCGCAGCCGCACCCTGTACCTGTCGCTGCGGATGGCGGCGGGCGCCACGCTCGAGCTGCCGGCCGACCACCCCGAGCGCGCCGTCTACTGCGCCCAGGGCCGGCTGGCGGTGGCCGGCACCACGCTGTCCCCCGGCGAACTGCTGGCACTGCCCCCGGGTCCGGCGGCGCTGGTGGCCGGCACCGGCAGCCTGGCGGTGGTGGTCGGCGGCGAGCCGCTCGACCTCGGCGCGGAGAACTCGGCGCGGCAGCCCCGGCACCTGCGCTGGAACTTCGTGGCCAGCCGCCTGGCGGACATCGAGGCCGCGGCGGCGGCCTGGCAGGCGGACGACCAGGACCGCTTCCCGGCGGTGCCCGGCGAGAGCGACCGGATCCCCTGGCCCGGCTGAGCCGGTCCCGGGGCCGGGGCGCTGGCCGATGGCGGCCGGCCGCCGCGTCCGGCCCCCGGCCCGGCAGGGCTCAGGCGGCGGCGAGCGCCGCCCGCACGGCGTCCTCGGTAACGCCGCCGACCACCCGGGCCTGTCCGACGCCCCGCCACAGCACGAAGCGCAGGCCGTCGGCCTGCGCCTTCTTGTCCAGGCGCATGTGGCCGAGTAGGGCGTCCGGCGCCATCGCCGGGTCGCCGCGCACCGGCAGCCCGAAGCGCGCCAGCAGGGCGGCCAGGCGCTCGCCGTCGCCGGCCGGCGCCAGGCCCAGGAAGGCCGACAGGCGCGCGGCCTGGACCATGCCGACCGCCACCGCCTCACCGTGCAGCCAGTGCCGGTAACCGTCCTCGGCCTCGATCGCGTGGCCGAAGGTGTGGCCGAAATTGAGCAGGGCGCGGTCGCCCCGCTCGCGCTCGTCGCGGGCGACGATCGCCGCCTTGTGGCCGACGCTGGCGGCGATCGCTTCGGACAGGGCGGCCGGCTCGCGCGCCAGCAGCGCCTCCGCGTGCCGCTCCAGCCAGGCCATCAGGTCCGGATCGGCGATCGCCGCGTACTTGACCACTTCCGCCAGGCCCGACGCCAGCTCGCGATCGGGCAGGGTGGCCAGGGTGTCGGTGTCGGCGACCACGGCGGCGGGCTGGTGGAAGGCGCCCACCAGGTTCTTGCCCTCCGGCAGGTTGACCGCGGTCTTGCCGCCGACCGAGGAGTCGACCATCGACAGCAGGGTGGTCGGCACCTGCAGCAGGCGCACGCCGCGCATCCAGCAGGCGGCGGCGAAGCCGGCGAGGTCGCCGACCATGCCGCCGCCCAGGGCGACCACGGTGGCGTCGCGGGTCGCCCTGCGCGCCGCCAGCGCCGAGAAGATCCCGGCGCAGCGCTCGAGCGTCTTGCTGGCCTCGCCGGCGGGCACCACGTGCAGGGCGTCGGCCTCGAGGCCGAGCCGCTGCAGCACGGCGGCGCCATAGCGCGGCGCGACGTTGCCGTCGCTGACCACCAGGCAGGGTCCGGCCGGGCGCAGCGATCGCCACAGGCCGTCGTCGCCGAGCAGGCCGGCGCCGACCACCACCGGGTAGGCGCGCTCGCCGAGCGCCACCTCGATGCGCCGGCTCACGACGCCGCCCCGCCGGCGGCGCCGGCCGGCTGCGCTAGCAGCCGGGCCAGCGCCCGCGCCGCCTGGGCCGGTGGCCCGGACGGATGGAAGCGCAGGTGCGCGGCCGCCTCGTACAGGGGTTCGCGCTCGCGCGCCAGCGCCTGCAGCCGGGCGTGCCGGTCCGGCACCTGCAGCAGCGGCCGCAGGCGGTCGCGCGCCAGTCGCGTCAGCTGTTCCTCGACGGTGGCGGCCAGGTGCACGACCACGGCGTGCCGGCGCAGCAGGGCGCGGTTGTCCGGGTCGAGGACGATGCCACCGCCGCAGGCGATCAGGGTCGGCGCCGGCGCCGCCAGCGCCTGCGCCAGCGCCGCCGATTCGCGGCGCCGGAAGCCGGCCTCGCCCTGGTGCTCGAAGATCAGGGCGACGGTGGCGCCGGCGGCGGCCTCGATGGCCTGATCGAGGTCCACGAAAGGCCGGCCGAGCAGGTCGGCCAGGGCGCGGCCGATGCTGCTCTTGCCGGCGCCGGTCGGGCCGACCAGGGCGATGTGGGTTGCCGGTTCCATCGGCCGGCAAGGTTAGCAGGCTGTCGGAAACCGCCTGCCGGTCGCGGTCGTGGAGGGCCGCCCGGCGAAGCGGCTGCGCGGGCGGCCGATTCGCCGGGCGCCCGCCCGGACCTGCGCCGGACGGGCGGGCCGAAGAACGACCGCGACGGTTGTCGTGCAACGGGCTTCCGGCCGGTGCGCCGGCGCCGTGCCTGCGCCGGTGCGCGGGCGCCCGCGGCGACCGTGGTCCCGGCCGGTGCCGGCGGATCCCGGGACGAGGGCGGCTACACTGGCCCGTCCGCCGACCGCCGCCCCCGACCGACCGCCATGCTGCGCTTCACCCTGACCTTCACCGGCCTGCTGCTGGGCCTGTTCACGCTGTCGCTGCTGCCGCCGGTCGAACGCACCGTGGTCGAGCCGTTCACCTCCATCCTGGCCCAGGTGTGCACGGCCCTGGTCTCCCTGTTCGACGGCAACGCCCTGACCGAGGGCAGGGTGATCCGCACCCTCGACGGCAGCTTCGGCATCAGCATCGAGCGGGGCTGCAACGGCATCGAGGCGATGATCGTGCTGGCCGCCGGCGTGCTGGCGTTCCCGGCGACCTGGCGGCAGCGGCTGGCCGGCCTGGCGATCGGCTTGGTCGCGATCCAGGCGCTCAACATCGTGCGCATCATCAGCCTGTTCTACCTGGGCCAGTGGAGCATGACCGCGTTCGAGTGGTTCCACCTCTACATCTGGCAGGCGCTGATCATCCTCGACGCCCTGGTGGTCTGGCTGCTGTGGCTGCGCTACCTGGGCCGGCCAAGGCCCCTGCCGGCTGCGCCGGCGCTGGCCTGACCCGGTTCCCGGTCCGCTCGCCGCGGGGGCGCGCGCCGGCGGCTTCCGCAGCCGCTTTCGATCCTGCTAATCTGCGCGGCACGACATGGCAAACCGGAAGGGGGTAGCGTCATGGCCACGCAGGTAGCAAAAGTCATCGAGATCTTCGCCTCCTCGCCCAAGGGCATCGAGGACGCCGTCGAGAAGGGCCTGAAGAAGGCCGCGCAGACGGTGAACAACATCCGGGGCGCCTGGGTCAACGAAATCAAGGTGGTGACCAGCCCGGACGGCAAGGTGTCCGAGTGGCGGGTCAACCTCAAGCTGACCTTCATCGTCGAGTGACCGCGGCTCCGCGCGCGTCGTGAGCAGCGGCCCGGTTTCCATCGGACTGGTCGAGGACGACCCCGACCAGGCCGACCTGCTGGTGCAGTGGTTGCAGTCGGCCGGCTACCGGTGCCTGCACTACGGCACCGCCGCCGAGTTCCGTCGCGGCCGCGGCCGTCATGCGGCCGACCTCGTCCTGCTCGACTGGGAGCTGCCCGACAGCGACGGCCTGACCCTGCTGACCGAGATCCGCAGCGACCCGGCCACCGCCGCCACCCCGGTGATCATGCTCACCGTCCGCGCCGACGAGGACGACGTCGTGCAGGGACTGCGCACCGGCGCCGACGACTACATCGTCAAGCCGACCCTGCGCGCCGTGCTGCTGGCCCGCATCGGGGCGGTGCTGCGGCGCACCCAGCTCGCGCCGGGCGCCGGCGAGGACGTCGACCTCAGTCCCTACGAGATCGACACCGAACGCGCCCGCATCCTCATCGACGGCCGCGACACCGAGCTGACCCAGCGCGAGTTCGAGCTGGCGGTCTACATGTTCAGGCGGCACGGCCGCATCATCCGCCGCGAGACGCTGCTGGAGAGCGTCTGGCAGATCGCCGCCAACGTGCCGACCCGCACCGTCGACACCCACGTCAGCCGGCTGCGCCGCAAGCTGCAGCTGGACGGCATGTACGGCTGGCGCCTGGTCGCCGTCTACCAGCACGGCTACCGCCTGGAGAAGTTCGTCAGCAACGGCGAGCGCGGCTGAGCGCCGCGGCCGGGCACGCGGCGCAGTATCCTGCGCGTCCGACCCGTGCAGGAGGCGGCCATGCTGCCGCAGCGACTGATCGACCGCTTCCACGAGCTGCTTGCCGCCGCCGCCGCGGCGGGTGAGCCCGAACCCACGGCGATGAGCCTGGCCACCGTCGACGACCAGGGCCAGCCCTGGGTGCGCGTGGTGCTGCTCAAGGCGCTGGACGCGCGCGGCTTTAGCTTCTACACCAACACCGACAGCGACAAGGGCCGGCAGCTCGCCGGCCAGCCGCGGGCAGCGATCTGCTTCCTCTGGAAGCATCTCGACCAGGTCGTGCAGGTGCGCGCCCAGGGCCCGGTCGAGGCGGTCGACGCGGCCGAGGCCGACGCCTATTTCGCCAGCCGGCCGCGCGGCAGCCAGATCGGCGCCTGGGCCTCGGCGCAGTCGCGGCCGCTGGCCGACCGCGCCACGCTGGAGCAGCGCATCGGCGAGGTCGAGGCGCGCTTCCAGGGCGTGCCGGTGCCGCGGCCGGCGCACTGGGGCGGCTACCGGCTGCTGCCGCAGCGCCTGGAGTTCTGGCACGGCCGCGAGCACCGCCTGCACGACCGCTTCCTGTTCGAGGCCGGCGACGATGGCCAATGGCACGAGCGGCGGCTGTTCCCCTGACCGCGCCGGCCGCCGCCGCCGGCGAGTTCGGGCCGGCTTGATTCGCCCCGGACAGGGGCGTATGGTGCAGCGCCGCATCATCCTCCCCTGACGGCCCGCCGCCGACGCCACGTTCGTGGACACCCACACCAACCACGCGCCCAGGCGCATGCTGCCGCTGATGGTCGCCGCCACCGGCGTCGTCTACGGCGACATCGGCACCAGCCCGCTGTACGCCATGCGCGAGGCCTTCAGCGGCCCGTTCGGCATGGCCCCGACCGAGCTCAACATCCTGGGCGTGGTCTCGCTGCTGTTCTGGTCGCTGGTGCTGGTGATCTGCCTGAAGTACCTGACCGTGATCCTGCGCGCCGACAACCGCGGCGAGGGCGGCATCCTGTCGCTGATGGCGCTGGCCACCCGCAACTGGGGCGGCAGCGCGCGCACCCGGCGCTGGCTGGTGCTGCTCGGCATCTTCGGCGCCACGCTGTTCCTGTGCGACGGCCTGATCACGCCCTCGATCACGGTGCTGTCGGCGGTCGAGGGCCTGAAGGTCGCGACCCCGGTGTTCGAGCCCTACGTGGTGCCGGTGGCCCTGGTCATCCTGGTCGGCCTGTTCTCGGTGCAGCGCTTCGGCACCGCCCGGGTCGGCAGCCTGTTCGGCCCGGTGATGGTGCTGTGGTTCGCCGTGCTGGCGGCGATCGGCGTGTCCAGCATCGTCCAGAACCCCGAGGTGCTGCGCGCGCTCAGCCCGCACTACGCGGTGCTGTTCTTCGCCGAGCACCGCACCGCCGGGATGGTGATCCTTGCCGCCGTGTTCCTGGTGGTGACCGGCGGCGAGGCCCTCTACACCGACCTCGGCCACTTCGGCCGGGCGCCGATGCGGCGCGCCTGGTTCGGCCTGGTGATGCCGGCGCTGATGCTCAACTACCTGGGCCAGGCGGCCCTGCTGCTGCGCGAGCCGGGCGCCGCCGAGAACCCGTTCTACCTGATGGCGCCGTCCTGGGCGCTGTATCCGCTGGTCGCGCTGGCCACCTGCGCGGCGATCATCGCCTCGCAGGCGGTGATCACCGGCAGCTTCTCGGTGGTCCGCCAGGCCGTGCAGCTTGGCCTGCTGCCGCGCCTGGAGATCCGCCACACCTCGGCCAGCGCCATGGGCCAGATCTACGTGCCGGCGGTGAACCGCTTCCTGCTGGTCGGCGTGATCGGCCTGGTGCTGTCCTTCCAGACCTCGTCCAACCTGGTGTCCGCCTACGGCATCGCCTTGGCCCTGACCATGGCGATCGAGACGGTGCTTGCCGTGGTGGTGGCACGCCGGCTCTGGCACTGGGGCACCGCCGGCATGGCGGCGATGGCGCTGTTCGTCGCCATCGACCTGGTGTTCCTGGGCGTCAACGCCCTGAAGATCCCGACCGGCGGCTGGTTCCCGCTGGTCCTGTCCAGCCTGCTGTTCCTACTGATGACCACCTGGCGGCGCGGCCGCGAGATCGTCCACGAGAAGCTGCACAACGCCACCTTCCCGCTGCACCTGTTCCTGGCCAACCTGGACGGCATCCACCGCGTCCAGGGCACCGCCGTGTTCCTGACCGCCGATCCGGAGGGCCTGCCGCACACCCTGCTGCACAACCTCAAGCACAACAAGGTGCTGCACGAGCGCGTCGTGCTGATGACCCTGGTCACCGAGGAGGTGCCGCGGGTCGACGACCACGAGCAGGTCGACATCCAGGACCTGGGCGAAGGCCTGTTCCGTGTGGTGGCACGGTTCGGCTTCATGGAGGACCTCGACGTGCCCCATGCCCTGGCGCTGTGCGAGGCGCACGGCATGCACTTCGACGCCATGGACACCACCTTCTTCCTCGGCCGCGAGACCCTGGTCTGCACCAAGGGCGAGGACATGCCGCTGTGGCGCGAGAAGCTGTTCGCGGTGATGTGGCGGGGCGCGGCCCGGGCCATGGACTTCCTGCGCATCCCGCCGAACCGGGTGGTCGAGCTGGGGACGCAGGTCGAGATCTAGGGGTCAGAGTCGATTTCCGGCGCGGATGACTACGCATGGGCCAGGTCTTCCGGGCCGGAAAGTGACTCTGACCCCGTTTACCACCAGGTCGAGATCTGATGCCTGCGGGGCAAGGGGTCAGAGTCGATATCCGGCCCCTCCCGCCCCGCACTTGCGGAACCGAGCGTGCCGGAAATCGACTCTGACCCCGGTTTCGGTTGACCGCGCGGGGGCGCGGCGTATGCTGCCGGCCATGTACGGACACCACCCCTGAGGATGCAGGCCGGCCTGCGCCACCCGGCGCGCATCATCCCGCTGGCCTTCCTGGTGGCGATCGCGATCGGCACGGCGCTGCTGATGCTGCCGGCGGCGCGCGCGGGGCAGGGCGGCGCGAGCTTCGTCGAGGCGCTGTTCACCGCGACCTCGGCGGTGTGCGTCACCGGCCTGACCGTGGTCGACACCGCCACCTACTGGAGCGGCTTCGGCCAGGGCGTGATCCTGCTGCTGTTCCAGATCGGCGGCCTGGGCATCATGGCCGGCGCCACCCTGATCGGCCTGCTGGTCAGCCGACGGCTCGGGCTGTCCACCCACCTGTTGGCCAAGGTCGAGACCCGCAGCCTGGGCGTCGGCGAGGTCATTCCCATCCTGCGACTGGTGCTGGGGGTGACCCTGCTGGTCGAGGCGGCGTTGGCCGGATGGCTGTTCCTCCGGCTGCGCGGATCGCCCGACATGGCGGTCGGCGAGGCCGCCTGGCATGCCGTCTTCCAGGCGGTATCGGCGTTCAACAATGCCGGATTCTCGACCTGGACCGACAGTCTCACGCAGTTCGCCCCTGACCCGGCGGTGCTGCTGCCGGTGGCGATGGCGGTGATCCTGGGCGGGCTCGGCTTCCCGGTGCTTTACGAACTGCGCCGGCAACCGCTGCGGCCGTCCCGGTGGTCGGTGCACGCCAAGCTCACCCTGGTCGGCACCGCCACCCTGCTGGCGCTGGGCATGCTGCTGATCGCCGTCTACGAGTGGCGCAACCCTGCAACCCTGGGGGGGCTGGACGGTGCCGGGAAGCTGCTGGGCGCATTCTTCCACTCGGCCATGACCCGCAGCGGCGGCTTCAACACGATCGAGGTCGCGGCGATGCGCGAGGAGAGCGTGCTGGTGCAGTACCTGCTGATGTTCATCGGCGGCGGCAGCGCCGGCACCGCCGGCGGCATCCGGGTGACCACCTTCTTCCTGCTCGGCGCCGTGGTCTGGGCGGAGATCCGCGGCGAGCCCGACAGCGTGGTGTTCCGGCGCCGGATCTGCCCGCAGGTGCAGCGCCAGGCCCTGGCCGTGGTGCTGATGGCGGTGGCGATGATCGGCACCGGCACCCTGGCGATCCTGTGGCTGAGCGACGCGCCGCTGCAGTGGGCGCTGTTCGAGGTGGTCTCGGCGTTCGCGACGGTCGGCCTGTCCAGCGGGCTCAGCGCCGAGCTGTCCGGCGCCGGCCAGTGCGTCCTGGCCGCGCTCATGTACGTCGGCCGGGTCGGTACCATCACCGTGGTGGCCGCGCTGGCGTTGCAGCGCCGGCAGCGCAGCTACCGCTATCCCGAAGAGCGGCCGCTGGTCGGCTGACCCCGCACCGGAGCAGGAGACGATGAAGAGCAGCGACAGCGTGGTGGTGATCGGTCTGGGAAGGTTCGGCGGTTCGGTGGCGCAGTCGCTGTACCGGCTGGGCCACGAGGTGCTGGGCATCGACGAGAACCTCGCCCTGGTGCAGCGCTGGTCCAGCCGGCTGACCCACGTGGTGCAGGCCGACGCGACCAGCAACGACGCGCTGCGCGAGCTCGGCATCGCCGACTTCCGCCATGCCGTGGTCGGCATCGGCAGCGACCTGGAGGCCAGCGTGCTGACCGTGCTGGCCCTGCACGAGATCGGCGTGGGCGACATCTGGGCCAAGGCGACCAGCGAGAAGCACGGCCGCATCCTGGAGCGCACCGGCGCCCACCACGTGGTCTATCCCGAGGCGGCGATGGGCGAGCGCGTCGCCCACCTGGTGACCGGCAAGATGATCGACTTCATCGAGTTCGACGACGGCTTCGCGATCGTCAAGACGCGGGCGCCGATCGAGGCACAGAACCGCACCCTGGCCGATTCCGGCCTGCGCACGAAGCACGGCGTCACCGTGGTCGGCATCAAGCGGCCGCGCGAGGACTTCACCTACGCGCGCCCGGAGACCCTGGTCCAGGCCGGCGACCTGCTGATCGTCTCCGGGCCGACCGAGAAGGTCGAGAAGTTCGCTTCGCTGACCTGACGGGGTCAGAGTCGAATTCCGGCCCGCGGGAAAGGGGGTCCGGGAAAGGGGGTCAGAGTCACTTTCCGGCGCAGATGGTCGCAATGGCGACACGACGTCGACCGGAAAGTGACTCTGACCCCCTTTCCCGCTCTGACCCCGCTCTCCCCGCCTACCGGAACACCAGCCAGGCCCCGAAGGCGATGGTCGCGAAGCCGGCCACGTGGTTCCAGCGCAGCGCCTCGCCCAGGTACAGCACCGAGAAGGCGATGAACACCACCAGGGTGATCACCTCCTGGATCGTCTTCAGCTGCACCGCCGAGTAGACCGAGTGGCCCAGCCGGTTCGCGGGCACCGCGAGCAGGTACTCGGGCAGGGCGATCAGCCAGCTCGCCAGCACCACCAGCAGCAGCGGCGCCGCCTTGTACTTGAGGTGCCCGTACCAGGCGAAGGTCATGAAGATGTTGGACACCAGCAGCAGGGCGATCGGCGTCAGGTAGGCGTGCAGGCTGGCCATGGCGGGTACCGGGCGGGGCAGGGCGGCGCGAGCATAGCGGCGGGCGGGGAGGTCCGGGGTCCGGAAACCGGGGTCAGAGTCACTTTCCGCCGCGGGATTCCGGAGCCATGCTAAGGACTGCCCAGCGGAAAGTGACTCTGACCCCTCCCGGGCACCCAGCGGAAAGTGACTCTGACCCCATCCGGCCCTAGGATGGACCCCGGAGGCCAGGCCATGGATCCAGCCAGGGAACCGCAGTCCGCGTTCGATGCCGACGCGCCGCGCTCGGCCGACCAGCTGTTCGTCGAGGTCTACGACCGCCTGAAGGCGATGGCCGGCCGGCGCCTGGCCGCCGGCCCCCGCGGCACCCTGGACACCACCGGCCTGGTCCACGAGCTCTACCTGCGCATGAATGCCGGCGAGCGCCTGCGCTTCAGCCATCCCGCCCAGTTCTTCACCTATGCCGCGCGCGCCATGCGCCACCTGCTCACCGACCGGGCACGGGTCCGGCTCAGCCAGCGGGCCGGCGGCGAATGGCTGCAGGTCACCCTGACCGGCAGCGATCCGGACCTGGCGATCGCCAGCGCCGAGCAGGCCCTGGCGCTGGACGAGGGCCTGCAGCGCCTGGAACGGGAGGATGCCCGGGCCGCCCAGGTGGTCGAACTGCTCTATTTCGGCGGCCTGACCCTGGAGGAAGTGGCCCGCACGCTCGACGTGGCGCGGCGCACGGTCGACCGCGACTGGCGGTGGGCGCGGGCCTTCCTGAAGGCGGAGCTGGACTGATGTCGCAAGCCTGGGGAATGGTGCGTTATACCGACCGTGGAATGGGACAGTCGACCGACGCTGCGTGACCTGTTCGAGGCCGCGCTCGCCCTGCCGCGGGGCGAGCGCGACGCCTTCGTGGCGAGCCGTTGTGCCGATCCGGCGGACCGCGCCCGCCTGCTGCGCCTGCTCGCCGCCGACGACGCCGCCGAGGAGGCCGCCGGCGCGCTGCCCCGGCGGGCGGCACCGGACCTCGCCAGCGCCATCGGCGAGTCCGCAGAGGACACGGCCTGGCAGGCGGGACAGACGGTCGGCCCCTACCGGCTCGGCGAGCTGCTGGGCTCGGGCGGCTCCGCGGAGGTGTTCCGCGCCTGGCGCGAGTTCGATGGCGCCCGCCAGGTGGTGGCGCTCAAGCTGCTGCGGCGCAGCCTGGTCTCGCCGGAGGCGCGACGCCTGTTCCGGCGCGAGCGCCAGGCCCTGGCCGCGCTGTCGCATCCGGACATCGCGCACCTGGTCGATGGCGGCGTGTCCGAGGGCGGCCAGGCCTACCTGGCCATGGAATTCGTCGACGGCGTGCCGATCACCCGCTTCGCGCAGGAGCGCTCGCTGGCCCTGGCGTCCCGGCTGCGCCTGATGATCCGGGTCTGCCGGGCGGTGGCGATCGCGCACCGCAACCTGATCGTGCATCGCGACCTGAAGCCGGCCAACATCCTGGTGACCGCCGAGGGCCAGGTGAAGCTGCTGGACTTCGGCATCGCCAAGCTGCTCGACGACGAGCTGCTGGACGGCGAGCAGTCGACCCGAACCGGCTGGGCCGCCCTGACCCCCGGCTATGCCGCACCGGAGCAGTACGCGGGCGGCCCGGTCACCACCGCCACCGATGTCCACGCGCTCGGCGTGGTGCTGCACGAGCTGCTGTCCGGTGAGCGGCCGGCCGTGCGGTCGGGTGCGTCCGCCGCGTCGGAGGCGGCAGCGCCCGGGCCCGGCGACACCACCCGTCCGCGCGCCGTTGCGCGCGCCGCGATGCGCGGCGACGTTGGCACCGTGATCCGCAAGGCGATGGCCGACGAGCCCGGGCGACGCTACGCCAGCGCCGCCGAACTCGCCGACGACCTGGAACGCTACCTGCGCGCCGAACCGGTGCGCGCCCACCCGCCCTCGGCCTGGTACCGGACGCGCAAGTTCGTGCAGCGCCATCGTGGCGGCGTGGCCCTGTCCGCGGCCTTCGCCATCGGCGTGCTGGCCAGCCTCGGGGTGGCGCTCTGGCAGGCCCAGCAGGCGCGCCAGCAGGCGCAGCTGGCGCAGCGCGAGGCGGCCCGTGCCAGTGCGGTGCGCGACTTCCTGGAATCGATGTTCCGGCCGGTGCGGCAGGGCATCGCCGAGGGTCGGCAGCCGACCGTGGTCGAGCTGGTCGCGCGCGGTGCCGAGGCGCTGGACGAGCAGACCGGCCTGGCGCCACCGCAGCGCGTCGACTTGCTGATGATGTTCGCCCGGCTGCACGCCAACATCGGCGAGACCGCCCGCGCCCGCGAACTGGCCATCGCCGCGGATACGCTGGCCGGCGAATCCCTAGACCCCCTGCATCCGGCCGCGGTCGGCGCACTGGCGCTGCGCGGCATCCGCCTCGTGCGCGACGGCGAGACCGAGGCCGGCGCCGTGCTGCTAGAAGAGGCGGCAACGCGGGCCCGGCGCATCGACGACCCGGTGCTGATCGCGGTCCTGGACACCCAGGCGGTCGCCGCCACCGACCTGGGCGACGCCGGGACGGCACTGCGGCACGCGCGCGAGGCCCTGGCGCTGCGCCTGCGCCACTACGGCCCGGATGATGAGCGCATGGCCGCCGGTTACAACAACCTGGCCTACGGCCTGGTCGGCGTCGGCCGCTTCGAGGAGGCGGTGGAGGCCTACCGGCAGACCTGGGAGATCGACCGCCGCTTCCGGCCCGAGCACAGCTACGACGTGCTCTCTGCGTTGTCGAACTGGGGCTGGGCGCTGCACCAGGCCGGGCGGGTGCGCGAGGCGCGCGCGCTGCTGGCCCAGGCCGAGGCGGGCTTCGCCACGCTCGGCGGACGGGCCCGCATGGGCCATGTGCTCAACAGCCAGAAGCTGTGCGGCATCGACATCGCCTGGGGCCTTCCGGCGGACGCCGAGGCGTCCTGCCGTCGCATGCTGGCGGTGACCCGCGAGATGACCGGTGGCGAGGGCCTGTTCATGGCCTACGCCCTGCGCATGGAGGCGCAGCGGCTGCTCGAGCTGGGTCGGCTGGACGAAGCCACGGCGATGCTGGACGGGGCGGCGGCGCAGCTTTCTGACGGTCCCGGCCATGCCCGGGGACGAGCCGGTGTGGCGCTGGTCCGGGCCCAGCTCGCCTGGCTGGCCGGCGAAGCCGGCCCGGCGCGGCGTCGTGCCAGCGCGGCGCTCGAAGAGGGCGCCGTCCACCGCCAGGCGGACACGCAGGACCTGCCGGCCCGCAGCCTGCTGCTGCTGGCCTGCATCGACGCGCCGCTGGAACCGCCCTGCCAGGGCCTGGCCAGCGAGCTCGCCGATGCGCTCGCGCATCTGCCCTGGCCGGGCGACCCGCGTGCCCTGCCGGCGCGCACGGCGCTGGCGCGCCGGGCGCTCGGCCACGGCGATCCCGACCAGGCCGCAGCGCTCGCCCGGACGGCGCTCGAGCAGACCGCCGGCGAGCTGGATCCGGCCCAGGCGCAGGTCCTGGCCGCCCGCGCCTGGCTGGCGGCGGCGCTGGCCGAAGGCGGCGATTGCGTCACCGCACGGACCGTTCGCGCGGACATCGCCGCTGCCGCCCGGCAGGCAGGCAATGCCGGTTCGCCCTGGCTGCAGGAAGCCGACCGGCACTGGCGGCAACGGGGCATGTGTCCGTAGCGGAAACCGGGGTCAGAGTCACTTTCCGCCTCAGGATCTCCAGAAGTCAGGGGTCAGAGTCACTTTCCGCCTCAGGATTTCCGGATCGGGCCAGGTCTGGCATGCGGAAAGTGACTCTGACCCCGGTTTCCCTGACCACTGTCGCAGATTCCGGCTCCTCTTCGTTACCCGGATCAGCCAGACCCCCTGGCCCTCCGGGAGTCCCTCCATGCCCCTGCACCGAACCGCACCGCCGGCCCTGCTCGTCGCCGCGCTCGTCCTGGCCGCCCCGCACGCCGCAGCCGACATCTTCACGGTCGGCGTCGGCACCGGCTGCACCCACGCGACCATCCAGCAGGCGATCGATGCCGCCCAGGCCAACCCCGGCGCCGACACCATCCGGGTCACCCGCAGCCTCGGCTATACCCAGCAGGCGCTGACCGTCAACACGGCGCAGGACCTGAGCATCGTCGGCGGCTTCGCGACCTGCAGCCAGGCCGCCAGCGACGGCACCAGGACCACGGTCAGCGGCGCCGGCGGCGCACTGGTGCCGGTGTTCACCATCACCGGGCAGACCGGTTCCGTGATCCGCATCCGGCTGCTGACCATCACCGGCGGCGACACCGCCGGCGAAGGCCATGGCGGCGGCATCCATTATCTGGGCAATGGCCGCCTGGAGCTGATCGAGACCGACGTCAGCGGCAACACGGCCGGCTATGGCGGCGGCATCTACGCCGACGGCCAGGGCGACCAGGCCGAGCTGCTGCTGTCGAACGACGTCGTGATCGCCGGCAACACCGCGCGCTACAGCGGTGGCGGCATCTACCTGAACGACATGAACATGCGCATGGAGGCGCCTGGCAGCATCCTGTTCAACAACACCGCGCAGGGCCTGTCCGACCGCGGCTTCGGCGGCGGCCTGATCATCCGCGCCAACAACCGCAGCGCGCGCGCGCTGGTCGGCAGCAACGGCATCGGCAGCCTGGGCACGATCGCCGGCAACAGCGCGCGCTACGGCGGGGGCGTGGCGGCGATCGCGGAATCCATCGGTCGCATCGCGCACCTGGACCTGTTCAGCACCGACGCCTCGCAGCGCACCTCGATCCGCGACAACATCGCCTCGGTGGTGGGGGGTGGCATCTACGGCAGACCCTATCGCGAATCCGGCTTCTTGACCGTCGGCGATTCGGTTTCGACGCTCTGGAATGCCGACCTGCTGCTCAACGTCGCGCCGGACGGCGCCGCTGTCTACCTCGAAGACGACTCTTCGTTCGGAATGGTCTGGGGTGCGCACCTGTGGATCAACTCCTGGTGGAGCAGCTGGAACGGGGGCAGCATGAACGGTCCACCGTCCGGCGCGGTGCCCTGCCAGTCGATCCGCCACTGCGGGCGCATCGCCGGCAACCAGACCCGCAACGCCAGCAACGAGCCCACCACGGGCGCGATCATCCGGATGAACCGGGATACCCGCTTCTATTCCAACTGGAACGCAGTACCCGGTGCACCCCCGTCCCAGGGCGGCGGCGTGCTGTTCACCGACAACACCGCGGGCCGGCTGATCGACGTCGCCGACAACAACGACGGTTCGGTGGTGCGCTTGCGCAACGCGGTGATGCACGGCAATGCGTTGAGCCTTCAGGTCCTGCGCGCCACCGGGGGCGGCTCGCAGGTCGAGATCAGGGACAGCACGGTCGCCGGCAACAGCATCAACGGCTCGCACGTGATGTCGGTGCAGGGCGATTTCGGGCTCACCGCCGGCCTGGTGTGGCAACCGGGCAAGACCGTGCTCAGCCACGGCGGCGGCAGCCGGATCGTCAGCTGGTCGATGGCCAACGAGGCGGCCAGCCTGGGCGGTGGTCCCTGGGCGCTCCAGATCGCCGGGCCGCGCTTCATCGACCCGGACCGCGGCGACTACCGGCTGCGCGCCGCCTCGCCGGCGATCGACCACGCCCCGGCCGATCCGGACAGCACCGGCGATGCCGACAGCCGCCCGCGCGACGTCGCCCTGCCGGTGCCCTGGTCGGACCTGCGCCTGCGCGATGCCGGCGCCTACGAGCGGCAGTCGATCAGCCCGCTGGTGCTGAACGGCGATTTCGCCTCCGACCTGAACCTGTGGACGTCCGCAGGCGGTGTCACCTCGACCTGGGACGGCAGCCAGAACGCCGTCGGCGGTGCCGGCTCGGGCTCGCTGCACGTCAACCAGGCAGGGGTGCCGCAGGCGCGGGTGGTCGTGCGCAGCCAGTGCGTCCACCTGCCCGCCGGCGGGCGCTACCGCCTCAACGGCTGGGGCCGCGCCGGCATCGGCACGCCCGCCACCCGCGACGGCATCCTGCTGAACTGGCAGTTGCGCCACGACGGCGCGGAGTCCTGCACCCAGGGCCCCGCCAACGCCAGCGCCGACCACTTCCTGACCAGCTCGAGCAACTGGACCCAGCCCGCTACGCCCGCCCTGGTCGAACTGGCGCCGGAGGACTGGACGGTCAACAGCTCCCTGACCGTCTCGCTGGTGGTGAACGACAACGGCGGCACCGCGCCGCTGACCGTCACCGGCTGGTTCGACGGCATCACCCTGGATTTCGAGCCGTTCAACGACGTGATCTTCGCGAACGGGTTCGACTGAAACCGGGGTCAGAGTCATTTTCCGCGCGGCAGTCCTCGCCAGCCCGCGTATTCCTGGGGCGGAAAGTGACTCTGACCCCTGTGGCCAACCTGGAGCCAAGTGGCCGCCGCGCGCCCAAGCAGGGCGAAAAACGCGCAGGTTGCCGTCGGTCCGCTTGATTGCCGAGTTAAGCAGCGCGGCAGGTACTTCGGCCACCGCGAGCTCCGCAAAGCCGCCATGCGTCACTTTGACCTCACGACGTGATCGATGGAACCACCTTCAATCGTCTCGTACAGAATCCATCCTTCTTTCGCTACTCGCTCGTCGCCTAGAACGTCTGCACAGTCTGAGTAGCTCGCTCGAAGCCGATAGCGCACTTCGCCTTGCAGAGAGGGAACCTGAGCGGCATAAATGAAAGCTTCGAACTTCGCAGCCATCATTTGTGTGTCAGTCTGCCCGATCTGGTCGCCCTTCACTGAGATCGTCTGGTTGACCATCTCCAAGTAGTACTCAGGGTCCGCACAGTCCTGTCGATCTATTACACGCACAGTCACGAATTCACGTTTCAGGTGGTGCCAGCTCCACGCCACGAGTATTCCGAAGAGAAATGCTGCCAAGGGAAGTGCCGGAGACTTCATGACGGGAGAGCGCCTAGCGGTTGAGTTGAGCGGCGCGCACGCGGCCGCATGAGCTTGGCACTTTATCTATCACGCGTCCGCTCGAACGAGCTGTTAGGCGTTATCGACGCTTGGTTCAAGAGTACTACCTCCAACTGTAAGACCACCTGCACGCCAGGGCATTAACTGCGCGGGCGGTTAATTCTGGAAATGCACGTGCTAGCCTGCGCTCATACTCGCACTGTGCTTCGGCCAAATTGTTACTAGTCCATTCAGCCGGAGGGTAGTCCGGAAACTGCAAATACTTTTCTATTGCCTTACGCGCAGATTGGGCATCGCGAGGAAAGGCTGCGTTCAATCGCTCCTCCCGACCCATGGGCATATAGCCGCCGGAAGCGTCAGCGCCCAGGTAGACAACCAGCACGTCGCTTGGATCGTGTGCCATGCCGCCTAACGCCGTGCTAAGCCGCCGCCAGCCGACAGCGGTACGTTGAAACGCGAGGACTCCCCGGCGGTCGGCTTGAGCACATAGTTAGGCCTCATTCTGCGGTACGTCACGCGCCAAGGCACGCCGAAGGACTTCCGGCCAATCGCTGTCGGCTAGCCCGGCTGCCACCAATAGGTCGCGCCAGTCCAAGGCCGCCAAAGCCAAGGCGCTACTCAGCTGGGCCGAGTCGCCGCCAGACAGAACCAGCGCGGCCATTTGCACCCGCTCTCGAGCTTCTGCCCAGTCTGCCTCAGCCGCAGGCGCGGCCAGTGCGCTGAGTTGCCCAAGCACTTCGACCTGTTCGTTCGCCGGGAACATGATTGCGACCTGCTTCCTTACGGCTTGCGAGAGTCTTTTCATGAGGCCTAACGCCATTTCTGCCCCGGGTCGTGGGGTTACGGGCTGATTGTTCAGCTTTGTGGCGGGCGGGTCAATGGGAACTTTACGGCGCGCGATCAGGCACTTCGCGGAGGACGGCGTGGGTTGGGAGCGGCGATCGTCAACGCCCTTCAGCCCCGGATCGCGGCTGTTATGGGTTGTCGGGACCAGGGCGGGGTGTTAACGGGTGCCAGCCAGGCGGCTGCTGCGCCGTCGAGGGTTCGGTGGTTCGGCGCGGTACGCCGCTGCCCGCGGGTTAGGGGCGACCGGGAACACCGGGGTCAGAGTCACTTTCCGCGCGCAGTCCTCGCAGGCCCCGAAGTGCCGGGGTGGAAAGTGACTCTGACCCCTCACGCCCGGAGGCTTTCGGCGGGCGGGGTGCGGGTGGCGGTGCGGGCTGCGGCCCAGGCGGCCAGCGCGCAGACGGCCAGCGCCACCAGGGCGGCGAGCACCGGCAGCGACAGGCCGGGTGCGTAGGCGAACTGGAACACCTGGCGGGCCAGCAGCCAGCCGGTGAAGGCCGCCAGGCCCGAGGCCACCACGGCGGCGACCAGGCCCAGGACCAGCCACTCCAGCGTCATCAGGCGGGCCAGCTCGCCGCGGGAGATGCCCAGGGCGCGCAGCAGGGCGGCTTCGCGGCGGCGCTCGGCCTGGGCATAGGCGAGCGCCGCCAGCAGCACCAGGGCGGCGGCGAACAGGGCCAGCGCCAGCAGGGCGCGCGCCGCCGCTGACAGCTCGCCGACCAGGTCGCGGATGCGGTCGAGGATGGCGCCGACGTCGACCGGCGACAGGTTGGGGAAGCTGCGCACCAGGCTGCGGATGCCGTCGGCGCGCTCGGGCGGCAGGTTGAAGCTGGCGATCAGGCCGTGCGGCACGCGCTCGGCGGCGGCCGGCTCCAGGACCATGAAGAAGTTGACCCGGAACGAATCCCAGTCGGTGGCGCGCAGGTTGGCGACGGTCACCTCGACCTCCTGCTCGCCGATGCGCAGGCCCAGGCGGTCGCCCAGGCCGACGCCCAGCCGGCCGGCGAAGCGCTGTTCCAGGGAGACGCCGTTGCCGGGCGCCGCGGCGTCCCACCAGGCGCCCTCCGCCAGGGAATTGCCGCCGGGCAGCTGCGCGCTCCAGCTCAGGTTCAAGGGCCCGTCGCGCCAGCGCGCCATGCCCGGGTCGGCGACCGGATGCTCGCTGGCGGGCCTGTCGTTGATGGTGACCAGGCGGCCGATCGCCACCGGCGACACCGTGATCGTCCGGGCGCCGATGCGCCCGAGCTCGGTCTCGAAGGCGGTGCGCTGGTCCGGCTGGATGTTGAGCACGAACCAGTTCGGGGTGTCCGCGGGCAGGGTGCGCTGCCACTGGCCGAGAAGGTCGGGGGCGACCCGCGAGGACAGCAGCAGGGCGGTCAGGGCGATGGTCAGCGCGGCGCCCTGCAGCAGCACCAGCAGCGGCTTGCGCACCAAGCGCAGCAGGGCCAGCCGGGTCAGGCCGGCGCGGCTGCGCGCCAGCCGGGCGAGCAGGCGCAGGACCAGCCAGACCAGCAGGCCGCAGACGGCGGCGGCACTGGCCAGGCCGAGCAGCAGGACCAGCACCAGGGTGCGGTCGCCGCCCATCATCAGGCCGGCCACCGGCAGGCCGAGCAGGGGCAGGAACAGCCAGCGCACCGGCAGCCCCGGCCGCGCCGAGGAGGCCTGCAGCGCCCGCAGCGGCGGCACCCGCAGCAGGCCGAACAGCGGCGGCAGCACGCAGGCCAGCAGCAGGGCGACCAGCACCAGCAGGCCGGGCAGGGCCGCCGCCAGATCGACCGGCGGCGCCTCGAGGGCGAAGCGGGCCTGCAGCACGCGGTTGACCTGGCCCTCGGCGACCAGGCCCAGGGCGAAGCCGGCCAGGGCGGCGGGCAGGGCCAGCAGCAGCACCTGGCCGAGCGGCAGCAGCAGCACCTCGGCGCGGCTGGCGCCCAGGCAGCGCAGCAGGGCGGAACTGTCGGCCTCGCGCTCGGCCATCCGCGCCAGCGCCAGCCACATCGCCAGCGCGCACAGGGCCAGGGTCAGCAGCACCGCCAGGTCGATGAAGCTGCGGCCGCGGTCGTAGGCGCTGCGCAGGTTCTCGGCGGCATCCTCGATGCGGCTCAGGCGCTGGCCGGGCACCAGTTGCGGCCGCAGCCATTCGGTGTAGGCGCGCACCGCGTCGGCGCGGCCGGCCAGCAGCAGGCGCCAGGACGGCCGGCTGCCCGGGCCCAGCAGGCCGGCGGCGCGGGCGTCGTCGATGCCGACCAGCAGGCGCGGCGCCTGGGCGAACAGCTGGCTGCCGTCGGGGTCCTCGACCAGCTCGGCGGCGACCTCCAGCTCCAGCGTGCCCAGTTCGATGCGGGCACCGGGCTCGATGCCCAGCGCCAGCAGCAGGCGGCGGTCGGCATAGGCCTGGCCGGCACCGGGCGGCGCGCCCGTGCGGTCGGCCTCGGCACCGGGGTCGCGGACGCGCAGCTCGCCGCGCACCGGGTAGCCGGCCGACACCGCCTTGACGTCGGCCAGCTGCTGGGCCTCGCCGGCGAACAGCATGCTCGGGAAGGACAGCGTCAGCGCCGAGCTCAGTCCGCGCTCGGCGGCGCCGTCCACGAAGCCCGCCGGCAGCTCGCTGCGCGACGCGATGCTGAGGTCGCCGCCGTTGATCTCGGCGGCCTTGGCGAGCAGCAGGTCGAGCGTGCGCTGGGCGCCCAGCTGCACGGTGGTGAGCGCGGCGATGGCGAACGCCAGCGCCACCAGGAACAGGCGCGTCTCGGACTGCCGGACCTGGGCGCGCAGGCCGCGCAGCACCACGCGGGGCAGGTTCATGCCGGCGTGCCGGCGGCGGCGACGCGCCCTTCGACCAGGGCCAGGCGCTGCTCGCAGCGCGCCGCCAGGTCGAGATCGTGGGTGACCAGCACCAGGGTGGTGCCGGCGCGCCGGCGCAGGTCGAACAGCAGGTCGGTGACGATCCGCGCGCTCTCGCCGTCCAGGTTGCCGGTCGGCTCGTCGGCGAACAGCAGGGGCGGGGCGTGCACGAAGGCGCGCGCCAGGGCGACGCGCTGCTGCTCGCCGCCGGACAGCTGGCGCGGCAGGTGGTGCAGTCGGCGGCCCAGGCCGACCGTCTCCAGCACCTGCCGGCTGCGCTCGCGGGCGTCGGCGATGCCGGCCAGCTCGGCGGCGATCAGCACGTTCTCGTAGGCGTCCAGGGTCGGAATCAGCTGGAACGACTGGAACACGAAGCCGACCCGGCGCCGGCGCAGGGCGGCGCGCGCCTCCTCGCCGAGCGCCGACAGGTCGTTGCCGTCGAGCAGCACCCGGCCGGCGCTGGGCACGTCCAGGCCGGCGAGCAGGCTGAGCAGGGTGGTCTTGCCGGACCCGGAGCGGCCGACGATGGCCAGGCTGGCGCCGGCGTTCAGCGTCAGGTCGACCCCGTCGAGTATGGTGAGCCCGCCATCCGGGCCGTCCACGTGCTTGCCCAGGCCCTGGGCGACCAGGATCGGGTTGCCGCCACCCACATCAGCATCCGCCATGTCCCAACTCCGTTGCTTCATCGTCGTCGTCGTCCTTGCCATCCTGGCAGCGCACCCCGCCCGCGCGGACGTGCCGGTGGTCCTGGTCCTGGGCGATTCGCTCAGCGCCGCCCACGCGATACCGGTCGAAGCCGGCTGGGTGGCCCTGCTGGACCGGCGTTTGTCCGACAGCGGCCGTGGCCGGGTCGTGAACGCCTCGATCAGCGGCGAGACCACCGCCGGTGGTCTGGCCCGGCTGCCCGGGCTGCTCGCTGAACACCGCCCGGGCCTGCTGGTGCTCGAACTGGGCGCCAACGACGGCCTGCGCGGCCTGCCGATCGCCCAGATCAGCGACAACATCGAGGCGATGGTCGAACTTGCGCAGGCGGCCGGCGCCGCGGTGCTGCTGGTCGGCATCGAGCTGCCCATCAACTACGGGCCGCGCTACCGGGGCGCCCTGCGCGACGTCTATGCCGAGCTGGCGCGGCGCCATGGCACCGGCCTGGTGCCGTTCCTGCTCGAGGACGTGGCGCTGGCGCCCGGCCTCATGCAGGAGGACGGGCTGCACCCCACCGCGGAAGCCCAGCCGCGGTTGCTGGAGACGGTCTGGCCGGCACTCGAGGCGCAGCTCGCCGCACCCTGACGCGCAGCCTGCGCCGATCCCCGCGGTCGACCGGACGGCCGGCCGCGTGCGCCCCGCGCGGATCGCGCGGCGACTCAGCCGAACGGCACCAGGCGGCGCCAGACCGGCTTGCCGCGGTCGATCCGGCGACCGTCCAGGTAGGGGTGGTCGGGGTGGTTGGCCTGCAGGACGCGGCGGGTGTCGTCGGCCAGCTCCTGCTCGCCCATGCGCTGGTAGGCCTCGATCATCACCGCCAGGGCGTCGCCGGTCTCCGGGGCCTGCTCGTAGTTCTCGAGCACGTACTTGGCGCGGTTGACCGCCGCCACCGGCGCGCCGCGGCGCAGGTAGTAGCGGGCGATGTTGATCTCGTGCAGGGCCATGCGGTTGCGCAGGTAGATCATCCGCTGGTGCGCGTCGTCGGCGTAGCCGCTTTCCGGGAAGTCGCGCAGCAGGCGCGAGAAGTCGATGTAGGACTGCCGGGTCGAACCCTGGTCGCGGGCGCTGGCGTCGACCTTGACGAAGCGGTCCATGAAGCCGATGTCGCGGTCGAAGTTGACGACGCCGCGCAGGTACTGGGCGTAGTCGGCCTTGCCGTGCGCGGGGTAGGTCTTCAGGAAGCGGTCGACGGTGGAGATCGCCTCGTCCGGCTTGCCGCCCCGGTACTGGGCGAAGGCCAGTTCCAGCTGCGCCTGTTCGGTGTACAGGCCGAACGGGAAGCGCGCGATCAGGCGCTGGTAGTAGCGGATGGCGCGGTCGTTGTTGCCGCGCTGGAGCGACTGCTGGGCGAGCTCGTAGAGCTGGTCCACCGGCAAGGTGTCGGCACGGTCGCCACGCGAGCCGCGGCCGCAGGCGGCGACGACGAGCAGCAACAGCAGTAGCGGCAGCAGGCGCAGGCAACGCATCATGCGCACGGATCCCATCGGGCGAGTGGAGCGGCGATGATAGCGGAAACCCCCAACGACCCGGGCCGGGGTGCCGGCCCCGTTCAGGCTGGCGCGGACGGCGCGGCCGGGCGTGTACAGGGCGAGGCCACGGTCGCCGACGCCGATGCCGGGCGCCGGCTCGACCAGGTCGCGGTCGAGCTGTTCCCGGGCCATTCGCGCAGCCGGCTGGGCGCCTGGATCAGGGACGGCGCGCTGCGGGTCGACGGCCTGCCGGCCAAGCCGGGGCTGCGCCTGGCCGGTGGCGAGACGCTGCGCCTGGACGCCGTGCTCGGGCCCGCCGGCGACGACCGCGCCGAGGACATCGCGCTGTCGGTCCTGTACGAGGATGCCGCCTGCCTGGTGCTGGACAAGCCGGCCGGGCTGACCGTCCACCCGGGCGCCGGGCAGCCGGCCGGCACCCTGGTCAACGCCCTTCTGCACCGGGAGCCGGCCCTGGCGGCGCTGCCCCGTGCCGGTCTGGTGCACCGGCTGGACAAGGACACCTCCGGCGCCCTGCTGGTCGCGCGCACGCCGACCGCGCACACCGCCCTGGTCGCCGCCCTGCAACGGCGCGACGTCCATCGCGACTACCTGGCCCTGGTCACCGGCGTGGTGATCGCCGGCGACAGCATCGACGCCCCGATCGGCCGCCACCCGCGCGACCGCCTGCGCAAGGCCGTGCGCGAGGACGGCCGGCCGGCCCGGACCCACTACCGGGTGCGCGAACGCCTGCGCCATCACAGCCTGCTGGAGCTGGCACTGGAGACCGGCCGTACCCACCAGATCCGGGTCCACCTGGCGCACATCGGCCTGCCGATCGTCGGCGACCCGCTGTACGGCGGCGGCCTGAAGCTGCCGCGCGGCGCCAGCGAGGCGGTGCGTGCCGCGCTTCGCGGTTTCCGCCGCCAGGCCCTGCACGCCTGGCGCCTGCGGTTCGAGAGTCCCGCCAGCGGCGTCGAAGTGCAGGTGGAGGCGCCGCCGCCGGCCGATTTCCAGGCCCTGCTGGCGGTGTTGCGCGATGGCTGAGCGCCGCGACTGGCTGCGTCCGGACTGGCCGGTGCCGGCCCGGGTGCGGGCGGTCGCGACCCTGCGCTGCAGCCCGGGCGGGTCGGCGCTGCCGTTCGGCCCGTGCAACCTCGGCATCCGCAGCGGCGACGACCTCGACAGGGTCGCCGGCAACCGCGCCGCCCTGGTCGCCGCGCTCGGGCTGCCGTCTCCGCCGGTGTGGCTGCAGCAGGTGCACGGCACCGGGGTCCACGTCGCCAAGGCGGCGCCGGGGCCGGCACACGGTCCCGAGCGGGAACCGGTCGCCGATGCCGCCGTCACCCGCGACCCGGGCGTGGTGCTGGCGGTGCTGTCGGCGGACTGCCTGCCGGTGCTGCTCGCCGACCGCGCGGGCACCGTGGTGGCCGCCGCCCACGCCGGCTGGCGTGGCCTGGCCGCAGGTGTGCTCGAGAACACCGTGGCGGCGATGGCCTGCGACCCGGCCCACCTGGTGGCCTGGCTGGGTCCGGCGATCGGCGCCCGCAACTACGAGGTCGACGCCACGGTGCGCGACGCCTTCCTGGCGGTGGATGCCGGTGCCGCATCGGCGTTCCAGGCGACCCGCCCCGGGCACTGGACCTGCGACCTGTACGCGCTCGCCCGGCGCCGGCTGGCGGCCGCCGGCATCGCGTCCGTGCACGGTGGCGGGCTGTGCACGTACGCGGATCCGGTCCGCTTCCATTCCTTCCGGCGCGACGGCGCGGGCAGCGGGCGCCAGGCGAGCCTGGTCTGGCTGGCGGGCCCCGGCTGACCGCGACGCCGCGCCGAATCCGGCGGCGGTCCTGCCGGTTCCCTGAAGGCGTCACGGGTGGCTTCTTCCGTTGCACCGCCCGGTGCAGGTCCGGACGGGCTCTGGCGCGCCCGCGCGCGCGGCCGTTGCGCCCGGCGGCGACCCGGGGCCGCGGCTGGCTGCCGGCGTCGCGACCGCCCGCGCACCCGCCGGCCGGCGACCGGCTCAGCCGCCCGGGTGGCCCAGCCCTGCGCCCGCGTCGGCGCGGTCCTGCCAGCGCGTCCTGGCCGCCGTGCCGGCATCGTCCTCGGGGCACTGCACGGTGCGGTTGCGGCCGCCCGCCTTGGCCAGGTACAGGGCGCGGTCGGCGCGTTCGCGCAGGCTGTCGAGGTCGTCGCCGGCGCGGTTGCGGGCCACGCCGATCGACACCGTCAGGTCGGCCAGGTCGTCGCGCGCGCACTCGTGCTGCACGCCCTGGCGGATGCGCTCGGCGATCGCCGCGCCGGCGCCGGCATGGCCCCCCGAGATCAGCACGGCGAACTCGTCGCCGCCCAGCCGGCCGATCAGGTCGCGCGGCCGCAGGTAGCGCTCCAGGCAGGCGACCAGGGCGGCCAGGGCGCGATCGCCGGTGGCATGGCCGTGGCGGTCGTTGATCGCCTTGAAGCCGTCCAGGTCGACCAGCAGCAGGCAGGCCTTGCCGGGCGCGGCGCGGCGCAGGCGCCGCTGGGCCGCCTCGATGAAGGCGGTGCGCGAGGCCGCGCCGGTCAGCTCGTCGACGGTGGCCTGGCGGTGCCAGCGCCGCACCACCCGTTCGGTGCCGGCCAGCACGAAGGCCATGGTCGCCATCAGCGGCCCGAGCAGGGCCAGGCCCAGCACCAGGCTGTGGCTGGTCGGCTGCGCCAGCCAGGTGCGCTGCCAGGCGGCCTCCGGCGCCAGCAGCAGGATGGCGGCGCGACCGCCCAGCAGCAGCGCCGACAGGCAGAAAGAGGTGGCCAGCAGCCCCATCGGCACCTCCAGGCGGCGCCGGCGCGGCACGTCGCCCAGGCACAGCAGGGCGGTGGCGGCAGCGGCCAGCGCGCACATCAGGCTGAGCAGGCCGGTGCGCATCGGCGTGTCCGGGGCGAGCAGGTACCAGCCCAGCGTCGCCAGGGCGACCGCCAGCACCGGCAGGAACTGCCACGCGGCCGGGGCGATCGTGCCGCGCAGCACCAGCACCGCATGCAGGTGGCCGATGAAGGCGGTCATGATCAGCGGCTTGGCCAGTACCGCCACGGCCGCCGGCAGGGTGTCCCCGGCCAGCTCCAGCAGGCACCAGCCCAGCGGTCCGGCGACCAGCGCGAACGCCCATTGCCGCAGGGCCGGCGCCAGCGGCCGCGGCTGCCGCCGCGCGGCGTCGACCAGCGCGGTCGCCATGGCCGAGGCCAGGACCAGCAGGATGACGGCGGTGGCGAGGGGGTCGATGCGCATGTGGAAATCGCGGGGGCGCCGCGACGCTAGCACAGGTCCTGGCGGCTGCCTGCCCGGCGCGCAGGCGGAGCGGCGGGGCGGGCGCAGGGAGCGTCCGCGGCACCGGGCGCCCGGCCGCCGGCTGCGCGGCTTGAATCCGGCCCGTCCCGGCCGCACCTAGCCGTCGTTGCCGGCGCGCCGCCGGCGTCCCGGATCGCCGCCATGCGCATGGACAAGATGACCTCCCGCTTCCAGCAGGCGCTGGCCGACGCCCAGTCGCTGGCGGTCGGGCGCGACCACAACCTGATCGAGCCGGTGCACGTGCTGGTCGCCCTGCTCGACCAGCAGGGCGGCTCGGTGCGGCCGCTGCTGGCCCAGGCCGGTGGCAACGTGCCGGCGCTGCGCCAGCGCCTGGGCGAGCTGCTCGACGGCCTGCCGCAGGTCAAGGGCCAGGAGGGCCAGCTGTCGATCGGCAACGACCTGGGCCGCCTGCTCAATCTCACCGACAAGCTGGCCCAGCAGCGTGGCGACGCCTTCGTGGCCAGCGAGCTGTTCGTGCTCGCCCTGCTCGACGACAAGGGCGCGGCCGGCCAGGCCCTGAAGGCCGCGGGCGTGCAGAAGGCCGCCCTGGAGCAGGCGATCGCCGCGATGCGCGGCGGCGAGAGCGTCTCCGACCAGGCCGCCGAGGAGCAGCGCCAGGCGCTTGAGAAGTACACCATCGACCTGACCGGCCGCGCCGAGGCCGGCAAGCTCGACCCGGTGATCGGCCGCGACGAGGAGATCCGCCGGGTCATCCAGGTGCTCAGTCGGCGCACCAAGAACAACCCGGTGCTGATCGGCGAGCCCGGCGTCGGCAAGACCGCGATCGTCGAGGGCCTGGCGCAGCGCATCGTCAACCACGAGGTGCCCGAGGGCCTGCGCGGCAAGCGCGTGCTCAGCCTGGACATGGGCGCACTGATCGCCGGCGCCAAGTTCCGCGGCGAGTTCGAGGAGCGCCTGAAGGCCGTGCTCAAGGACCTGGCGAAGAACGAGGGCCAGATCATCCTGTTCATCGACGAGCTGCACACCATGGTCGGCGCCGGCAAGGCCGAGGGCGCCATGGACGCCGGCAACATGCTCAAGCCGGCGCTGGCGCGCGGCGAGCTGCACTGCGTCGGCGCCACCACGCTGGACGAGTACCGCAAGTACATCGAGAAGGACGCCGCCCTGGAGCGGCGCTTCCAGAAGGTGTTCGTGGGCGAGCCCAGCGTCGAGGACACCATCGCCATCCTGCGCGGCCTCAAGGAGAAGTACGCGGTCCACCACGGCGTCGAGATCACCGACCCGGCCGTGGTCGCCGCCGCGACCCTGTCGCACCGCTACATCGCCGACCGCCAGCTGCCCGACAAGGCGATCGACCTGATGGACGAGGCCGCCAGCCGGATCCGCATGGAGATCGACTCCAAGCCCGAGGAGCTGGACCGCCTGGAGCGCCGCCTGATCCAGCTCAAGATCCAGCGCGAGGCGCTGCGCAAGGAGAAGGACGCCGCCAGCCAGCAGCGCCTGGCCGACCTGGAGGGCGACATCGCCGACCTGGAGCGCGAGTTCTCCGACCTCGAGGAGGTCTGGAAGGGCGAGAAGGCCGCGGTGCAGGGCGTCACCCGCATCAAGGAGGAGATCGAGCAGGCGCGCATCGCCCTGGACCGCGCCCTGCGCGAGGGCGACTACGCGGCCGCCGGCCAGCTCCAGCATTCGCGCCTGCCGGAGCTGGAGGCACAGCTCGCCTCCGCGCACAAGGCCGAGGCCGAAGGCTTCCGCCTGCTGCAGGACAAGGTCACCGCCGAGGAGATCGCCCAGGTGGTGGCGCGCTGGACCGGCATCCCGGTCAGCAAGATGCTGGAGGGCGAGCGCGACAAGCTGCTGCGCATGGAGGACGCCCTGCACCAGCGGGTGGTCGGCCAGGACGAGGCGATCCGCGCGGTCGCCGACGCGGTGCGCCGCTCGCGCGCCGGCCTGTCCGACCCGAACCGGCCGAACGGCTCGTTCCTGTTCCTGGGTCCGACCGGCGTCGGCAAGACCGAGCTGTGCAAGGCGCTGGCGCAGTTCCTGTTCGATACCGACGAGGCGATGGTGCGCATCGACATGAGCGAGTTCATGGAGAAGCACAGCGTCGCCCGCCTGATCGGCGCGCCGCCGGGCTACGTCGGCTACGAGGAGGGCGGCTACCTGACCGAGGCGGTGCGTCGCCGGCCCTACTCGGTGCTGCTGCTCGACGAGGTCGAGAAGGCGCATCCGGACGTCTTCAACGTGCTGCTGCAGGTGCTCGACGACGGCCGCCTGACCGACGGCCAGGGCCGCACCGTGGACTTCCGCAACACCGTGGTGGTGATGACCAGCAACCTGGGCTCCAGCCTGATCCAGGAGCTGGGCGGCGAGGACACCGCCGAGGCCTACACCCAGATGAAGGCGGCGGTGATGGGCGCCGTGCAGGCGCACTTCCGGCCGGAGTTCATCAACCGCCTGGACGAGATCGTCGTCTTTCACCCGCTGCGTTCCGAGCAGATCCGGGCGATCGCCGCGATCCAGGTCGAGCGCCTGGCCGGCCGCCTGGCCGATCGCGAGCTGCGCCTGGAGATCGAGCCGGCCGCCCTGGACCTGCTCGGCCAGGCCGGCTTCGACCCGGTGTACGGCGCCCGGCCGCTCAAGCGGGCGATCCAGCAGCAGCTCGAGAACCCGCTGGCGCAGAAGATCCTGGCCGGCGACTACAAGGCCGGTGACACCGTCAAGGTGTCCGCCCGGGGCGGCGCGCTGGTCTTCGGTTGAGCCGGGCGGGCGGCGCCGGGACGCGCCGCCGCCGGACCGGCTTGTCGCGGCCCCGTTGCCGCCAGGAAGCGCGCCTTGCCTCTCCCCTGCTGCGGCTGGAGATCCGCTGTGCCCAGCCGTCCGGCCCCACCGGACCGCCCTCTCCCCCGCCCCTCCCCCGCAGGCGGGGGAGGGGAGAAGTGCGGTGCCGTCGCAAGTGCGGGACCCGGGACTCGGGACCCGGGATGCGGGATTCGGGATTCGGGACTAGGGACTAGGGACCAGGGACCAGGGACTAGGGACCAGGGACTAGGGACCAGGGACTAGGGACCTGGGACCAGGGACCAGGGACCAGGGACCAGGGACCAGGGACCAGGGACCAGGGACC
>ERZ761607.405-NODE-405-length-78967-cov-13.395998_pt1 | contig 78967 bp, 64 predicted proteins | sample MGYA00511164_ERZ761607 | MGnify/ENA primary metagenome ERZ761607 (study PRJEB28899, sample SAMN02445080) | bioreactor sludge metagenome | biome: EBPR sludge | place: Australia: Brisbane, Thorneside Wastewater Treatment Plant | collected 2011-06-22 ...
GAATGGGGGGGGCGGGCTTCGCGGGGCGGGCCGCTTCGTGTTTCAGGGCGCGCGCGGCGCGGCGGCTGGGAGGGCGGCGTGCGGGAGCCGGTGGGTTTGCGCGGGCGTTCGGGCTTCATGGGGCAAGTATGCAGCCGCGCCCGCGCCATCCAAGCGGTGATTTCCGCTTTTCGCCGTCACAGCGCGGGGGAGGGCCGGCGCGCTCCGGCGCCTTTAAAAAAAGTTTCACGCCATGAGGGAGGCGGGGCGGGGATTGCGCATGAGGAGTTGCATGAAAACACTTCTTCCCTTCATCACCCTCGCCCTGTCTGCCGCCCTGCCCGCAAAAGCCCAGCCCCACACCTACGGGCCGCTGGTCGTGCGCAACGACACCGGGCATCCGGTCACCTTCTGGACGCGCATGCTCCACACGCCCGCGGGGGAGCGCTTCATCATGAATGACAAGATCGTCAAAACGACGCTCCTGCCCGGCGAGGAGAAACAGGTGGAGCTGACCTGGCCGAACCGGAAACCCGGCGACAGCCCGACAGCGCGGCGCGTCCATTACGAATACGAGGCGGCGGGCAAGCGCTTCGACGGCGACATTTACAAGTTCGACGCCCAGGGCCGCCTGCATGCGGTGCTGCCGCCTTACGTCATTCCCGACGAGGCGGCTGCCATCCTTCTCGGCCTGGCCGTCAAGAGGGCGGCGGATCAACAAGCGCAAGCGCCCGCGCCGGCCGCCAAACCGCAGCCCAAACCCGCCCGCCCCGTGACGCTGGGTGATCTGCTGCTGGGCCTGCACCGCGCGGGCGCCCATTCCGGCCCGGCAAGCGGGGGCGACCGCGCGCAGCCCTGCCTTTCCTGCCAGGGCCGCGGCCGGAAGGAAATCCCGATCTACAGCGGCGGCATCGGCTCCGCGGGCGTGAACATCATCGAATGCTCCGCCTGCGGCGGCACGGGCAGGCGCTGAATCTTGGATTGACTGCGAGCCCCGGTTTCCGTTACCCATGTGCCGCCATGAAAGAGACGCCGGAGACACTGCTCGAAAGTCTTTATCAGGACCTGCGGCGTCTGGCCGTGGCCAAGCTGCGCGCCGAGCCTGCCGGGGCCACGCTGAGCCCCACGGTGCTCGTCCACGAGGCCTGGCTGCGCCTCGGCGGCGCGGAGGCGAGCTGGGACGGGCGCGGGCATTTCTACAGCGCGGCGGCGGAGGCCATGCGGCGCATCCTCATTGACCAGGCGCGCCGCCGGAAGGCGGCGCGAAACGGCGGCGGCCTGGTGCGCGAGGAGCTGGAGGGCCTGGCGCTGCCGGAGGAGGGGAAAAGCGATGAGATTCTGGCGATCCATGAGGCGCTTGACGCCCTGGAGCAGGAGCAGCCGCGCAAAGCTGAACTGGTGAAGCTGCGCTACTTCGCGGGCCTGACCGGCGCGGAGGCGGCGGCCATGCTCGGCATCTCGGAGGCCACCGCCGAGCGGGACTGGACCTTCGCCCGCGCCTGGCTGCGCCGAAAAATGGCGGAGGACGCCTGAGGGAAATGCACGCGCGCCGCCGCATGACACTGAAAAGCAACCGCCAATCCGATGACTGAGGAAACCTTGTTTCATGAAGCGCTGGCGCTCTCCGGCGGCGAGCGCGCGGCATTTCTCACGAATCGCTGCGGTGGAGACGCGGCGCTGCGCCGCTCGGTGGAGGCCCTGCTCGCCGCGCACGATGCAGAAGGCGGCCATGATCTGGGCGGGGCGGCCTTTGTGGGTGATGCCACGCTGCTGCTGCCCGCGTCTGAGAAAGCCGCGCCAGCCCCCCAAAGCGTGGCCTACTTCGGCGATTACCGCATCGAGGGCGAGCTGGCGCGCGGCGCGATGGGCGTGGTGTACCGCGCGGAGCAGGTGAGCCTGAAGCGGCGGGTGGCTTTGAAGATGATCCGCACGGATGTGCTGGGGGGCGAGGATGCGGTGCGCCGGTTTTTGACCGAGGCGGAGGCGGCCGCCTCGCTCGATCATCCCCACATCGTGCCCATCCACGAGGTGGGCGAGCACGAGGGCCAGCACTACTACACGATGAAACTGGTGGAGGGCGGCACACTGCGGGAGCGCATGGCGGACCTCCAGCGCCAGCCGCGCGCGGCGGCCGCATTCCTGGCAAAGGTGGCGCGCGCCGTGCATGCGGCGCATCAGCGCGGCATCCTGCACCGTGATTTGAAGCCGGGAAACATCCTGGTGGACGACGCCGGCGAGCCGCAGGTGGCGGATTTTGGCCTGGCCAAGCACCTCAATGCCGAGGGCGGCCTCACACTGAGCGGGCAGATCCTCGGCACGCCGAACTACATGGCCCCGGAGCAGGCCGCCGGGCGCGGCCACATCACCACGGCGGCGGATGTCCATGCCTTGGGCGCGATGCTTTATGAGATGATCGCCGGAGTGCCGCCCTTCCGCGGCGCGGGTGTGCTGGAGACGCTGCATGAGGTGGTGGAAAGCGAGGCGCGGCATCCACGCTCGCTGAATCAAAAGGTGGACGCCGACCTGGCGGTCATCGCGCTCAAATGCCTGCGCAAGGAACCCGCAGGCCGCTATGCCTCGGCGGCGGCCTTTGCCGATGACCTGGAGCGCTGGCTGCGCGGCGAGCCCATCCTGGCGCGCCCGGCGGGCACGGCGGAGAAGATGTGGAAATGGATGCGGCGCAAGCCCTTCCACGCGGCGGCGGCAGTCCTCGCGCTGCTGCTGCTGCTCACCCTCGGCATTGGCGGCCCTTTCGTCGCCATCCAGCAATCCAGGCTCCGCCAGGAAGCGGACACCCTGCGCGCTCTTTCGGACGAGCGCCGCCGCGAGGCGCAGGAAGCGCGCGCCGCCGCCGATGAAAACGCCGCCAGCCTCGAGCGCACCCTCTATGCGGCGGAGATGCGCACGGCGGGCAACGCGGCTGCCGACCCGGCGGGCCATGCGCGGCTGGCCGGGCTGGTGGAGAAGTGGCGTCCGGGAAACGGCTTCGCACCCGCCGCGAAGCGCGGCTGGGAGTGGCATTTGCTCTCCAGCCTCGCGCAGGAGGGACAGATTCTGACGATCCCATGCCCCGGCGCGGTGAAATCGCTCGACTGGTCTCCGGATGGAAAAAACATCCATTCAGCCGGTTATGCTGCCGCCGACTCCTGGGATTCCTCGACCGGAAAAAAGCTCCAGCGCCACAGCTCAGGCCGCGAAGCCCGCTGGCTGCTCGCCTCCCCCGACGGGCTGCACCTGGCCCTGGTCAGCGACGGAAGGCTGTCCATCCTGCCGCGGCAAGGCGGCCCTGCATTGAAGGAGTGGCCGGAAGCTCCCGGCAGCGTGACCCGCATTGCCTGGCATCCAGCGGGCGCCATTCTCGCCGTCGGTCATGCAGGGAGCGCCGGCAAACTGATGCTGTGGCATTGGCAAATGGAGCGTGAACCGGATCAGATAGCCGTGCCCGGCGGCTGGGGTGGATTTGTCTGGAGCCCCTCGGGCGACCGGCTCGTGCTCGTGCGCGGAAACCAGCCACCGCTGGTCATCTTTACTGCAGAAGCTGAGCGCCGGATGACGATGGAAACACCTCCAGGCGCCGACATCACATGCGCCGCATGGAGTCCGGACGGGAAGCATATTGCCGGAGGCACGCGGGCGGGCGAGGTGCTTCTCTGGGACGCGGCTTCCAGGAAAAGCGTCCACAAATTGAATTCCCCAGGCTTTCCCGTGCTCTGCCTCGACTGGTCCTGCCAGGGTGCGCTGGCCGCCGGTGACGAGGGCGGCCTCATGTCTGTTTGGAAAGAGCCTGCCGCTCCCGGTGAGGCGCCCCTGGTTCACAAGGGCCATCGCCTGGGGATCCATCAGGTCAAATGGTCGCAGGACGGCACCCGCCTGGCCTCATGCTCGGAGGACAAAAGCGTCCGCATCTGGCCTGGCGACGGCAGCGGGGCCTTCCAGATGACGAAGACCCTCGAATTTCGCTCCGCACGTCCGCAGTGGAGTCCGGACGGCTCGCTGCTGGCGCTGCCGGATCGCGAGACACTGACTTTGGCAGTCCCGGATGCGTCCGGCGGGTGGAAAGCGAGGACGAAATTGCCCTTTAAGATTGGAGCCGTCGCATGGTCCGCCGACGGCAGCCAGTTGGCCGCCGTGAATGAGGCTCCGGGTGTGGTGATGCTGCTGGATGCAGCGGAGCTGCGCGAAACCCGGCTCATCCAGTCACCCACTCCAGGTGTCAGCACTGCCGAATGGAGCCCGGACGGAACGATGCTCGCCACGGCGGGCCGCTGGCCCAAATCTTCGGGTCTTCGCATCTGGTCCGCACAAACGGGAGAGCTGCTCTGGGAGCCCGCCAAGGCCGGGGAAGGAGCGCATTTGTTTCAAAAACTCGCCTGGCATCCCGAAGGACGCATCCTGGCGGCACAGCCAGGGATCGGACCGGTGTCATTCTTCGAATTTGACCCCGAAACACGCACGTTGAAACGCTTCGCAGAGAACCGCGACGCGGGTGTTTGGGCCTCACCGGCGCTGCGGTGGAAGCCCGATGGCAGTGCCCTGCTTACCGCAGGGCTGGAGCGCACCCTCGACCTGCGCGACCCCTCGGGCAGCGGCATGATGCTTTCCCTGAGAGGGCACACCGCGCGCGTGCAGGGCTTTGACTGGAGCCCGGATGGCAGCCGCATCGTCTCCATCGGACAGGATCGCATCCTCCGTTGGTGGGATGCGCTCTCCGGGGACGAACTCCTCTCCCTGCCGCTGCCCGGACCGCTGCCGGGCCACGTGTCATGGAGTCCGGATGGCAGCCGCATCCTTGTCACGGATCAAGACGGGCAGGCCCGGATGCTTGACGCGCTGCCCGGCATGATCTCCCACCCCGCTGCGGACTGCCTGCCCGCGCTGGTGGCGCGGGGTGAGGAGGCGGAGCTGAAACTGTTCTCCCTCGAAGACTTCGATCCCGAAATCGCCTGGCGCATCCTCAAGGTCCTGGAAACGGCGCCCACCCAATCCCAGTGGACCGCCGCCAGCCAGCACAGCCGCGCCATGCGTTTCGTCACCACCCTGGCCCGTGAAGCGCCGGACGCGGCGGCCGCGTTGCTGAAGCTGCAGATGGACTCAGCCTTGCTGCAGCTGGGACTCGCGCGCAGCGAGGTGCTGCGCGGCGAATGGGCGGCTGCGGCGGCGCATTATCAACGCGCGATGCCTGAAGCCGGGCGCTTTCCCGAGATGCTCTATGAGGCCGCCATCGCCGCCCGGCTGGCGGGAGACGCGGTCCTTTTTGATGCGTCCTTCGAGAAGCTGCTCGCACACAACTCGAATCAGCCCAACAACGAGCAGATCGCCTGCACGCTCGCACGAACGGCGGCAGTGGCCGGCGCGGAGGAACGGCTGGACAAAGATTTCGCCCGCAACCTGGCGGCGCGTTTGCTTGCGGGCGTGCCGCGCTGGTTCAAGAGCACCGGTGCGCTGCTCTCCCACCGTCTCGGCCTGCCAGAATCAATTCCCCTTCTAGCGGCGCATCCCACGCCAAATCCCGCCACCCGCATCGAGCCGCTCAAACTCGCTCTCGCAACTCCGGCCTCGGCGGAGGAGCACCTCCAGGAAGCGGAAGCCTGGGCCGCCAGCCTTCTCTTGGACCCGCGTGGCGGCATCGCGAGCAGCAGGGTGCATCCCACCGACTGGCTGGAGTTTGCCGCCCTGTGGAAGGAACTCCGCACCGGCCTTGACGATGCCGGTCTGCTGCCTCAGCGCGCGCTCCTGCCACTGCTCGCCACCGTTGAAACGAACCACCGGGAGGAAGCTGCCCGCGTCCTGCACGCGGCACTTTCTGGCGGGCACGACCTCTCCGCCCTGGCGCCCGAATCTCCCGTCACTGGGAAAGCAGGCATCCTCGCCTGGCAGCAGCGCTTTTCACCCGAGGGCTCAACAGCCGATCCTGGCGCCGCCGCAGCCCGCTGGCATGAGTTGCGCGCAGACGCAGCGGAAAAACGCGGCGACTGGCGGGCATCCGCCGCCTCCTGGGCCGCTGCGGCGAAAGCGGCGGGCACTGCCGGGCGCCATGTCCGGGCGCGCAACGCGTTCCTCATCTCCAAGCAATGGAGTGAGGCAGCCGATCACCATCTCGCAGCGCTCGCGTTTGAGCCTGAGGACGCACAGCTCCTCAACGAAGCACCTGCGATCATCCGCCTCGGCCAGGGCGAGCCAGCTCACCGCGAGTGGATGGCCAGGCACGGTGCCAGGCTGGAAGCAGAAGGCGATCCCCGCGCATCAGCCATGCGCCTGATGCGCGAGGCGCTTTCTCCAGGGACACCACCGGCGGACACCTTTGCCAGAGTGCGCGGGCACACCCAGGCGGGCAATCCATCTCCAAGGGAGCTGCCTTTCCGCCTCATGACGCTCGCTCTTGCCAGTCTCCGCGCGGGGGACCCTGCGGCCGCAGTCTCCTTTCTGGATCAGGACTTCACTTTATTTGCGGACTCGGACACGGTTCCGATGCTGCATGGCTCGGTCCGCGCCCTGATTCTCTCCCATCTCGGCGATGCGGCGGCTGCAGCTCACAACCTCAAAAAGGTGAGCGCCGATTTGGACGCCGGCTTTGGACGCATGGCCGCGCGCGGGCTGCCCGGCACTCGCGACTGGCATCATTACATCATCGCCGAATGCCTGAGACTGGAGGCGGAGGATGTTCTCCGAAGATAGCCAAGTTTGGCATCACAAAATCGTCTGCAACATGATGCGCGAGGGCGAGTTTGTTGGATTCATGCGCGCCGCTCTTTTTCTCCTGATCGCCTCCGCCCTTCACGCCGACGACTGGCCGCAGTGGCTGGGTCCGCAGCGCGATGGTGTGTGGCGTGAGACGGGCATCGTGGAAAAATTTCCCGATGGAGGGCCGAAAGTGCTGTGGCGCGTGAAAATCGGAGCTGGCTACACCGGCCCGGCGGTGGCCGGGGGCAAAGTCTATCTCATGGACCGCCAGGCTGCGGCGCGCGGCGATGTTCCCGGCAACGCCTTCGCGCGCGGCATCATTCCCGGCACGGAGCGCGTGCTTTGCCTCGATGCGAAGACCGGCACGCAGCTTTGGGGGCATCGCTATGACTGCACCTATACGATGAGCTACTCCACCGGACCGCGCTGCACACCACTGGTGAGTGATGGCAAGTTGTGGACTGTCGGAGCCGAGGGAAACCTGTTCTGTCTGGACGCCACAAACGGCAAGGTGCTGTGGTCGCATGACTTCAAGGCGGACTTCAAAGCGCGCACGCCGATGTGGGGCTTCGCGGGGCATCCGCTGCTTGATGGCCGGCGGCTGATCTGCCTCGTTGGCGGTCCCGGCAGCGTGGCGATGGCTTTTGACAAGGATTCCGGCAAGGAGCTCTGGCGCGCGCTGGATGCCCGCGAGCCCGGCTATGCACCGCCGACAATGATCGAGCAGGGTGGAACGAAGCAGCTCATCCTCTGGCATCCGCAGTCCGTGAACTCGCTCGATCCGGCCACCGGCAAAGTGCTGTGGTCGCATTCGTGGGAAATCCGCGCCGGCCTCACCATTGCCACGCCGCGGCTCGCAGGAGACTTTTTGCTGCTCAGCTCCTTTTACACCAGCTCCAAATGCTTCCGCCCTGATGGCACGCTCGTTTGGGAAGGCAACAGCTTCAGCGAGAAGAACACCGACACGCTGCACAGCCTCATGAGCACGCCCTTCATCGAAAACGGCCACATCTACGGAGTGTGCAGCTACGGCCAGCTCCGCTGCCTGAAGCTCGAAACCGGCGAACGCGTCTGGGAAACGATGGCCGCCACCACCGGCGGCCCGCTCGTGCGCTGGGCGAACGCCTTCATCGTGAAGCACGAGGACCGCTTCTTCCTCGCCAACGAACTGGGCGACCTCATCATCGCGAAAATGACTCCCCAAGGCTACGAGGAGATCAGCCGGGCCAGGATCTTGAAGCCTACCACCACCGATCCACGCCGCGCGGTGGTTTGGTCGCATCCCGCCTTCGCGAACCAATGCGTCTTCATGCGCAACGACGAGGAGATTGTGTGCGTGTCACTGGCGAAGTGACCGCCTTATGCTGCGACCTGCAGCTTTCGCAGAATGAACTCCCCGCAGATGCGGTAGTAAAGCCCCATGGACTCGATGCCGGCATTGACCTCGCACACACAGGCCTGGAACGCTCCCGGCTCCGCCAGCTTGGTCACGAGAAAATCCGCGCCCGCCGGCCCGCCCACAGACGCGGCGTGCAGCCCTGCGTCTGGATCACCAGCGGCCCGCCAGGCAGCGAATCATGATGGGGTATGGCGGTTGCGCTCATGGCTGGGATGACGATGGCGAGAACCGCCCGGGGATTTCAGCATCCGGGCTTCCTGGCTTGCCAGCATCTGGCTTTGTGAGCAAAGCCCTGCTTTTGCGGAAGCCGGGCCATCTTCAGTGCCGCCGCAGGTGCGAAGACGGAAGTTCCGGAGTCAATTCCCGGCTCAGGGCGCGGGCGCGTCCCAGATGGCTGCGCCCATGTGGTAGCGCTGGTGGTTTTCGCTGGCTTTGGAATACCAGGCGGTCACGAGTCTGCCATCGGCTCGTTGCACAGTGCTGGGGTAGCCGCAGTCGGACATGAGCGTGTGCGCGACCCGGACCGGCTCGGTCCATGTTTTCCCTTCATCGGCGGTGATCTTGGCGAGCACGCCATACTGGTCCTTCACGCGGCTGCCGTAGGCCATGAGGATGCGGCCGTCTTTGAGGCGTAGCAGGTGGCCGTTGATCTCGTTTTTGGCGGTGACGGCCTGCGGGCCGCTCCAGGTGACGCCGTCGTCCTCGGAGAGATAGATTTCCATCGTCGTGTAGCGGGAGGCCGCCATCCAGCGCTTGCCGTCGAGGTGGAGGAGGGTGGTCTCGTTGCTTTTGGGCCCAATCGTGCCGGTGCGCTGCCATGTCTTGCCGTCGTCATCGCTGCGGAAGTGCCAGGACCGGTAGCCTTTGGTTTTGGTGCTCTTGGCGGGGTCGGTGAACTCGCCGCCATAACAGGAGACGTGCAGCGCGCCGTCCTCGCCGACTTTGATGTCGCCAAAGGGGATGTAATTCGTCCAGCCGGCATCCGGGGCAGGGAAATCCTTGATCTGCGACCATGTCCTGCCGCCATCACTGCTGCGGCATACCCAGCTGGAGAGGATGTCGTCGCGGAAATCCGGCTGCTTGGGCCGCTGCGGCTGTTTTTCGTTCGTCCAACCGGAGCAGAGCACGAGCAGGTCGCCGTTCTTCGCCAGTCCGGCGGCGACATTCATGCGGTTCGTGTTTGGGTCGTTCGGCGCGGGAATGCCGCGCTTTTCCCAAAACTGGCCGTCCTTGCTGTTCCAGCATTCGGCGGCTCCCGCGATCTGTCCGTGGCTGGGCTGGCCGAAGATGGTGGCGTTGATGCTGCCATCCGGCAGCAGTGTGAGGCAGGGCCACGCGCAGACGTTGTCGATGGCGATGAATCGGGTGATTTCCTGCGCGGCGAGCGGCGCGCAGAGGGCGAGGAGGCAGAGGAGGTGTTTCATGATGGGTTGAGGTTAGTCTGCAAATTGGAGGGCGTAGATGTCAGCATCCTTCATGCTGACGCGGAGCGTGATGGTTTTTCCAACCAGCTTCGACAGATCAAGAAGCGGAGCCTCAAACTCATCACCGTAGATTTCAGCGGACTTGGCCGCGACTGCTCCGCTTTCATCCAGCGCCTCAATCTGCACGCTGCCGGCGGCGGAGGTGGCGTAGTTGAGCAGGAGTTTGGAGCCGGTGACCTTCAGCGGCTTCGTGGTGAAGCTGCCGCCTTGGGCGCCGACATGCATGGAGGCGAAACCCTGCTTGCGCACGGTAAGGCGGCGGATGCGGTGGTCGGGGTGGCGGTAGTGCTCGCTGATGTAGAGGCTCCACTCACCATCGCCGGTGATGACGATGCCGTTGGCGGTCATGTTGTTGCGGTCGGTCCAGTTTTTGAGATCGGGACCGGGGCGAACCCAGGCTTCGAGAAAAGGGCGGTCCCAACGCACACCGTCACGGCTGGACATGAACACAGCGTCGCTGACACCAGGACCTTCGTGTTCTGGCACCTTTTTTCGTGTGGTGACGAAACGCTTTGGAAAGGAGAGAAACAAGTGCGGCGCGGTGGGGCATGGCACGGTGGCGCTGGTGTAAAAGTGCTCCCACGGCACTCCTTCCGCATACTCATGCGGCACACCATCGCTCCAAGTCAGAAAGTCGGCGGAGTGGTGGCTCTGCACGGCGCGGACCTTGTTGAGAAAAATCCGGCTGAAGCAGGCATAGCGGTCGCGAGTGGTGTCGAAGAAAGCGAGGTTTTGCGAATCGAACGCGCCCTTCGTGATCACCGGCGTGTCTCGCATCTTGGTCCATTGGATGCCGTCGGCGGAGGTAAAGGCATAAAGGCCGCCGGGCGTCTCGCCTTGATGCCAGTTCTTGCCCGGCTGTTTCACGCCGCCGAGCGCTTTAAAGCGCTGCCCGGGCTTGGCGGCGGGATTGGTGTCGAGAAACGGCGAGAAGTTGTGCGATTCGACACCGCGCCAGATGACGTTGTTGTCCTTGGTGCCGCCTGCCTCGATCAAACCGAGCTTCGGACGCGTGAAATGAATGCCGTCCGTGCTTTCGGCCACGCAGGTGACTTGCGCGTCGCTGTGATCGCTCCCACCGGAGGAGCCTCGGTAATACATCAGCACCCTTTTGCCATCCTGGATGACGCTGAAGTAGGCGCAGGTGCGGCCTTCCCAGGGTTTGTCGGTGGTGAGCACGATCTCGCGTTTCATCGGTTCATGCAGCTTCAAGTTCACGCCGCTTTTTTCAGACACGAGATATTCATCAACAAACAACTCCCAGCGGGTGCCGAGATCGAGCGGCGCGGCGGCGTGGGCGCTGAATGCGAGGGCGGACAAGAGGAGGGCGGTTGGTTTCATGCGGGAAGGGATAAGCGGATTTCGCCCGGAGCTTGCACGAATCCTTCGCCTCCCTGTTTCCCGGAACGATGAAGCCGCGCCTCACCCGCCAACTCACTTCTGCCCGCCAGCCTGGATGCGCGCGGCATCAACGGCGCTGATCTCGCGCACGAAAATATTGCGCCAGCGGATCTCGCCGCCGTGGGTTTGCAGCATGAGCGGGCCTTTGGCGGGCAGGGGCTTTTCACGGTCCCAGAAGTTTTCCATGACCGCGCCATCCACGACGAGCTTGTCATTGAGCCAGACCCAGGTGCGCGCTCCGATCTGCCGGATGCGGAAGCTGTTCCACTCGCCGAATTCCCTGTCCGCCAGCACCAGCGGATCGCGCCCCGGCGTGTCTGGCGTGTTGTTGAAAAGGCCGCCGGAACCCAGATGCGGACGGCGCGCGGGTTTGGCGGGATCGAAGACCTGGTTTTTGTCCCAAATCTGCACCTGGGGCGTGCCGCGCAGGTAGATGCCGCTGTCGGCCTTGGGCACGGTTTTGTATTCGATGAGCAACTCGATGTCTCCCAACTCCTCGTCCGTGCTGGCGTAGGGGCCAGTGCCATCGTTGACCAGTTCGCCATTCTCCACACGCCAATGCGCGGCAAATTCGTCGCGCATTTTTTGCAGCGCGGCGGCTTTTTTCTCGCCCTCCAGCTTCACCACAGAGTGGGGGTTGAGGCCATGCCAGCCGGTCAGGTCTTTGCCATTGAAAAGAGCGCGGAAACCCTCAGGTGGCGTATCAGCGCGCATATCAGGAGACGGCAAGGCGGACAGTAAAAGAAGAGCGAAAGCAAAAGGTGATTTCATGCAGGGTGCGTGGTTGGCTGGCTTGCTACGATGGCAAGAATGCGGGCTTTCAATTGGGAAAAGGAAAGCTGTGCGAAATCCGCGAAGGCGGGCTAATCGCATGAAAAGGACTGATTATTTATTATTATCCATAATTTCCATTGTCATTTTCTCAAATTTGATACATTCTGCTTGTGAGTCCTGGGAATGGCTTCCCATCCCGGAAAACATTCAAAATTGAGAATCTCATGAAAACAACATTGCTCCTAACCCTGGTTCTCGGCACAGCCACCTGTGCCCATTCAGACATCATTCTTGGCGCTCCTGGAGTGCCTGTGGGTGCGCGCATCGCTGTGCAAGTGCCCTTCAAAATTGATTACCAACTGACGAACTCCTACAAATTCGTGCTCTCCGGCATCCAGGCCAAGGGTGACACCCTGGGCGCACCGGGCCATTCGGGCACCAAGGGCAACGGCGGCCAGTTTCACCTCAAGGCGAATGTCTGGGACAACAACCAAACGCCCCGGGAGCATGTCGGCAATCTCTACTTCCGCGATGTGCAGGAGTTTAACACGGCTCCGCTGCAAACCCTGCTGGTGACACCGGCGGCAGTCTTCAAAGCAACCAGCTACCCCATAACAGTGACCACGGAATGGCAGGGCAATGGCAACGCCCACAAACCAAACGGCTTCTTCAACCTGCTCGGCGAATACCAAAAAAATCCGCCCGTGCCGGTCGGCAGCCTGCACTTCGATGTGGGAGACTGGCTGCTGGTCAGCGCCGGCACGCAGCCCGATGGAGTGGCAACCATCACACGAGACTGACGCCCATGAAACTCCCGATCCCGACGCGGAGCGCCGTCCTCATGACGGGACTGCTCCTTGCCACAGCCGCCGCGGCCACGGCGCAGACAGTGCCGCTGATGAAGCGCCCGGTGCCGCGCGATGTGGTGACCGAGGAGGCGCTGAGGCAGGAGGCGGCAAAAGCGCGGAAAACCAGCGACTGGCTGCTTCAGACAACGAAGCCGGTCACCGGCAGACGCCCCGCCGCGCAAACCTCTCCCTACGCCCGGTCCATCATCCTCTTTGACGGTGAAAAGCACACGCTGGTGCCGCTCGGAGCCATCCTGCATTTGCCGGAGTCCCTCCAGAACCGGGTGATCTCCGAACCCGCCGGCGACTTCACATTCTGGCCCTCATTTCTGAAGCGCAACTCGGCCTGGCTACACGCCAGGGAAGTGCCCCTGGCCATGGCGAAGGGAGATGCCAAGTCGGCAGCGCCCCTGCTGCGCGATCTTGCCGGAGAGCGCCGTCTGGTCGTCTCCGTTTATCGCGGCGGTCCGATCAGCATTCTGGAACCCGCGCCCGGAGCCGGAAAACCCTGAGCCATTGACGACATGAAACAACTCGCGCAACTCCTGACGGCCATCATTTTTGCCTGGGCTCAGCTCCCCGCCCAGGAGTCATGGGTCCGGCAGACGGACCTGACCAGCGGCCTTACATACGACCTGCCCTTGGGACCCACCGGCGGGCCTTTCACGGCCGCCCTGCCTGTCAGCGAGCAAGGTTCGCTCTTCGAACTCTTCGCCCGCGGCACCGCCTGGGACAACAACATCTACCTGCTCGACACCAAGCTGATCCGAGCCTACGCGCCTGTGATCGAACTGGTCATCGCCACCGAGGACGCCTATGTGCGCGGCGACCCAGCCAGTTCGAACTTCGTGCGCCGCACCCGCGCGGACCGCCCCTTCGGCATCAACCTCCAGGTTTCCGGCCTGGTTCCTGGCAGCACCAACCAGGCGGAGCGCGAGCTGTATTTTTCCGTTCAGGGGCGCTTGTTCGACATGGAGACCTACTCCGGCGCTGGCGCGGAGGCTTTTCTCATCCACGAGGCCAATCTGCAAAACGGCGCGCAGTCGCTCTCGCCCCTCTACCACGAACTGCCGTCCGCCAGTCTGAGCGGAGGCTGCGGGGAGCAAATCTACACCTTCATCCGGTACGCGGCGGATGGCGTGCCGGACACCATCCTGGCGCAGCCGAGGATCGAGGTCTGGCCGGTCGCCACCGCCAGCATTGAGAACGTCACCGCCGGGCAGGTCTTCCTTGACCGCATCCCTTCCATCATCGTCCGCCTGAACCACCTTTATCCCGACTCGCGGACTTATGTGCAGCTTTACACAGGCACTCAGGCGCTGGGCACGGCGGGCACGCTGATCAACGGCACCGAGCGGCGCTTCGGCCGTCATTACAACCCCGAACTCGAGGAGGAGCCCACCAACGTTCCCCAGACCCTCTCCATCTCGATGGAGGACCTCTCGAACTATGCCGCCACCGACGGCATCTACACCCTGGAGGTCATCACCGAGACGCCCTTTTTCAACCGCGCGCCGGAGCGCCTGCTGCATGTCACCTTCGAGGTGGACCGCACCGTCTCATCCCGCGGACAGATCACCACGGCGGAGCGCTCGCCGGAGTGAAAATAACAACAAACCATGAATCCGCCGCGCACACTCCATCGCGCCCGCCAGCACCAGGGCAGTGTTTTGATCGAGGTCTCCCTCGGCCTGGGTGTGGCCACCGTCCTGGCCCTCATGCTGATGAAAGCCTCCCTGCTCTCCGTGGGCAGCAACCAGTGGACCATCATGCAGACACTGACGGACGCCTTCATGACCCGCGAGACCGCGCTAGCCAACCGCATCCCCGTGGCAGACCTCACAGCGCCGGACTCCATTTGGCCCGACGCGGGCGAGGACGATCCTCCGCGCCATGAGGAAACCGTCACTCTGGGCCGCGTGGCGGGCGGCGTGGAGATCACTGGGGACCTGATCCGGTTTCGCGTCAATGAAACCGGCGGCGAGGAGGACGCCCCGCTCGCCATCTGGCGGCTGCACTCGATTCTCACCTACCACATCGGCGGCAAGCAGTATGTGAAGAGCCGCGCCACCCTGCGCACCTTATGAAAATCGCGTCCGCATCATTCCGTCGCGCAAGGCGCTCAGGCTTCACGCTTGTGGAGGTCTCCACCGCCATGGGGCTGATGCTCGTTCTCGGCTCCAGCATGGTGGTGATGATCCAGCAGCATGTCACCTTCATGCGTTTCGTCCAGCAGCAGAACTTCCTCGCGGAGGAGGCGCCGCGCACCGGCAGGCTCATCGGCAGGCTGTTTGACCAGGCGGACCATTACCTCATTTACGATGACCTCGACGCCGCGCTGGCCGGCGCGCCTCCTGTGATCTTTGACGGCAGGGCCGCGCGTCTCTTTTTCAAATCCGCCGCGCAGACCGTGGAGTCGCGCGTCATTTATGTGGAGAGCGGCGGCTCCAGCGCGCTGCTGCGGTTTCACCACACGCATCCGGACGGCTCGGACGCCTCATGGACCATCAGCGACCGGATCCAGGACGCCACCTTCGCCGCCGACCAGGGCATCCTGACGCTCACCCTGCACGGCCCGAGCGGCGAGGAGATCACTTATGGGGGAGGCGCGCGATGAGAAGCACCAAACGAACCTCCGGTTACGCCGCCCTGCCCGCCATCGCGGGCATCGCCATGATGCTCACCCTGAGCCTGACCATGCTCTTCAAGCAGGCCCTCGTCACCCGCGACCAGGCGGCGAAGACGCAGCTCAAACTCGACTACAGCCAGCGCGAGGAGGCCCTCATGCGCGCGCTGGTGGCCGTCTTCCCCTCGCGCGCCATCGCTTGCATGAAGGCGGACCACGCGGCGGGGGAGGACTGGTCGTGGAGTGAAATCTTCGCCGACGCCGTCGCGCTATCCGGAGCGGACTTGCGCCTCACAGAAGACATGGTCAAAGATTTGCGGCTTGAGACCGCGCGCCAGGCTGACGTGGGAGACGGCTCAGGAGCCGAGGTCCGAAGCTGGATCACCTCCCTCACAGGAACGGCCGGGCGGGTGACCCCGGGCACGACCGCTTACGCCAATGTCTTTTCCCAGTCCGCCTTCACCGGCAGGGTGCCGCCCTTGCTGGAAATGAGCCAGAGCCTGCAGGAGGCGGACGCCCTGCGCCCCGTGGTGACGCCCGCGAAGCGCTACGCCGCTCAATCGGCGGGCCTGCTGGCGGATGTGACCGCGCACCCGGTTTACAATCTCATCCCCTACCCAAACATCCGGTTCGGCTACGCGCAGCCCGGCCAGCCTTTTGTGGCCAAGAGAAACTGGTGGGCCTTTTCAGTGAACTACGGCGGCGCGCGCCAGCCGGTGGTACGGCATTATGTGCTCTCCCTCTACGAGGTGCCTTCTCAGATGCCCATCGAGGCCGCCACCTTCGCAGCCATCGGCCAGCATGAGGACGGCGCATTCTGGAGCATGGAAAGAGTGCGCATCGAAGGCTCCGTCTATGCGGATGCGATGGCTGTCGAGTCCGCTCATGGAGCCTCCCGGCTGGCCGGGCGCAGCGGCATCGAGATGAGCGGGCCGCTGGACCTTGGCGGTGTCGAAGTGGATTCCAACTTCGACGCCCTCGGCGTGCGCGAGCAGCTCCAGGCCGAAAGGCAAAGCGATGTGCTGCCCGTGGCCCTGTCCGCCAATTCCGGACGGCTCGCCTTCCTCCCGCTGCAACCCGGCAACTCCTTTCTGCTGCGCCCCTCCGCAGGCGCGCCAAGCGCGTGGGAAGACTACCTCGCCGGCGCGGGCCGCTGCCGCGTCACCGTGGAGGCCCTCGAGATGATCAGCCTGGCGGACCAGACACCGGTGAAGCTGCGGGTGCGTTTTCAAAACACCGCCGGCGGAGTCTCCGAGGCCGTTTTACAGCGGGGAGTCAACTGGCCCACCATTTTTGACGAGGGCGGCGAGGCCATGCCCTTCCAAACCGAGCTGACTGACAACGGCCGCTCCTGCCTGACTTTCAAACCCGCGCTCTTCGACGCATGGCTGCTGGCAGGGAACGGCGCGGGCATCGCCACCAACAACAGTCTTTGGTTCGGCGTGGTCATGGATTCCGCCCCGGAATCCATCAAACCCCCGGACGACCCGCCCGCGCCGGATGACATGTGCGTCATCATCCGCCAGGGCAAAGACCTCACCGCCTGGACCAGCGGCATTTCCGTTGTCACACCTCACCGCGTTTACATCGGCGACGACCTCAATGCCGTGCCGGCTGCGCAACCACCCGCTGGGTCGGGTCTCGCAGACACGGATGAATTTTTCCCGCCGCTGTCCATCTTCTCCGCCGAGCTGCGCATCGGCACCACCGTGGTCAACCGCCTCGTCGAGCACCATGGCCAGCTTGGCACCCTGAGCAAGACCGGCCCCTCCGCCTGGAAGCCGCTCGACATCAAACTTGGCAGCGATGACGCCGTGCATTCCGACCATATCAGCGCCGACCTCAAGCCGCTTCGCAGCCCCGCCGAGCTGCCGCCCGTGCATCAGATGAACTGGCTCGTCGTCATCGAGGAGATCACCCAGGATTGAACCCCTCCGCTTCATGAGCTTCACCGTTGACAACCTCCTGGGCCGGCTGGCGGACTCCTATCCCGACCGGGAAATCTCCGACGTGCAGTTGCGCACCGGCGGCCTCATCTACCTGCACACCAACCGCGGCCTGGAGATCGTCGAATCGCTCGGCCCCGTGGACGCGGACAGCGTCACCGCCGTGGCCGCGGCGCTTTACTCGCAGCAGACCGTCGAAATCTGGGACGACCCGGAAGCCGTCGGCGGCGTGGAGAAAATGTGGGCTCTGCTGCGCTCAAAGCGCGTCATTGACTTCAGTTGCGACCAGGGCGCGCTCGGCTCCCCGGTGCGCATGCGCGTGCAGGTACACCTCAGCGACCACGGCATGGGCATCACCTGCCGCTGCCTGCGCAGCCGCATCACCCAGCTCGAAAGCCTCGGCCTCGACCCAATGATCACCGACAGCCTGCGCGAGCTCATGCAGCGCCGCTTCGGCCTCGGCCTCGTCACCGGTCCCACCGGGTCCGGGAAGTCCACCACACTCGCCGCCATCCTCGACTGGGTGCGGCGGAACTTTCAGAAACACATCGTCACCGTCGAAGACCCCATCGAATACCGCTACGACACCCTCATGGAGGATCCGAACCGGCCCGGCATCATGCTCCCCTGCCCTTCGCTCGTCACCCAGCAGGAGGTGGGCCGCCACACGCAGTCCTATCAGAGCGGGCTCAAAGAGGTGCTGCGAAAAACGCCCAACATCATCCTGCTCGGGGAAATCCGCGACCGCGAGACCATGGAGACCTGCATCGAGGCCGCGCAGACCGGCCACTTTGTCATCTCCACCCTGCACACCCGCGGTGCGGTGAAGACCATTGACCGCATCCTCGAATTCTTCCCCAAGGAGCAGCAGCACGCCATCCTCCACCGCCTGGGCGAGACACTCACCTTTGTCCTCTCCCAGGGCCTGCTAACCGGCTTCAACGGGCGCGTGCTCGTCACCGAGTACCTGCAAAACACCAACGAAGCCGTCTCCTCGGGCATCCGCGCCTACGACGGCAGCGCCACCTCCCTGGAGGACGCCCTGCGCTGCAAAGGCAACCAGCGCTGGAACCAGTCCCTCATGTCCCTCTACCGCGCAGGGCGCATCAGCGAGGAGGTCTTCAACTCCAACACCCTCGGCTAGGCGCGGGCCGCGCGCGGACGGAAGTCTGTCACAGCAGACGCGGATCAGGCTAACAAGGGATGGCGGCGCGAATAACACGACAGCGCCACAACTCCACACCACACGCCATGCCCAAGATCAACACCGACAACAACCCGAGCTTGGAGGACATCAGCGCAAGCCTGGGCAACCACAATGCCGCCGCTCTGCGCGGCGGCGACCACTCCATCAGCGCCAAGACCGGCGTCACAGCGCGCCTCGGCTCGCTTTGGGACCGCGTCAGCGGGCGCGCCGAGGACAAGGCGCAAAAAGCCGAGGCCGCGCTCGCCAGCGCATTCAAAAAATCCACCGGCGAGTTCGACCCGACCGACGAGCAAAAACGAATGATCTCGGACATCGTGCGCGGCAGGCATCCGGGCGGAGTGAAAGCCGGCCTGGACGCGCTGCAAAATCAGGCCCAGCAAAAGAAGGAGGAAATCGCTGAAATCAAAAACTCCTCGTATCCCAAGTGCAAACAGGACATTGAGGACACGATCCAGCAGATCAGCCAGTGCAAGAACAGCCAGGAGGTGGATCAATCCCTGACCAAGCTCGCCCAACTTCAGGGCCAAGCCAAAGCCATGCATGGCAAGCTCAAACACGAGTCGCCCGGGCCGGTCAATGTCGCTGACCAGAAAAATCAAGCGCTCGCCCAGGTCGAGCAGAATGCCAGTCTTCAGGGCGTCGAGAAAAGCGCCTCAGTCGCGCTGGCCTCGATGGCCATCAAGTGCGTGGACGACAAAGGCACCGAGGACTTCATCAACAGCATCAAGGAGGATGCCGGCCTGGATGCCGGGCAGCAAAACCAGGTCCTATGCAAGGTGGCCAGCCACTCCGCGAAGGTCGCCTGCCTCAGCTCGCAAGACATGGGAAACCTGGCGCGGGGCAACGATCCGGCGGAAAAATTCCTCTCCAACATCACCAAAATGGAGTTGCAGGATGTCAGCAAGGCGGTGGCGGACAAAGTGGTCGAAAAATCTCAAAGTGTGAACGCCTCCCAGCTCAAGGGCGGGCATGACCGGATGCCCGGCGCGGGAACACCTGAATCTCAAAACACCCCCGGACTCGAGCAGGCCTACAAAGAACTGGCAGTCTCAGGCTTGCAGCAAATAGTCGCCGAATCCGAGAAGGTGAAACCCGAAGGGAAAGCCATCCTCAATGCCATCAAGCAGGGAGGTGTTGAAGCCGCCGGGATCAAACCCGAGCTGCTGAACGACGGAGCCACTCCGGACGACCTCGGCAACCAACTCGTCGCATCCCAAGTGGCGCTGCGCGCGGTCTCGCCGGAAATTTCCAAACGCGCGATCGCGCTTCGCGGCAGCGCCGACCCTGGCGAACGGGCGCAGGGCGAAATGCTCGTTCAAACGGCGGTGCTGATCCAGGGCTATGACAATTGCCAGCGCCAGGAAACACCCGAGAAATTTGCCTCTGGAGAGTGGGCCAAAGCCCAAAACTCCACCATCAACGACATCCGTGAAGAAAACCCTCAACTGCTGGCAGAATACAGGGCCGCCGGTTCGAAATACACCGCGCCCAATCAAGCGCAAAACCAGGTCGTGGACCACTCGCAACAACAGAGCCAGTCCCAGGACCTTGAGTCCAAGGAGGACATCGGAGTCCAGGCGGACATTGAGGTCAAAGAGGAGAATAAACAAAAGGTCGGCCAGGGGGCAAACATCGCCCATGTCGGCGGCGGGGCGGAAGGCAAGAAAGTCGAAGCACCCGCACTGGAGGAAGGGAAAGTGAAGGTCAAAGAAATCGTCAAACCGCCTCAGCCGGATGAGGATCCCTCAAAATTGTCGTTCCAGCAAAAACGCGCCATATTCAGCAAAAAATGAGCGGACGGGAGCGCGCGCGCTCATGCAGCCGGCCATCCCAGCGCCGCGTCCCGGTCAGGGTGGCAGGCCTCGCAGGTGAGCTGGATGCCGCCGCGCGGGGCGAAGCGTCCGCGCACGCGCGCCTGGCGCGGCGCGCAGGCTTTGACCAGGTCGTCCAGGATGCGGTTGACGATGGCTTCGTTGAAGGCGGCGTGGTTGCGGTAGCTGGCCAGGTAAAATTTCAGCGACTTCGTCTCCACGCAACGCTCGTCCGGGATGTAGATGATCTCCACATGCGCGGCATCCGGCTGGCCTGTGACAGGGCACAATGAACTGAAGTCCGGCGCGGTGAGATGGATGGTGTAGTTCCGGCCCGGTGTTCGGTTTGGAAACGTCTCCAGCTCAGCCTCGTCCGGCGAGGCGGGAAGACGGTGCTCGGAGCGGCCCAGAAGTGAAAGTTCGTTGAGGTCGGACATGCCCGCCAAGTAGCCGGGACATGCCCGCCCTGCAAGCCTGATGGCCCGCCCCCCAACGCTCAACTCACCAATTGAAGAAAATCGGTCCCGGCACGATTTTCACTCCGCCGCTGCCGAGCGGGTTGCCTTTGGTCTCCTCGATGCTGTCCACCACGTTGTCCTTGAGGGTTACGGCCATGTTGCCGGTTTCAACTTTGAGGTACACCACGCTCTGCACCGGCCTGCCGAGCGGGTCCAGCCCGGTGGTGAACTGCGGCACGCGCTCATAAACGACGTATTCGAGCTTCTCCTCCCTGCCGCCGGCATTGATCTTGGTGGACTTGCGCGCGGGTTTGCCAAGGCTGGCCTGCACCTCATCGCCAGTCATGCCGAGCGCCACCTGCTTGTTGGCGATCATTTCCTCCACCTGCGTCTGGCGCTCGTGGAGCTTCCTCAGGTTTGTCACCAGATTCGGATCCGGTGAAAGCAGATCACCCATGCGAACCCAGCCGGAGACATCGCCGTGGCGCGCGCGCCCGCGAACGCGGTAGGCGGTGTCGGACAGGCCGATGAGCTTCACCACCGTGCCCGGCGCCATGGAGCCGATGGCCTGCTCCAGCGCCGACCGGGTGTAAACCGGCGCCTCCTGGAGCACCTTGAGCATCACCGGCTTGGGCAGCATGTCCTCCACATTGATGGTGCCCGGCTCGGGCGGGATCATGGACTTGCGCTGCTTGGAGAGCTGGGCTTCAGCGGCCGCACCGGGGAGCAAAAGCACCAGAAAAAGATAAGTGAGCGTCTTCATTTGACCTGAGAATACCGGATTCTGACGCGCAAGGAAAACCTTTTGTTCGACTCTCCGCCGCCGCCGTGCAAGCCTGCCCGCCATGCCCAGCGGCCCCATCTCCACCAAGCTCTTCGAACTCGCAAAAAATCACATTCCCGGCGGCGTGAACTCGCCCGTGCGCGCCTTCCGCAATGTCGGCGGCGACCCGTTCTTCGTCCGCCGCGCCAAAGGCTGCCGCATCTGGGATGTGGACGGGCGCGAGATGATTGACTTCGTCGGCACCTGGGGGCCTGCCATCCTCGGCCACGCGCCCGTGCCCGTGATTGAGGCCATCCACAGCGCAGCCAAGGAGGGGGTGAGCTTTGGCATTCCAAACCCCTACGAGGTGGAAATGGCGCGCACGATTTGCGAATGGGTGCCAAGCATTGAAAAAGTGCGCATGGTCAGCAGCGGCACCGAGGCCACCATGAGCGCCATCCGCCTCGCCCGCGGATTCACCCGCAGGCACAGGCTGGTGAAATTTGACGGCTGCTACCACGGCCACAGCGACAGCCTGCTCGTCGCAGCCGGCAGCGGCGCGCTCACGCACGGCCACCCGGACAGCGCCGGCGTGCCGCCCGCCTTCGCGGAGCTGACCACCGTGCTGCCCTTCAATGACGAGGCCGCGCTGGAGGAGTTTTTTGACAGACAGGGGCACGAAACCGCCGCGCTCATCGTCGAACCCTACCCGGCAAACGCCGGCCTTATTCTGCCCAAGCCGGGCTTTCTGCAAAAGCTGCGCGACATCACGGCGAAGCACGGCGTCATTTTGATTTTTGACGAAGTAATGACCGGCTTCCGACTGGCCAAAGGCGGCGTGCAGGAAATCGAAGGCATCAAGCCGGATCTCACCTGCCTGGGCAAGGTCATCGGCGGCGGGCTGCCCGTGGGGGCCTTTGGCGGGCGGGCGGACATCATGGACCATCTCGCACCGCTCGGCCCTGTGTATCAGGCGGGCACCCTCAGCGGCAATCCCGTGGCACTCGCCGCCGGGCTGGCACAACTGCGCGAACTCGAAAGGCAAAACGGCTACGCCGCGCTTGAAGACCTCGGCCGCATGATGGAAGACGCCGTGCTCGGCATCCTGCGGTCCAAGGGCCTGAACTACCGCTGGTACCGCCGCGGCAGCATGTTCTGCCTGTTTTTTACGGAGAAAGAAGTCGGCAATCTCCAGGACGCCAAGACCTCGGATCTCGCCGCCTTCCGCAGATTTTTCCACCACTGCCTCGACAACGGAGTGTACTTCGCACCCAGCCAGTTCGAGACCGGCTTCATCAGCATGGCCCACACCGAGGCCGACATGACCCGCACTGCCGAGATCGCGGCAGCAGCACTGGCAGCGCTTTGAACCGAAAGCCCGGGTGGAACCTTGTCGGGCATGTCATGCCTGCGTTTCTGGTGCCGCTCCTGCCAGTCTTTCCGCCCGCCCCTCAAAGCGCAGCTCGCGGAAAATTTTTCCCGCGAACCAGCATCCGCTCTTGCATGAGGTCCGTTTCAATATTTTAGAATCATTCTAATTCTAAAATCTCATGCCTCCTTCCACTTCTCGTTCCATCCCCAAGCCTACCGGCCTGGAATGCCGGATGGCCGTGCTCGGCACCGATGTACGCCTCACCCCGCACAGGCGGGAAGTTTTTGAAGTGCTCCAGGGAACTAACGATCACCCGACCGCCACGGACATCTTCGACCGGGTCAAAACCCGCTCCCCCGGCATCTCCCTGGCTACCGTTTACAACTGCCTCGACCACCTCACGTCCGCCGGGCTCATCAAGCAGGTCCACCTGGAGCGCGGCCAGTCCCGCTACTGCGCGAACCTCCACGAGCACGTCCATTTCCACTGCGAAACCTGCGGCAAGGTCATCGACGCCCACCCCGCCGCTGAGTTCGACCCCGCCAAATTTTGGAACCTGCCCAAAGGCACCAAAATCACCCGCATGGACATCGCCATCCACGGCACCTGCGAAGCCTGCTCATCCAAGTAATTCCGCAATCCGCATTCTCCATTCCGAATTTTCATGTCCCTCGAAATCAAAAACCTCCACGCCCAGATCCCCGGCCGCGAAATCCTCAAAGGCCTCACCCTCACGATCAATCCCGGTGAAGTCCACGCGATCATGGGTCCGAACGGCTCCGGCAAAAGCACGCTGAGCAAAGTTCTCTGCGGCCACGAAGACTACGAAGTCACCAGCGGCGAGGTCCTCCTCGATGGCGAAAACATCCTCGACATGACCGTCGATGCCCGCAGCCGCGCGGGACTCTTTTTGGCCTTCCAGTATCCGCATGAGATCCCCGGCGTCAGCAACGCCAACTTCCTCCGCGCCGCCCTCAAAGCCCGCCTGCCCAAAGGCGAGGACATTGACGCCGTGCAATTCTACAAAAAGCTCTACGCCCGCATGGACGCCCTGGAGATGGACCGCAGCTTCACCAGCCGCAGCGTCAATGAAGGCTTCTCCGGCGGTGAGAAGAAGCGCAACGAGATCCTCCAGTTCATGATGCTGGAGCCGAAATACGCCATCCTCGACGAAACCGACTCCGGTCTCGACATCGACGCCCTCAAGATCGTCTCCCGCGGCGTGAACGCCATGCGCAGCGAAAACCGCGGCTTTCTCGTCATCACTCACTACCAGCGCCTTCTCAATTACATCCAGCCCGACATCGTCCACGTCCTCAAAGACGGCCGCATCGTCAAAACCGGCGGCAAAGAGCTCTCCCTCGAACTCGAAGAACGCGGCTACGACTGGGTCACTGAGGAGCCTTTGGCCGCTGCTGCATAAATCACCGATCACACTCATGAAACCCTCCGTGTACATCGAAACGACCATCCCGAGCTACCTTGTAGCGCGGCCGAGTCGTGATGTGGTGCTCGCGGGGCATCAGCAGGTCACTCAGGATTGGTGGCAGCAGTCGCGGCCGAATCATGATTTGGTCATCTCGCAATACGTTATCGACGAAGTCTCGCGCGGAGAACACGAGATGGCGCAGATGCGTTTGAGTGTGCTCCAGGGCATCCCACTACTGCGTCCAAGCATGGAAACAGAAACTTTGGCGCGAGAACTGATCCGGCGGTTGAACCTTCCCGAACAGGCGAAGACCGATGCGTTTCATATCGCCATCGCAGCCGTTCATGGCATCGACTTCTTGCTGACCTGGAACTGCACCTACATCAACAACATGCACATGCAGCGACGTATTGAGGTCGCCTGCCGAGAGGCAGGCTACACGCCGCCTGTGATTGGAACCCCGGAGGAACTCATCTGACATGACTACCGATCCCATCGTCGCCGAAGTCCGTGCCAACCGCGAAGCCATCTTTGCGGAATGCGGCTATGACCTCGACCGCTTCAACGCCCACATGCGCGAGGTGAGCGAACGGCTCAAACGCGAAGGCTGGGTCTTCGCCGACCGCCCCATCGTTCGTCGCAGTCCAGTCACTTACGAAGCAGCAGCGCCCGAGTCCTTCGTCCTTCGAGAAGACCCACCTGCCGCCACCGAGAGCTGACTTCTGAAATCATAAATCAAAAATCGTAAATCATAAATCCCCATGGTCATCGCCCCCGATTCTCCCATCGAAACCGAGTCTCCTGAAGTCTCGGCCATCTCCGACATCCGCGTCGATAGCGTCGGCGACTTCACCTTCCCGGAGCGCAACAAGTTCGACTCCGGCTTCGGCATCACCGAAAAGACCATCGACTACATCGCCGATGTGAAGGGCGATCCCGATTGGATCCGCGAGTTCCGGCACAAAGCTCTCAAAGTCTTCCAGGAAAAGCCCATGCCCACGCATTGGGCCACGAAGGACCTCGAAAACATCAAGTTCGACGAGTTCCGCTACTACCTCAGCGACGGCCAGAAGCCGAAACGCTCCTGGGACGAGGTGCCGGAGGACGTGAAGAAGACCTTCGACCGGCTCGGCATCCCCGAGCAGGAACGCAAATTCCTCGCCGGCGTCGAGGCGCAGTATGACAGCGAGGCCGCCTACTCGAACATCAAAGCCGCCGTCGAGGAGCAGGGCGTCATCTTCGTCAACAGCACCGAAGGCCTGCACAAATACCCCGAGATCTTCAAAAAGTGGTTCGGCAAGGTCATCCCCACCGGCGACAACAAATTCTCCGCGCTCAACAGCGCCGTCTTCAGCGGCGGCTCGTTCATCTACGTGCCGCCCGGCGTGAAGGTGAAGCATCCGCTGCAGGCCTACTTCCGCATCAACAGCGAGCAGTTCGGCCAGTTCGAGCGCACGCTCATCATCGCCGATGAAGGCGCGGAAGTGATGTACATGGAAGGCTGCACCGCGCCGAAGTTTGAGACCGCCACGCTGCACAGCGCCGTCGTCGAACTCGTCGCCATGAAAGGCGCGAAGATCCAATACGTCACCGTGCAGAACTGGAGCAGCAACGTCTTCAACCTCGTCACCAAGCGCGGCATCGCCCACGAGGACGCCGAAGTGCGCTGGATCGACTGCAACATCGGCAGCCGCCTCACCATGAAATACCCCGGCGTCATCATGAAGGGCAAACGTGCCCGTGGCGAAGTCATCAGCATCGCCTTGGCAAACAGCGGCCAGCATCAGGACACCGGCGCCAAGATGGTCCACGCCGCCGACGAGACCACCAGCAACGTTATCAGCAAATCCATCAGCATCGGCGAAGGCCGCGCCACCTACCGTGGCCTCGTGCACATCCCGAAGCACCTCAAAGGCTGCAAAAACAACACCGAGTGCGACGCCCTGCTCATCAACCCCAACAGCCGCACCGACACCTACCCCGCCATCTCCGTGCGCGGCAACCAGCACGCCACGCAGCATGAAGCGAGCGTCAGCCAGGTCAGCGCCGACCAGATCTTCTACCTCATGCAGCGCGGCCTCAGCGAAGCCGAGGCGATGAGCCTCTCTGTGAACGGCTTCATCAACGACCTCGCCAAGGAATTCCCGATGGAATACAGCGTCGAACTGAAGCGGCTCATTGATCTGGAGATGGAGGGGAGCGTTGGCTAGCCGCAGGTGCGGAATCACGAAACCAGAATGACGAATGTCGAACCTAGCCACCAAAGCCGAGATTCTGAGTGCATGGCAATTCGCCGATGCTCCGAACACGGCTTCATTCACCTCGACGCACATCTTCAAGCAAGGCTTGCCTATTTTGCAGGTCTTTCATGACGGAGAAGACGGGTCTTGGCAGTTCCATTCGGGTAATTCCGTCACAACCAAAGAACTTCTGATCGTAGGTTTGGGCGAAGTTGTTCGCCTTGATCCCTCCATTGCCGAATTGGCTGATCTGCCCTTGGGGTGGCAAGCACAACGCCGATCAATCAAAAAACCATGGGTTCGCGAACCTCAACCGCCCGTGCCAGCTTCCGATGACTGATTGTACTGCACCAATCAACCTCTCCGATGAAGAGCGAGCAGTTGCCGAGGATTCCTCGGTAACTCAGGCACTCTCTAATCACGCGACAGGGTCGTGGAGTGCGGTGGCAGAGATGCGAGGGCGAAGCCTCGCATCGTCGACACCGCTTTCGAGCGTAGTCCGACTTTCTTTTACCGTTCTCATGATCGGTTATCTTTTGATTCTGCCAGCCTGTTCCAGCGACACTGTTCGTTGCCGTAAAGTGTCTGCCGCAGAGTTTATGCGTCCTCATACCTTCAAGGGCATTCCTTCCGACGCCTTCATCGGTGTCGCAGATCAGAAGGCATTCAAAAAGATCTTCCGTTTCGGTTTTGTGGATTCTTGGGAGGTTCTCTGGACGCCTGCCAAGGATCTCCCATCCGACTACCTCAAACAGGCTCTGAACAAGGAACGAGGCTTTCGTCACGGACGCCGTCTCCAGCCAGGTGATGCGCTCTACACCGCTCCTAAACCTCAATGAGTCCCCAGCCTTCACATCAGCCCGAGATCACCATCTTCGAGACCGAAGATGGCCGGACTCGCGTGGAGGTGCGGTTTGAGAATGAAAACGTCTGGCTGACGCAAAAGCTCATTGCCGAGCTTTATGAGTGTTCTTTGAGCAATGTTTCGCTCCACCTGACGAACATCTATGCGGAGCGTGAACTGAACCCGGCGGCAACTATTGAGGAATCCTCAATAGTTCAAAAAGAGGGCAGCCGGGAGGTCACCCGCAAAGTGACCTTCTACAGCCTCGAAGCCATCATCGCCGTCGGATACCGGGTGCAGAGCGCCCGGGCGACGCAATTTCGCACCTGGGCCACGGACAGGCTTAAAAGCTACATCCTCAAAGGTTTTGCCATCGACAAGGAGCGATTCAAGCACGGCACCCGCTTTGACACCCGCTACTTTGACGAATTGCTGGAGGAGGTGCGGGAAATCCGCGCCAGTGAGCGCCTCGCCTACCAGAAGATCACCGACATCTTCGCCACGGCCATCGACTACTCGCCCAGCACCGCCGCTGCAGAGCAGTTTTTCGCCACGGTGCAGAACAAGCTCCATTTTGCCATCACAGGCCATACCGCCGCCGAAATCATCGCCGAGCGTGCCGACAAAAAGCTCCCGACCATGGGCCTGACCACCTGGCGGAAGGCTCCGAAGGGCAAAATCCTCAAATCCGATGTCGGTATTGCCAAAAACTACCTCCAGCCGGAAGAACTCAAGGCGCTGAACCACATCGTGGACATGTACCTCGACCACGCCGAGTTCCAGGCCAGCCGTGGCCGCGCCATGCGTATGACGGATTGGATCACGAGGCTCGATGCCTTCCTCCAGTTCAACGAGCAGGAAATCCTTCAAGACAAAGGTCGCGTGTCGCATGCTGTTGCACTGGCGCTTGCTGAAAAAGAATACGCCGACTTCCGCATCCGCCAGGACCGCGAGTTCGAGTCCGACTTCGATCACCTCGTCAAACAACTCCCCAAAGCCAAAACCAAGCGCCCCAAGTCAGAGTGAACCCTTCGTCCATCTGAATTCGCCATTTGTCATTTTCAAACATGCCCTCCGCTCTCCTCACGCTCTCTCCCTCCCGCAATTCCTCCACGCCTGATTGGTTCCGCACTCGCTCAGACGCCGCGTGGACCGAATTCCAGTCCCTGCCGCTTCCCGGTCTCAAAGACGAGCACTGGCGCTACTCGAACGCGAAGAAGATCGATCTCGAAACACACGCCCCGGCGCAAAAACCGTCCGCAGAGCAGTCCCAGGCCGCTCTCGCCGCCACGCAGGGCCTCAAGGAACGCGCGGCGCGTTTTGTTTTCGTCAATGACACGCTAGTCGAGTCCGAAACCAGCGATCTTCCCGCTGGCGTCGTCTGCGTCAGTTTCGCCGAGGCGCTCAAAACGCATGAGGACGTGCTCAAGCAGCACTTCTTGAAGGGTGATCTGCCGCTCGGCTCCTCCAAGTTCGCCGCGCTGCATCTCGCGCATGTCAAAGCCGGCTCCGTCATCATCGTGCCGAAGAACGTCGTCATCGAGAAGCCCGTCGAAATCTTCCACTGGGTCGTCGGCGATCACGCCGCCATCTTTCCGCACACGCTCGTCGTCGCGCAGGACAACGCACAGGTCAGCGTCGTTGATCATTATCGTAGCCTCGAAGGTGAGGGCGGCCTCAGCATCGCCATCGCCGATCTCGTCGGCGGCAGCGGCAGCAAGATCACCTACGCCGCCTGCCAGGAGCTCGCCGATGACGCGCAGGCGCTCCACATGAGCAGCATCACCGCCGGACGCGACGCCAGCGTGAAAAGCTTCCAGGTGCAGCTCGGCGCCGCCTTCAGCCGCAGCGAAAGCGTCAGCGATCTCGTCGGCGAAGGCGCCCGCAGCGACATGCTCAGCGTCTCCATGCCCATCGGCGATCAAGTCGTCGATCAGCGCACATTGCAGCGCCACAAGGCCCCGCGCGCCACCAGCGACCTGCTTTACAAAAACGCCCTCTACGGCAAATCGCGCAGCGTGTTCAGCGGCCTCATCATCGTCGATGAAGGCGCGCATTACACCGACGCTTATCAAACCTGCCGCAACCTCGTTAACAGTGAGGAAGCCGAAGCCAACAGCATGCCCGGTCTCGAGATCAACGCCGACCAGGTCAAATGCAGCCATGGCGCGACGAGCGGGCCGATTCCTGACGAGGAGCTTTTTTATCTCAAAGCACGCGGCATTCCCGACCAGGAATCGCGCAAGCTGATTGTCGAGGGCTTCCTCTCGGATGTGATCGAGCGCTTTGGCAACAGCGAGGTGCTCGACACGCTCGTGGCGCGCATTGATGAAAAGCTGGAGCGTGCGGTGTGATGACAGACCGCCCCGCACACGACGCGGCCCGGTTTCCCGTCTTTCCCTTCTGGCGGCTGGACGGATTTCACAAGCGGCGTGTGATTCCGGAGCTGCTTGACGCACTGCCACCGGATGATCCCGCCGCCATGCGCGCGCGCGAGGAGATGCTTTTGGTCAATGCGGTGATGGGCAACCACCGATGGCTGGCACGCATGATGCGGCTCCATGCCAGGCCGGACTGGCGCGTCATCGAGCTGGGCGCCGGGGATGGCGCGCTGTCCCTGAGTCTGCTTCAAGCCGGGCTTTGCCAGCCGGAGAATCTGCACGGGGCGGACCTCGCGCCGCGTCCCGCAGCATGGCCCGCTCTCTCGGCCTGGACGCAGGGCGATCTTCTCGCGCAGCCCCTGCCGGAGGGCGAGGTGCTGCTGGCGAATTTGTTCCTTCATCATTTCGAAGACGACCGCTTGCGCGAGTTGGGCGCGCGCCTTCCCGCCTCGGCGCGTCTCATCCTGGCCGCCGAACCGGAAAGACGCCGGCGTCACGCGCTGCTGGGGCGGCTATTGTGCGGCATCGCCGAGCTGCATCCGGTGCAGCATTACGACATGCAGGTGAGCATCCGCGCGGGATTCCGCGGAGACGAGCTGCCGCGCGCGCTGGGTCTTGGCGCGGAGTGGCAGGTGCGCACTTGGGGCACCTTGTTTGGCTCATACCGGATGATTGCCTGGCGCTGAGCTTTGCGGGCAAGCATGTGCGCGCGCTGCCCGTTAAACTCCGCCTCATGATCCCACGCCCTCTTTTGCTGCTGCCCGCGCTATTGCTTCTGCTGACCAAGCTTCATGCCCAGGAGGTGCTGGTGGAAAAGGACATCATGGTGCCGATGCGGGACGGTGTGAAGCTGGCCACGGATGTTTATCGCCCAGCCATAGACGGCAAGGCATTGGAGTGCAGGCTGCCGGTCATTCTGACTCGTCTGCCATACAACAAGGACGGCTCGAAGCGCTTCGGCGAATACTTTGCCAAAAACGGTTACGTCTTTGTCTCGCAGGACTGCCGGGGCCGCTACAAGAGCGAGGGCGTGTGGCACTGGATGAGCGATGACGGCCCCGATGGGGTGGATTGCGCGGCATGGATCGGCAGGCAGCCGTGGAGCAATGGCAAGATCGGCATGGTGGGCACCTCGTATGTCGGCGGCACGCAGCACGCCATGGCTCTGGCGGGCGCGCCCGAGTTGACGACGATCATCCCGGTGGACGCGGTGTCGAACTGCGGCGTGCAATCGGTGCGCAACGCGGGCGCGTTTGAGATGCGCTTTTGGAACTGGATCATGCTCAACGCCGCCAAAGGCAGCCGCGGCGCGCAGGACCCCGCCACGCAGGCGGTGCTGCAGGAGATGACGGACAACCGCTTTCATTACCTCAACAACCTTCCCCTGCGCCCCGGTATGACGCCGCTGCGGCTGGCCCCGGAGTATGAGGAGTGGCTCGTCGGCGCCATGAGCAATGGCGCGGACAATGAGTATTGGAAGCCGAACAACATCCTCGACCACACGGCGCAGTACAAAGACATCCCGGTCTATCTCGTCGGCGGCTGGTATGACTCCTGGGCGGGCAATACGACGGCGAATTTTGCCGCGTTGTCGAAGACGCTGAAAAGCGATGTCTATCTCATCATGGGACCGTGGATCCACGGCGCGCAGGCGAAGAGCAGCCACGGGCAGGTGGACTTCGGCCCCGAGGCGGCCATCCCGGACGAGCTGGCCTGGCGCAAGCAATGGTTCGACCACTTCATGAAGGGTGAGGACAGCGGCATCGGCAAAGACGGCCATTTTGCCACCAAGGTGCGCATCTTTGTCATGGGCACGGGTGATGGCAAAAAGACCGGCAAGGGCCTGCTGAACCACGGCGGCTCCTGGCGCAGTGAAAAGGAATGGCCGCCCGCGAAGTCCAAGCCCACGAAGTATCATCTCGGCAAAGGCGGCGCGCTCTCCACGGACACGAGCACCGGCAGCACGAGCTACACCTTTGATCCAAAAAACCCTGTGCCCACCATCGGCGGCTGCATCTCCAGCGGCAATGACATCCTGCTCCAGGGCGCGTGGAATCAAGTGGGCGGCCCGCATGTGTGGAACTGGCCGAACCCCGTGCCGCTCTCCGCGCGCAATGACGTGGTCGTTTTTCAGACGGAACCTCTGGCGCAAGACACCGAGGTCACGGGCGAGATCGAAGTGAGGCTCTGGGTTTCCTCCACTTCCGTGGACACCGACTTCACCGCGAAGCTGGTGGACGTGTATCCGCCCTCGGCTGACTGGCCCGGCGGCTTCGACATGAACCTCACCGATGGCATCGTGCGCGCGCGCTTCCGCGACTCGCTCAAGACCGAGAAGCTCATGGAGCGCGGGCGCATTTATCCGGTGACGATCCGTCTTTATCCCACCAGCAACGTCTTCAAAAAAGACCACCGCATCCGCGTGGACATCAGCAGCAGCAATTTCCCGCGCTTCGATGTGAATCCCAACACGGGCGAGCCGCTCAACGACAACCGCCGCGTCGAGACCGCCGTGAACACCATCCACCATGACGCGGCCCACCCCTCCCACATCGCGCTGCCAGTGGCGGGAAGATGATGAAGCGGCAGGGAATGCCCGCATTTTAGCATCGCCAAGATTTCCGGATCCCCGTAGCCTGCGCGCTTCATGCATCCGCTTTTGATTCTCCTGATCGGCACTTTGCTGGTCATTTTCTGCATCGTGCGCCTGCGCATCGGCGCGTTTTTCGGGCTGATGCTGGCCGCGTTCACGGTCAGTTTCATCGCTCCGGGCGAGTTCGCCGACAAGCTGCCGCGCGTGATCGCCGCCCTGGGGGTGGCCGCGGGAAAGCTGGCTGTCATCATCACCTGCGCCGCGCTCATCGGCAAATGCATGACGGAGAGCGGCGCGGCGGACCGCATCGTACGCACCTTTCTGCGGATGTTCGGCGAGCGGCGCGCTCCGGCGGCATTGATGTCCTCCGGCTTTGTGCTGTCCATGCCGGTTTTTTTTGACACGGTGTTTTATCTTTTGGTGCCGCTGGCCCGCTCGCTCCACCTGGCCACGAAAAAGAACTACCTGCTCTACATCCTGGCGCTGGCGGGCGGCGCGGTGGCCACGCACACGCTGGTGCCGCCGACGCCGGGCCCGCTGGCGGCCGCGGAGGCCCTCAATGTGGACATGGGCATGATGATCCTGATGGGCATCGTGGTCGCTGTGCCGAGCGCCTTGACCGCGCTGGCGCTGGCGCACTGGATGCAGGGCCGCCACACCATCCCCATGCGCCCCCTGCATGGAGAGGCGCCGCCGGACCCGGAGGCGAGACTGGATGATTCCACGATGCTGCCGGGTTTTTTTGCCTCATGCCTGCCGATCGCGCTGCCGGTGCTCATGATGGCTTCCGGCACCCTTGTGTCCATGTTTGCTGCCGAGGCTCCAGAGGGCGCCTGGGCGCGTGAGGCGGCCATGTTCATGAAGGTGGCGGGTGACCCAAATGCCGCGCTCATGGCTGCCGCGCTGGCGTCAGTCCTGGTTTATGTGAGGCAGCGCAGACCGGGAGCGGCGCGGCTTGGCAGGGAAATCGAGGAGTCCATGATGAGCGCGGGCACCATCATCCTCATCACTGCGGCGGGCGGAGCTTTCGGAGCCATGCTGAAGGAGGCGGGCGTGGGGCCGGCCATCCAGAAGCTGTTCTCCGAAGGCAGCGCCCCTGCCGGAGTGATGCTCATTGTCATGGCCTGGGTGATTTCGGCGCTGCTGAAGACCAGCCAGGGTTCCACCACCGTGGCCATGATCACCAGCTCCGGCATGATGGCGGCGATGCTCGACGCGCAGACTCTCCCGTTTCACCCGGTTTATCTGGCGCTGGCGGTGGGCTTTGGCGGGCTGTGCGTGGTCTGGATGAATGACAGCGGCTTTTGGATCATCGCGCGCATGAGCGGCCTGACCGAAATCGAAGTGCTCAAAACCTGGACAGTGCTGCTTGTCATTGTCAGCATCACAGGGCTGGTCATCACGGCGCTGCTGGCCGCTGTGCTGCCGATGCCGCCGGCTCCCGTCGCGCCGGGAGCGGGCTGACCGGGATTTTCATCCAAAGTCGGCCAAATACTCCTCGACGATCTCCCTGAGCGGAGGCGGCTCAGGCATGCCCAGAGCGACAGCGCGCGCCCCGTCCACGGCCTGCGGCCAGTTGTCCACGATGCCCTGGATGCGGGGATCAAAAGCGTCCACAATGGGGCCGAGCGCCAGCTTTTGCCTCTCCGCCACCTCGCGCAGCACCCTGTCCGCCAGTTCAGGTGTCACCCGATGCGCGGGCAGCACATAAGCGCGGTCGCTGCCAAGCCGCATTTCCGGCGCCTCATGCAGGGCGATGAATGACTCCACCACCGTGCGGTAGCCCGTCATCGGATGGCATTGATCCCGGCGCACCGGCAGATGGCATGCCTCGCCTTTCAGTGGCTCGCGAAACATGCCGCTGGCCCAGCTCGATGCCGCTGCGTTCGGCCTCCCGGGCCGGATGATCACCGTGGGCAGCCTGACGCTGCGACCGTCAAAGTGCCCTTTGCGGGTGTGGTCGTTGACCAGCATCTCGCAGATGGCCTTGGTCATGCCGTAGGTGGTCTGCGGAGTGTGCTTCGTGCGGTCCGTGTTCACCGGCTCCATGCCCTCACCCCCGAAACAAGCGATGCTGCTGGCAAAGACCACGCGCGGTCTTCCAGCGGCGGCCCGCGCGGCCTCAAAAAGATGGCGTCCACCGTCGAGGTTCACCCGCAGCGCGTCATCGAAGCGCTCCTCGCATTCGCCGCTTACCATGGAGGCCAGGTGGAACACCGCCGTATCCGCGCGCGCGCCGACGACTTCGCGAACCGTGTCGCGGTCACTGATGTCACCGCAGACCTGGCGGACGCGCGGTTCGCTGCTGGCCAGATGAAAGCGGTCGTCAAACAGCACGATCTCATCCACAGGCTCCTGCCCGCCAGACGGACCGGAAAGCGAGCCGCGCTCAAGGATTTTTTCACAAAGCTGGGACCCAAGAAATCCGCCGCCGCCGGTGATGATGACTTTCATAAAACCGGATGTACCGCCTCAAGCGAGGCCGTGAAAGCGCAAAATTCAAGGGTGTGAAGCTGCGACGACTTCAAATCTAGAAATTCATTATTTTAAGATCGAGGAATATTTAGACATTCTAAATAAACTGGCTTTTCATGCAAAATATCTCATTTCTGAGAACGTATTGAAGCAATGTCCTTTATTATGAAACAACGTCTTGCCATAAAATATCAAAAAGCGGCTTGCAATAATGGTAATTATATATCAGCGTTGAATCAATTCTGAGACTCGCAACCATTCCCGCAATTTCAGGGCGACTTATAATTTATAGAACTTCACCCTCATGGCCGACACCACAGCTCCCGAACTGATGACTGTCAAAGAGACGGCGGAATACCTCCGCATCCCTTTGCCCACCGTCTATTATCTCGTCCAACGCGGGCAGCTCCCAGCTGTGCAAATCGGCGGGCGCTGGCGCATCAAACGCAGCCTTTTGGACCGCGATGTGCTGCGCAAGGAAGACGAGGCCGGCCAGCCGACGGTCATGGTCGTTGACGATGACCCGGCGCTTCAGGCATTGTTCAAGCAGTTCCTCAAAAAGGCCGGATTCGGACGCCTCGTGGTCGGCACTGGAGCCGAGGCCATCAGCGTGGCGAAAAAGCAGCGCTTTGACTTCGTCTTCCTCGACCTCAAGCTGCCGGATGTGCCGGGTGACGAGGTTTACACCCAGCTCAAGGAACTGCATCCCGATCTCCCGATCGTGGTCATCACCGGCTATCCCGACAGCGAAATCCTCAGCCGCATCCTTTCGCACGGTCCAGTCACGGTGATCAAGAAGCCTCTGGAATACGACCAGATCAACAAGGCGGTCAAGCAGCTCGGCCACAAAGGCGCGGAGTGATCCCGCCAGGAGCGCTCTCAGCCAAGCCGGAACACCTCCACCGGCTCCGACATGCCCTTCAACCGCATCGGCGGCATGGCCTCCACCCGCGCGCCTTCGCCCAGCGCGCGCATCGTCTCCGCATCCGTCATGATTTCCCCCGGCCCGGCCACGCTGCACAGCCGCGAGGCCAGATTCACCCGGTGCCCCAGCACGGTATAGCTCAGCCGCTGGTCAGACCCCATGCAGCCCGCCACCACATCCCCCGTGGCAATGCCGATCCCCACCTCCAGCGGCATCCCCTCCCCTGACTCATTCATCCGCCGCCTCTCCGCCAGCATGGCCCGCGCGCAAGCCACCGCCTGCTCCGCGTCGCGGCCCGTGCTCACCGGCGCGCCAAACAGCACCATGATCAAATCGCCGACAAACTTGTCCACGATGCCGCCATGCTCGTAGGCCAGGTGCGTCATCGTCGTCATGTGCGTGTTCAGCAGCACGATCAACTCCTGCGGCGGCATCCGCTCGCTCAGCGCGGTGAAGCCGCGGATGTCGCAAAACAGCACCGAAACACTCCTCAGCTCGCCGCTCAACGCCTCGCGGTTCTCAATCAGCCGCTCCGCCACCGCCCGGTCCGCCACCGCATTAAGCACGCTGCGGTACTTCTCCTGCAGCGCCAGGCCCGCCGCCATCTGATTCAGCGCGCGCGCCAGCCGGCCCGTTTCATCAGGCGTCACCGGCACACGCATCTCGAAGTTCCCCTGCTCGATCTCATGCACCGCCGCCACCAGCCTGTTCACCGGACCGGACAGCCCGCGCGAGACCGCCAGCACCACCCCCAGCGAAACCAGCAGCGCCGCCAGCGCCAGACCCGCCGTCCCTTTTCTCAGACCCCTGATTTCCTCATCCAGCGCGGACAGCGGATAAAAGCTCACCTGCACCGCCTTGGGAAAAGGACTGTCAGGATTGAGCACCCGGTAGATCAGCCTGTGACGCACCTCCCCGATGAGCGTGATGATCTCGCTACCGGCGTCACCCGCCCCCGCCAGAGCGGCCTCCAGCAGCCCCTCCACCACAGTCCGGCGCGCCTCCGGCAGCGTTGAGGAAACCAGCCGCCCCTCCACATACACACCGCTCATGATCTCGCCATTGTCCCCGCGGCGCGTCTGGTCATACAGCAGCCGCTCCGCCAGCGCCGGCAGCGGCAGGCCAAAAGCAAACGCACCCAGCAGACTGCCATCCTCCGGCGAGCGCAGCGGCGTGATGAACACCTCCCGCACCTGCGGCCTCCCGCCCGCCTCCAGGATCAGGTAACCCGCCTCCTGCTTCCTCAGCACACTCTCAAAATCCCGCCCGCCCAGCCACGGCATTTTCAGCGACCTGCGCCGCAGCTCCATCTCCTCCCCCTCCACGCCCGCGTTCCCCGTCCGCGGCTCCACCAGCGGATTCCCCTGCCGGCCGCGCGGACTGCTGATGAAATTCCCCTCCTTGTCCAGCAGCCCGATGAAGGGCGCGCCCAGCGACACCCCGGGCGGGCGCGGCGGCCCCGCAGACTCCCGCCCGCGCCCGTCACGAAGTGGCTCGCGCCGCTCCCCCGGCCCGCCTACCTGACCCGACGCGCGCGGCAACGGCGCGCCGGGAAACTCGCTTTGCAACCGGCTCGTCGCCAGCGCCTCCAGCACCGGGCGCAGCACCTGCATCGCCCCGGAAAAATCCCCCCCATTCACCGCCGCCACCAGCGCCGGAGACAGCGCCAGCCTCTCCAGCTCCGAAGACAGCGCCTCAAAGCGCCGCGCCTTCGCCTCCGCCACCGCCGCGATCTGGCTCTCGAACTGCTCCTCAAAAAGCCGCTGATACGTCGCCGCAAACTTCCACTCCGCCAGCAGCAGCGCCCCCAGCGCAATCCCCGCCACGACAGGAAAAATCGTCACAATCAGCCTGGCACGAAAACTTGAGGGAAATTTCACAGACATAAAATGCGCCGGACTCAAACACCAGGCCGAGCAAAAAGCCGCGTCCGAATTTCCCTTCCCGTCAGAAAACTGGCATCTCAACGCTTCTCGAAAACCCCATTCACCGCAAACCAGCCGCGCCACCCGCCACAGCCCCCCCCAGCAGCACACCAGCCACACTCTCGCAGCGAAATCCCGGAGCCGTCCCGCTTGTTGGCACTCTCCCCAAGCTCGATTGCGGAGTCGTCCCGCTTGTTGACAGTCTCCCCATGCCCGATTGCGGAGTCCTCCCGCTTGTTGACACTCTCCCCATGCCCGATTGCGGAGTCCTCCCGCTTGTTGACACTCTCACCATGCCCGATTACGGAGTCGTCCCGCTTGTTGACACTCTCCCCATGCCCGATTGCGGAGTCCTCCCGCTTGTTGACACTCTCACCATGCCCGATTACGGAGTCATCCCGCTTGTTGGCAGCCTTCCCCGCTCCGATTACGGAGTCTGCACGCTTGTCAGGAGCCGGAGGATTGGGCAAAATGAAGCATGAGCACACCCACCGCACCTCCCACCATCTCCGCGCCACCGCCGCAAGTCATCCCGGCCGATACCGTCTATGCCGCGCTGGGCGATCCCACCCGCCGCCGCCTTCTCCAGATCCTCGCTGATGGCCAGGGGCGCACCGCGACGGTGCTGGCCGGGAACGTCGGCAAGCGGCTCGACGCTACGCTGAAGCACCTCGTCGCCCTGCGCGGCGCGGGCCTCGTCGTCACCGCCGAAAACCCGCAGGACGGCCGCCGCCTCCTCTACCACCTCGCCCCCGCCATCCCTGCGACGAAGACGGAACGCGGCTGGGAGATGGACTTCGGGTATTGTTTGGTGCGGGGGTGAGTGCGCTCGACAAAGCTGCTGCCAATCTCACGATCTGGTTAACCTCCCACACCGATTTGCCATTCATGGATAATGCACCGCAACGTTATGTAGCTCACTTGGACATTCTAGGAATGCGTGCGCTTACGAATCGAGATCATCAAGAGGCATGGCAGATGCTCTCTGCGCTTGAGATCGCACTCACGAGATCAACCAGGATAACCATCGTGTCCGAGAGCTTCGCTGATCCCATACACATTCCTGAAATGGTGAAATCAGTTGTCTTCTCTGACACGATCATCATCTACTCCAACGCTGACTCGCCAAGAGACTTCCTCGCAATCTTCACGGCTGTGGTCAACCTATTCAGCAAAGCCTTGCATCTGCGTGTGCCGATCAGGATCGGTATAAGCAAAGGCATCTTTTACGCTGATGAGCAACGTTCGATGTATGCGGGTCCCGCACTAATCGAGGCCTACGACATCGGAGAAGCATCTCAGTGGTTGGGAATTGTACTCTCGGCATCCGCAGCGAAGGACGCGATCGCGCAAAATCTGCAAAAGGGAACCAGCAACATTGTGGTGGATTGGGACGTCCCCACGAAGAATGGAACAGTTAAAGCCTCCGTTGCCAACTGGCCTGTTGCGCTTGAGGACAGCTTTAAGATTCCGCCGCCACTAACCGAGCAGGAGTTATATCAAATATTTGAAGAGTACTACGGCCCCTTTTCGATGCTCCGTGAATCCGATGCACGCAAATACATCAACACGGTGAAGTTTATCAATGAGCAATATGCCTTGCACAAGCAAGCCTCGCCGCCTGCTGAACCGGAGCGTTAGCCTGATCGATCACTCCACCCACAGCAGCAACCTCCAAGCAACTCGCTAATCTTGACGCCTTCCGGCCCGCCGTTGTCGCGGTGGAGGATGATAACGGTGTCTTGAGCGCCAAAGGCGCGGTTCATCCCAGCCTGGGCCAACGGCCCAGGAATGCGTGGCAAACCACGAACACCCCAGTCGAGGGCTGAAAGCCCGAGCCATGCACGCCACACGTCTCTTCCGAACGCCCGGATCGCCAAACCGACGCGGTGCATGCATGGGGCGGGCTTTCAGCCCTTTCACTGATCTCGGGGCCTTTCCCGGCCCCCTGGGCCGTTGGCCCAGGCTGGTATCGGTCGCGCCTTTGGCGCTGAAAGGCGATTGGGAAAGCAACATGGCCGGATGGAATGCCGCCTAGGGCGCTGGGGAGAGATGAGCCCCGTCAGAAAGCGATGGTGTCTCGGTGCCTGGAGCGCCAAAGGCGCGGTTCATCCCAGCCTGGGCCAACGGCCCAGGAACGTGGCAATGCCCGACACCGAGGGCTGAAAGCCCGCCCCATGCTCGCCTTGCCTCAATCCCACACGTAGGCCTCGTCGTAGGTCACGCCGTATTTGTTCAAGAACGCCCGATACTCGTCCTGAAACGTGCGGGTGCGGTGATGTTCCTCTTGGTTGTCGATGTAGGTCGTGACGGCCATCAGGTCCGCTGGTGCCACGGAGAAGCAGCCGTAGCCGCGTTGCCAGGCGAAGTCGTTCAAGGCGGCGGATTGGGTCTTCAGCCATTTGGAGGACGAGGTCTTCAAGGTTTCGACCAGGTCCGCGATGGTCAGCGTGCGAGAGAGACGGATGGCGAGATGCACATGATCGGCCACGCCGCCAACGCGGTAGGCTTCGCAACCCGCGTTCCGCGCCACCTCGGCCAAATACGCGTGCAGGTGCGGGCGCAGCGGGGCGTCGAAGCGCGGGAGACGGTCCTTGGTGCTGAACACGAGATGGACGATGACGAGGCTCAGGGACTGCGGCATGGCAGCAGGAGCATGGGGCGGGCTTTCAGCCCTTCATCTGGTTTTTTCGCCCACACCTGGGCCGTTGGCCCAGGCTGGGATGGGGCGCGCCTTTGGCGCTGGACGCTGATTCAGCGTAGGGCAAGCCAACGCTTCAAGGCATCTTCGACCTTGGCGAGTGTCCCTGCATCGCAAACCGTGAGGCGGCGGACCAACTGTACATCCGGCACGGTGCCGATGGATTGCACGTCGAAGGCCCCCGGGAGGAACTTGGCTGCTTGATGGGGCACTTCATACTCCGTGCCGCGCAGGCTGGTGGTGCGGGCGACGTAGCTGACCAAGGCACGCTCTTCGCCTTTGTAAGCCACACTCAAGATGAGCACGGGCCGGGTCTTTTGAGTCATGCCGAGGTCCACGAGCCAGATTTCACCTCGCAAGGCGGTCAGTCTTCCCATTGCTGTGCCTCGCCCTCCTCGGCGTCGTAAAGGGCAAAGGTGCTCGCCGACGCGACGAGGGTGGCTTCACGTTCGTTAAACCACTCGCGCAACTTGCCCAGCTCCTCCTGCGGAAGGGCTTCGATGGCCTTTTCGATTTCGATGACAGTACTCATGGCTGGATTTTAACGGCCCAGCCATGAGGCTTCAAGCCAAGAATCAGCTCACCAACGGCAGCAGCTTCCCGAGCAGCTCGCTGATTTTCACGCGCTCCTGCTCGCCGCTGTCGCGGTGGCGGAGGGTGACGGTGTCGGCGAGTTCGGGGCCTTTTTCGCCGCAGGTTTCGAAGTCGATGGTGACGCCGAAGGGCGTGCCGACTTCGTCCTGGCGGGCGTAGCGGCGGCCGATGCTGGCGGTTTCGTCGTAGAAACAGTTCAGGTGCTTTTTGAGCAGCGCATAGACCTCGCGGGCCTTGGCGACGAGTTCGGGCTTGTTCTTCAGCAGCGGGAAGACGCCGACTTTGATCGGGGCGACACGCGGATGCAGGCGCAGGACGGTGATGACCTCCTTCTTGCCCTTCTCATCGATCTTTTCGGTCTCGCTGAAGGCCTTGGCGATGACGGCGAGCGCCATGCGGTCGAGTCCGGCGGAGGGTTCGATGACGTGCGGGACGTAGTTGCCTTTGAAGAGACGCTCGAACCACGCACGCACGGCGGCTTCGGGCATCGGCTCGCCCTTGGTCTTCGCTTTCTCGGCGGCGAGGCGTTTCTGGATGAGTGCTTCCTTCTGCTCGTCGGTGAGTTTGGCGGCGGCGTTCTTGAGTTCCTCGTCGAAGATCTCCTGCGACTTCGTGCTGGCGCTCTGATGTGCGGACAAATCGAAGTCGCCACGCGCGGCGATGCCTTCGAGTTCTTCCGTGCCGAACGGGAATTCGCACAGGATGTCCACGCAGGCGCGGGCGTAGTGAGCAAGGTCGGCGGGCGTCTGCCAGTAGTATTCGAGCACGTCGCCGAGGCCGATGCCCTCGTAGAACTTCGTGCGCTGATCCACCCAGTAACGGTGCCACATCTCCCAGCCCCAGTTCAGCTGCGGTTCGCTCAAATCGGCGCCTTCATGCCACTTCGCGACTTCGCCGCTGATGATCTCGACGGCTTCGTCGGGCTTGATGAAGAACTCGAGCTCCATCTGCTCGAACTCGCGGCTGCGGAAGGTGAAATTCTTCGGCGTGACCTCGTTGCGGAAGGCCTTGCCTATCTGACCGATGCCAAAGGGCACTTTCACGCGGCTGGAGTCGAAGACGTTCTTGAACTGCGCGAAGATGGCCTGCGCGGTTTCCGGGCGCAAGTAGGTCACGTCGTCCTCGGTCGCGGTGGGGCCGAGGTAGGTCTTCAGCATGAGATTGAAGGGACGCGCCTCGCCGAGCATGCCGCCGGTCTCGGGATGGAAATCGCGTGAATCTTGAACTGTTGCGGTGGCTTCGTCGTCTAGCTGCGGATCATTAACCCCTCGATTGGAATAAAACTCTTTGGCAACTTTTCGTGCTGATTCGACCGGCTTGCCCTGCGGAAGAAGCATGGTGAATGGCTCACTGCTTTGCTTCTGAAATGGCTTTAGAAAGTCTTTCACGAACTCACGAATCAAAAGCGTAGGCTGGTAGTTACGCTGAATTGCGCTGACCCATGCCTCAAGAGATGAACGTGTAATATCAGGCAGTTTCAAAACTGCCGCACATTGCTCAGCTTCATTTCGATGTTCATGAGGGTAGGCTTTAACCAGGGAATCGAGCTTTTGAATAAAGTCTGCAATCTTGTCAGCAGGGATTACTTCCCCAGGACGTGCACCTGTATAACTGACCGAAGTTCCGCTCTGCGGCTCGACGTGGTCGGCGCGGACGCGTTTGTTCGTCAGCGAGCACTCGCGCATGAGGTCGGCGAAGGTATCGACGTGGCCGCTGGCCTTCCAGATGGCGGGATTCATCAAAATGCTGGCATCGAGGCCGAGCACGTCCTCGCGTTCGCGGGTCATGGTGTTCCACCAGGCGGTGCGCAGGTTGCGCTTCAGCTCGGCGCCGAGCGGACCGTAGTCCCACACGCCGCCGCAGCCGCCGTAGATCTCGCTGCTTTGATAGATGAAGCCGCGGCGCTTGCAGAGAGAAACGATCTTCTCCATTTGAGCGAGGGAGTTCTTGGCGTCGGACATGGTAGGTAGATGTGGGATGAGATTGGGCCGCATGGCTGGAGTGCCACCGGCAAGGGGGCGCGAAGGGAGCACCAGCGGGGCGCGGGCGCAACGGTTTTAAAAACGGCACCTCCCTGCCCGTCCCGCTTTCCGCAAAAAACCATGCGCTCAAGCAGCGCGCCCGGCAGCCTCTTGAACATCAGCCTGATCTTGCGGGCGCTCCGCCTCCCTGCGGTCCGAGAAGCGCCTCAGGAATCATGGACTCCGGGATGCGCCAGGAACATCTCCCAATCCTGCACCTTGTAGGTGTTGCGGATGAGATGGGTCACCGGCACCTCGCGCGGGGCGAAGGGGCGGCGCAGCAGCTTCAGGCCCGCCTCGTCGGGGAGCTTGCTGCCTTTCTTGCTGTTCACTTTTTTGTCGGCCAGCACGCAGTTGTCCCAGGTGCTCTTGCCGCCGCGCGAGACGGGCACCACATGGTCAATGTTGCCCTCGTTGGGCTTGAGCTTGCGCCCGGTGTACTGGCACACGCCGCCGTCGCGCTCCCAGATGGCCTTGGCGCAGAATTTCGGGCGGCGCTTGGGCACCTTGTCGAAGCGCGCCAGCACCAGCACCGTGGGCACGCGCACAGGACCGTGAACCGTGCCGATGCTGTTGTCGTCATCACGCACCGGCAGGCGCAGCCAGTCCTCCCAGCGCACCGGGCTCATGAAGTCATCGCCGCTGATCTGGAGGGCTGTCGCATTGCCTGCGGCCATCATGCCGAAAGCCTCGGCGGGTGTTTTCACGCCGACTGCCTGCCAGTTTCGGTTCAGCACCAAAACCGTCGTTTTATTCAGAACGTCACTCATAAGTCATGGCTGAGGATTGAGGGTCCCGATCATCACAGCCGGGGAACCCGGCAGCGGTGTTCGTTCTGGGACGCCGAAACTATGCGGCGGCCCGGGTTTGCCAAGTGGCAAGTTTGTTGGAATGCGACATGAGGCGCTGGCATCCTGCCTGCGATGGTAAGGAGTGACGGCTCCTCATGCCGCGTCGTCTGTGCGTTTTCAGGTTGGCATTTCGACTTTCAATTTATCCCTTCAATCCTCCGCGGGTCCCTCCGGGCACATCTTCACGATGCGCGGACGAAACTCGCCGAGCACGTCCACGAGGTCGGTCTGCGCGGCCATGACGCCGTGGATGTCTTTGTACACGCCGGGCACTTCGTCGATGCCGGCGCTGAGGAGTTCCACACCGGCGGCGGCGAGCTGCTTTTTCACGGCGCTCCAGGTGAAGCTCTGCTTCGCGGCGGAACGGCTCATCACACGACCGGCGCCGTGCGAGGCGCTGAGGAGCGACTCGGGTTTCCCCTTGCCGCGCACCACATAGCCGGGCGTGGCCATCGAGCCGGGGATGACGCCGAGCACACCCGCACCGGCGGGCGTCGCGCCTTTGCGGTGCACGATGACCTCGCGCTCCGCGCCGTTCACGACGTGCGTTTCCTTCCACGCGAAGTTGTGATGGTTCTCGATGTCGAGCACGACATGCGCGCCGACCTTCTTCGCGATGTGCTTGTGAATGAGCGCATGATTCGCCGCCGCGTAACGGCCCATGAGGTTCATGGCAGCCCAGTATTCCTGGCCCGCTTCCTCCTCAAAGGTGAGCCACGCGAGGTGCTTCAGCTCCTTTGGCAGATCGTAGCGACGATCCATCGCGATGCGGCTGTAGTGCTGGCACACCTGCGCTCCCGTGCCGCGCGAGCCGCTGTGGCTCAGCAGCGCGAGGTAATCGCCCGGTGGCAGGTCAAAGCCGCTCTCCTTCAGCGCGGCGGACTGCTCCGCATCCACGTCAAAGGCGCCGAACTCGACAAAGTGGTTCCCGGAGCCGCTCGAACCGAGCTGCGCATAGGCTTTGTCTTTGAAGCGTCGCGTGATGGGCGAAACGGACCAGTCCTCGTCCATGACCTCGTGCTGGCGCTTCTCCTTGAACGCGCCGCCCATGCCAAAGCAGGTCTCGCTTTCGAGGATGTTCGCCAGGCGGTCATTCTGACCCGCGATGGTGCCCGCCTTCCGATCATAAACCGAGAGCCGCATGCGGCACGCGATGTCCACGCCCACGGCGTAAGGGATCACGCAACCTTCCGTGGCCAGCACGCCGCCGATCGGCAGCCCGTAGCCCACATGCGCATCCGGCATCAGCGCTCCCGCGACCGCCACCGGCAGCGCGCATGCGTTCGCCATCTGCCGCACCGCCTGCGCGTCGATCCCGGAGCCCCACTGTGCCCACGGTGCGAGCACATCACGCTGCTTGTAAGCCGGCGCATACAGATCCCGCGCAAACACCTCGCGCAGCGGATCGCCGAGAAACGCCTCCGGCTTCGCGATGATCGCACCCAGCTCCTCTTCGAGCCGCGCCGCATCACCACCCTGCGCCATGAACTTCGCGATGAAGTCCATGCCAGACTGGATCGCCGCGCCCTGCGGCACGCCGAGTCGGATGAGGTCGTTCGGTTTCATGGTGGTGAGTGAGTGGAGAGTTGGAGGAATGGAGTGATGGAAGGGGTGAAATGGGCACGAGGTGCCCGGCAGCGGTGTTCGTTCTTTTGTTGTCGCCGAATACAGCTTGGAAGGGTTTGAGGCCCTTCCAAGCTGCCAATTCTGCAATCAAGCGTCTAAACGCCATTCAGCGCATAGCGACGGAAGAAGCAGTTCAGGTCGCTCACGTCACCTGCGACATCTTCGGGCTCGTTGAGAGCCTTCAAGCGTTGCAGCTCCTGCACGACAAAGCGCGAAAGCACTTCATCGGGCGGTGCGACGGAGAGTTCATCACCAGCTTGCTTGCGTGCCACGAGAGCAGTGAGTGCCTCGCGGACTTCGTGTTCCTCGAACACACCCTCAACCAGCTCATTGAAGAGCATCGGCACCTGGCCGAGCGAACGCTCGATCCATCGGCAGGCAAGCAGCGGACGGAAGACGTAAAGATACTTCTTCAGGCTGACTTGCTCGCGACCTTCGAGGTAGCCGCGCCAGTTTCCCGACGCCATGTGCAGGTAGTGGGCGAAACAGCGCCGAGGCGAATAGAAGCGCTCCGAGAGCTCGCAGAACTCGCGGGTGAAGACAGCGTCGTGCTGATACACAACGGGTGACTTCAGCCATTCGAGCAGCGGAGGGTTGCTCTTGCGGAGCAGTCGCAACGCCTTGCGCAGTTCCCAGCCGCTGACATCGAGTTCATCGTTCAGCGGCTCCTCGATCACGTCGCGACGATCTTCGACGGACAGATACCAGTCGCTTGAGTGAACGTAGAGAAAGCGGACATCGTAATCGCTGTCGTGCGAGGCGAATCCCCACGCACGGCTGCCGCTTTCGCACGCGTAGAGCACACGCACGTTCCGCTCGCTTTCAAGGCGAGCTAGCGCGTTGCGGACGCGCTGGAATACTTCGTTGTTTTGCATGGAGAACCTCCTTTCTATCAATGGTTGTGAATGAATGTCTCCACGCACGCCGGGTGGCGTGCGTGGAGTTTGAGTCGTGCGGCGTTTCGACGCGGGGCAGAAGCCCGGTTGAGGTTTGAAGCCTGAGTCTTGCGGTTTGCGGCTTGATCCGTTGCATGATGCGGGTTGACGCTCGGCATCGACATCGGAATTCCACGTTTGGCAGACGCGTTGGTGTTTATGAGACACCTAGTTTGAGGCTTTGGCCGCGCAGAAGCCGAACGCAGACCCAAATTCATGCCGCCTGGGCGACGGAGTGCGTGTGGTTGAACTCGTCGAGCGCGTCCTGGAGCGTGATGATCTCCGCCTCGAGTTCGGCGACGAGCTGGTCCACCTCGGCCTTCTTGATCTGGGCGATGTATTCCACCTCGAAGGCGGCCTGCATGTAGCTGCCGCCTTCCTTGAACACGCCCTGGCGGACATCGAGGCTTTTGAGCAGTGCCACGAGACCCTTGATCTCCGCGAGACGGAAGATGCGCTCATACTGGGCGGCGTTCGCCACCGCAATGGATGCTTTCACCTTCACGAGGTCGTCCAGCTTCGTGCGGAGATCGGCGAGCACCTGGCGGCTGTCATAATCGAACGGCACGGAGGCGGCGCGGGAGTTCTGCTTCGTCAGGCGGTCCTTGAGGGTCGTCACATCACCTGCGAGCTGGTTTTTGAGTTTGAGGGCTTTGGTCAGTTTCATGGCGGTTGGGGTTGTTGGGTTGAGGATTGCGGAAATGCAACGGACGGCCCGCCAAGGGCCGTCCTCGACGACACGATGATGCCGCCGCCACCAGCGGCGGGGCACTCCCGCAGGCCATGGTGCTGGTGAAGGCACGGTCATGGTTTGGGCTGCCGCTGGAGATAAAAATGGTCGCCCGTGAAGGTTCTGCCCCCTCGATTTCTGGATGTAAGCCAGACGTGATGCTGTTTCACCAACGGGCGGAAAATGGTCGGTCCACAGGGACATGCACCCTGCTATGCCGGTTAAAAGCCGGCTGCTTCGCTGTCTAAGCTTTGGACCGAAAGTGGTGCTCACAGCGGGATTTGCACCCGCACTGGCGACGCTCTCGACGTCGTGTCTCTGCTGTTGGACTACATGAGCATGAAAAGTGGCAACCCTGGCGGGATTCGAACCCGCAGTGATCCGATAGAAAGTCTGATGTCTTGGCCAGTTAGACGACAGGGTCATGAAATGAGCTGGCATGGAGCGTGGAGCCTGATGTTTGACTCCACGCTCCATGCCAAAAAGGGCGAGGGCTGAGACTACACCTCGCGTGCTGCTCCCTTGGGGCCATTATCCATCGGTTTGCGGCCGATGGTTCGGCTCGTATCCACCCCGTCGAACGAGGTCGAACAGCATAGCTGCCTTTGTTGAAGTGTGGCGTTTCACTTGTCGCGTGACGATTCTCGGCGCTGCACCTACCACCGACCTTTTGGGCCGTTCAGGGGAGCTGCCCCTTATGTGCGGATTCACACCGACACCTCCGGGCTTGCGGCCCTCGGGTGCCTCCATTGCCAGCCTGGCTGGAGGATTGAGCTATTTACTCGTCACACCGGACACCTCTTTGCATTTGGATTCTGTTTACGAGACAGATGCTCTTCTCAGGAGCTGCAAACCTGCGACGATGCGTGTGTCCAGTGGTTGTCGCCGCCTTTTGGGCTGCGAAATGCCACACACCATCTGCCTTTCACCTGCCGGTTACTCGACGGAGTCTCAAGACCACGTCCGCATCGCTGCGGCCGGAGCCTCTCGCTCTGCGCCGTCACCCTTGCCGACAAGGCTCGGATGGCTGGCACTACCCTTGGCCATGCTGGTTCGCAGGCTGGTTCATCGTGAGGTCGGCACCACCCGTTACTCTCCAGCGGCTGATGTTCCCCGTTTCCGGGCATCTGAGCCGCCGTTCTTTCCACGATACCTGCATCGCCATGACGACCACGGCTTGGGAGCCGTGATCGCCCGCTTTCGCGGGAGGCCTGGGCTTGCATGGGCTGTCCGTGATGACTCACGGCGCGAAGGTTTTCAGGCACCTTCGCCTCTGACCGGCTCACACCGGCTGTCGGGGCCATGCCCCCATCGGATTTTCGAGTTTCCTCGCGGGACCGACGGCCCGTTGATTGAAAAGGGTTTGTTTGAAGTGAGGCGGACACTTTTGTCTGCCCCTCAGATGATTGGTTTGCTCACGCGCATGCAGACAGGAGTGTCTGCATCACCATCAATCGCCGCCTTTGAGCAGGAAGCGATTGCTGATGGCCTTGAACGAAAGTCGGCCGCCGAGAACGAGGCTGTGCGTTTCCGTCTGTGGACGGATGACGAGGCCTTCGCGCTCGTTTTGCGTGTCGGGGTAGAATCCTTCGGCAAGAGCGAACAGGGAGGCCTGATCGTGCGAGAAGCTTTCGCCACGCTCCAGCACATCGACCATGGGAAGGCCGTTTGTCGCGAGGATGCTGGCGGCTTCGCCGTGATCGAGGTAGCGGCCTTTTTCCTGGTCATAGACATTGAAGACACGCAGCTCGATGCCTTTGAGGCCGAGGCGGTTCTTTTGAATGCCGGGACCGACAAGCTCGGCCTGGATGATCCATTGAGGGAATCGCCCGAGCAGGGCTTCGAGGCCGTATTTCTCCGCGGCATGCCAGTAGGCATTGTTGCCGCGTTTGATGCTCCAGTTCCGGCCACAAACGGTGAAGACGCCGGTGTGGCGGTTCATGCCGTAGGTGGCGGAGGTGCCGTCGCACTTCACGGTGATGACGTAGGGCTTTCCTGTGTTCTCGGTGAGCACTTCGGGAACGCTCTGCACGCGCATCTCGTCCGTTTTGGGCACGCCAGGGAGGAATGTGCCGTCCACTTCATCATTGAGCGGGATTTGCGGCTCCCACTTCGTGATGCGGACGACTTCCGTGACATCGGAGCCTGTGGTCAGGACGGATGGAAGCTCCGGGAACTGCGCGAGCGGCATGAGGAGCCCCTGCGAAAGCATTCCGCGAAGGCGGAGCGTGCGCAGACGAAAATTCGCTGGCTGAGCCAGCGCCGAGCCGTCTTTCGGACGCCAAAGGAAGGCGAATCGCTCGTCATCGGGCGGCACCGAGTCGATCTCGAAGAAGACCCCGGCATCGCCCACGCGGAACTCCCCCTTTTTGACCACGCACTGCCATCCCTGGATGCGGGCCAGCTCGATGGCATCTGCATTCGCGATCGGCTCGATGGCGAGGACGCTCTGGATGGAGGCAAGTTTGCGTTTCATGGCTGTGGGTGGTTTTTTGTGTGGCGCTGAATCACAGACAGGAGTGTCTGTGTCACGGCAAAGAATGGCGGAACGCCGAGGACATGCTCCTCATGCCGCGCGGTGGCGGCACGATCTCGTTAGCAACAAGTCCCGGCACGCTGGTCCGGTTGACGTTCCTTTGTAGAACGAACTTTCCAGTTCGTTCAGCCACGAGTTGGAAAACTCGTGCTACGTTGAAGTGGCGCTCCCGGAAGGACTTTCGCCTCCAGCCTCCGCGTTCGAAGCGCGGCGCTCTATACATTGAGCTACGGGAGCGAGGAAGCTTAGAGCGAAGGGCAAAGAGCGTAGAGTCTGAGTGCATTGCAGGTCGTCCTTCGCGATGAATGGTGCCTGTGGCGAGAGTTGCACTCGCACTGCGCCGGTTTTGAGGCGGCTGTCTCTGCTGTTGGACTACACAGGCGCGTGAACGTGCTCCCGGTGAGGATCGCACTCACACTGACACCGGGTTTAAGCCGGCGGCCTCTGCTTTGGGCTACAGGAGCATCGAAATGGTGCCCACGGCAGGAGTTGCACCTGCACTCGACCGCTTCTGAGACGGTTGTCTCTGCTGTTGGACTACGCGGGCATGAAAAATGGCAACCCTGGATGGACTCGCACCATCAACCGTGCGCTTCAAAGGCGCATGCTCTCACATTGAGCTACAGGGCTACGGAGGCGGAGGGCAAAGGGCGTAGAGCGAAGAGTTCCAATTCGCACTGACGCGTGCTTCAGCGTTGGTTTGGACTCTTTGCTCTATGCCCTTCGCTCTTCGCGTCTTGATTGGTCGGTCCGGCTGGATTTGCACCAGCACCCTCCAGGTTATGAGCCTGGTGCTCTGCTGTTGAGCTACGGACCAGTGAAAATGGTCGGATACCCCGGTGCTGCCCCGGGCGCCTCTTGCTTCCAAGGCAAGCGAGTTCGCTGGCTCTCTCGTATCCGATTGAAAAAATGGACGTGCGCCCCGGACTCGCACCGGGTTGCGTGGACTTGCAAACCACTGGCTCGACGACTTCGCCGTGCGCACGATTGAAATGGTTCCCTCAGCCGGTTCCGCCCCGGCACCGCCTCGTTCACAACAAGGAATGCTGCTGTTACACTATGAAGGGAGCGTGAAAATGGAGCCTTCGGTGGGATTCGCGCCCACATGAGCCTGTTTACAAGACAGGTGCCTTTCTGTTTCGGCCACGAAGACATGAAAATGGTGCGGTCAGCCGGATTTGCACCGGCGTTGCAGCGTTGGCATGGCCGCGTCCTGCTATTGAACGATGACCGCATGAAATGGCGCTCTCACAAGGACTTGCACCTCGAACTTCCACCTTCGCAAAGTGGCGTGCATGGCTCTTACACTTTGAGAGCATTGAAAATGGTGCGGCATGCCGGTGCTGCCCCGGCACGCTCTGTTTGGAAGACAGACATGCTTGCTGTTACATCAATGCCGCGTGAAAAAATGGCCGCTGGAGTTGGTAGCGCGCCAACCTCTGCGGGTCTTCAACCCGCCGCTCATCTGTCTGAGCCATCCAGCGTTCTTTGGAAATGGTCCCTCGGCGTGGTGACGCTCCACGGTCTCTCGCTTATCGGGCGAGTGCTCTGCTGTTGAGCTACAGAGGGATGAAATAAAGTGGCGGAGCACCAGAGAATCGCACTCTGGACGCCAATGAGCGGCGCAGCGGTTTTCGAGACCGTTTCCTCGTCTATGCCGGACGTGCTCCTTTGAAAATGGCGCCCGCACCAGGATTTGAACCTGGAACCTCCACCGTTAGAAGCGGCGTGTGCAAAGTTCCGTTACACCTTGCGGGCGGTTAGGGTTGAAGTGGCTCCCCGGGCTGGGGTCGCACCAGCGCGTCCGCTTTAACAGAGCGGCATCCTACTGCTGGATCACCGGGGATTTTGAAACTGGTGGACTCGGACGGTAACGCTCCGTCGCCTGCTGTGTGCAAAACAGCCGTGCTGCCTTCTGACACCACGAGCCCTTTGAAAACTGGCGGTCCGTGCGGGCTTTGCTCCCGCGTCCCACCGCTCGACAAGCGGGCGCTCTGGCTGGACTGAGCTAACGGACCTGAAATGGGCGCAGGGATGGGAGTTGCACCCACCAAGCCCGGCTTATGAGACCGGGCAGAGCACTGGCTCTCCCTGCATTTGGAAAATGGTGCGGCGTCACGGTAATGCTCCGTGCCGGCTTGATGAGCGCTGGTTTTACAGACCAGTCCGCCTCTTCAGCGGGCTACCGCCGCGTTCTGTGTTCGAAGGCAGTCGAGGACGGCTGCACCACTCTATGAAAATGGCACGGCGGGTGGGTACTGCCCCCACATTTCCAGGGTTTGGAGTCCTGCGCATTGCTTGTCTGCCACCGCCGTTTCTGTGTCTGGTTGTATCCAGCCATGAAAGGGCGCAGAGGCTGGTCATCCACATTCGGCGGCTTCTCCCAAACCCGTCCGACCCGTTCCAACTGCACCAGCTCTCTGCGCCCTTTCATGGCCGGCCACCCGGTTTCCCGGATGACCCGCCACAAAAGAACGAACACCGCTGCCACGCGCGGGATGAGCGTGGGCTCATCGCTGGCGTCGCACCCGCGGGATGTTTCACGGCGGATGTTTCGGTGTTTGCGGCACACCTCCTGGGAAGCCTCTGGACATGTCAAATGGAGCGCGGTGATTCCCTGGATTTCCGCACTCAGTGCTTAGGAAATCCTACTCGTGAATGGCGACTCGAACTTGACTTCCCTGGAGGATGCCGGACCTGTGGTCAGGTCTCGTCTTGGATGCATTGAAAAGACTCCTCCGGGAGTCAGCCAGGTCTTGGCCGCCGCCCCGGCATCCGCGTCAACGGATGCCGGGGTTTTCTGTGATGGGGGATCAACCGTCTAGGTTGTGAAATTCAATCTGGGTGGAAATGAAAACGGGGTTGAGTTTGAAAAAACAAAAAGCCCTGCCGCCTTTGGTAGGTGCGAGCAGGGCTGGGAAAAGCTAAAAGGGCTGTGTGTGCGCCAGTGGACTTTAGTGTCCTGCTCGTTGACCTCCGGATTTGGGGTTTCTCCAATCGCGTCCCACCAAACTCGGGACCGTGCCGGTAAACTCCGCACATGGAGCCACCCCAAGACGCTCTGCGAGCGCCGCGATGGTCTGATGTGATGTGCGATAAGAGTTCATGACTTTTGAAGGTAACGAGAAGCTGCCACACTTCTTTGAGGCGTCAACAAAAAATAATAGATTTTTTTATCGGCGGGTGTTTGCGATGAGAACATCACTCCTAGAGCATCCTTCTGATGGCTGAACCGGCCTGAAAAATTCTTCTCCCGCAGCAGTACTTGCGCGCCAAAATGAGGAAGCCGCTTGCCAAACTGCGCGCTTGACTCTTTCTCCACCCATGGCTTCCATGAACATTTATGAGACTCGCCGCCTTCTCGATGAATACCTGCTCTTTCACTATGGCGCGGCGAAAGAGGTGCTGCCTTGGGAGCGCGGGCCGCATGAGGCGCTGAACTTCGCGCGGCGCACGGTGCATGAGCTGCTGGACAAGGACGCTTTGCCGCCGGGCGCGCGCGCGCTGGACCTTGGCTGCGCGGTGGGGCGCTCGTCATTTGAGCTGACGCGCTTCGCTACCGAAGTGATTGGCCTGGATTACTCCCTCAGTTTTGTGGGTGCGGCCCGGACTCTGGCACATGAAGGCTGCCTGGATTATGAACGGCTCGATGAAGGACGGGCGAGCACGTTGCTGCGCGCGTCTTTGCCAGAGGGCGCCAGGGTGGAGGCGACAGCTTTCGAGCAGGGCGATGCGATGAGCCTGCGCGCGGGTTTGGGAGGGTTTGACATAGTTCACGCGGCAAATCTGCTGTGCCGGCTGAGCGACCCTGCGAGGCTTCTTGAAAGGCTGCCTGATTTGGTCAGGCCAGGAGGACAGCTTTTGTTAGCCACTCCATGCACCTGGCTGGAGGAGTTCACACCCGCCGCGAACTGGCCCGCAGGGTCCACGCGGGATTGGTTGAAGGACCGGCTCAGCGCATGCTTCACGCTGGAGCTTGAGAAGGACATGCCATTTCTCATCCGCGAGCATGCGCGCAAGTACCAATGGAGCGTGGCGCTGGGCATGCGCTGGCGGCGGCTGACCTAACTGGAAGGCTGCCAGGCCTCCATGGCCAGGCTGGCGGCGCCGAGCGCGCCCGCGTTGTCGGTGAGCGAAGAGCAAGTGATCCTGGGCTGGCGGGCCGCCAGTCTTGGCATGAGCCTGGCGGTCTCCTCGGAAACTTCATTCCAGAAGGAATCGCCGAGCGCGGTGAGCGGGCCGTGGAGAATGAAGGCTTCCGTGTCGAGCAGCAGTTGCAGCCAGCCGGTGACTTTGGCGAAGTCGCGCACCACTTCCTCGCGCGCGGAGTTTCGAGCCACCAAGGCCAGAGCTTGGTGCAGGTCTGCGGGCAATTTTTCAGTTTCAGCCGCGCCGGCAAGACGCCGCCAGACGGCCGGGGCTGAGAGTTCATCATGCATCTCGCGCATTGCGCCTCCAGAGGGCCACCACCAGTTTCCCACCTCGCCAGCGGCTTGGTGAGCGCCGCCGAGAAGCTGTCCTTCATTCACAATGGCAACGCCAAAGCCCCGGCGCGGGCCTAGCACGATGTAATTGGCGAGTCCTCCACCGTCACCGAACCAGCGCTCAGCAAGGGCGATGACGCGCAGATTGTTCTCAAGCGTCACCCGCACGCCGAATTCGAACCCCAGCTCCTCCACCACAGGCACATCCCGCCAGTCTTCGATGAACGAATAATGCAGACCCGTTCCATTTTTCGGATCCACCACTCCCGGCGCGCCGACACCGATGGCCAGCATCCGCCCAGGCGACCGGCCTGCGAGCCATGCCACCGCCTCGCGCAACTGCTCCATCACCGTCCGGGTAGTTGGATTCGCCGGCAGCGCAAAGCTCTGCGAATGGATCAGGCGGCCCGAAAAATCCACCCGCGCCGCCTGCACGCGCCCGGCGTGGAATTCGACACCCGCAAACCAACCCGCTCCCGGCACCGTGCTCAGCCGGCGTTTCGGGCGTCCCATCTTTCCCTGCTCCAGTCCGTTCTCGCGGAGCAATCCAGCCTCGACCAGTTCGTCAACATATAAGCCTGTGGTGGAAGGTGACACGCCCAGCGCCTCCGCCAGCCCGCGCCTGGAGATGGCGCTTCCGCTGCGCACATTCAGGATGACCTGGGCGGCCAGACGCGATTGGTCCACGGGATTCTTTCTCATGCGCGGATGTTGTTCGCCACATGCCGCGTCCTATCAATCGCCAAATGAGCTTGCCATCCGTTTTTTGGACCGTGTCAGAGGGCATTCCAGGCGCAAACCTCCGACGAACGGCTTGCTTGCACGGTCTCTGCGGCGAAGAAATCCATGCATGCACTACCTGCTCTCGCACGACCCCATTTCTGACACCACGCCGCCTTTCGGTCCCGGCCTGGGAGCCGAGGCGCGCTTTCTCGGCGTTGTGCGCGAACTGGAGGATGGGCGCGTCATTGCAGGCATCGAGTACAGCGCTTATGTGCCGATGGCGGAGAAAATTCTGGCCGCCATCATCGCGGAGGCGCGCGCCGCGCACGGCGGGCATGAGGTCTTCATCCAGCACCGTCTGGGCTTTGTGGCGGCGGCCGAGGTTTCCATCCTCATCCGGGTGCGCGCGCGCCACAGCGCGCCCGCCTTCGACTTGTGCCGCTCCTATTTGCACGCGGTCAAAACGCGCGTGCCCATCTGGAAGCGCCCGGCGGAAACGGCGGCCTGACAAAAAATGCAGATTGGGATTGCCAAAACGGCCTGTTTTCAAAGATACTGCTTTTTGGTTCGTCCAGCCAGTATCACGACTTCGATCCCCAACCCGCCCGCAGCCATGAATGAAGACACTCCACGCAGCTCCCTTTGGTCCCGTTTTGTCAAAAAATGGCGCGCCGTTGGCGGCGGCTCGCTGACGCTGAGCGTGGCCATCCACCTCGGCATCCTGCTCTTTGCCGGCGCCATTGTGGTGAGCACGCAGATGATCCAGGAGCAGGTGGACTTCCTGCCCGGCGGCGGCAGCCAGCAGGGCGCGGCGGCAAGCGCCGAGATGCGCCACAAGGTGCAGCAGAAAAAACGCAGCCAGCTCAACAAGGTGATGCCGATGAAAAAAATCGTCACCACGAACATGAATTCCGAGATTTCCCTGCCCGAGGCGCCGCTGGACCTGCTCGACGTGCCGGACATGTCCAGCCTGCTCGGCGGCGGCAGCCTGGGCAGCGGCGGCTTTGGCAAGGCGGGCGCCGGTGGCGGCTTCGGCACGGGGCTGGGGCGCGGCGGCATGGGCGGCGTGACTTTCAAGCCCATCATGATGTTCGGCATGGAGCTGAAGGACGCGCGCAAGATCGCCGTGGTCATGGATGTCTCCCGCTCAATGACACGCTACCTGCCCATCGTGGCGAAGGAGCTGGACAAGGTGGCCTTCGGCAGCCCGCTGGTGCTTTATTTCGGCTGCGGGCTGCAGAAGCCGCCGCGCGACATGGATGACAAGGTGCGCAAGGCCCAGGGGGACGAGTTTGCCCGATTCTGGCAGCACTGGCAGGGCAAGGCCTCCCTGCGCATGACGGCCGAGGAGCGCAAAAAGCTGGTTTATGATCCGAACACACCGATGCCGCTGGAGGCGATCTACGCGCAGATGGTCAAGCGCCCAAACACCTATTTCATTGACTTCAACGGCATCACCTACACTTCGCCGGCGCTGATGTGCAAAGAAGTCATGGAGGCCGACACGATCTACTGGTTCGCCGACTTCCAGGACCGCGTGGACGAGGCGCACATGGAGGAGGTGTTCAAGAAGCTCAAATCCCGCAAGCAGAAGCTCTACATCCACGCCTCCATCCGCGGGCGCTCCTTCGAGCAGGTGCGGGACAAGCTCGTGCTGCCTCTCGGTGGCGAGGTCATCGAGACGAAGGCGGAGTAGCCATGGAGACTGGCGTCCCCGCCTGTCTCGTGTGAACCGGGCATCCCGCCCGGTTCCCTGCGGCGGCCAAAGCCAGCACACCCGCGCTTGAGTTTTCCGCAGCGCCGCACATTGGAGAGGCATGTTCTACATCTCCACGCGCGGGCAGACACGCCCGCACACTTTCACGGAAGCCGTCGAAGCCGGACTGGCTCCCGATGGCGGCCTGTTTCTGCCGGAGCATTTGCCCGACATCAGCGGACGGCTCGCGGGCTGGGCGGAGCTGGCGTATGCGGAACTGGCGGCGGAGTTCTTCCAGATCTTCGCGCCAGACATCCCGGCGGAGGAATGGCGGGCGCTGACGCGGCAGGCTTATGCACGCTTTGACTCGCCGGAGGTGGCGCCCCTGCGCAAGCTCGATGACAAAACTTATGTGCTCGAACTCTGGCACGGGCCCACGCTCGCCTTCAAAGACTTCGCCCTCCAGCTCCTCGGCCTGCTCTACAAGCGCCAGGTGCGCCTCACGGGCAAAAAGCTCGCCGTGCTCGGCGCCACCTCCGGCGACACCGGCAGCGCCGCCATCCACGGCTGCATGGGGCAGGACGGCATCCGCATTTTCATCCTCTACCCAAACGGCCGTGTGGCCCCGCTGCAGGAGCGCCAGATGGCCTGCACCGGCGCGGACAATGTCTTCGCCATCCCCGTTCCCGGCACCTTCGATGACGCCCAGCGCGTGGTGAAGGACTGCTTCGGCGACTCGGACTTCACCGCCCGCGTGAACCTCTCAGCCGTGAACTCGATCAACATTGCCCGCGTGCTCGCCCAGTGCGTCTATTACATCCACGCTTGGCTGCGGCTGCCGGAAGAGGCGCGTACCGCAGCCGAGTTCGTCGTGCCCACGGGGAACTTCGGCAACGTGCTCGCCGGCTGGCTGGCCCACCGCATGGGCATGCCCTGCGGCGGCTTCCGCGTGGCGACCAACCAAAACGACATCCTCTGCCGCTTCTTCGAGTCCGGCGACTACCGCCAGGGCGATGTGCATCCCAGCCACGCGCCGAGCATGGACATCCAGGCCGCCTCGAATTTCGAGCGCTACCTTTACTACCTTGTGCATGGCGACCAGCTCCGCGTGCGCGAGCTCATGCAGCGCATGAAAGCCGGGCAGCACGTCACCCTGCCAAAAGTGGACCTCGGCTTCCGCGCCTCGCGCATGGATGACGCGGTCATTGAGGAAACCATCGCGCGGGTGTGGAAAGAGCACGCCTATGTGGTGGACCCGCACACCGCCTGCGCCTTCACCGACATGGCGCCGGACCGCGTCAGCGTGGTGCTCAGCACCGCCAGTCCGGCGAAGTTCCCCGAAGTCGTCGCCCGCGCCACCGGCGCCGAGCCCCTGCACCCCAGCCTGGAGACCCTCAAAGACAAGCCCCTGCAAACCCACCCGCTCGCCGCCGAGGCGGAGGCGGTGAAATCTTTCATCGAAGGAAATCTGTAATTCTGCGCATCTCCGCACAGTTGCCGCCGGGTGCGCGCGCGCTAGCATCCGCGCCCATGCAAAATCTCCCCGATGCGCGGCCGGATGTGGCCGTGTCCCTCAGTTCCGCCTTTCTTGGCTTTCACAGCCACGCGGGGTTCCTCCAGGGCCTCGTGGAAGGCGGGGTGTGGCCGGGGCAGATCGCTGGCGCGTCCTCCGGGGCGCTGGTGGCGGCTTTGGCCGCCGCCGGCATGAGTCCGCTGGAGATCTTTGAGCTGCTGCAGACGCGCCGCTTCCGCTGGTCCTTCTTCGAGTGGGGCATGCTCTACGGCGGCGCGTTTTTACCCGTCCACAAACGCAAGCACACCGGCGGCATCCAGGGACGCGCCATCCTGCGCTACTTGAGCGGCATCTTCGGCGGCCGCCGCATCGAGGACTGCGCGCCGCGCCTTGGTCTCGCGGTCACCAATCTCAGCTCCCGGCGCGCCGAGATCCGCACCCGGGGGCCGCTGGCCGAGACGGTCGTGGCGAGTTGCGCCTTCCCCGGCGTCATCTCCCACCAGATCATCGGCGGCGAAGCGCTCTGGGATGGCGGCATCGCGCAAAACCCCCCTTTCATGCACTGGCTCGGTGAGGCCGCCGTCTCCCGTGTGCTTGTGCATGATGTCGGAGTCAAGGACACCCCCTCCGCCGACCGGATCGGCCTCATCCCCGCCTTCGCGCTCGCCCATGATGTGGTCATGGCCGAACTGCACGAGCTGCGGCTTGAAAAGTTCGCCGAAGCTGGCAAGACCCTGGAGCGCTTCCGCACCGCCTCGCCCCGCCCCGGCATCCTCGTCCGTGAAAAAACCGGCCGCGCCTGCTTCGAACTGGGCCGCCTGTCCGGGCGGCGCGCCGCTGAAACCCTCTCCCCTTCCCCGGCACTCCCGGCCCTCTGATTTCCCGCAATGCCCGCACCCGATTTTTCCGATCTCCTCACCCGCGCGCGCCGCATCATCTGCGCGGACCTGCTCGCCACCGGCCCTGATTTTCAAGACAGCAGCGACCTCTTCGACGCCGGCCTCGACTCCATGGCCATCATGCAGCTCCTCCTCCTGCTTGAGGAGGAGTTCGGCTCCCCCATCCCCGTCGAGACCGTCACGCGGGAAAACTTCCGCACCGTGCATGGCGTGGCACTCCTCGTCGCCTCCCGCCTCGGCATTGAGCCGCCCGCCGTCGCGCAGCCCGCCACTACCGCCGCGCCAGAGCCGCCCGCCGGAGAAAAGCCTGCCCCCGTCCAGGACGCGCCCGCGCAGGCCTTCACCACCCTGCCCCTGAAGAACTGCGACTACTTCGTCCTCTCCTTTGACGCCATGATGCGCGCCAAGGGCGAGGGCGGCCATGTGGCCCACTCCCTCATGGAGCTGGACGCCGTGCCCGATGTGCCCGCCCTGCGCCGCGCGCTGGAGCTGGCCGCGGACCGCTACCCCCTGCTCTCCGCCCGCCTCCAGAAGACCGGTCTTTTCAGCCCGCACCACTGGGTGGCCGGCCAGGAGCGCCTGCCGCCGGACCTCCTCCTCATCAGCGAAAATGGCTCCCCCGGATCCCTGCCCGGCGCGCAGCCCTGCGCCGACGCCGATGCCGAGATCGCCCGCCTCATCAACACCCCCATCCCCTGCCGGGATGACGCCCGCTGGGTGAAGATGCGCCTCGCCCTCGTCGAGCGCCGGGACGGCACCACCACCCTCATGCTGAGCTGGAGCCACTTCGTCGTGGACGGCAAAGGCGCCGAGCTATTCCTCCAGGCGCTCCACGACCTCGGCAGCGCCAGCGCCACCGCCATCACCGCGCTCGACACCGCCGCACCCCAGCCAGACCCGCGCCACTACGGACAGAAATGGCAGGCCACCTTCCCCATCACCGGCCGCTTCGAGGAGATCACCAAACACCGGTTCGACTCCCTGGCCCCGCGCAAAAGCGGCCAAAGCGGCCCCATCCGCTACGAGGTCCGCCTGCTGGACGACGCGCAAACCGCCGCCGTCAAAGCCCGCTCCCGCTCCTTCTCCGAAGTGCTGAACCTCCCCTTCCAGCTCGCCTGCGCCATGCGCGCCCACCGGGCCGTCTTCCAGCACCGCGGCGGCGTGCCGGAGAGCCTGCTGTGCAGCGTCCCCATCCAGACCCGCCGCCCAGGCGCCGCCGGCCCCATCTTCCAGAACCACCTGCGCATGTTCTTCGGCCAGTGCCTGCGCGAGGAGCTGCGCACCCTGGAGGGCGCCGTCTCCAGCATCGCCGCCCAGCACCAGCGCTACCTCAAGGACGGGCTGGACAAAGCCTTCGACGAGCTCATGAACGTCATGCGCCCCGTGCCACCCGGCATCTACATGAAGTTCGTGAGCTGGCGCATGAAGGGCCTCTTCAACAGCTTCTTCCACTCCGACACCGGCGAGTTCGCCCCCGGTCTCACCGCCTTCCTTGGCGCGCCCGTGCGCACCGCCTGCCACATCCCCGGCTTCACCTCCCCGCCCGGCACCGGCCTCTTCATCAATGAAAAGTACGGCCGCCTCGTCCTCGCAGCCTGCTGGCGCGGCAACGTGCTCAGCGAGCGCGAGCGCGCCATCCTCTGGGAGCGCTGGCTCGCCGACCTCGGCGCCACACCTGCCTTCACCGGCGGGTGGCTCGCCGAATAAAACCGCGCGTCACCAGGTTTGTCTGTCGGCGAGTTCCGCGCTGGATCAAAAAAGATTTTTCGTGTCGGCGGGGTCCGCTCCTTGCCGGGAATGCGGGTTGCTTCTGAACCGGGGCGGGCAGGGTGGTGGCGGTTTTTTTCACTGCCATGAAGGAGTCTGCCGCCAAGGACGCACCGCTCCCGGCGCCTGGCCGGGGCACGCGCTGCTTATTCCCTCGCCACTCCCCGGCCAGCTTTCCCTGATATGCCTGCCCCGCGCGCTCTGTATGGTGTGGGATGAAATTCTCCGCCCTGCTCCTGCTGCTCGCCGCTCTGCCTGTCTCGGCCCGCTTTCCGGAGGCGACGCCGGATTCGCCGGGAAGACGGATGCTGGACCGCTACTTCCAGCAGCAAGTGCGCGAGATCGAGGAGACAGGCGGGCTGAAGCACATCGGCTCGGCGGAGCAGTGGCGGGAACATGAGCCGGAGTACCGGCGGCAACTGGCGGAGATGCTGGGCCTGGAGCCGATGCCGGAGCGGACGCCGCTGCTGCCGGTGAAGACGGGGGAGCTGAAGGAGGAGGGCTTCCGCGTGGAGAAGATGCATTTCCAGGCTGTGCCGGGGTATTATGTGACGGCGAATTTGTATCTGCCGGAAAAGGTGGAGGCGCCCTGCCCGGCGATCCTCTATGTGTGCGGCCATGCGAATGTGGTGAAGGACGGGGTGAGCCTGGGCAACAAGACGGGGTATCACCACCACGGGGTGTGGTTCGCCCGGCACGGGTATGTGTGCCTGATCATTGACACGGTGCAGCTCGGTGAGATCCGCGGAGAGCATCACGGCACTTACAGCAAGGGGCGCTGGTGGTGGTTCTCGCGCGGTTACACACCTGCGGGGCTGGAGGCGTGGGCGGGCATGCGCGCGCTGGATTTTCTCGAGACGCGCCTGGAGGTGGACAAGACACGCTTCGGGGTGACGGGCCGCAGCGGCGGCGGAGCGTATTCGTGGTGGGTGGCGGCGCTGGATGAGCGCATCAAGGCCGCGGCTCCGACCGCCGGGGTGACCTCGCTGAAGAATCATGTGGTGGACGGCTGCGTGGAAGGGCACTGCGACTGCATGTATTTCGTGAACACATACCGCTGGGACTTTGACCGCCTGGCGGCGCTGGTGGCGCCGCGCCCGCTGCTGATCGTGAACACGGACAAGGACAGCATCTTCCCGATTGACGGCGTCTTCCAGGTTTATCAAAACACGCGCCGGCTGTATTCGCTGCTGGGGCGGGAGAAAAACATCGGGCTGCAAGTGGCTGAGGGTCCGCATTCGGACCTTCAACCGCTGAACATGGGCGCTTTTCACTGGTTCGAGCGGCACCTGAAAGGCGCGGACGCGATGCAGGTGCTGCACCAGGGCGCGGAAAAGTGCCTGGACCCGGCGGCCCTGCGCGTGCTGGCGGAGACTCCGGCGGACGAGCGCAACACGACGATTGACGAGACCTTTGTGCCGCAGGCCGCCGCGCCCGCGCCGCCGACGAATGCGGGGGAGTGGGAGGCTCAGAGCGCGAAGTGGATGCAGGGGCTGCGGGAGAAGGTCTTCGCAGGCTGGCCTAAGGACGCGCCTGGCATCCAGCCGGTCAAGGAGGGCGGCATGGAGCGGGACGGCATCCAGATGAGCGTTTTTGACCTGGTGACGCAGCAGCCTTTCCGCCTGCGGCTGCACATCACGCACCGCGCGGGGCTGCGGCTGGAGGATCTGGAGCTGGTGGCGCTCAATGTGCTCGACGAGCAGGGCTGGCAGGATTTCTGCAACACCTATGAGTCACGCTTTGCGAAGCTCTTCGATTCCTTCCCGCAGGGCGAGGCGGACGAGACCGCCTTTACCAGCGAGCGGAAGATGTTTGAAAACTTCAAGTGGGGCATGGCTTACCTCTGCCCGCGCGGCATCGGCCCGACGGAATGGACGGGGAGCGAGAAAGCGCAAACGCAGAGGCTGCGGCGGTTTTACCTGGCGGGGCAGACGCTGGATTCGATGCGCGTGTGGGACATCCGGCGCGCCATCCAGGCGGTGCGGGAGATCAGCGGGCTGAAGGAGACACCCCTGTGGCTGCAGGCGCACCGGGACATGGCGGCAAACACGCTGTATGCGGCGCTCTTCGAGGAGGGCATCACGCGCCTGGACCTCCACGACCTGCCAACGACGCACATGCAGGGGCCTGCCTACCTGAATGTGCTGAAAATTCTCGACATGCCGCAGGCCGCCGCTTTGGCCGCCTCGAAGACGCGCGTGGTGCTCCACACGGCGGACGAGACGCCATGGGAGTTCGCCTCGACGACAGCTAGGAATCTCCAGTGGCCGGAGAAGCAATGGCAAATCCGCAAGCCGCCAGGCGAGTGAGCAACCGCCCCCTTCGCGTCAATACCCGAGCCAAGGCCCGAGCCAGCGCTCCATTTCCTCAACGCTCATGCCTTTACGCTTCGCGTAGTCTTCGACCTGGTCTTTGCCGAGGACGCTGATGCCGAAGTAGTGGGACTCGGGGTGGGCGAAGTAGAGGCCGCTGACGGCGCTGCCGGGGTGCATGGCCATGCTTTCGGTGAGTTCGACGCCGGTTTTCGCGGTGGCGTCGAGCAACGCGAAGAGGATGGGCTTCTCGGTGTGGTCGGGCTGGGCGGGATAACCAGGCGCGGGACGGATGCCTCGGTAGTTTTCCTTGATGAGATCGGCGTTGGCGAAGTCGCCGGGCTTTTCGTAGCCCCAGGCGAAGCGGGCCTGCTGATGGAGATACTCGGCGAAGGCCTCGGCGAGTCGGTCGGCGACGGCTTTGGTCAAAATGCCGTGGTAGGGATCGTGCGCGGCATCGAACTCTTTCGCGAACTCATCGGCACCATGAATGCCGACGCAGAAGCCGCCGATGTGATCGGTGCGGCCGCTGGATTTCGGCGCGACGTAGTCGCTGAGGGCGAAGTTGGCCTTGTCCTTCTTGATGACCTGCTGGCGCAGCGTGTGGAAGGTCGTTTTGAGCTTTCCTCCTTCATAGACTTCGATGTCGTCGCCGACGCTGTTGGCGGGGAAGAGGCCGAAAACGCCTTTGGCGGTGAAGCGCTGCTCCGCGATGATGCGGTCGAGGAGCGTGTTGGCGTCGTTGTAGAGCTTCAAAGCCTCCGCTTCGGCTTTTAGCTTCATTTCGGCATCTTCATGCGCGGAGGAAAAACGGCCTTCATTCGCGATCCAGCGTCCGCGCAGCTCCCACGAGTGGAAGAAGGGCGACCAGTCGATGAACTCGCGCAGTGTGGAGATCAAGTCAGCGCCTTCATAGACCTTCGTGCCGGTGAAACTCGGCGTGGCGATGTCCTGCGTGCTCCAGTCGAATTTTTGGCCCTTCTCGCGTGATTCAGCGAGGCTGAGCAGCTCGCGATCTTTTTTGCGGCCGTATTCCTCGCGGAGTTTGGCGTGGCGCTCTTCGTTGGACTTGATGAAGCCTTCGCGTTGATCTTCGGAAAGCAGCGCGGTGGTCACCGGCACGCTGCGGGAGGCATCGAGCACGTGAACGATGCTGCCGCTGTATTTCGGCGCGATCTTGATGGCGGTGTGCGCGGCGCTGGTGGTGGCTCCGCCGATCAAAAGCGGCTGCTTGAAGCCCAGGCGCTCCATTTCCGCCGCGACATGCACCATTTCATCGAGCGAGGGCGTGATGAGGCCGCTGAGGCCGATGACATCGGCACCGACTTCGACGGCTTTGTCGAGAATCTTCTGGCACGGCACCATGACGCCCATGTCGGTGACTTCGAAGCCATTGCAGGCCAAAACGATGCCGACAATGTTTTTGCCAATGTCATGCACATCGCCCTTCACGGTGGCGAGCACGATTTTGCCACCACCCTGCTTCGCCGCCTCGGCAGGGATCAAATCGGCGGCGGTCAGGGACGAGGCAGCGGTGCTTCCGCTGGCTTTTCCATCACCCGGTTGCCCAGACCCGAGGCCCGGCTCAGAGCCTCCAACGTGCCTTCCTCGATCTGACGAAACCGCTCCGCCACTTCCTGGCTCAGACGTGGCTTGAAATTGCGCCAGGAGTCGGGCGCTGTAGTCGGGATCGTCGGAGTGGAGCTTGAATTCATCTTGGAGGGTAGTTTGGCCGGTTTGGAGGAGTTCCTCAACGGAATTGTGCAGGTGCTCGGAGAGCCACGCGAGGTTCAAGGAGCGCGGAAGAGCGCCAACGCGGTTCTCGACGACAAACACGTCGAGCTCCGGTTTGTCGGCAAATTCACCGCATAGCTTCAGCGTGGTGCGGGCGGCTTCGAAATGGCCTTTGGCGGCTCGTTTGAGAGGCACCACACGCCCCGCGCCCTTCGCGGCGCGGTCCGCCATGTTCCTGACCGCATCCGGCCAGTTACAATAGACGAAGCGCAGCTCGACGGAGCATCCGGCGGCGAAAGCGGCGCGGAAGTGCTCCACGGAGCGGGCGTGGTTTTGCAGCGTGCCGTCCATGACGAGGATGGCGTTGCCTGTGACCTTGATGTCGGCAGTAGCGGTCGTTTTGCCGCTGCCCTGGCCGCCGGCATTGAAAACGATCGTGTCCTTCGGCTGCGCTGTGCTGAGCACTTTGGCGAAGAACCAGTCCACAAACGCACCCGCAGGTTCCAGCGTGGCGATGCTCCATTTTTGGCGGCTTTCGCGCGTGGCGGCGTAGTCGGGGCTGAGTTCCTGGACGTTGTTGCGGTCGAGGACGTTGGCAAAGCGGCGCTTGTACTCGGTGGCGGCGGCTTCGAGGTCGGCAGCGAGCTCGGCGGCGAATTTCACCTCGATGCGGCGCTCTTCGAGGCTGAGGCCGGGATAGGGCGTGTAGGTGAAGCCTTCGACGGCGGTCACGTCGCTGCCACTTTCGAGTGCCTTCACCGTCTTCTCCGCGATCTCGATGAGCAGCTCGCGTTCGCGGGCCTTGCGGGCTTTTTCGGCCTCCATGAAGGGCGCGAGATACGCGACGCTCTGCTTCATCACGCGGGCGCTTTTCACGACCTGCGGCAGGAACATCTTCCCAGCGCCGAAGAGGTCGCCGACGACGCTCATGCCGTCCATGAGCGGGCCTTCGATGACGCTGAGCGGCTTGCCGAGCTTCGCGAGCGCCTCGGCGGTGTCTTCGTTGATGAAATCGGTGATGCCTTTGAGCAGCGCGTGCTCGAGTCGCTTCTCGACGGGGGCTTCACGCCAACTCAGGTCGATCTCAGCCTTCTTCGCGCTGCCAGCCTGGCCTTTGAACTGCTCGGCGTAATCGACGAGCACCTCGGTGGCCTCTTTGTTGCGATTCAAAATCACGTCCTCGACCTTCACGAGCATCTCCGGCGGGATCTCTTCATACACTTCGAGCATGCCGGCATTCACGATGCCCATGTCCATGCCCGCTTTGATGGCGTGATAAAGGAACACGCTGTGCATGGCTTCGCGCACCTTGTTGTTGCCGCGGAAGCTGAAGCTGATGTTGCTGACGCCGCCGCTGACTTTGGCGTGAGGCAGGTTCGCTTTGATCCAGCGTGTGGCCTCGATGAAATCGACGGCGTAGTTGTTGTGCTCCTCGATGCCGGTGGCGACGGTGAGGATGTTCGGATCAAAAATGATGTCCTCCGGCGGGAAGCCGACCTCATCGACGAGGATGCGATACGCTCGCTCGCAGATGCGGATCTTGTCGGCATAGGTCGCAGCCTGGCCTTGCTCGTCGAAGGCCATCACGACGGTGGCAGCGCCGTATTGTTTGATCTTGCTGGCGTATTCTTTGAACTTCTCCTCGCCCTCTTTGAGCGAGATCGAGTTCACGATGCCCTTGCCTTGCAGGCACTTCAGACCGGCCTCGATGATCTCCCACTTCGAGGAATCGACCATGATGGGCACCTTGTTCACCTCCGGCTCGGTTTGCAGGAGCGTCAAAAACTTCGTCATCATCGGCACGCCGTCGATGAGGCCTTCGTCCATGCAGACGTCGATGACGTTCGCGCCGCTCTCGACCTGCTGACGCGCGATGGCGACGGCTTCCTCGAGTTTGTTTTCCTTGATGAGCTTCGCGAATTTCGGCGAGCCGGCCACGTTCGTGCGCTCGCCAATCATGAGGTAGTTCGAGCCGGGGCTCAGCACATACGGCTGCGAGCCGCTGAGGCGCATCGTGTGCGGATCAGCGGGGATTTCGCGCGGCGCGAGTTTTTCGACGGCCTTTGCGATGGCGGCGATGTGCTCCGGCGTGTTGCCGCAGCAACCGCCCATGATGTTCACGAAGCCGCTGCTGGCGAAGTCGGTGGCGTAACCGGCCATGTCCGGCGGCAGCAAATCGAAGCCCGTGGGCGCGAGCGGGTTCGGCATCCCGGCGTTCGGATAGCAGGAGACGAAGCAATCTGCTTTCGCTGACAGTTCTTCGAGGAAAGGCCGCATCTTGTCTGGACCGAGCGAGCAATTCAGGCCGATGGAGAGCGGCTTCACGTGCCGCATGGCATTCAAATAGGCCTCCGTGACTTGCCCGGAGATCATCGTCTCGCCACCCGGGCCGACCGCGGCGCTGATCTGCACGGGCAGCTCGAGTTTGTCTTCTTCAAACACCTCGCGAATGGCGACGAGCGCCGTCTTCGCGTTCAACGAATCGAAAATCGTCTCGACGAGCAGCGTATCGACACCGCCGGCGATCAAGGCGCGCACCTGATGCTTATACGCCTGCTTCACCTGGTCGAAAGTGACGTAGCGGAAGCTCAAATCGCTCAAGTCCGGGAACTGCGACAGCGACACCGTGAGCGGCCCGATGGCCCCCGCGACGTAGCGCTTCCGTCCCGTTTGCTCGCCGACGATGTCGGCCCATTTGCGGCACTGCTTCGCCGACTCGAAATTGATCTCCCACGCGAGGTCATTCAGAAACGTGTCCTCGATGATGCCCTGGAAGAATTCCGGGTTCTTCTTCCCTTCGCGGAAGAATTCCGCCTGCGCGATGCTCGTCGCCGAAAACGTGTTCGTCTCGATGATGTCCGCGCCGGCTTCGAGGAAGCGCTTGTGGATGTCCTCGATGATGTCCGGGCGAGTGACCGAGAGGATGTCGCCATTGTTCAGGATGTCCTTCTCGTTGTCCTTGAAGCGCTCGCCGCGAGCGGAGGCTTCATCGAGCACGCCTTTCGCCTTATACTGCCGAATCGTCGTCCCCATCGCGCCATCGATCACCAGGATGCGCTGGCGCAGGGCGGCTTCGAGTTCAGGACGGCAGTTGGGACGGGCGGGCATGGTCGGAGACTACCCAAAGGCCGCGAAGGGTCAACCATTCGCATCAACGCATCATGATTTGATGATGCGAAACGGAATAGGACGCGCATGCTCAATTCTGACTGCCCGGCGAAAGATGTCGTACTCACGCATGAAACGCTCGTCCACCACCGCACCGGGTCTCATTTGCCGCCAGAGTAGCGCCAAGATGAAAAAGCTGTGGGTGAAGATGCATACTTGCGGGTCATCCATGCTTCGCAGCCGCTCCAGGATGGCATCCACCCGCGCGATGAATTCGGCGAATGTCTCCGCGCCAGGTCCATCCCGATGCTGCGGGTCCGCGCGCTCCCAATAGCGCGCGACTGGTGCATGACGGTCTTGCTCAGTGGTGTTTATGTAGTGTTCGGGAGCCAGGTAGGTGAACTCATGCACGGGCCAGGTCTCCACGGGCACATCGCTGAGTCTTTGGCAAAGCGGTGCGGCCGTCTCCTGGGTGCGCAGGTAGGCCGAGACGACGATCAGCTCGGGGTCCAAGGCGGCGTGCTCCAGATCCCGCGCCTGCTCCCGCCCCAGCGGGCTGAGAGGGATGCCGGACGGCGTCCGTGTGCGTTCCCCCGCATTCGCCATGCTCTCGCCGTGTCGGATGAGGATGATTCCGTTCAAGAAGTCCGGTTCGAACATGTCGTCCATGAAGCAATCATGCGCGCAATCCATGAGGAACTCGCTCAATTCCTCGCGGCGTTCCGCGCTGAGGCCGGGTTTTTCGAGTTCGGTTTTGAGGAGTTGAATGGTCTGGATTTGTCTGGCTCGGCGGGTGCGGTTCATGCTGCGGATTGATTTTGGAGGGGAGTTCAAAAGTTCAGATGATCCGCCCAGGCTTCATGCGCGGCGGAGTTGGCGTTGAGCACATTGACAGCGGACTCTGTGACCAGGAGCGTGACGAGCGAAGAGGCGGCGGAGTCCTGAGCCTGGATGATGACGGCATGGGCTTTCATGGACGCCTGGGTCAGCCATGACAAAAGGCGCGCGCAGTGCTGGCGAATATCCGCCCCTTCAGCATGGATATCGGAGATGTCAAAGATGAGACTGAAGGCATCATGCTTGGCCTCACACCAGTCATCACACAGTTCGAGGATGTCAGCGCGCAAGCCCTCGGGGACTTGCAGCGAGGGCAGCTCCCGCCGGATGTATTCGGCGTTGAGCAGCATTCGGAGCGCGTTTTCGCGCGCTGCGGTGAGGAAGGCATCGAATGAAGCGTGTGTTTTCATGGAGTGTGCGTGGTTGTTTCGGGCAGAGAGGCGCACACGAATTTTTCCGGACTCAGCTCGCGCTCCCCGTCCCAGCGGTAGGCCACGAGCGGCCCCTGGCGTGCGCCGCTGAAGTCGAGGCAGGCCAGATTGCGGGCGAGGGGCGCCTTTTCTTTTTCGGGCGGCAGCCAGTAGTGGCCGAAAAACACGGGCGGCTCATTGCTTCCGTAACAGGGCAGCCGGCGCAGGTCGTGCGGAGCGGCCTCGCCTGGAGAGTCGAAGGGTTCCGGCATCGCCAGAGCGCAAACATGGGATTGCGGCGGAATGTCCCACCAACGGACACGCACCGTGCGGCGCGCGGCGCCTTCCTTGTCGTGAAAGCACGATCCCTCCGGCATGAGCATCTCGGGACCCTTGAGCACATTTTCGACCGCGCGGTGTTCCGGCGTTAGCTTGGTGGCGCTTGCGCGCAGGAAATCCGGGTCGAGCAGGCTGGCGCCGCCCAGCCGGCTTATGCGGCGCGCATCCCAGCAGGCATGGACGGCGCGCAGAGCGCCGAGATCGAGAAACATCGGCAGTCCGCGCATCCATAGCAGCCACTCCGCCCACTCGGCGGGCCGCCCGGCAAACTGGTCGAGCGTGGCCTGGTGAGTTTTCGTGTTGCGCGCCGAGTGCTCCTTGAGATGGCCGCCGTTGCCGTCCGGTGTGGCATAAAGCACGGCGTTGTATTCGTGGTTGCCCATGATGGCGAGCGCGTCGCCGCTTTCCACCATGCCGCGCACCGTCTCCAGCACCCGCCGGATGTCCGGTCCCCGGTCAATGTAGTCGCCCAAAAAGACCACCCTGCGCCCGTCAGGATGACGCATGCCGCCGCCAGGGCGTGGACGGTAGCCGAGATTCTCCAGGAGCCGCGCCAGCTTTTCATGCTGGCCGTGAATGTCACCAATGAGGTCGTAGCTTTGTTGTTTCATGACGCCCCATCATGGCTCATGCGCGCGCTTGCAAAATAACTGAATCCACAGGATACATGACTCAAAAGTCATGTTTGAAAAATTGTTTTCCAAAGGCGGCCTCACCCTGGAAAGGCTGCGCGGCTTCATGAGCATGGCCGAGGCGGGAAGCATCGCCCGCGCCGCGCCTGATGATGCGAACCGCCAGAGCCAGATCAGCCGGCAAATCCGGGAGCTGGAGGAGTTTTTCGATGTGGAGCTGACACGGCGCAAGGGACGCACGCTCTCGCTTTCTCCGGCGGGCGCAAGACTGGCCTCGCTGATCCGGGAGCAGCTTCAAGACTTGGAGGACTTCCGCCGCGACCAGCGCGGCCTGCCAAAATCATTCACAATCGGAGCCGGTGCCAGCGTGCTGGAGTGGCTTGTGGTGCCCGCCCTGCCCAGACTGGCGGAGCTTCTGGGAGGAGCCACGCTGCTCATCCAGCCAATGCGCAGCCGCTCGCTGGCGGAGGCGGTCTCGGAGGGGCGCGCGGACTTCGCCATTCTCAGGCGCGATGCCATTCCCGCAGCGAAGTCCGTGCTGCCGCTGGTAAAGCTGGGATTTGTGATCTGCATCCCGGAGAGGCTCATCCCGCAGGGCGTGAGCGACCGCCAGGCATCCCACCCGTCCTTCTGGCGCGACTTGCCCTTTGCAGCGGGGCGGGATGGCGGCCAGCTCGATCTGGCCATCCGGGCCGCGATGGCTGACGCCGGGGTGGACTACCGTCCGCGTTTTGAATGCGGCTCCATCCTGCAGGCGCGTCAGCTTGTGGACATGGGCGAATGCGCCGCCGTCCTGCCGGCGCTGGGGCTGCGCGGAATGGACCGGAAACGAATCCGTGTCCTGCCTTTCGCTCCAATGAAGGGCTACGGTCGCGGCCTTGTGCTGCATTGGAACGAGCGGCAGACGCGCCGCCGCGCCGTTGATGCTTCGACCATTCAAGCGATGGCACGGTCATTGGTCCTAACCGTCAGAGAGCCTGGCCCTTGATGAATGCCGGGCTTTGCATGGACTCATTCAAACCCACTGGCAAAAACACGCGCCATCCGCTTTATGACAGAACTTTGCGGCGCACGATCTCAGTCACGAGTTTGGGGTTGGCCTTGCCCTGGCTCGCTTTCATGGCCTGGCCGGTAAACCAGTTCATGGCTTTGTCGTTACCGCCTTTGACTTCGGCGACTTTTTCCGGGTTGGCGGCGAGGATTTGATCCACAATGGCCTCCAGCGCGCCGGTGTCGCTCACTTGCTCGAAGCCTTTGACCTGGATGACTTTGGCGGGATCGGCACCGGAGGCGGCCATTTCGGCAAAGACCTCCCTGGCCTGTGTGTTGGAGATTTTTCCCGCCTCGACGATGGCGACGAGCGCGGCAAGCTGTGCGGGCCGCACAGGGCAGGCGGCGAGTCCGCCCTCGCTGTCTTTGAGCACGCCGAGCAGGTCGTTGATGACCCAGTTGGCGATTTTTTTGGCGGGCACGCCGGGCTGGGCGGCAATGGCGGCCTCATACCAGGCAGCGAGCGCTTTTTCACTGGCAAGCACACCGGCGTCGTAGGCGGAGCAGCCGTAGTCCTTTTCAAACCGGGCGCGCTTTTCGTGGGGCAGCTCGGGCACCAGCGGGCGCACGCGGGCCAGGATGTCCGGCGTGCGCAGAGGCAGCAGATCAGGGTCGGGGAAGTAGCGGTAATCGTGCGCGTCCTCCTTCGTGCGCATGAGCGTGGTCTCGCCGCGGTCGTCGTCCCAGCGGCGTGTGGACTGAATGAGTTTTTCACCCCGGTCCAGGCAGTCCATCTGACGCGCGGCCTCATACTTGATGGCGCGGCGGACGGCGGACATGGAGTTCAAATTCTTCAGCTCGATCTTGGCGCCGAGCTGCTCCTGGCCCTCGGGCCGCACGGAGATGTTCACATCGCACCGCATCTGCCCCTTTTCCATGTCGGCGTCGCTGACGCCGCCATAGACGAGGATCTGGCGCAGGCTGGTGAGATAGGCAAACGCCTCCTCGGCGCTGGCAATGTCAGGTTCGGAGACAATCTCCATGAGCGGAGTGCCGGCGCGGTTGAAGTCAATGGTGGTGAAGCCGGCGTGGTGGGTGCTTTTGGCCACGTCCTCCTCCAGGTGGATGCGGGTGAGCTGCACCACTTTGCCGGGATTGGCGATGCTTTTCTGAGCATCCTTCGGATAGGCCAGGTCATACAAGGGCACGCCGCCGCCCAGGCACAGGGGCAGATCGAACTGGGTGATCTGGTAGTTCTTGGGCATGTCCGGGTAGAAGTAGTTTTTGCGGTCCCACTTCACGACAGGAGGGGTTTCGCAGCCGAGCATGAGACCCGCGAGGATGGTTTTTTCGATGGCGTTTTGATTGAGCACAGGCAGCGCGCCGGGCAGGCCCAGGCAGGTGGGGCATGTCAGAGTGTTCGGCTCCTCGCCGTAGGCGATGGCGCAGCCGCAAAACATCTTGCTGCGGGTGGTGAGCTGGGCGTGGACCTCCAGGCCGATGGTGACGATATACTTGGGCATCGCGGCAATCCCAAGCGCCAAGTTGCTGTGGATGCAAGGGGGAAGGTGAGGCCTCGAGAGCAGTCTCTACTCCATAGCCACATCGTCCTTGCGCGGCGTGAAGTACTCGAAGTAGCCGATCATCATCTCGTCATGCGTCTGCGGCCCCCAGCGGACAGTCTTGGAGGGGTCGGGGTTGGCGGGGTTGGACTCGCTGTTGTCGAAGACGGCGGTGAGCTTCACACGGCTGCCGGCGGGCAGGAAATGCGGCTGCGCGTAGTCGTAGCGGAGCTGCCAGTTGAAGTCGTAGCGCGGGATGTCGAGCAGCACCTCGTGCGTGCCGTCAGGACGAGTGGCCTCGAATTTAAAGGCAGCCCCGCGCACATGCATGTGCGCCATGAGGGCAGTGAGGTTCATGTTCGCCGGCACGGTCTGCTCCTTCACCTCGACATGGCGCGCGGTGTGCGGCGGGATGCTCAGCCGGGGATGGGCCACGGCGGCGGTATGCACCACATAGCGCGGAGGCTCCTTGGCGAAGTGCAGGCCGAGCCGGAGCTGATCCTGGGTCTTTTTGCCATTCGGCGTATAGTGAATCTGGAAGCTGACAGTGGCCCCGGCGGGCAGCTTTTTGGCAAAGCCGGCGGGGTAGCGGTGGTGGGTGTTTCCGGGCACATAGGCGGCCCAGTAGCCCTCGCTACCCTCGCCCCTGTTCCGCACGCGCGCGCCCTTTTCATGCACCTGGATGATGACGTGATGAACCACACTGCGGTCGGTGGGCAGGATCTCGTAGGCGCTCACCCAGCGGTCCTCGGCAAAGGCGGTGGGCACGGTGATGAACTGGTAGGGCATGGTGCCCTCAGCCTTGATGGCGACAGGCTGGGGGAGCTGGACCACGACCTCCGGTTTGCCCAGCAACCACTCTGCGGGAAAGTTGCGCGGCAGGGGCGCGTCCGCCGGATCACCGGGCGGGCGGTCGCTGGCGAGCCAGGCGAGCAGGTCGGCCCTGTCCCGCGCGGAGAGAGAAGTGTCGTTCGCCCACGGGCTGGCGTGGCCTTCCGCGGTCGGAGCGGCGAACCAGGGCGGCATGACGCCGCGCTCGACCTGCTTGCGGATCATGCCGGCGTTTTCGACGAGGTCGTCATACGTCTCCAGGCTGAAGGGTCCCACGCCATCCTTGCGGTGGCACTCAACGCAGTGAGCCTGCATGATGCGGGCGATCTGGTTGTGATAAGTGACGCCGGTCTGTGCCGGTGCGGCGGTTTTCACATCGAGCGCGCAACCCGGAGCGCTGGTGGCCGCGATTTCAGGCGGCTCACCGCGAAGCAGGGCGGCTGCGGCATCGCGCAGGTAGGCGCGGGTGGGCTGTTCCTTCGCGTAACCGAGGCCGTACTGGTCATTGATGGCGCCGCGATACACAAGCGTGCGGCGGGCATCGAGCAGGAAGCATTCCGTGGTGGTCGTGGCGGCGAGCGTGGCGGCGAGAGCGCCCGTGGTGTCGTGGACGACGGGGGATTTCAAACCGTGGCCGGAGATGAACTGGCGGATGTCGTCCGTGGTCTCGACGCCCACCGGGCAGACGAGAATGACGCGCAGCCCGTGCGCGGCGGCGTCCTTTTCCAGCCGCGACATCTCCGGGCCGTATTTCTGGCTGATGGGGCAGGTGGCGCCGAAGAAAATCAGCGCCAAGCCGCGCGTGTCCGCCAGATGAGCGCTGAGTTTTTTCTCCTGACCGGCGAGGTCGCGCAGAGACAGGTCGGGCACGAGGTGGCCGACTCCGTGCTCGGCGGCCTTGAGCACGCGCGGCGCCTCTTTGAGCGAGGCGTCCTCCGGTTCGGCAGGCTCCTCAGCCGCCGCGCCCATGCCGCGCGCTCCACGCAGGCGGGAGGCTCCGGCAATCGCCTCGGCGCGGGTGATCTGTCCGTCATTGTTGGCATCGAGAAGGCGGAACCACATTTTCACCGGCAGCTCGGCCTCGGTGACGATGCCGTCCTTGTTTTTGTCCACCGCGTCGAAGCGCTGCTCCATCAGCGTGGTCTGCGCGGCCAGCGGCGCGGCGGAAAGAAGGATGGCGGAAAAATGGGTGACGTGTTTCATCGGCGTGACGGGAACACTCAACGCGGGGGAGGGTTGCGGGTAACGCGGAATTTGCACCGGGAAAGCCCGGAGCGGGAAGCGGGCGTCAAGCCAGGATCTCCCTCACCACGTTGCCAAAGACATCCGTGAGACGAAAGTCGCGGCCCGCATAGCGGTAGGTGAGCGCCTCGTGGTCAAAGCCGAGCAGGTGCAGGATGGTGGCGTGCAGGTCATGCACATGCACTTTCCCCTCGGCGATGCCCAGGCCGATGTCGTCGGTGATGCCATGGGTATGACCGCCCTTCACACCGCCGCCCGCCATCCAGACGGTGAAGCCGTCCGTGTGATGGTCGCGGCCTATCTTCGGAGTGAGTGGAAGCTGCGCGGTGGGCGTGCGGCCCATCTCGCCGCCCCAGATGACGAGCGTGTCCTGGAGCATGCCGCGCTCCTTGAGATCCTGCAAAAGCGCGCCGATGGCCTGGTCGCACTCGCGGGCGAGGCGGCGGTGATTTTCCTCCAGGCTGGCGTGGCTGTCCCACGGCTGGCCGGCCCCGTGATAGACCTGCACATAGCGCACACCGCGCTCGGCAAGGCGGCGCGCCATGAGGATCTGGCGGCCCTGAAGCGTGTCACCATACATCTCGCGGATGCGCGCCGGCTCCTGCTCCACATCGAAGGCATCCGTGGCCTCGGTCTGCATGCGGAAGGCCAGCTCCAGGGATTGGATCCGGGCTTCGAGCTGCGGATCACCCGCACGCTCCGCGCGGTGCATTTCATTGAGCTTCTGGATGAAGCCGAGCTGCTTGCGCTGCTGGCCTGGAAGGATGAAGTCGTTGCGCAGATTGGCGATGAGCTGGTCCGGCGTGGTCTCCTTGGTGTCAATGTGCGTGCCCTGGTAGATGCCGGGCAGGAAGGCGTTGCGCCAGTTCGCGCTTTGCGCCGTCGGCAGGCCGTTCGGGCACATGACCACAAAGCCGGGCAGGCTTTGATTCTCCGTGCCCAGGCCATAGAGCGCCCATGAGCCGACGCTCGGGCGCGGCAGGGTGAAATTGCCCGTGTTCATGATCATGAGGCCGGGCTCGTGGTTCGGCACGTCGCTGAACATGGAGCGGATCACGCACAAGTCGTCCGCGTGCCTCGCCACATGCGGGAAAAGCTCGCTGATCTCCATGCCGGACTGGCCGTGCTTTTTGAACTCGAAAGGCGAGGCCAGCGCCGCGCCGCCAAGGCGGCGGTCCTTCGCCAGATTCTTCGCGGAGGGCAGCGACTTGCCATGAAATTTCTTGAGCAGCGGCTTCGGATCGAAGGTGTCTATCTGCGAGGGGCCGCCATTCATGAAAAGGTGAATGACGCGCTTCGCCGTGCCTGGAAAATGCGGTCGTCGCGGAGCCAGTGGCGAGAGATTTTCCGCATTCGCGCGGGTCAGGCCCATGTCATTGAGCACCCCGGCCAGCGCGAGGCTGCCAAGTCCGAAGCCGGAGCGCGTGAGGAAGTGACGGCGTGTGTGCATGCTTTCTTGTGGCAACGCCCGCGCCATGCGGGGCATTTCAACCAAAGTTCGGCGCACCTGGCAAAGGCTGCTTGCGAGCGCAGGGGCTTCGGGCACCTTGCGCGTTCTCATTCCACACCATGTCCAAGAAAGCCGCCTCCAACGCCTCCCTGCACCGCAAACACAGCGCCGCCGTCGTCGATGGCGTGGAACGCGCCGCCAGCCGCGCGATGCTGCACGCTGTGGGCTTCAAGCGCGAGGACTTCAAAAAGAACAAGATCGGCATCGCCAGCACCTGGAGCATGGTGACGCCGTGCAACATGCACATTGACCGTCTCGCCAAAGAAGCCGCGAAGGGCGTCGATGCTGCGGGCGGCAAATCGGTGATCTTTAACACCATCACCATCTCCGACGGCATCTCGATGGGCACGGAGGGCATGAAATACTCGCTCGTCTCCCGCGAAGTCATCGCGGACTCGATCGAGACCGTCGTCGGCTGCGAAGGCATGGACGGCTACGTCGCCATCGGCGGCTGTGACAAAAACATGCCCGGCTGCATCATGGCGATGGGCCGCATGAACCGCCCGAGCGTCTTTGTTTATGGCGGCACCATCCTCCCCGGCTGCGTCGGCCCGGAGAAGAAGGACGCGGATGTCGTCACGGTCTTTGAGGCCATCGGCAAGCACGCCAACTGCCAGATCAATGACAAGGAGCTGCAAGACATCGAGGAGCACGCCATTCCAGGTGAAGGCTCCTGCGGAGGCATGTACACCGCCAACACGATGGCCAGCGCCATCGAAGCCCTCGGCATGAGCCTGCCAAACAGCGGCGCGCAGTCCGCGGTGAGCAACGAAAAGCTCATCGACTGTTTCGACGCCGGCGCGGCCGTCATGAACATGATCAAGCTCGGCATCACGCCGCGCGACATCATGACGAAGGAGGCCTTTGAGAACGCCATCACGCTCATCATCGCCCTCGGTGGCTCCACCAACGCCGTCTTGCACCTCATCGCCGCCGCGCACAGTACCGGCGTGAAGCTCAGCATCGAGGACTTCGTCCGCATCGGCAAAAAAACGCCCGTGCTGGCCGATCTGCGCCCCAGCGGCAAATATTTCATGAACGACCTCGTGAAGATCGGCGGCACGGTCCCGCTCATGCGCATGCTCGTCGAGGAAGGCCTCATGCACGGCGACTGCCTCACCGTCACCGGTCGCACGATGAAGGAAAACATGCAGCGTTCGAAGATCGTGTGGCCGAAGAGCCAGACCATCGTCCGCCCGCTCTCCAATCCCATCAAGAAGGACAGCCACCTCGTCATTTTCAAAGGCAACCTCTGCCCCGATGGCGCTGTCGGCAAGATCACGGGCAAGGAAGGCACGAAGTTCAGCGGCAAGGCCATCGTCTTCGAGAGCGAGGAAAAAGCCCTGCAGGCCATTTTGACCGACAAAGTCAAAAAAGGCCACGTCATCGTCGTGCGCATGGAAGGCCCGAAAGGCGGCCCCGGCATGCGTGAGATGCTCTCGCCGACCTCCGCCATCATGGGCAAGGGTTTGGGCAAAGATGTCGCCTTCATCACCGACGGACGCTTCAGCGGCGGCAGCCACGGCTTCGTCGTCGGCCACGTCACGCCCGAAGCCTTCGTCGGCGGCCCGATTGCCGTCATCAAGAACGGCGACCCCATCACCATTGATGCCGAGAAGCGCCAGATCACCCTCGGCATCCCCGACAAGGAGCTCAAAGCCCGCCTCAAAGCCTGGAAGCAGCCCAAACCGCGCTACACCCGCGGCGTCCTCGCCAAATACGCGAAGCTGACTAGCGACGCGAGCCACGGCGCGGTGACGGATCTGGGGCTGTGACTTGAGGCTGGCGCTGCCATGCCGCGCGCGCCGGGCTCGCGGCATCCGCGCTGTCATTCCAGTGTCCTTTTTTCCACTCCTCCCTGTGATATTCCCCACCTGCCAGCCAAAGCGCCTGGGCGGGGAAATAGCCCGTCTCGATTCCAAAGCCCGCGCCTCCCCCGCGCCCTGCCCTCCCGCATGAACCACCCCCTCGTCTCCCGCCCGCAGCTTCCCGGCACACCCGCCTCGCATCTGCCCTTCAGCCCCTGCGTCGTTGTAGGTGATTTGATCTTCGTCTCCGGCCAGGCCTCCGTGGACGCGCAGGGAAACATCATCAGCGACAGTTTTGAGGGCGAGTTCCGCCGCAGCGTCGAAAACGTGCGCAAAGTGCTCGAAGCCGCCGGCAGCGATCTCAGCCACGTCGTGCAAACCCGCAACTATGTCCGCGACGACGCCGACCTGCCCCTCTACAACCAGCTCTACCGGGAATATTTTCCCGCGCCATGCCCAGCGCGCACCACACTTACCCACTGCCTGCCACCCACCCTCAAATACGAGATCGAAGCCGTCGCCGTCCGAAAAGCCTGACCGCCCTGACCTCCGGCCACCGGCATCCGTCACAACCCTGCCATATCATGGCCCAGGGGGAATACCGGGCCAATTCATCAAAAGGATGGCTGTTTGAAAAGGGTGACAGCCATCTCAAAAAGCGGGGTGAAAATGGAATTCCAGGTCGTCTGTTGAAAATTTTTGCTCTTTGTTGGAGCCTTTCAAAATGTGTCATTGACGGCTCTTTCTACCGCCGCAGGAGGTCCGTCTGCGAACGTTGGAGGGCTGCGGCTTCCTCACGCCGTCCTTCCGCCTCATTTCCCCTGTGAGGCAATGCCGGCCCAAACTTGGCCAATTTTTTCCATGCCTTCAAAAGGTCTGCAACCCCGGCGGCGGACCGCCGCCACCCTGGTATTGCGGGGCGCTGGGCGTGCTGGAGAAGGGATTGCGCAGCCACCTGCGCGGAGCGGACTGCTGCGCGGGCGGCGGGGCGGCGGGGGGGAGGGCTGCCTGGGGC
>ERZ761607.406-NODE-406-length-78870-cov-6.032989_pt1 | contig 78870 bp, 82 predicted proteins | sample MGYA00511164_ERZ761607 | MGnify/ENA primary metagenome ERZ761607 (study PRJEB28899, sample SAMN02445080) | bioreactor sludge metagenome | biome: EBPR sludge | place: Australia: Brisbane, Thorneside Wastewater Treatment Plant | collected 2011-06-22 ...
GGCGACAAGTTCACCTTCCACCGACGCACGTGAGACCGGGCTCGCCCACCGGCGGCGGTCGAGCAGGTGCCAATGTTGCGGCGGTCTCAACCACCGGTGGTCGAGGTTGAAACCCGGTACGCGCTACCGCGCACGCTCGGACTCGATCGGCGCAGTCGACGCCGGCACGCGGCAGGGCTGAGGCGCGCCGTCGCAGCACGGCTCGATGTAGAGGCAGGACGGGCAGCGGTTGTGCGCCTGTTCGGCGTACATCTGGACTCCGCAGAACGGGCACGGCAGGTCGAGGGCCACGGGCGCCAGCATGCCCCCGCCACCGGACCTCGGGCAGCAGGACACGCCGCGGTCAGGAGAGCCCGAGCGCCTCGGTGAGCTCGTCGGCCAGGGACGCGGCGTAGATCGTGGTCAGGTGGCCGCGGTCGCGGTACGGCAGCACGTCGCCGATCACGGCCGGGCACGAACCGTCCCAGCAGATCCATGGGGTCGGGTCCACCACCGGCGTCCCGGTCGCGGCCGCGGCGGCCACTGAGATGTCGGCGTCGTTCACCGAGGCCGCGAGGGGCGTGAACAGACAGTCACCGAGGTTGTTGCCGCTCTCGGTGAGGCACTCGTCGGGCAGTTCCTCGGACTTGGGTATGTCGCGCAGGAGCACCGCACGGTCGGTCAGCGGAGCCAGCTGGGTGAACAGATCGACGTAGCCGGCCTGGGTCGCCGCGTCGACGTCCTCCTTGGGCACCCGGTTGCCCTGGTCGTCGTACAGCACCGGGTTGGGTCCGCTCGAGGAGACCACGACCAGATCCGGGTGGATGGTGCGGATCTGGTCGAGAGCCCAACTCCGGAAGTCGTCGCACTCCTGCCACAGCGGCGAGCCCGGCACCAGCTCACCGACGCTGACCAGGGAGGCCGCGCAGTTGGGCTTGACGAAGTAGTACGTCGTGTAGCCGAGCTCCTCGCCGATCTTGTCGAACGCGGGGATCCACATCCGGCCGTGGCTGTTGCCGAAGACCACGATCGAGCGATCCGCATCGGGATCGCCGCGTGGGCAGAGCTCGCGCGAGTCCTTCTCGTAGTTGCAGGCGCCGACGTCGGGCTCGTCGTCGCGCACGGTGAGGATGTCGGGCTGGAGCTCGCTCGGGATCGCCATGTCGTGCCGGGCCGCGATCACCGAGGCCTGGACCAGCGCGATGGTCGGGTCGGAGTCCAGGTCGAACTTCGAGGGGTCCTTGACGCCGAACTCCTGCAACGTGATCGGCGGGTTGTCACCGTACGCGCCGGAGGAGTACTCGCTGTAGTAGCGGCCGCCCAGCGCCCCTGCGACCACCACCGCGACGGCGGCGGGGTAGAGCGCGAGCGCGCGCCTGGTCGGGAACCGGATCGGCGACCGGAACGGCTGCTCGACGAGGCGGTAGGTGAGCGCCGAGAGCACGAACACCACGACCAGGCAGACGGCGGTCCGCCACGGGCCGAGCGTGCCGACCTTGCGCTCGGCGATGATCAGCACCGGCCAGTGCCACAGGTAGAGCGAGTAGGACCAGTCCCCCACGATCCGCATCGGTCGGACCCCGAGCGCCCGGACCGGCCAGGGATGCGGGGCATGGAAGCCGGCCCCGGCGAGCAGCACCAGCGCCGAGCCGACCACGGGTACAGCGGCCGCCGAGCCCGGGAACGGCGTCTGCTCGGTGTAGTAGACGCAGGCGATGCCGATCAGCACCAGCCCGGTCAGGCAGAGCAGCCCTCGGGCCGCCGAGTGCAGCCGCCGGGCCACCGGCTCGGCGATCAGCGCAACCAGCGCACCGAGACCCAGCTCCCACGCGCGCGCCGTGGTGGAGAAGTACGCCGCGAGCGGATCGGAAGTCGTGCTGATCAGCGACCACACGAACGACGCACCGGTCACCACCAGGAGTACGGCGAACACCAGCCGCTTCGGCAGCGCGCGACGCCCCGCCACGAGGACCAGCACCAGGAGCAGCGCCGGCCAGACGAGATAGAACTGCTCCTCCACCGACAGCGACCAGTAGTGCTGCAGCGGTGACGGCGGCTCCTCGGCCGCGAAGTAGTCGGTGCCGACCGCCGCGAAGTGGATGTTGGCGGCGAAGAAGATCGCCCAGAGCGCGTCCTGGACCACCACGCGCAGGTCGACCGCGCTCAGCCAGATCGCCGAGGCAATGATCGTCGCGATGATCACCAGCGTCGAGGCCGGCAGGATCCGCCGGGCCCGGCGGGCATAGAACCCCGGGATGGAGATCCGACCCGAGCGCTCCACCTCGCGGAACAGCAGCTGGGTGATGAGGAAGCCCGAGATCACGAAGAACACGTCGACGCCGACGTACCCGCCGGGCACGTACGGGATCGAGGCGTGCGACGCGATCACGGTCAGCACCGCGATCGCGCGCAACCCCTGGACGTCGTCCCGGTGCGCGAGCGCCGGGCCGTGGGACGGTTGGCTCACGGCGTCCCGGTCGAGTTGGCGGCGACCGTGCCAGGGGACGGCGAAGGCTGGCCGGTCGGCGCGACGTACGCCGGGTCAAGATGGATCTGGGCCTCGAGCTCGTCGGTCAGGAAGCCGGCGTAGCTCTGGCTGATGTGGGTCCGGTCGCGGTGCGCGATGTAGTCACCGACCACGCTGGGGCAGAGTCCGTCGGCGCAGAACCAGGCCGCGGTCTCGACGAACTGGACCCCCTTCGCCGCGGCGGCCTGGCGAAGGGAGTCGATGAAGACCAGGGAGACCTTGTCCTCCTGTGACAGGCACTTCGCGAGCGTGGCGTCGCGTTCGGACAAGCAGCGTCCCGGGTGCGTGACCACGGCCGGCGGGTCACCGATCACGATCACCCGCTGGGTGTGCGGCGCGAGGTAGTCGATCTCCCGCTCCATGCCCTCGCGGTACATCGTCGCCATCTCGTCGGTGTCGTCGACGTGGTCGCCGTCGTCGGTGGCGAAGCCGCGTCGGTTGGCCTCGGAGCCGAGGAGCACCACGTCCGGCTGCAGCTCCTCGACCTGCTCGCGCGCCCAGTCCTGGAAGGCCTCGCAGTCGGTCGACGGCCCGCCGTTGACCATCCATGGCGTCACGTCCGAGGACGGACAGCCCTCGCGGATCAGGAAGTACGCCGTGTAGCCGTACCGCTTCGCCAGCTCGTCGAGCGCCGGCACCCACTGGCGGGCGTGGGAGTCGCCGATCAGCACGAGCGTCCGGTCGCCGTCGGTGTCCCCGCGCGGACACAACGGCCGGTCACTGTTGATCTCGAAGTATTGGCACTTCCCCAGGTCGGGGATGTCGGTGCCGAGATCGAGCACCGAGGGCTTGAGGCCGGCCGGGATCTCGTAGCCGTCCTGGGCGGCCTTCACCGAGGCCTGGACCAGCGCGGCGACCTGGTCCTGCTGCGGCTGGGTCTGCCCGAACTCGGAGACCGTGATCGGCGGGCCGCCGCCGTCCAGCTCGTCCTTCACCACGGTGTTGGCCGCTGCCAGCATCGGCAGGGTCAGCAACACCACCGCGGGGTAGAGCAGCACGCCCCGGAGCTTGCGCCCCTTGAAGATCCGGGCGCGCCGCACGGGGTTCTCGACGTAGTGGTAGCTCAGCGCCGACAGCGGCACCACCAGCAGCATCAGCACGGCCGCCTGCCAGGCGGTCAGCGGGTGCCAGGCCTCGGCCACGATGATCAGGACCGGCCAGTGCCACAGATAGAGCGAGTAGGACCAGTCCCCCATCGCGCGCATCGGTCTGATCGACAGCAGCCGCTGCGGCCCCCAACCTGCGGCGTGCATGCCGCCGGCGAGCAGCGCCGCGGTGCCGACGACCGGCAGCGCGGCGGCGTACCCGGGGAAGACGGTCGTGCCGTTGTAGAGCAGCGCCGCCGCGAAGACCGCGATCAGTCCGGCCCAGGAGATCATCGCCTGCACCGACCGCTTGACCAGGATCAGGCGGGTGCTGAGGCAGGCCACGAGCGCACCCAGCGCGAGCTCCCAGGCCCGGGTGAACGGCGAGAAGTACGCCGCGACCGGATCGGTGGTGCTGTAGGAGACCGAGAAGGCGAACGAGATGCCCACGATCACGACCAGCGGCGAGACGCCGAGGTCGCGGACCCGCGGGCCGAGGCTGCGCTGCCCGACGCTGCGCCGGGCCCGCCACCCGGCGTACACGCACAGCAGCAGGACCAGCAGCGGCCAGACGAGGTAGAACTGCTCCTCCACCGAGAGCGACCAGTAGTGCTGGAGCGGCGAGGGTGGCGTGTCGTTCTGGAAGTAGTCGGTGCCGTCGCTGGCGAACTTGAAGTTGGCCAGGAAGAACGTCGCCCAGAGTGCGTCCTGGATGACACCGGTCGCCTCGACCGCGCTCAGGAACAGGATCGACGCCACGACCGTGACGACGATGACCAGCGTCGCGGCCGGGAGGATCCGGCGGGCCCGGCGCGCATAGAAGCCCAGCAGCGACGCCCGGCCGGTGCGCTCGGCCTCCGAGACCAGCAGCCCGGTGATGAGGAACCCGGAGATCACGAAGAAGACGTCGACACCGATGAATCCGCCATGGAACGGGCCGATATCGGCGTGGTCGAGGATCACCAACACGACAGCCAGGGCACGGAGCCCCTGGATGTCCTGTCGGAACCCCGGACGCATGGCCGTCATCGTAGGTCTGGACCCCACACCGGACCGCTTTGGCGTTGTTGACACTCCGAGGCACGAGGAGTGTCAACAACATCGGTGGTCGAGCAGGCCGTCCGGCCGAGGCACGAGGCCGGAACCGACCGTGTCGAGACCTCCGCAGCCTGGGCTGGGACTCAAAGACCCCGTTTCGGGAGTCACGCCGGATCTCGACAGGCTCGATCAGCGGTGGTCTGCCCCGCCGCGAACCTCACAGCGCGCTTTCGTAGAGCCCCAGGTCGCGCGCGTAGTGCTCCTCGAGCCGCGCCCGGGTGCCGGCGTCCATCTCACCTTGACGGGCCGGCGACACATTGGTCGGCTCCAGGACCGGAGGGGCGATGCCCAACTGCTCGGCCATCCACGCGGTGGCGGCCTCGAGATGCTCGTAGCGGTACATCCGGTCCACGATCACCGCGCCGGCTGCGTCCGTGACGAAGTTGCTCGACGTACCGAGCGGCACCTCGCCCGAGATCAGCCGGTCCGCGAACTCGGCGAAGGACAGGTCACCGGTCCAGTTCGGCTGTCCCGCGGCCTCGGGCCGCGCGCGGTAGCGCCACCACGACATCGCGCGCTCCAGCGGATCGCGGACCAGGCACATCGTCTCGTAGTCCGACCGCGGGTGGCCGTAGCGCTCCAGCCACGGCGCCAGCACGGTCTCGAAGGTCACCGCGCTCATGTGCTTCATCCCCGGCGGCTGCCGGAACAGGATCATCGCGTGCCGCGCGAAGTGCTTCTGCAGCGCCGTCGAGCCGGCCTTGGGCATCGACAAGAACACGAACCCGCGGTCGGCGAAGCACATCACGGGGCACATCCTGCCCGGCGGCCGTGGCTCAATCGCAGCTCTCGAGCGTCGCGTCGGTGCGGGCGAGGTCGCCGAGCCGGGCGGCCTGGTCGGTGTAGGGCAGCACCACGCTGGCGCCGCCGATGTCGCCGATGCCGCCCTGGACCACACACGTCGTGATCTTCGAGGGCTTCACCGCGGCCGCGGCGCGGGCCAAGCGGTAGAGGTCCGACGGGGAGGCGTCGGTGGCCATGTTCTCGATCGCCGAGAGCACGCCGGCCTCGATCCAGCCAGGCCGGCTCGCGCGCTCCCGGATCTTGGCCTGGATGCCCTCGAGCACCCGCTGCTGGTTGGCCGAGCGGTCGAAGTCTCCGCGCAGCAGGTTGTGCCGGATCCGGGAGAAGGCCAGGGCGAGGTAGCCGTTGAGGTGGATCTTGCCGGGCTCGAAGCCGAGCGGCTTGAGATAGGTGTCGTCGAAGTAGATCGGGTTGTGGACGTCGATCCCGCCGATGCCGTTGACCATGTTCTTGAACTTCTCGAACCGGGTCACGAACACGTAGTCGGGCTGGATCCCGACCAGGTTGCCCACCGTCTCGGCCAGCAGTTCCGGACCGCCGTAGTAGAGGGCCGCGTTGATCTTGTCGTTGCCGACGCCGGGGATGGCCACCCACGAGTCGCGGGGTACGCCGATCGCGGCAGCCGCTCCGGTCTTGGTGTTGAGCCCGATCAACTGCAGCGCGTCACCGCGCGTGTGGGTCATGTCTTCACCGGGGCGCGCGTCGGAGCCGACCGCCATGATCCAGACCACGTCGGGGCTGACGTCGACGCTCGTGGCGCTCTTGATCTTCACCAACGCCAGGTCGGTGGGCTTGACCGAGGACTCGGGGGCCACCGCGGCGCAGATCGCCACCACGAGGGCCAGCACCACGAGCTTGAGGCCGCGCCGCACGTGCCGCCGGGTCATCGCTGCTCCGCCTCGTCGACGTCGTACCCGAAGATCTTCCACTGTCCCTTCACCTTCGCGAGGTAGAGCTCACCGCGGACGCGCATCGAGGACTCCAGGTCGCCCGTGGTGTCGAAGTCGAGGTAGAAGTGCGCCGTGGCCCCCTTGGGGTGGCCCTGGACCGCGAAGACGTTGACGATCACCCGGCGCTTGGTCGCCTCGGCCGAGTCGATCTGGTCGGCGATCGCGGCGTTGGACATGATGTCGAGGTCGCCTTGGGCGTCGGCCGCCGCTCCCTCGGTGAACGTCGCGAAGGCGCCGGTGTAGTCGCTGCGGGGGAACTCGCCGAGGTAGGCGCCGTCGAAGAACGGGTCGACCACCTCGGCCACCCGATCCTTGACCCGCTCGCGGTGTACGGCGTCCAGGCGGTTGCCGACGTGTTGCAGGGTGACGAAGGTCGACACCTCCGGCGGCGCGTCGGTGGCCTGATCGGCGGTCTGCGCGTCCTTGTCGCCGTCACCTTGGATGTCGTCGCCCGAGTCGCAGCCGGCGGCGCCGAGGAGCAGCACGAGCGCGGCGACGCCGACCAGCGCCGTACGCGCCCGCGACGGGGTGACCGACCTCATGCGCACAGCCTCACACGGAGGCGCCCCTCGACCCTGCATTTGCTGGCGTGGAGGACTAACGTTGAGGAGCGAGATTCCGATGGATCTATCAAACCGACAAGCGCGTATGGAAGAGGCGAACAACGCCGTGCCCGATTCAACCTCGTCTTCCCCCTCGACGACCGCCACGGCGACCACCGTGCCGGAGGAGTTCGGAGCCAACGAGTGGCTGGTCGAGGAGATGTACGACCGGTTCCAGGCCGATCCGGCCAGCGTGGACCAGACCTGGGTGGAGTACTTCCGCTCCCACGGCAATGGCAACGGGAACGACAACGGCGCGACCAGCGGCGCCAACGGTGCGACCACCAGCACCGCTCCCGCCGACCCGAAGCCTGCGGTGAAGGCTGAGGTCAAGACAGAGGTCAAGACAGAGGCGAAGGCCGAGGTGAAGGCGCCCGCCGCGCCCGCCGTACACGTCGACCCGACCCCGACCCCCGCGCCGGTCGCCAAGCCCCGCCCGGAGTCCAAGGCCGCCGAGCCGGCCAAGGGCACCAGCAACCCGGTCCCCAAGGAGCAGCCGCCGGCCGAGCGGTCCGATGCGCGTGACGCCCCGACGTTCACGGTGCTGCGCGGCGCCCCCGCTCGTACGGCCGCCAACATGGACGCCTCCCTCGCGGTCCCGACCGCCACCTCGGTGCGGTCGGTCCCGGTCAAGCTCCTGTGGGACAACCGCATCGTCATCAACAGCCACCTGGCCCGGGCCCGCGGCGGCAAGGTCTCCTTCACCCACCTGATCGGCTACGCGCTGGTCAAGGCGCTGCGCTCGTTCCCGGAGATGAACGTCGGCTTCGAGTACGTCGACGGCAAGCCCAACCTGGTCCAGCCCGCGCACATCAACCTCGGCCTGGCCATCGACCTCCAGAAGCCCGACGGCACCCGCCAGCTCGTGGTGCCCTCGATCAAGGCCGCCGAGCGGATGGACTTCGCGGCGTTCTGGACCGCCTACGAGGACGTCGTCCGCAAGGCGCGCGACAACAAGCTGACCGTCGAGGACTTCCAGGGCACCACGATCAGCCTGACCAACCCCGGCGGCATCGGCACCAGCCACTCGGTGCCGCGGCTGATGCAGGGACAGGGCGCCATCATCGGCGTCGGCGCCATGGAGCTGCCGCCGGAGTGGCAGGGCGCTTCGGCCGAGGTGATCGCCCGCAACGCGATCAGCAAGGTGATGACCCTCACCTCGACCTACGACCACCGGGTGATCCAAGGGGCCCAGTCCGGCGAGTTCCTCAAGCGGGTCCACCAGCTGCTGCTCGGCGAGGAGGGTTTCTACGACGAGATCTTCCGGGCGCTGCGGGTGCCGTACCAGCCGATCCGCTGGGCCCAGGACATCTCCCTGACCCACGACGACGAGATCGGCAAGCAGGCCCGCATCGTCGAGCTGATCCACGCCTTCCGAGTGCGCGGCCACATGATGGCCGACACCGATCCCCTGGAGTACCGCCAGCGCAGCCACCCCGACCTCGAGGTCGAGTCGCACGGACTGACGCTGTGGGACCTCGACCGCGAGTTCGCCACCGGCTCCTTCGGCGGCGAGGGCCGCCGGTTCATGAAGCTGCGTGACATCCTCAAGATCCTGCGCGACTCCTACTGCCGCACGACCGGCATCGAGTACATGCACATCATGGATCCCGAGCAGCGCCGGTGGATCCAGGAGCGCGTCGAGCAGCCCCACACCAAGCCGCCTCGCGAGGAGCAACTGCGGATCCTGCTCAAGCTCAACCAGGCCGAGGCGTTCGAGACCTTCCTGCAGACCAAGTTCGTCGGGCAGAAGCGGTTCAGCCTCGAGGGCGGCGAGACCACGATCCCGGTCATCGACGAGATCTGCGAGGCGGCAGCTGAGTCGGGACTCGACGAGGTCGCGATGGGCATGGCGCACCGCGGCCGGCTCAACGTGCTGGCCAACATCGTCGGCAAGAAGTACTCCCAGATCTTCCGGGAGTTCGAGGGCAACATCGACCCGCGCACCGTCCAGGGCTCCGGCGACGTCAAGTACCACCTCGGCGCCGAGGGCGAGTTCGAGGCCGGCTCCGGTGACACGATCAAGGTGTCGGTGGCGGCGAACCCATCCCACCTCGAGGCCGTCGACCCGGTGCTCGAGGGCATCGCCCGCGCCAAGCAGGACGTGCTCGACCGCGGGGCCGCCTACCCCGTGCTCCCGCTGCTCGTGCACGGTGACGCGGCGTTCGCCGGACAGGGCGTGGTCGCCGAGACCCTCAACCTCTCCCAGCTCCGCGGCTACCGCACCGGCGGCACGATCCACGTGGTCGTCAACAACCAGGTCGGCTTCACCACCTCGCCCGGCTCGTCGCGCTCGTCGCTCTACTGCACCGACGTGGCCAGGATGGTCCAGGCGCCGATCTTCCACGTCAACGGCGACGACCCCGAGGCGTGCATCCGGGTGGCCCGGCTGGCCTTCGAATACCGCCAGGCCTTCAACAAGGACGTCGTGATCGACCTGGTCTGCTACCGGCGGCGCGGCCACAACGAGGGCGACGACCCGTCGTACACCCAGCCGCTGATGTACGACCTCATCGAGCAGAAGCGCTCGGTCCGCAAGCTCTACACCGAGTCCCTGATCGGTCGTGGTGACATCACGATCGAGGAGGCCGAGCAGGTCCTGCGCGACTACCAGCAGCAGCTGGAGCGGGTCTTCACCGAGGTGCGCGAGGCGACCAGCCAGCCCTCCGACTGGACGACGGTCCCCGACTACCCCGACAAGCCCCAGGGCGAGGCCGCGACCGCGGTCGTGCCCGAGGTGCTCAAGCGGATCGCGGATGCCTACGTCACCCCGCCCGAGGGCTTCACCGTGCACCCGAAGGTGATGCCCCAGCTGCAGCGGCGGGCCGCGGCGATCACCGACGGACCGATCGATTGGGGCACCGGCGAGATCCTCGCCTTCGGCGCCCTGCTCATGGACGGCCGCCCGGTGCGGCTGGCCGGGCAGGACTCGCGCCGCGGCACCTTCGTCTCGCGGTTCGCGACGATCATCGACCGGATCAACGCCGACGAGTGGACTCCGCTGTCCAACCTCACCGACGACCAGGCGAAGTTCTACGTCTACGACAGCCTGCTCTCGGAGTACGCCGCACTCGGCTTCGAGTACGGCTACTCCGTCGCGCGGCCCGAGGCGCTGACCATCTGGGAGGCGCAGTTCGGCGACTTCGTCAACGGCGCGCAGACGGTGATCGACGAGTTCATCACCTCCGGCAAGACGAAGTGGCGCCAGGAGTCCGGTGTCGTGCTGCTGCTGCCGCACGGCTACGAGGGCCAAGGCCCCGACCACTCGTCGGCCCGGATCGAGCGCTGGCTGACGATGACCGCCGACGACGCGTTCGTGGTCGCGCAGCCCTCGACCCCGGCGTCGTACTTCCACCTGTTGCGCAGGCACTCACTCGGCCAGGAGCACCGGCCGCTGATCGTCTTCACGCCGAAGTCGATGCTCAAGCGCAAGGAGGCCGCGTCGCAGCCGTCGGACTTCGTCAGCGGCGGCTTCCGGCCTTTCATCAGCGACGCCACCGCGGACGCCCAGCAGATCGACACCTTGCTGCTCTGCTCGGGCCGGGTCACCTGGGACCTCATGGTGGAGCGCGCGAAGCGCGAGGACTCCGAGCGGTTCGCGATCGGCAGGGTCGAGCAGCTCTACCCGCGCCCGGTCGACGACATCTTGCACGAGATCGCCCGCTACCCCCACCTCAAAGCGGTGCGGTGGGTGCAGGACGAGCCGCTCAACATGGGTCCCTGGCCCAACTACGCCCTCAACGTCTGGCCGCAGGTCGACGCGACGGTCGAGCCGGTCACCCGGGCCGAGTCCTCCTCTCCCTCGGTCGGCACTGCCAAGCGGCACGCCGAGGAGCAGAAGGACCTGATGGCCCGGGCTTTTGCCTGAGCAGCAACCGCGCGAGGAACGAGCGCGCTGCGTGGGCGAAGGCAGGTAGAGCAAGCGGCGCGACTGAGCTTGCGAAGTCGCGGTCCGCGCGTCGAAACCACCGCAGGGAAGGCTGGGACCCGAGCATGTACTTCACCGATCGCGGTATCGAGGAGTTGGCCCAGCGCCGCGGCGAGGAAGAGGTCTCGCTGGCCTGGCTGGCCGACCGGCTGAGCGAATTCACCGACGTGCACCCGGAGTTCGAGGTGGCCATCGAGCGGCTGGCCACCTGGCTGGCGAGACTCGACGATCCGGAGGACTGACAGATCTCGTTCCGCAACGAGAACGTGTTCTAGGCTGGCGCCGTGACGTCGCAGACCGGTTGGGTCCAGTCCTCGATCGCGCCGGTGTCCTACCCGGCTGCGCCCTGGCCGATGGCCGGCTCCCTGTGGCTGACGCTGTTCCACCTCAAGGAGCAGGCCAACCAGCTGCGTCCGGCGGGTCTGTACGGCGCGGCGTTCGTCTCCTACGACGAGGGCAGCCCGCTGACCTATCACGAGCTCCTCGTCGCGCGGCCGGTCTCGACCGTGGAACACGGGCGCCGGGTGACCATCACCGACATCTGGGTCGACTCCCCCGCCTCCGTGGCCGGCGGACGTGAGCTGTGGGCGATCCCCAAGGGTTGTGCGACTTCTCCCTCGACACCGCCCACACCGGCCCGCTGTCGACCACCGAGTGGGGCGCCACGGTCGGGCGCACTCCGATCGCGAGCGCCCGGTTCCGCGACGTGTCGCGCGCCGTACCCCGGCTGCCGTTCAAGGGCGGCACCTGGCAGCCGGGGATCGAGGACACCGGCCTGGAGGAGCGCACCGCCACGCTGCAGGGCTCGTCGAAGGCGTTCATGGCCCGGGCGCGGTGGGATATCAACCCCGACGGGCCTCTGGGCTGGCTGGTCGGCGCCCGGCAGTTGGCGTCGTTCCGGCAGGCGTCGTTCCGGATGCTGTTCGGGTGAGCTGCGCGTCGTTCGCGTCGAACGTCGCGTACGTGCTGTGAATTCGCCGATCTGACAGCACCCTCGCGTCACTCGACGGGAGCGGCCGCCAACTGCAGGTCCATGGCCGCGATCTGCGCAGCGTTGCGGTTGACCTCGGCGAGCCGGTTGTCCGGGCCTGTCAGGAGCCCAGCCCGTCGAGGTAGTCGGTGATCCGCTCGGCCGGCCACTGCGCGTCGAGCTCGGCCGCGACGCGGTCGAGCACCTCGCCCGGCGTACCGTCCGCTGCGGTCCACGGAGACCGATCCCAACCCATGAGGTAGTCGTCGGCGCCGGTGTCGCCGAGTCGCATCGCGGCCTCGTCGATCGCTTCCTGGAACCGCGCCGCCAACTGGACTTTCGCGGTCTCGTCGCCCGCGCGGGCCGCCACCATCGACGGCAACTCACGCCATCGAGTCACCTGGTACTCCGTCACACCGTGGAGCCTAGGCCGCGCCGCTCGGCGCCCTGGAATCCGGGCAGGAGTCCCGACCGTGTCGGCGATCACTGCCAGACTCGGAGGATGCCGAAGCCGCCCAGGATCGAGCCCGACGGGCCTGTGGTGGCGCGCCTCGCGGCCATGGCGCTGGCGCTGCCGGAGGCCTACGAGGAAGACGCCTGGACCGGCGTGCGGTGGCGGATCCGGACCAAGACCTTCGCGCACGTGCTGGTCGCTCAGGAGGGCTACACCTCGGCCTACCGCGACGCCACGGGGGTCACCGAGCCCACGACCGTGCTCACCTTCCGGGCCAGCGGTGACGAGCTGCTCGCGCTCGTCCATGCCGGACATCCGTTCTACAAGCCGCCGTGGTCGCCGACGGTCGTCGGCATGGTGGTCGATGACGACACCGACTGGTCCGAGGTCGCGGAGCTGGTGACCGAGAGCTATCGGCACTGCGCGCCACAGCGGTTGGTGCGCCGCTTGGACAGTTGATCCGGTGTCAGTCCGCTTCGGCCGCGTCGGCAGCGTCATCGGCAGCCTTGCGGGAGGCGTCGCGGATCTCGAAGACCTCGGTGGCGAAGTCGCCGACCGCGGTCGCGATGTCGCGTACGGCGTTGGTCACGATCGTGGCCACCCGACCCACGGTGGTCGCCGCCGCCTCGATGGTCGCCTGGACGGCGTCCTTGCCGATCTCGGCGTCCGAGAGCCGCTCGCCGTGGTTGTCGTCCTGGGAGCCGTTGGTCATATTCACAGTCTGACCCGCTCTCCGTCAGGCCGCCAATGCGTCCTCGGCCACCCGCACCGGACCGCGGCCCTCGGACCTGCGACCCGGCAGGGCCATCCGGCAGATCTTGCGGGCGACGCTGAAGAGCTGCCGAGAGAGTCGCCCGGTGTTGTACGGCAGGTCGTAGCGCTCGCAGAGCTCGCGCACCTCGCGGGACAGCTCGGGGTAGCGCCGCGCCGGCAGGTCGGGGAACAGGTGGTGCTCGATCTGATGCGAGAGGTTGCCTGACATCACGTGGAAGAGCGGGCTGCCGGTGATGTTGGCCGAGCCGAGCAACTGGCGGTAGTACCAGTGCCCGCGGGTCTCGTCCTCGCACTCCTCCTGGGAGAACGTCGCGACGCCGACCGGGAAGTGGCCGCAGAAGATGATGTTGAACGCCCAGATGTTGCGCACCAGGTTGGCGGTCGCGTTGCCCGCGAGCGTGAGCGGGAACAGCGGCCCGGTCAACGCCGGGAAGAGCAGGTAGTCCTTGAGGGTCTGGTTGCGCACCTTGCGGATCAGCCCCGGATAGAGCGGCTTGTTGTCGGCGAGCGAACGACGTCCGGCCACGATGTTCTCGACCTCGAGGTCGTGCAGCGCGACGCCCCACTCGAAGAACAGCATCAGCAGCAGCGCGTAGAGCGGATTGCCGAGGTAGTACGGGCGCCAGGGCTGGTCCTCGTCCATCCTCAAGATGCCGTAGCCGAGGTCGCGGTCCTTGCCGAGGATGTTGGTGTAGGTGTGATGGATGTAGTTGTGGCTGTACTTCCACTGCTCGCCGGGGCAGACGGTGTCCCAGTCGTACATCCGAGAGTTGAGCCCGGGGTCGCCCATCCAGTCGTACTGGCCGTGCATGACGTTGTGCCCGATCTCCATGTTGTCGAGAATCTTCGACACCGAGAGGGAGGCGACGGCCAGCGGCCACAGCGGCGGCAGGTAGAACATCACCCGGCCGGCGATCTCGAACTGCTGGCGGCGTTTGACGACGCGGCGGATGTACGCCCCATCCTCCTCGCCGAGGTCGGCCAGCACGCGCTGGCGGATCGCGTCAAGCTCCTCGCCGAAGCGCTCGAGCTGCTCGTCGGTCAGGGTGGTCTTGTTGGTCTTCATGGTCGTGTTGGTCTTCATGGAGCCTCCTAGAGCTCGACCGCGCAGTCGCCCACCGGGGCGCTCACGCAGACACGGATGTCCTCGTCGGGGAGCGACGACTCCTCGCCGGTGAGGACGTTTCGGACGGTGCCCTCGCGCTTGCGCGAGGTGCAGGTGAAGCAGATGCCCATCCGGCAGCCGAACTCCGGGCTCAGCCCGGCGGCCTCGGCCTGCTCGAGGAGGGTGGCACCGGAGTTCGGCGCCTCGATCCCGGCGCGGGTGAAGGCGACGTCGCCCTCGGCCGAGGTGCCCGAGGTGCGCGGCGGCCGGAAGTACTCGATCCGCAACGCAGGCGACCCGTCGTACGCCGCCCGGACCGCCTCGATCATCGGCGCCGGTCCGCACGCCCAGGTCGGGATGTCGCGGTAGCCGGGGACCAGCCGCTCGAGGAACGCCGGCGAGAGGTAGGGATCGCCACACCCGGGGTGCAGCAGGTGTACGTCGATCCCGTGGCCCGACCGCCGGATCTCGTCGAGCTCGGTCGCGAAGATCTGGTGCCGCGGGCTCCGCGCGTAATGGAGGAAGGTGATCCGGCCGCGGTGGGTACGCCGCTGCAGGGCCCGGAGCATCGACATCACCGGGGTGATCCCCGAGCCGCCGGAGACGAACAGCACGTGCTCGGGGACCCGGTCCGGCAGCACGAAGTCCCCTTCTGCCTGCGAGAGGTGGACCATGGCGCCAAGCTGAGCTCGCTCGACGAGGTACGACGACACGCTGTGTCGGTCGGGCGCGTCCGGGTTCGCCCTCAGGGTGACCGTGAACCGGTCGCCGGGGCGGGAGTCGGGACTGGAGACGGTGAAGACCCGCGTCGTACGGCGGGCGCCTTCGATCTCGACCCCGAGCTGGACGTGTTGGCCGGCACGGTGCCCCTGCCAGGTCGAGGTCGGCTGGAGGGTGAGCGTCGCGACCGGCGGGTGGCCGGGGACGTCGACCTCACGCTGGATCTCGACGATCCGGGCCCGGACCTCGTGCGCCGCCCACATCGGGTTGAGCTGTTCGAGGTAGCGGTCGACGCCCTGCGGTGAGGCCATGGCCGCGACCGCTCGCGAGCGGAGGATGGTGCTGGTCACGCCCATCGGGTCAACCTTCGATTTCAGTGAACGTGCGTACACTGAAACTATGTCCACGTTTCCTTCCCGCGGTCAACCGTTCCAGGGGTGACAGTGCACACATGTGCTCGGACTAGGCTTGGTACGTGGCGGTGACCCGGGTCGAGCGCAAGGAGCAGACGCGGCGCGCGATCCTCGATGCAGCCCTCCGGCTGTGCGAGGACTCCTCGCTGGTCGCCCTCTCGCTGCGTCAGGTCGCCAAAGAGGTCGGGATCGTCCCGACCGCCTTCTACCGGCACTTCGACTCGATCGAGTCACTCGGACTGGCGCTGGTGGACGAGTCGTTCGTCTCGCTGCGCGCGATGCTGCGCGACATCCGGCGCGGCGACCCGGGCGCGGGCGCCCCGTCCCTGGCCAGCATCGTGGACCAGACCGTCGACACACTCCAGGACCACGTACGCCAACACCGGTCACACTTCCTCTTCATCGCCCGCGAACGGGCCGCCGGGCCACGCTCGGTGCGCGAAGCCATCCGGCACGAGATCGAGCTGTGCGAACGGGAGCTCGCGACCGACCTGGCGCGGCTTCCCGGGACCGAGAGCTGGTCCACCGACGACCTGCGGGTGCTGTCCGACCTGATCGTCACCGCGATGGTCGCGACGGCCGAGGGGCTCACCGTGGCCGCCGGCCGGGCCGACGCCGAGAAGCAGATCGCCGAGACCGCCCGTACCCAACTCCGCATGGTGCTGATCGGCGCCCTCAACTGGCACTCGCGCGGCTGACTCCCGTCGCACCACCGGGATCGTCCGTGACGAAATGGCTGTGGAGAACGGCGTTCGTACAACCACTTCGTCACGGACTATCCCGACCTGTTCCCACGCGCGGCATCGGCGGACTACTGTGCCGCCACCCGTCCTGCCGAAGGCGTCGGGACATCAGGGCGAGAGGGAGTCGGATGCCGCAGCAACCATTCGGGGAGCCAGACGAGGGGACCGACGAGGACGGGAGCGGGTTCTCGCGCCGGCTTGTGCTGGGTGCCGGTGTCGCCGGCGGCCTCGCGGTCGGGACTGGAGCCCTCGATCCGGCCGAGGCGCGCCGCAAGCCAGACGGGCGGCACACCACCCTGGCCCGGACCCTGGTCAAGGGCCCGAAGGGCAAGCTCGGCTACCGCCCGATCGTGGTCGGGCCCGGCGAGCCCCACATCGTGCGCAACGAGATGGTCCGCCAGCTCCGTCGCCGGCCGGCCCCCGGCCAACGGCGGGGCATTCTCGCCATGGGTCAGCTCACCGACATGCACGTGCTGGACGCCCAGTCGCCGGCGCGCGTGGAGTTCCTCGACCGCTACAACGACCCCGACTCGGCGTTCGCCTCGGTGCTGCCGTTCCAGAGCTCCTACCGCGCCCACGAGATGCTCAGCACCCAGGTGGCCGAGGCGACCATCCGCGCCATGCGCCGGGTCGGTCGCGGGCCGGTGACCGGACTGCCGCTTGCCTTCTCGATCACCACCGGCGACAACGTCGACAACACCCAATACAACGAGCTCCGCTGGCAGATCGACTTGCTCGACGGCAAGCGGATCGTCCCCGACTCCGGTGACCCGACGAAGTACGAAGGCGTCTCCGACCAGGCGGTGTACGACGTGCGCTACTGGCACCCCGACGGCCCGCCGCCGGGCCAGGCCGCCGACCTGCCCACTGCAAACTTCGGGTTCCCGCGGATGCCCGGGCTGCTCGACGCCTGCCGCCGCCCGTTCCATGCGCGCGGCATCGGTATGCCGTGGATGTCGGTCTTCGGCAACCACGACGGGCTGCTGCAGGGCAACGTCCCGGCCAACCCGCTCGTCAGCCCGGTCACCACCGGCAACACCAAGATCTACGACCTGCCGCCCAACACCGACATCGTCACCCTCGCCGGGTGGCTGCTCAAGGGCGATCCGCGCGGTCTCCAGACGCTCTTCGGCGGCCCGACCCGGCCGGTCACCGCCGACCCCAACCGGCGGCCGCTGAGCCGGATGGAGACCATCGCCGAGCACTTCAACTCCACCGGGAAGCCACACGGTCACGGCTACTCGGCGTGGAACCTCGCGACCGGCAACGCCTACTACACCTTCACCAAGGGACGTGTGCGCGGGATCGCTCTCGACACCGTCAACCCCTTCGGCGGGGCCGAGGGCTCGATCGACGAGACCCAGCTGGCCTGGCTCACCCAGAAGCTCAAGGCGGGCAGCCGGCACTACCTCGACGAGTCCGGCCGCGTCGTCCGCGGCGGCAAACACGACCGGCTGTTCGTGATCTTCTCCCACCACACCATCGACTCCATGGACAACGACGCCGGCACCGGACGCGTGCTCGGCCCGCAGGTGCGTGACCTGCTGCTGCGGTTCCCGAACGTCGTGCTGTGGGTCAACGGCCACACCCACCGCAACCAGGTCATCGCCCACAAGCGGAAGAAGAGCGCCAAGGCACCGGGTGGCTTCTGGGAGGTCAACACCGCCTCGCACATCGACTGGCCCCAGCAGGCCCGCACCGTCGAACTCGTCGACAACCGCGACGGCACCCTGTCGATCTTCGCCACCATGGTCGACCACGCCGGACCCACGTCGTACGGCAAGAACCCCAAGAGTCCGTTAGACCTCGCCTCGCTCTCCCGCGAGCTGGGTGCCAACGACTGGCAGGACCGCGGTCCGTTCCCGGCCGGCCAGGACGGTCGGCGCGGCCTGATCGAGGACCGCAACGTGGAGCTGTTGGTGCCCGCGCCGTTCAGGTTCTGACTGTCGACCCTCGGGCCCGCGAAGCGGAGCGAGCGTCCGTCGTGGGTGCCGGGCCGAAACTCGCGGGGGTAGGTAGAAGGTCAACGGGGGCGGATCGTCAGGTCACTGACGGTGGCGTCGTCCGGCAGGTCGAGCACGTGCAGTATCGCGTCGACCACGGTGGCGGGGTCGATCCAGTCCGCCGCCTCGTAGTCCTGGCCCTCCTGGGCGTGCACCTTCTGCTGCATCGGGGTCGCCGTACGCCCCGGGAAGACGGTGGTGACCCGGACGCCGTGCTGCTGTTCCTCGGCCCGCAGCGAGTCGGCCAGCGCGCGGAGTCCGAACTTCGAGGCGGCGTACGCCGACCACTGCGGGTGGGCGACCAGCCCGGCCCCGGAGTTGACGAACAGCACCGTGCCGCGGGCCGCTCGAAGAGCGGGGAGCGCGACCCGGGTCAGCGCGGCCGGGGCGATCAGGTTGACCCGCAGCTGGGTGTCCCACTCGTCGACGCTGAGCTCCGCGACCGGGCCGAGCTCGACGATGCCGGCCGAGTGCACGACCGAGTCGAGGGCGTCGGGCAACTCGAGCGACTCGACCGACTCGGGCCGTTCGAGGTCGGCCACCAGCACGGTGGCGTCGGGAAGGTCCGCACGCAGATCGTGGGCGCGTTCGGTGCTGCGGGCCAGCAGCACGAGCTCGTCGCCGCGCTCGAGCAGCCGCTCGGCCAGCACCGCACCGATGCCGGAGCCGGCGCCGGTGATCAGGTGGGTCGCCATCAGCGGGTGAAGACGATCTTGCCGAACACGTCGCCCCCGACCATCGCGGCGAACCCCTCGCGGGCGTCTTCGAGAGGCACGGTCCGGTCGATGAGCGGCCTGGCTCCCGTGCTGTCGAGGAACCGGGTCAACGCCGCCAGCTCGTCGCGCGTACCCATGGTCGACCCGATCACCGAGAGCTGCAGGAAGAAGGTGCGGGTCAGCTCGGCATCGTCGAGGTTGGGCCCCGAGGTGGTGCCCGAGGTGATGATCCGGCCACCGGGTCGCAGCGACCGCACCGAATGCGACCAGGTCGCCTTGCCGACGGTCTCGATCACCGCGTCGACCTTCTCCGGCAACCGGGCACCACTCTCGAACGCCTCGTGAGCCCCGATCTCGAGGGCCTTGGCCCGCTTGCCCTCGTCGCGGCTGGTCACCAGGACCCGCAGCCCGGCGGCCCGGCCCAGCACGATCGCCGCCGTCGCCACGCCCCCGCCGGCGCCCTGCACCAGCACCGTCTCCCCCGGCCGGAGCTCGCCACGGGTGAACAGCATCCGGTACGCCGTGAGCCACGCCGTCGGCAGGCAGGCGGCCTCCGCGAACGACAGGGAGGCCGGTTTGGGGACGACGTTGCGGCGCGGCACCGCGACCCGCTCGGCCATCGAGCCCTGGTAGCGCTCGGAGAGCAGCGACCGACGCGGGTCGAAGGTCTCGTCCCCCGTCCACGACGGGTCACTGATCACCCCGTGCACGACGACCTCGTTGCCGTCCTCGTCGAGCCCGGCGGCGTCGGTGCCGAGGATCATCGGCAACTGCTCCTGCTTCAGACCCACCCCGCGCAGCGAGAACAGGTCGTGATGGTTGAGCGAGGCCGCCTTGACGGTGATCGTCGTCCAGCCCTCCGGCACGTCCGGCTCGGGCCGCTCCCCCAGCACCAGACCGGACAGCGGATCGTCGGAGCTGAACGACTCGACGTAGACGGCGAACACCCTCCCGAGGTTATCCGCGACTCCAGCACCTCAGCGCATGGGGCCACACCGCCGACGCTGACCCGTCGTTACTCGTGACGAGTAGCGACGGGTCAGCACAAATTCCGCGGTGACCCGTCGTTACTCGTGATGAGTAACGACGGGTCACCGTCAGATGCGGTTGACCCTGTCCTTGCGGGCTGCTTCGGCGACGGCGGCAGAAACTGCGGGGCCGACGCGGGGATCGAACGGCGAGGGGACGATCAGGTCGTCTGCGAGGTCGTCGCCGACGAGCTCGGCCAGGGCGGTGGCCGCGGCGAGCTTCATGCCCTCGGTGATCGCCGTGGCGTGCACGTCGAAGGCCCCACGGAAGATGCCCGGGAAGGCGAGCACGTTGTTGATCTGGTTGGGGAAGTCGGAGCGGCCGGTCGCCACGATCCGCGCGTACTTGTGGGCGACGTCGGGGTGCACCTCGGGGTTGGGGTTGGCCAGCCCGAAGATGATCGACTCCGGTGCCATGCTGGCCACCTGCTCCTCGGGGACGGTGCCACCGGAGACGCCGATGTAGGCGTCGGCACCGACGAGTACGTCGGCGAGGGTGCCGGTCCGGCCGGTCTGGTCGGCGGTCACCGCCGCGAGCGACCGCTTGACCGGCGTCAGGTCGCCACGGGAGGAGTGCAGGACGCCCTTGCGGTCGGTGACCGCGAGATCCTTGATGCCTGCCTCGAGCAGGATCTTCGCCACCGCCACCCCGGCCGCACCCGCTCCCGAGATGACCACCCGGGTCGACTCCGGGTCGCGGCCGGTGAGCCGGAGGGCGTTCTGCAGGGCCGCGAGCGCGACCACGGCGGTGCCGTGCTGGTCGTCGTGGAAGACCGGGATGTCGAGCCGCTCCTTGAGGCGGTCCTCGATCTCGAAGCAGCGGGGCGCCGAGATGTCCTCGAGGTTGATCCCGCCGAACGACGGCGCGAGCCGGGCGACGGTCTCGATGATCTCCTCCACGTCGGTGGTGTCGAGGCAGATCGGCACGGCGTCCACGCCCCCGAAGGACTTGAACAGCACCGCCTTGCCCTCCATCACCGGCATCGCGGCAGCGGGGCCGATGTCACCGAGGCCGAGTACGGCGGTCCCGTCGCTCACGACCGCGACCACGTTGGGGACCCACGTGTAGTGCCGGGTCATCCCGGGGTCCTCGGCGATGGCTTCGCACACCCTCGCGACACCCGGGGTGTAAGCCAGCGAGAGGTCGTCGCGGCTCTCCAGCCCGACTGTCGAACGTACCTCCATCTTGCCGCCCACGTGCAGGTCGAAGACCGGGTCGCCAGCGTGGGGATGGGTGAGGTCAGGCACGCCGCGAGTCTGGCACAGGGCGGCGCCGCACCAGCGGCCAGATCCGCCTGACGACCACCGCCAGCACGTCGGACGCGGCGACCACACCGAAGGTCCGCGAGTCGGTGCCGTGGTCGGGCGCGTCGCTGAGCAGCCACCAGCCGGGCTCGCCCAGCTCCGTCGTACGCCGCTGCGAGGCGCGCTTGATCAGGACCGGCCGGCCCGGCGTACGGGCGATCACGACGTCACCCGGGGCAGGAGTGCGGCGGTAGTCGACCAGCAGCCGATCACCGGCCCGGAGCGCCGGCCGCATCGAGTCACCCGACACCACGGCGACCCCCCAGCGGGGTGTCCGTTCCCGGCCCTCGGGTACCGGTCCGACGGTGTCCGACACGCGGAGTAGTGTCCCAACACACGGGGCCTCACGCTCGTGGACCCCGTCACCCCAGCAGCCGACGTACGACCCCCGCTGACCACACCGGAAGGACTGGCATGTTCCGACGACTGTTCGCGCCCACCATCGAGGTCTCGGCCCACTGCGACCTGCCGTGCGGCGTCTACGACCCCGCCCAGGCCCGCATCGAGGCCGAGTCAATCGCCGCGATCATCAAGAAGGTCGCCGACAACGACGACCCCGACTTCCGCACCCGCGCGATCCTGATCAAGGAGCAGCGCTCCGAGCTGGTCAAGCACCACCTCTGGGTGCTGTGGACCGACTACTTCAAGCCCCCGCACTTCGAGAAGTACCCCGAGTTGCACACGCTCGTCAACGACGCCACCAAGCTCGCCGGCGCCAGTGGCACCAAGGGCACGCTCGACGCCGACATCGCCCAGCAACTGCTCGACAAGATCGACGAGATCGACCGGATCTTCAAGGAGACCAAGCAGGGCTGATCGCCCCTCCTGAGTCCACACCGGGCCCGGTCTCCTGGAGACCGGGCCCGGTGTCATTTCAGGGCCGAATCGGCGGCGTGGCCGCGCGTACAGGGCTCCCTGACGGCGTTCACCCCGAAGGGTGAAATGCTGATTTCGAGGTTTCTGGCCGTTCCCGGCCGGGGTAGGAGCCGGGCATGACGATCTCGGCAATTGACGAGGCTCCCTCGCGAGCGGTACGCCGCGAAGAGACCGCCCGGCTGCTCAAACTGGCCGCCACTCTCACCGGTGCGCGCCGTGACCAGATCATCGATCAGGTCATCGTGCTGAACATCGGTGTCGCACACGCGATCGCCCACCGCTATCGCAACCGCTCGGTCCCCGTGGAGGACCTCGAGCAGGTCGCATGCATGGCGCTCGTGCGGGCGGCCCAGAAGTTCGATGTCGACCAGAACCGCGACTTCCTCACCTACGCGGTGCCGACGATCTCCGGTGAGATCAAGCGACACTTCCGCGACCAGGGTTGGACGATCCGCCCCCCGCGCCGGGTCCAGGAGATCCAGTCCAAGGTCATCCACGCCTACCACCGCGGCGAGGAGCACGGAGCTCCTCCCTCGGCGGCCCGGATCGCCGAGCAGCTCGACCTCCCGGTCGAGGACGTGTCGGAAGCGCTGCAGGCCGAGGGCTGTTTCCGCCCGGTCTCGCTCGACGTGCCGGTCACCGACGACGGCCGGCCGGCGATCGATCAGCTGACCTCCGACGACGACGGCGACGAGCGCGCGCTGGAGGCCCGGTTGGTGCTCGGCCCGGCCGTGCGGCACCTCAGTGCCCGCGACCGCAAGATCCTGCAGCTGCGCTTCGTCGAAGACCGCACTCAGCAGGAGATCGGCACCGAGCTCGGCGTCACGCAGATGCAGGCGTCGCGGTTGCTCAAGCGGATCCTCGACCAGCTGCGCACCGAGTTGGGCGCCGACTCCATCCCTGCCTGACACCCCGCCGGGCATTCGCCTGGCGCACCGATCCACCGACTGACGCCCCGATCCGCGATCGGGGCGTCAGTTCATGCATGACGGACCACCGGGCGGGGCACCGGGCCACCACTGATGCATCTGGGGCATTCGAGACGGGAAGAAGTGGTTGCGGTGGCGCAGCGACGAGAGCTCGGACGACTGATCGACGAGCTCGGGGTCAAACAACAGCTCGACCCGGACGAGCGTGTGTGCGGAGCCGTGGTGCTGCTCACGGTGGAGGAGCCCGACGGACACATCTCGCTGCGTTGCGCATGGTCCGAGGGCATGACCTGGATAGAGCGGATCGGCATCCTGCGGGCGGCCGAGCGGGCCGAACTGCCTGCTGACGGCGCCCACGACTGGCGGATCTGAGATCCGGGTAACTCCTCATCACGAGGAGACCCCGTCTAGGCTCCGACCACGACCCCTGTGGAGGACTGAGGATTTGATGTCCGTGCCCGGACCTGGTGACGAGGCGAGAGCCGATGTCGAACTGCGGCTGCCCGCCGACAGTGCGTACGTCGCCGTACTGCGGACGACCTCGGCGGGGCTGGCCGCCCGGCTCGACTTCACCCTCGACGACATCGAGGACCTCCGGATGGCCGTCGGCGAGGCCAGTGCTCTCGTGTTGCCGCAGGCCGACCCCGGGTCGGACCTCACGTGTGAGTTCTTCATGCGCCCGGGCGAGCTGACCGTCCAGGTCGGCGTCCGGTCGCGCCGGCCCACGCCACCCGACGAGGACAGCTTCGCGTGGCAGGTGCTCACCACCTTGGCCAGCAAGGCGTCCGCGGCGACCGGCGACGACCACTTCACGATCACGCTGTCGCTGCAGTCGACCCTCCTCGAGACGACCCCAGAGACCACCCCGGACCTGACTGGCTGAGATGTCCGACGACCCGACGATGGACGAGCCTTCGGAGCCGTCCGGCGGGCTCGAGGCGACCCGACGCAGGAGTGCCGAGCTGTTCGCGCAGCTTCGCGAGGACACCACCGCCGAGCCCGACCGAGAGGCCGCACGAGAGGCCCTGGTGCACCTGCACCTGCCCCTGGTCGAGCACTGCGCGCGCCGGTTCCGCAACCGCGGCGAGCCGTTCGAGGACCTCGTGCAGGTCGGCACCATCGGCCTGCTCAAGTCCATCGACCGCTTCGACGTCGACCGCGGCGTCGAGTTCTCGACGTACGCCACCCCGACGATCATCGGCGAGATCAAGCGGTACTTCCGCGACAAGGGCTGGGCGATCCGGGTGCCGCGCCGGCTCCAGGAGCTCCGGATGCAGATCGGCTCGGCCAGCGCCGAGCTCACCCAGCGGCTGGGCCGCTCCCCCACCCCGCGGGAGCTCGCCGAGCAGATCGGCTGCTCGGTCGACGACATCCTGGAGGGGATCGAGTCGAGCAACGCCTACTCCACGCTCTCGCTCGACGCCGGCGACGGGGACGAGGACGGCGCGGCGACCATGCTCGACGCGATCGGTGTCGACGACGCCAACCTCGAGCACGTCGAGATCCGCGAGTCGATCAAACCGCTGCTCGATCGGCTCGATGCCCGGGAGAAGCGGATCCTGCTGCTCCGGTTCTTCAAGAACATGACCCAGTCCCAGATCGCCGAGGAGATCGGCGTCTCCCAGATGCACGTCTCCCGGCTGCTGACCCGGACCCTCGACCAGCTGCGCACCTCGCTCGAGCAGGACGAACCCGCCGAAGCCTGACCCGTTACCCCTCGTCGGCGGCGAGCGCGCGGGTCGAGGCGGGGTGGAGTACGCCGATCAGCGCGGCCACGCAGACCAGCAGGATCCCGACCGCGATGGGGGTCGTCTCGCCGCCCCAGAAGCTGAACCCCAGCAACACGCCGATCAGCTGGCAGGCCACCACCGGCCCGCGAGCCCAGGAGCGGACCAGGAACAGCCCTCGGGCGCACCAGCCCAGTCCCGCGCCGAGTCCGACGAAGAACAGGGCTGTGGTGAGCGCCAGCGCGACGCGGGCGGAGTTGAGGCTAGCCAGCTCCAGGACGCCCAGGATCGCCAGCGTCAGCCCCTCCAGTCCCACCAGCCCCGCGGCCGCCACCAAAGAGGCTGGCGGGCGGCTCCTGGCGGGTTCGGACACGGGACGAGGGTAGGAGATGTCAGCGCACGGATTTCGTCGCCCCAGGCCCTGTGATGCACGAGACCCGGGTTAGCCCTTGTGTAACGCTCCAATTCTCGGCAGTCTGGTGGGGCACGTGCGGGGCGATCGTTTCGCCGTGCCTGCTGTCGTGCCCGACAGCCCACTCGCTCCCGCGGGGGCCGCACCCCCCCACCAGCAACTCACTGCCTTACGAAAGCCTTAAGAAAGAAGGAACCCCAGCCATGGATTGGCGCCACCGCTCCGCGTGCCTCGATGAGGACCCGGAGCTGTTCTTCCCGATCGGCAACACCGGTCCGGCCATCCTCCAGATCGAGGAGGCCAAGCAGGTGTGCCGACGGTGCGAGGTGCGCGAGCAGTGCCTGCAGTGGGCACTTGAGGCTGGACAGGACCACGGCGTCTGGGGCGGCCTGAGCGAGGACGAGCGCCGCGCCCTCAAGCGCCGGAATGCCCGAGCGAGGGTCCGCACGGCTTAATACCCCGGCGTAGAGAGACCCTCAACTCGGGAGGGAGCGCAGCGACCCGGTTTTTCACGGCGGAGCCGCGCGCCCGGCGATCGGTCCCGATGGCCGTGGCGACCGCGCCGGAGCGAGCGCCAGCGAGCTAGGCGCCTGCGAGCGCCAGCGAGCGTCGCCGCGGACTCGGGGCCGAAACTCGCCGGGGTATTCAGAGCGGTACGTCGATTGCCGCCTCGGTGCCGCGCCCGGACGGGGCCGGACCGATGCCGAGCCGGCCGCCCAGCTCGGACTCGACGAGCGTGCCCACGATCGAGAGTCCCAGGCTGCTGGCGTCGTCGAGGTCGAAGCCGGCCGGTAGCCCCTGACCGTCGTCGACCACCGTGAAGGTGAGCCGACCCTCGGTGCGCCGGGCCGTGACCACGATCGTCCCCTCCGGCTCCGGCTCCGGGTAGGCGTGCTCCACGGCGTTCTGAAGCAATTCGGTGAGGACCATCGCGACCGTGGTGGCGGTCTCCGAGGGCAGCACCCCGAAGGAGCCTTCGCGGCGCACCCGGATGCTGCCACCGACGGAGCCGACCTCGGCGACCATGCTGCCGAGCCGGTCCGCGACGTCGTCGAAGGAGACACTCTCCTCGACGGCCTGACTCAAGAGCTCGTGGACGATCGCGATCGAGCCGACCCGGCGTACCGCCTCCTCCAGCGCGGCCTTGGCATCCGAGCTGTCCATCCGGCGGGCCTGGAGCCGGAGCAGGGCCGCGACGGTCTGCAGGTTGTTCTTGACGCGGTGGTGGATCTCGCGGATGGTCGCGTCCTTGGTGACCAGCTCGCGGTCGCGTCGGCGCAGGTCGGTGACGTCGCGCACCAACACCAGTGCACCGATCAGCCGGCCGTGGGGGCGCAGCGGGATGGCGCGGACGATCAGCGAGACCGAATGGGTGCCGATCTCGGCGTCCCGGTTGGCTCGGCCGCCGAGCACCGCGCTCAGCGTCTCCTCGTCCGGCCGCAGCCGCGGTGGCACCAGTTCGCGGGTGACCTCGGTGAGCCGCAGCCCGTCGAGGTCACCGGAGTGGCCCAGCCGACGGTAGACCGAGAGGGCGTTGGGGCTGGCGTAGACGACTCGGCCCTGCTCGTCCACGCGGAGGAAGCCGTCTCCGACCCGCGGGGTGTCGGCATGGTCACTGCGCTGGCCGGGCACCGGGAAGTGCCCGCCCGCGATCATCTGGGTCAGGTCGGCCGCGGTCTGGAGGTAGGACAGCTCGAGCCGCGACGGTGTCCGGACGCCGAGCAGGTTGGTGTGCCGGCCGACCACGGCGATCACTCGCTGCCCACGCCGCACAGGGATGGTCTCGGCTCGGACCGGTACGTCGTCACGCCACTCGGGGTCGCCCTCCCGCACCAGCCGCCCTTCGGCGTACGCGATGTCGAGGTGGGGCCGGCGGCCGGCCTCGACGAAGGTGCCGACGATGTCGTCGACGTACGCCGTGGGGCCAGTGGTCGGCCGCATCTGCCCACCGGCCCAGAAGCCCCGCCCCTCGCGGTCCGGGAGCCAGAGGACGAGGTCGGCGAAGCTCAGGTCGGCGATGATCTGCCAATCCGCCTGCAGGAGTTGGAGCCAGGCCACGTCGTCGGCGTCGAGGTCCGTGTGGGCACGGACCAGCTCGATGAGGGACGCCACGCAGGTCAGCGTAGGGGCCGATACCGGCCCTTCTCGGAGATGTCCGCCGAGGTGACCCCGACGAAATCCCAGCTCGCAGGGCCATGCATGTTTCCCTGGTCAAGACAAGACTCCCCTCGCTGCGGAACTGCGGGCATCCTTTGGCAGGATGGGATCCATGCCTGGGCAGTACTGGAAGCAAGTCGCCGCTTCCGGGCTCGCAGTTCCCCAGGACCGACCCCTCGACGACCTCACCGCCGAGCTCACCCGGATGCTGGGCGACACCGATCCCGAGGCGCGCGACGGTACGGCGTACCCGACCCTCGCGACCTGGGTCTCCCGCGGGGTCTACGACGACCTGCTGTCCGGGCTCGGCGACGGCATGGCGGCCGGGCTGGGCGTGGGGCTCGGCGAGCGCGAGACCGACTCGGTGTTCCGACGCAGCTTCTCGGCCCTGATCCTCGGCGAGTGCATCGCCCGCGACAACCAGCAGCCCCTGGTGCCGGGCAACAAGGTGCTCGAGTGGGGCGACCGGCTGGCCACCTGGCTGCTCCGCGAGCGCGACCTGCGCGGCTTCGTGCCCGGCAAGGGCTGGGCGCACGCCGTGGCGCACGGCGCCGATGCGATGGGGACTCTGGCTCAGTCGCCGCACGTGGCCACCAACGAGCTGACCGTGATCCTCGATGTGATCGCCGACCGCGTGCTTCTCCCGGTCGACCGGCTGTTCACCAACGGCGAACCGGACCGACTGGCCGCAGCCACCATGGGCGTGCTCAGACGCGACATCGTCTCGCTGCGCGTCCTCGAGCCCTGGATCGCTCGACTCGCGGCCACTGCGGCCGCGAAGGCGTCGTACGACGACCGCGACCCGCACCTCAAGAGCGGCAACGCCGAGGCGTTCCTGCGCGCGCTCTACCTCCAGCTGGCCCTGGGTCCGAAACCGCCCCAGGTCCGACCCGACCTGCTCCTGGTCATCGTGGATGCGCTGCGCTCCACCAACGGCCAGCTCCTGCGGGCCGCGCAGCCCCAGTGAGGGCCCTCTCGAGCCGCTCGTCTGTGACGATGGCCCCATGACCCAGACCGACCGGCCCAGCGACCAGGACGTCAGCATCGAGGGCCACAGTGGCCAGCTCGCCGTGGCCGTTGCCCGCGCGCACGGTGTCGAGACCATGTTCACGCTGTCGGGCGCGCACGTGTTCCCGATGTACGACGGCGCGGTGAAGGCCGACCCGCCGATGCAGCTCCTCGACGTACGCCACGAGCAGACCGCGGCGTTCGCCGCCGAGGCGACCGGCAAGCTGACCCGAGTGCCCGGACTGGCGGTGCTGACCGCTGGACCGGGCGTCACCAACGGCATCAGCGCGATCGCCCAGGCGCAGTTCGCGGGCTCCCCCATGGTCGTCGTCGGCGGCCGCGCCCCGCAGAACCGCTGGGGCACCGGGAGCCTCCAGGAGCTCGACCAGCCTCCGATCGTGGAGTCGGTCGCCAAGCTGGCGCGGACCATCCCGACCGCGGGCGAGATGCTGACCGGGATGGACGAGGCATTCGTGGCCGCGCGCAGTCCGCACCGCGGACCGGCGTTCGTCGACGTCCCCATGGACGAGTTCTTCAACTCCGCCTCCGGTGCCGCTCCGGTGCCACCGCAGCGGCTGCGGATGGAACCCGACGCGGACGCGTTGGCTCGGATCGCCGGCCTGTTGGCGCAGGCCCAGCGGCCGGTCCTCGTGCTCGGCACCGACGTGTGGGCCGACGGCGCCGAGGAGGCCGCGCTGCGCTTCGTGCAGGATCTCGGGATCCCCACCCTGACCAACGGAATGGGCCGCGGCATCGTGCCGGGCGGCCATCCGCTGCTGGTCACCAAGGCCCGTGGCGTCGCCCTGGGCGGCGCGGACCTCGTGGTCGTGGTCGGGACGCCGCTCGACTTCCGGCTCGGGTACGGCGTGTTCGGAGGTAACGAGGAGGGCTCGACGCCCGCCCGGGTCGTCCACGTGGCCGACTCCCCCGCGCAGGTATCGACGCATGCCGAGCTCGCGGCGTCGGCCGCCGGCGACCTCACCGCGGTCTTCGACGGCATCCAGGCCGCCGTCGAGCGCGGAGCCAAGCCCGACTGGTCTACCTGGCGTCAGCAGTTGGCCGACACCGTCGCCGCGGCCGCCGCTCGCGACGCCGAGCTGCTCAGCGCCGAGGCCGACCCGATCCACCCCGCCCGGATCTACGGCGAGCTGGTGCCGCGGCTGGCCGAGGATGCCGTGGTCATCGGCGACGGAGGCGACTTCGTCAGCTTCGCGGGCAAGTTCGTCGAGCCGAAGCGACCCGGCGGCTGGCTCGACCCCGGCCCGTACGGCTGCCTCGGCGCCGGACCCGGCGCGGCCATCGCCGCCCGGCTGGCCAGGCCATCGTCGCAGGTGGTGCTCCTGCTGGGCGACGGCGCGGCCGGGTTCTCGCTGATGGACGTCGACACCCTGGTCCGGCACGAGCTGCCGGTGGTCATGGTCATGGGCAACAACTCCGCGTGGGCGCTCGAGAAGGGTCCGATGCAGCTGCTCTACGGCTACGACGTCATCGCCGACCTCGCCCCGCGGACGCCGTACGACGCCGTGGTGACGGCCCTCGGCGGCGCCGGTGAGACGGTCACCGACCCCCGCGACATCGGCCCGGCCATCGACCGCGCGTTCGCCTCCGGAGTCCCCTACCTCGTCAACGTGATCACCGACGTAGAGGCCGGCTACCCACGCACAACGTTCGGGATCTGATGCTGACCAGGGCGGCCCGATGACCGCCGCGCACCGGATCTGCGAACGGCTCGGCTTCGTCCGCTCCCCCGAACGCGACTGGCGGCCCGACCCCGACACGGTGCTGATCACCTACCGCAAGGAGCTGGCGTGAGCGGCGATACGCACGCGTTGACCTTCACGGTGGCCGACGGCGACACCGCGATCGCGGTGGGATCCGGAAGCCTGCCGGTGCTCGGCACCCCCCGGCTGCTGGCGTGGTGCGAGGCGGCGACCTGCGCCGCGATCGAGGACTCGCTTTCGGAGGGTGAGACTTCGGTCGGCACCCGGGTCCAGCTCGAGCACCTGGCCGCGAGCCCGGTCGGCGCCGTCGTCGAGGTGAGCGCCAGCACGGCGTACGTCGACGGCCGGCTGCACCGGTTCGCGGTGGCCGCCCGGCATGTCTCGAACGGCAAAGTGATCGCGTCGGGCGAGGTGACCAGGGTGGTGGTCGACGCGGAGCGGTTCCTGTCCAGGATTTAGCCCCGTCACCCCACACCTGAGAGACTGGGGACGATCGAAATCGACCCAGGAGGTCACCATGGGCAAGACCGGACGCAAGCGCCGCGGTCGCAAGAAGAAGAACGCCAACCACGGCAAGCGCCCCAACGCCTGACCGACGCGCGTTCAGCGACGAGCCTCAGCCTGACGGCTGGGGCTCGTGGTGTTTCTGACCGACGACCGACGTTCTCAGACGTCGGTGATGCGGACCTGGACCTCGCGGATCCGCAGCAGCACCCGCTCGCGCAGCTCGGCGGGGGCGGACTCCGAGCAGGAGCGCGCGACGATCGACTTCACGGTGCGCTGGAGGTCGTACTTCTCCAGGCAGGGGTTGCACGAGTCGAGATGTGCCCGGACCAGGGCGCAGTCGGTCTTGTCGAGCTCGTTGTCGATCAGGTAGACGATCTGCTCGAGGAAGTCGGCGCACTCGCTTGCGGAGGGGTCGCGGCCGTGGTCGTGTGTCGCGCTCACGAGTCGCCCCCCTCGGCGGCGGGCAGCCGGCCGGCCGGCAGCAGGTCGTTGGCCCGCACGTAGTCGGACAGCATGTCACGCAGCTGGCGCCGTCCGCGATGGAGCCGTGACATCACCGTGCCGATGGGGGTCTCCATGATCTCGGCGATCTCCTTGTAGGCGAACCCCTCGACGTCGGCGAGGTAGACCGCGAGCCGGAACTCCTCCGGAAGCCGCTGCAGGGCGTCCTTGACCTGGGAGTCGGGCAGGTGCTCGAGCGCCTCCATCTCCGCCGACTTCAGCCCGGACGACGAGTGCGACTCGGCGCGGGCGAGCTGCCAGTCCTCGACGTCCTCGGACATCGACTGCTGCGGCTGGCGCTGCTTCTTGCGGTAGTTGTTGATGAAGGTGTTGGTCAGGATGCGGTATAGCCAGGCCTTGAGGTTGGTGCCCGGCCGGAACTGGTGGAAGGAGGAGTACGCCTTCGCGAAGGTCTCCTGCACCAGGTCCTCGGCGTCCGCGGGGTTGCGGGTCATCCGCATCGCCGCGGAGTAGAGCTGGTCGAGGAACGGCAGCGCGTCACGCTCGAAGCGCTGGGAACGCTCCTCGTCGGTCTCGGTCGCGACGTCGACCTCGCCGGGTGCGTCGACCGACTCCTCGAGCGTGGCGAGGTCGTCGGGCGCCTGGACGTCTTGGCTCTCTGTCATCGCCTCCCAGCCTACGCGGGCCGCGGGAGGCTCCAGTACGGCGATCACATCAGCGGAACGCCGACCCGCCCGGCGGCATTCCCGTCAGCCACCCCCTACCTCTCGCACCAGCCACTCCAGCGTGGACTCGACCACGATCTCCAACGCCTCGGCCTGGCTGATCCCCGCCGACTTGGGCACCCGGAGACCGTGGTCACCGCCCGGGACGACGGCGAAGTCGACATGCTCGAGGTCGCCGGGGAACTCCTCCGGCCGGCCGAACGGGTCGTTCTCACCCTGGACGACCAGCGTCGGCACCCCGGCCCCGCGAAGCTCGTCGAGCCGTGACTTCCACGGTTGACCGGGAGGGTGCAGCGGGAACGACAGCGCGAGACAGCCAGCCGCATCGAGTCCCGCCGCCGACCGAGCCGCCGACCGGGCGCCGGCCGAGCGGCCACCGACCACGAGCGGCGTACGGAACCTCAGGCTCTGGGCCGCGGCCACCAGCGCGACGTCGAGGGTCGGTGGCGGGGTGGCCACCTTGCGCCCGGAGACCCGCCACGGCTGCTCCAGCAGCACCACGTTGGCACCGTGGCGGGGCAGCCGATCTGCGAGAGCCTGCAGGTCGCGGGCGTCGATCCCGCCGCCCGCACCATGGCTGAGCAGGAGGGTGACGAACGGCGAGCGCGCGCGGTGGCTGACCAGCCGGGCTTCGCCCTGGGGGGTGTCGATGCTCCGCGTCGTGGGGGTCATGACAGTGCGAGCGGCTCGACGAGCTCGGGGCCGTTGTTCTTCACCGCGTTGACCATCGTGGACACGGGGTAGGCCTCCAGCAGGCCGGGTGCGGCCGGCACCAGGAGGTCGAGCACCGAGCCCTTCTCGGTGCGCGGGTCGAGCCAGGCGGCCCACTGGTCGGGCTCGACCATGAGCGGCATCCGGTCGTGGATCTTGCCGAGATCGTCGGGGGCTTCGGTGGTGATCACCGTGCAGGTCCACAGGAACCGGTCGTCGGCGTCCTCGGCCTTCGCCGGGTCGCGCCAGATCTCGTAGAGGCCGGCCATCGCCAGCGTCCCTCCGTCCTTAGGACGGATGAAGAACGGCTGCTTCTTGGGCTTGCCGGACTTGGTCTGCTCGTCGGTGGGATACCACTCGAAGTAGCCGTCCGCCGGCAGCAGACAACGACGCGAGGCGAGGGCTCGGCGGTAGGCCGGCTTCTCGGCGACCGTCTCCATCCGGGCGTTGATCATCCGGCTGCCGATCTTGACGTCCTTCGCCCACGAGGGCACCAGCCCCCACCGGAGCACCCGCAACTGTCGCTCGGGCGGCTCCTCGGACTCCTTGGACGGCGGCCGCTCGACGACGGCGTAGACCTCCTTGGTCGGCGCCACGTTGTAGTCGGGGGCCAGCGGCTCGGGCACCCTGCTGTCTACGACCTCGAACTCCTCGATCAGGTCTTCGGGTCGTCGGCTGGACGCGTAGCGGCCGCACATGGGGTCAGCCTAGGGCGGACCGCCGACCGCCGACCGCCGACCGGGGCAGACCCAGACGGGCTACCCTTCGGCCATGGCCGTCAGCAGGGTGTTCGCCCGTCCGATGCTCGCCTCGATGTTCCTGGTCGGTGGCTACAACGCCGTCAAGAATCCGGAGCGGGTGGCAGCGCGTGCGCAGGCGGTGACCGACCGGCTGGTGCCGTTGCTCCAGAAGGCGGTCCCGATGCTGCCCTCCGACCCCGCGACCCTGGCCCGCATCAACGGCGGCGTCCAGCTGGTCGCCGGCGCCACCCTGGCCACCGGCAAGGCACCGCGGCTCTCGTCGGCGGTGCTCGCCCTGTCGCTGATCCCGACGACCGCGGCCGGCCATCGGTTCTGGGAGGAGCAGGACCCCACCGTGCGCGCCAACCAGCGGATCCACTTCTTCAAGAACGTCTCGATGCTGGGCGGCCTGATCATCGCCTCGGGCGACACCGAGGGTCAGCCGGGCGTCGTGTGGCGGACCCGGCGCGCCGCTCGGGACGCCCGCCGCGAGGCGCGCCACCTGGCTCGCTCCGCCCGGCGGGAGGCGGCGCTGGCCAGGGCTCGGGTCACCTGAGCGAGCCTGAACGACATGGCTGAGGTGACCTCGACAGGCGTGAACCCCGGCGTGCCCGACCCGTGGCCGACTCCGGTGGCGACCGGTCCGGTCGATGCCGTCGTGTCGCTGCCGGGCAGCAAGTCCCTGACCAATCGGGCGCTGCTGCTGGCCGCACTCGCCGACGGGCCCTCCGTCGTACGCCGCGCGCTCCGCTCGCGCGACACGCTGCTGATGGCGGCGGCGCTCAGCGGGCTCGGTTCGCAGGTGGACACCTCTGCCGACGACTGGACGGTCACGCCCGGTCCCTTCGATCGCGCGGCGGACGTCGACTGTGGACTGGCCGGGACGGTGATGCGGTTCGTCCCGCCGGCCGCCGGACTCTCGTCCGCGACGGTGGGCTTCGACGGCGACCCCCACATGCGCAGCCGGCCGATCGGCGAGGTGCTGGGCGCCCTGCGGACCCTCGGCGTCCAGGTCGACGACGGCGGTCGTGGTGCGCTGCCCTTCGCGGTGCACGGCACCGGTGCGGTGCGTGGCGGCCGCGTGGTCATCGACGCGTCGGCTTCGTCGCAGTTCGTCTCGGCGCTGCTGCTCGCCGGGGCGCGGTACGACGAGGGGGTCGACGTCCGGCACGACGGCAAGCCGGTGCCCTCACTCCCCCACATCGACATGACCGTGGCGATCCTGCGCGAGCATGGCGTGGAGGTCGACGACTCCGAGCCCAATCGCTGGGCCGTGGCGCCTGGCGTCGTCAAGCCGGTCGACCACGTCATCGAGCCGGATCTCTCCAATGCGGCGCCATTCCTCGCCCTCGCCGCAGTGACCCGCGGCACGGTCGTCGTCCGCGACTGGCCCGCCTCCACCACCCAGGCGGGCGACGCCCTGCGCGACATCCTCGAGCAACTCGGCTGCACGGTCACCCACTCCGACGCCGGGCTGAGTGTCACCGGGCCGGCCCGGCTCGAGGGCATCGATGTCGACCTCCACGACCACGGCGAACTGACCCCGGCGGTGGCGGCGCTCTGTGCGCTGGCGGCCGGGCCCAGCCACCTGCGCGGCATCGCCCACATCCGCGGCCACGAGACCGACCGGCTGGCCGCGCTCGCGACCGAGCTCGGCGCGCTGGGCGCGGACGTCATCGAGCACCCTGATGGCCTGTCGTTCCGGCCCGCCGCCCTGCACGGCGGGGTGTTCCACACCTACGCCGACCACCGGATGGCACACGCGGGCGTGATCGTCGGCGCAGCGGTGGCCGGCGTCCTCGTCGAGAACGTCGCGACGACCAGCAAGACCTTCCCCGACTTCGCCGGCTTCTGGTCGGGGTTGTTCTGATGGTCGAGGGACGCTGAGACGCTGATGCCCACCGGCCGGTACTCCGAAGAGGACGTCGAGCACTACGACCGGCCGCGCCGCCGGACCCGGCCGCGCACCAAAGAACGGCCCACCTACGACGACGCCGCCGACGGCGTGGTCGTGACCGTCGACCGCGGCCGGTTCACCCTCTTGGTCGGCGACCGGGTCGTGTTGGCGATGAAGGCCCGGCCGCTCGGTCGCCGTGGCGTCGTGGTGGGCGATCGGGTCAAGGTGGACGGCGACGTGTCCGGCGACGACGGGACCCTCGCCCGGATCGTCGAGGTGCAGGAGCGGACCACCACGCTGCGGCGCACAGCCGAGGACGACGACCCGGTCGAGCGGGTGATCGTGGCCAACGCCGACCAGCTGGTGGTCGTGGTCGCCGTGGTCAACCCCGATCCCCAGCCGCGGCTGATCGACCGCGCCCTCGTGGCGGCGTACGACGCGGGGCTCGCCCCGCTGCTGTGCCTCACCAAGTCCGACCTGGCGTCCCCCGAGGAGCTGCTCACCACCTACCGCTCGCTGGGCGTGCCGTGGGTGGTCACCCACCGCGGCGGCGACCTGTCCGAGCTCGAGGAACGGCTCGCGGGCCGGGTGAGCGTGCTCCTCGGCTCCAGCGGCGTCGGGAAGTCGACGCTCGTCAACGCCGTGGTGCCCGATGCGATGCGCGAGGTCGGGCACGTCAACGCGGTGACCGGACGCGGCCGGCACACCTCGACCTCGGCTTACATGCTCGCCCTGCCTGCCGCCGGCGGCTGGATCATCGACACCCCCGGTATCCGGTCGTTCGGGTTGGCGCACGTACGCCCCGAGGACCTGATCGAGGCGTTCCCCGACCTCGACGAGCTGACCGAGGACTGCCCCCGCGGCTGCACCCACGGTGCGGACGAGCCCGAATGCGGCCTCGACGAGGCGGTCGCCGAGGGCCTCGCCGACCCCGATCGCGTGGCGTCGTTCAGAAGGCTGCTGACAGCACGTTCAGAACCTGCGTACTAAGCCAGAATCCCGACTGGGTGTGTCGCGCAATTCGTTCGCGGCGAAGCCGCGCGCCCGACGATCGCCGGGGTATCAAACAGCTGACAGCACCAGCGCCGCCAGCGCCCTACCGGAGGCCGTGTCGGCGCCCCAGGGTGCCGGACCGATGGCGGCCGCATGCTCGCGGGCGGCGGCGAGCAGCGGCTCCTGCCAGGCAGCGGGCGAGGTGCCGGCGCGGGCCCAGTTCGCCTCGGCGCCGGCCAGGAGTTCGGGAGCCACGGGGTGGGCCACGGCGGCCAGCCCGATCGCCGCGGCGACGAAGCAGGTGGCCATCCAGCGGCCCTCCCAGGCCTCCTCGTGGGCGGCGATGACCCGGGCCAGGTCGGCCAGCGCGGGCCGGGGTTCGCCGGTCACGAGCAGCCCCCAGGCGCGTAGGAAGCGCAGGTAGTCGGTGGGCTCCGCGGGCGCGAGCCGGGCCTCGGCCCGGCCGATCAGCTCGAGCGCGACCTCGCCGTGGCCCATCGCCAACTGCGCCCAGGCGAGGTTCGTGGCCACTCCGCTGAGCGCGACCACCGACCCCGAGCGACCCACGAGCGCCCACGCCTCGTGGGCGGCCGCCTCCGCCTCCACCGGATCGATCACGGATGCCACTACGGCCAGGTTGGCCAGGGCATCGGCCAGCCGTTCGTCGTGGGTGTGCCGGGCGGCCGACACCCCCAGGCGGGCGTGCTCGAGGGCCGCTTCGTCGTCGCCGCTGTAGGAGCGCTCGAGGCTCAGGGCGTAGTGGGCGCCGGAGAGGCCGACCTGGTCGTCGTACTCGGCGAAGACCGGGATCGCCTCCGTCAGGTCGACCCGCGCGCGCTCCGCGTCGTGGTTGGCCTCCAGGACGCCGCGCATCCGGAGCACCCGGGCGCGTTCGAGCGGGCTGAGCAGGCCGGAGTCGAGCGCCCGCGTGCACCAGCGGACGCCAGGCCCGAGCAGGTTGTCGAAGATCCAGAGGTAGCCGATCGTCGCGGTGAGGTCGACGATCTGTTCGCGATCGCCGGCCTCGTGCGCACCCGCGAGTGCGAGCAGGTAGTCGGGGTGGTGCTCACGGACGTCCTGGAGCAGCGCGTCGCTGCGCTGGGCGCCACGCCAGCGCTCGGCGTACCAGCGCCGGTGTCGTCGGGTTGCGGCGTCGAGCTCCCCGGCCTCGGCCAGCCGCTCCCGGGCGAGGTCGCGCACCGGTCGCAGCAACCGGAACGACAACCCGGACGGCGATCGCTCTACGTGGACCAGGGCGTCGCGAACCAGCGCGTGCAGCGCCGCCGAGGCGTCGGCCTCGGACCCGAGGTCGGACCCGGCCACGGCTCGGGCCACCGGTGGTTCGAACGAGCCCGCGAAGACCGCCAGCCGACGGAGCATCCGCAGCTCGCGGGCTGCCAGCCGGTCGAGGCTCCACGCCACGGTGTCCTGCATGGTCCGATGTCGCGGCGCCAGTCCACCCTCGTCGGAGGCGAGCGCGAGCGGTACGTCGAGGTGCGCGTCGAGCTCGTCGAGCGACCGGCCCGGGGCCTGGGCCGCCAGCAGCTGCAACGCGAGGGGTACGCCGTCGACGCGCCGGGCCAGCGCCGCCAGGCGAGGCACCGCGTCGTCCCCGTGCACCAGATCCGGTGCCCGGTCGGCGATCCGCTCGCGCAGGAGAACAACGGCGGGCGCGGCCGCGGCGGTGGCCGGGTCGACGTCGGGCGGCGGCGTCGGCAGCGGTCCGAGCGCGAACACGGCCTCCTCGGCGACGCCCAACGGACGCCGAGAGGTCACGACCACGCGGAGTCCCGGACACCGCGCGAGCAGCGCCTCGACGACCTGGGCCACGTCGGCAAGGCACCGCTCCGCCTCGTCAGCGAGGAGCACCGTCGCTCGGGTGCCGATCTCGGCCGCGAGTGCCTCGACCGGGTCGGCATCGGGCACCGACAACCCCAAGGCCCGACCCACGGCCTCGACCAGCTCGGCACCCGGGCGTTCGGGCAGTGTGGCGAGGTCGAGGTAGCCGCCGACCCGCCCGCGGCCGAGTATGGTGGCGAGCTCGGCGAGCAGCCGGCTCTTGCCGACCCCGCCGAGGCCGGCGACGGTCACCAGCCGCCGCTCGGCCAGCAGCTCCCGGAGCCGGGCCAACTCCTCCTCCCGGCCGACGATGCGGGTGGTCGGTGCCGGCGCGGAGACGCTGCTCGAGCCCGGCGAGCCGATCGCGGACGGTCCGATCTCGTCGCGCAGCACCCGTAGCTGCAACTCCTGGGCCCGGGGCGCGGGGTCGATGCCGAGCTCCTCGGTCAGGGTCGTGCGGAGCCGGTCGTACGCCGCCAGCGCATCGGCGCGGGCCGCCGCCAGGATGGCGAGCTCGTGGCCGCGTTCGCGCAGCGGGTCGGCGGCGACCAGCCGCTCGGACAGGGCGGCCGCCTCGTCGACCGCAGCGCCGTCGCCACGGTCCAGCAGCCGCTCGGCGAGCAGCTCGAACGCCGCCGTACGGAGGCCGAGGAGGCGGCTCGACTCCGCGACCACCAGCTGCTCGGAGACGTCGGCGTACGGGCGATCGCCGCGCCACAGGCCGAGCGCCCGGCGCAGCAGCCCCACGGCGTCGTCCGGCGCTGCGCCCCGAGCCTCGGACACCAACCAGGCGAACCGGTCCGCGTCGAGGTCGAGCTCGCCCAGCCGATAGCCACCACCGGTCGTGAGGACCGTCGGGTCGCCGACGTCGCGACGCAGCCGGGCCACCTGGGTGTGGACCACCGCGACCCCGAGACCGGCTCCCTCGCCCCACACCTGCTCGAGCAGCACCGATGGATCCACTGGCTGGTGATGGCGCAGCACGAGCGCGGCGAGCAGGTCGCGCGAGCGCTGCCCACGCGGCACCCGCTCCTCGTCGTGGTCACGCACCAGGAGACCGCCCAGGACCGCGACCTCCACCTCCGGCATCTTGCCAGAGGCCACGGACAGTCGGTCGTGACAGATCGGTGACAGGTCCCGACGCGAGCGTGTCCGCCATGACGACTCGACCTACCCACGGCCCCGTGGCCGAGACCCGGAGCGCCCGGGCCGACCTGCGCCGATGGGCGCTTCCCCTGATCTGCGTCGCCCAGTTGATGGCGACCCTCGACGTCACCATCGTCAACCTGGCTCTGCCCTCGGTGCAGAGCTCGCTCGGGCTGTCGAACGCCGGCCTCGCGTGGGTCGTGGACGCCTACACGCTCTCCTATGCCGGACTCCTGCTGGTGGGGGGTCGGGCGGGCGACCTGTTCGGCCATCGCCGGACGCTGATGGCCGGGATCGGAGTCTTCACCGTGTCCTCGGCCCTCGCCGGGCTGGCGCAGGACCCCGGTCTGCTGCTCGCGGCCCGGGCCGGCCAGGGGATCGGCGCCGCGCTGGCCACCCCGACCACGCTGGCACTGATCACCACTCTGGTGCCGGCCGGCCCGCGCCGGACCCGCGCGATGGTCGCCTTCGGCTCGATGGCGGGCCTCGGGATCACGCTGGGGCTGGTCCTCGGCGGCCTGCTCACGTCGTACGCCTCGTGGCGCTGGGTCTTCCTGATCAACCTCCCGATCGGCGTCGTGCTGCTGTGGGGCGCGCCCAGGCTGCTGCCGGACACCCGCGGCCCGCTGCGGCGCTTCGACCTGCCGGGGGCCGTCCTCGGCACCGGTGCCCTCCTCGCCCTCGTGTACGGCGTGATTCGGGCGGGCACCGACGGCTGGGGCGACGCCGCTTCCATCGTCGCCCTGGCTCTGTCGGCCGCGCTGGGGATCGCGTTCGCGCTGGTCGAACGCGCCGCCGCGGAGCCGACCCTGCCGCTGGCGTTGCTCTCCCATCGGGTCCGGCTCGGGGCGTACGCCGTCGCGGGGCTGTTGTTCGCCTCGCTGTACCCGTCGTTCTTCCTCCTCAGCCGGGCGCTGCAGCAGGTGTGGGGCCACGATCCGCTGGCGGCCGGACTGCGGTTCCTGCCGATCGGGATCGGCGTGCTGGTCTTCGCCCTCTGCGCGCGCCGACTGATGACCGTCACCGGCCCGGGGCCGCTCGTGGTCGGCGGGACCCTCGCCGCCGCACTCGGTTCGGCCGGACTGCTGGCCCTCGACCCCGACCGCCCGTACGCCGCGGTGCTCCTCCCCTGCCTGATCGGGCTGGGCGCCGGGGTCGGTACGACGTTCGTCGCCACGTCGGCGCTGTCGATGACCGACGTGCCGGACTCCGACACCGGGATCGCCTCAGGGCTGCTCAGCACCTGCCAGGCGGTCGGCGGGACGATCGGCGTGGCGGTCGTGGCCGCCCTCGCCGCCGGCCGGACCGAGGACGAACTCGCGGCGCTCCCACCGCCACCCACGCTCGATGCGGTCCGAGAGGCACTGCTGTCGGGCTTCGGGGTGGGCTTCGCGATCACCACGGCGCTGGCGGCGGCCGCCGCCGTGGTGGCGCTGCTCACCGCACCCCCTCCCCGTTCCCAGACCCAGACCAAGACCAAGACCCAGCGAGGTGCAGCATGACCCGGCCACCGTCACGAGACCGCTTCTACCGACCCGTCCCAGCGCCCTGGCGCCCGGGCGAGGTGGTCCAGGCCCGCGCGGTCGAGATCCCGACCACCGTGCCGGCGTACGCCTGGCAGGTCGTGCACGGCTCCACCGACACCCGCGGACGGCCGAACGTCGTCTCCGGGACCGTGCTCCGACCCCGGGACGCGTGGCGCGGACCAGGCCCACGGCCGCTGCTGAGCTACGGCGTCGGCGTGCACGGACTGGGCCGCGACGCCGCCCCGAGCTACCTGCTCGCGAGCGGCGCGGAGACCGAGCTACCGCTGATCGACCGTGCCCTGGCCCACGGGTGGGCCGTCGCGATCAGCGACGGTGAGGGGCTCGGGATGCCCGGGCCGCACACCTACGGCGCCGGCCGCGCGGGCGGCCACGCGCTCCTCGACACCGCCCGGGCGGCGCTCCGTCTGGTCCCCGAGCTGACCGCGGACACGCCGGTGCTGCTCTGGGGCTACTCCGAGGGGGGCCGGAACGCCGCCTGGGCGGCCGAGCTCCAGCCCGGCTACGCGCCACACCTCAACCTGGTCGCCGTCGCGGCGGGCGGCGTACCGGCCGACCTGCGGGCCACCGCGCGAGCGATCGACGGCGGGCCGTTCAGCGGTCTCAACCTGGCGGTCCTGGTCGGCCTGGCCACGGCGTACGACGACCCGTGCCTCTGGTCGATCCTCACCGAGGACGGGCGGCGCGCCGCCCGGCACGCGGCGGGGCTCGACGTCGTCGGACTGGTGCTCGAACACCCCGAGCCGCTGGCCGCGTACACCACCCGGGCCGAGCCCTGGGACGAGCCCGCGTGGTGCCGGGTCCTGGCGCGGGAACGGAACGGCGTGCAGGCGCCCGCGGTCCCGACGTACGTCTACCACGTCACCGACGACGAGATCGTCCCCGCGTGGCTGGGCCGCGAGCTCGCGCGGACCTATCGCGTCCAGGGCACCGATGTCACCTGGGTCGAGGTGCCGGCGACTGACCATCTGGCCGGCGCACACCACGCGGCCGACGCCGCGGTCGACTGGCTCGCGACGATTCGTCTGCGGGGTGACCGCTCTTTCGCCACGTGACGGCGCAGACGGATCGGGGGCACGCCGACCTATTTGCCCCAGACCGCGCGGGCGCCGGCGTCGCCGGTGAGGGCGACCCAGACCAGGGTCAGCACGGCTCCGACGACCACCAGCACGTTGAGGACGACGCGTACGGCGCCGGTGCGGGTGTGCAGCCAGGTCGCGAGGATCGTGACCAGGGCGAAGCCGGTCGTGATCCACCGCAGGGTGCGGGCGTAGTTCTCGTGGGTCTGGATCCGATCCTGGATCTCCTTCGAGAACTGGTCGAAGTTGCCGTGGTCGTAGAAGTTCTCACCGGTGAGGTAGGCAGCCCAGATTGCGACGGTCGCGAGCAGGACCGAGATCAGTGCCACCCAGCGCAGCCAGTCGCGGTACCGCGGCAGCGCGACGTACGCGATCGCGGCGATCGCCGCCAGCGGGCCGAGCACCACGGCCGCGTGGACCACGAGCGGGTGGAGCGGCAGACCGTTGAACTCCCACATGCTGTACCTCACGTACGTCCGCCGGGATCGGTTCACCGCAGCATAGGGTGAGGCCGTGCCAGCACAGGGCCCGGACTACACCGACGATCTCCGCCTCGCGCACGTGCTGGCCGACGACGCCGACTCGCTCACCACCGGCCGGTTCAAGGCCCTCGACCTGCATGTGATGGCCAAGCCCGACCTCACCCCGGTGACCGACGCCGACGAGGCCGTCGAGGAGGGCATCCGGCGGACACTGTCGCGGGTGCGCTCGCGGGACGCCGTGACCGGTGAGGAGCAGGGCTCAACCGGCCACAGCCAGCGGCGCTGGATCATCGACCCGATCGACGGCACCAAGAACTTCGTCCGCGGCGTCCCCGTCTGGGCCACGCTGATCGCGCTGGCGGTCGACGACGAGGTGGTCCTGGGCGTGGTGTCCGCTCCCCAGCTGCAGCGGCGCTGGTGGGCCTCCGCGGGCGCCGGGGCGTGGACCGGCCGCTCGCTGCTCAAGGCCACCCAGTGCCACGTGTCCGACGTACGCCGCCTCGAGGACGCCTCACTCTCCTACTCCTCCCTCCGAGGCTGGGAGGACCGCGGCCAGGGCGACGACTTCGTCTCGCTGCTGCGTCGGGTCTGGCGGACCCGCGCGTACGGCGACTTCTGGTCCTACATGCTGCTCGCCGAGGGTGCGGTGGACATCGCCACCGAGGCGGAGTTGGCAGTCCACGACATGGCTGCGCTCGACGTGATCGTGCGGGAGGCCGGCGGCACCTTCACCTCGCTGGCCGGCGAGGACGGTCCCTGGGGCGGCAACGCACTGGCCACCAACGGGCACCTGCACGACGTCGCGCTCTCCTTCCTCGGCTCCGTCGACGGCGACGGCGACGCCGACTGGCAGCCTTCGGGGCCGGGTTCGGTCTCCGAGCTGCGGCCCCGCGGGCCGCGACCGGTTGCGGACGACCTCCCATCCGATCGGGAGCGTGAGTCTGAACCGGACGGGGAACCAGATCCCGAGTCCTGAGCGTTGTGTTGTTCACAGCCTCGTGGGCTCGATAACGTCGGAACACCAACCGTCCGGGAGGTCGCGATGAAGATCACCGAAGTGCTCAACGCCAAGGCCGAGGGTGGCGTCGTGACGATCACCCCTGACGCTGGAGTGCGTGAGCTGATCGCACTGCTGGCCGAGCACAACGTGGGTGCCCTGATCGTCAGCGCCGACGGCGACTCCGTCGACGGCATCGTCAGTGAGCGCGACGTGGTCCGCCACCTCCACCACGACGGCACGGTCATCAACAACACGGTCGGCGCGATCATGACCGACGTCGTCGAGACCTGCGAGCCCGGCTCCACGCTCGATGACCTCATGGAGGTCATGACCCGCCGCCGGATCCGCCACGTGCCGGTCGTCGACGGCGGTCGCCTGGTCGGCATCGTCTCCATCGGAGACGTGGTCAAGCACAAGATGAGTCAGCTGGAGTTCGAACGCGATCAGCTCGACTCCTACGTGCATCAGACTTGAACCACCCCCGGCCCCGCACTCTCGTCACCGGCGGCACCCGCGGCATCGGTGCGGCGATCGCGCACCGGCTCGCCAGAGCCGGGCACGACCTGGTCCTCGGGTATGCCCGCGACGATGCCGCGGCCGAGCTGATCGAGGCCGATGTCGAGGCGGCCGGTGCTGCATGCACCGTCGTACGCACCGACCTGCTGGAGCCGGACGGGGTCGAGCGGCTGTTCGCAGCGGCGGGCTCGCTTACCGGAGTGGTCAACAACGCCGGGGCCACCTTCCACGTCGGGACCCTGGCCGAGACGCCCGTCGAGGTGATCCGCCGGACCGTCGACCTCAACCTCACCGGCGCGATCCTCGTCGCTCGGGCCGCCGTCCGGGCGCTGTCCACGGAGTACGGCGGCCACGGGGGTGTGCTGGTCAACATCAGCTCCGGTGCCGCGACCAAGGGCTCCCCGGGCGAGTACGTCCACTACGCCGCGGCCAAGGCCGGCGTCGACGCGCTCACCCTCGGCCTGGCCGAGGAGGTCGCCCAGCAGGGCGTCAGGGTGGTCGGGGTGGCGCCCGGGATGATCCGCACCACGATCCACGCCGACGCGGGCGAGCCCGGCCGGCTCGAGCGGGTGGCGCCCCTGATCCCGCTCCAGCGGGCCGGCGAGCCCGAGGAGGTGGCCGCCGCCGTCGCCTGGCTGATGAGCGACGAGGCGTCGTACGTCACCGGCATCACGCTGCGGGTCGCGGGCGGTCGCTAGGGTCAAGGCATGGACAAGCCTGAGATCGACTTCGTCGACCCCGAGCCCCCCGCCGACCTCGTCATCGTCGACCTGATCGAAGGGGACGGCGCCGAGGCGGCCGCCGGCAACTTCGTGGAGGTCCACTACGTCGGGGTGGCCCACGACAGCGGCGAGGAGTTCGACGCGTCCTACAACCGCGGCGAGCCGCTGAAGTTCCGTCTCGGTGTCGGCCAGGTCATCCAGGGCTGGGACACCGGCGTCCAGGGCATGAAGGTCGGTGGCCGGCGACAGTTGGTGATCCCGCCACACCTCGCGTACGGCGACCGCGGCGCCGGCGGGGTCATCAAGCCCGGCGCGACGCTGGTCTTCGTGGTCGACCTGATCGGCGTCGGCTGAGCGTCGACACGCTCGCGGCTCTACCGCCGCACGGTGGTTGAGCCCGAAGGCGCGCCAGCGCGTTCGGTGTCGAAACCACCGCAAGGAAGGCACCCGCTCGTTCCTCGCAGGGTCATGCTCGCTGCTCGACCACCGTCGAGCTGACCGCGCTCGTTCCTCGCGCCGCTCAGCTCACTCCCATTCCCGCTCGCCGCCTACGCGGGCGGAGTTGGCGGCCACGCTGACCACGTCGCCGCGCTCGAGCTGGCGACCCCGGCGGGTCTCGACCTCGCCGTTGACCCGCACGATGCCGCCGGCCAACACCTGCTTGGCCTCGCCGCCGGACTCGATGAGGTTGGCCAGCTTGAGGAACTGGCCGAGCTTGATCGAGTCCTCGTCGATCGGCACGTCGTTGTAGTCGCTCACGCCCTCATTCTCCTCCCGGGCGTGTCGCGTCCCCAAATTGAACGCGCAATCACAGCAGCAGGCTGACCCCGTGGATCAGCACGCCGACCAGGCCGCCGACCACTGTGCCGTTGATCCGGATGAACTGCAGGTCGCGGCCGACGTGCAGCTCGATCCGACGAGCGGCCTCACGCCCGTCCCAGCGTTCGATCGTGTGCGTGATGACCGCGGTGACCTCGGTGCCGTACCTGTCCACCACGAACACGGCGGCGTCGGCGGCGAGGCCGTCGAGCCGGGTCTGGAGTGCGACATCGGAGCGCAACCGGTCGGCGAACAGGGACAGCTCGGTCAGCATGCGCGCGCGTACGGCGCCCGAGGGGTCCTCGAGCGAGGAGGTGAGCGCACGCCGTAGGGCGTTCCAGAGCGAGATGGACGACCGGATGACGGCCGGGTTGTCGAGGACTCGCTCCTTGAGCGCCTCCGCCCGCGCCTGCGTGTCGGGGTCGGTCTGCAGGTCGTCCGCGAGTTGCCGGAGCACGGAATCGAGGGCCAGCCGGGCCCGGTGCCGCGGGTCGTTGCGGATATCGGCCACCCAGCGGACCAGCTCGAGGTGGATGCGGGACGTGACCGCCTCGTTGAGCCGCGGCGGTGCCCACCACGGCGCCCGCTCCTCGAGCACCTCGGCCACCTTCTCGGGGTTCTCGACCAGCCAGCCGTGCAGCTCCTCGAGGGCGAGGTCGACCAGCCCGTGGTGCAGGTCATCAGCGAGCGCCTCGGCGAGGAGGCCACCGAGCAGCGGTGCGATCAACTCGTCGCGGAACCGCGGCACCAGCGCATCGCGTACCAACGATTCGACGTGCTCGTCGCGCACCTTCGACAGCGCGATGGCGGCCACCTCGGCCACCTCGTCGACCACCCGCTGGGCGTTCGCTGGCTCGGAGAGCCACTCCCCCAGCCGCAGGGACACCCGGGCATCGCCGATCCGCTCGCGGACGATCGCCTCTTGCAGGAAGTTCTCGGCCACGAACTCCTCGAGCCCGCGGCCCAACTCGTCCTTCTTCCGCGGGATCAGCGCCGTGTGGGGCACCGGCAGCCCGAGCGGGTGGCGGAACAGCGCGGTCACGGCGAACCAGTCCGCGATCGCACCCACCATCGACGCCTCCGCGCCGGCGTTGACGAAGCCGAGGAAGCCGTCCTGATCACGAGTCAGGACGTAGACGACGGCGGCGAGCACGAGCAGCCCGGTCGCGACCGTGCGCATCCGGCGCAGCCCGGCCCGGCGCGCGGCGTCCGCGGCGGGATCTCCGGCGATCAGGGGGGCGGTCATGGTGGCCATCGCCTCGATTCTGGCCGACGGGTGGAGGCTGGGAGAATCCCGCCATGCCTCGCACCGTCCTGACCTTCGGCACGTTCGACGTCTTCCACGTCGGTCACCTGCGGGTCATCGAGCGCGCCGCCCAGCACGGCGACCGGCTCATCGTGGGGGTGTCGTCCGACGCGCTGAACCTCAGCAAGAAGGGCCGCGAGCCCGTGTTCAGCCAGGCCGAGCGGCTGGCCATCGTCGGCGCCCTCAAGCCGGTCGACGAGGTGTTCGTCGAGGAGAGCCTGGAGCTCAAGCGCCACTACATCGAGCAGTACGCCGCCGACGTCCTCGTGATGGGTGACGACTGGGCCGGCCGCTTCGACGAATTCTCGGATGTGTGCGAGGTGATCTACCTCCCCCGGACGCCTGCGATCTCCACGACCGCGCTGATCGAGAAGATCTCCGATCTCGCTTGAGGCGGTTCGATCGCGCGGAGTTTCGTCGGCCAGCCGACAAAACTCGACCTTGGACGACGAGGTTTTATCGTCCAAGCGCGAGTTTCGTCGGTCGACCGACAAAACTCGCGCGCGCAGAATTGGCCTACTTGAATGACCCGAGATTGGCCATTCAGTTCAGCCATTGACTCGACCAGGATCGAGCCATGACGTCGGTCGCACCGCCCACGCAGCCCGCAGACCCACAGGGGGCGGTTGGCGGCAGACTCGACGTTCCGCAGGGGGCGGCGCTGACCATCGGCGCCGTGCTCGGGACCGGGGTCATCTCGCTGCCGGCGCTGGCGGTCCAGGAGGCCGGCCCCGCATCCCTGCTCGCCTGGGCGGGGCTGCTGCTGGTGTCGATCCCGCTGGCCACCACGTTCGCCTCGCTCGGCGCGCGCTACCCGGACGGCGGGGGCGTGTCGACGTACGCGCGCCGGGCGTTCGGTGCTCGGGCGGCCACGGTGGTCGGCTGGTGCTTCTACTTCGCGATCCCGATCGGGGCGCCCACGGCGGCCGGGTTCGCCGGGGCGTACGTCGCCGATGCTGCCGGTGGTGGCCGGGCCACCCAACTGCTCGCGACCGGCGGGATCATCGTGCTGGTCGCGGCGATGAACTGGTTCGGACTGCGGGTTTCCGGGCGGGTGCAGTTGGGCATCGCCGGGGTGCTCGCGCTGCTACTGGGCGGCGCCACGCTCGTCTCGCTCCCGCACGCCGAGCTCGGCAACCTCACTCCCTTCGCCCCGCACGGCTGGCTCGCGGTGGGGACGGCCGCGGCCATGCTGGTCTGGGCGTTTGCGGGCTGGGAGGTCGTCACCTCGCTGAGCGCCGAATATCGCAACCCGGCCCGCGACATCGGCCGAGCCACGGGCATCGCGATCGCGGTGATCTCCGTCCTCTACCTCGGCGTCGCGTTCGCCACCGTGGCCGTGCTCGGCGATCAGCCCGGCACGGCGCCGCTCTCCGATCTGCTGGTGCTGGGCTTCGGAGAGGCCGCCCGCCCGGTGATCACGGTGGTCGCGGTGCTGCTGTCGGTCGGTGCGATCAACGCCTACTTCGCGGGCGGCGCACGGCTCGGCGCAGCGCTGGCGCGCGACGGGTCGCTGCCGGTCTGGCTGGCGCGCGGCTCGACCGCTGGCGAGGTCCCGCGCCGCTCGCTGGCGGTGGTGACCCTCGGTGCCCTCGCCTCCCTGACCGTCATCACGGTCGGCGGTCTCTCGCTCAGCGCGCCACTGCTGATGACCACCGGCACCTTCACGCTGGTCTACGCGTTTGGTACGGCCGCCGCACTCCGGCTGCTCCCGCGCGGGAGTTGGGTGCGTCGTGGAGCCGCGGTCGGGTTCCTGGCCACCCTCGGGCTGCTCGTCCTCACCGGGACCCACCTCCTCGGCCCGATCCTGATCGCCGCCGGGGCGTTGTTGTGGACCGCGGTCAGAGGTCGTCGAGAAGCACGGCCAATCGGCGCAGCCCGGGCGTGATCGAGGCCGGGTCGGCGGCGCCGTACCCCATCACCACGCCACGCGGGCTCCCCGTCATGGTGTACGACGACAGCGCCTCCACGGCGAGCCCGTGCTCGGCCGCGCGACGCACCACCTCCACGTCGTCGACCTCCTGGTCGCGGAGCCGGGTCGTGACGTGCAGCCCGGCCTGGCAGGGCACCAACTCCAGGTGTGCGGCCAGCGGTCCGTGCACGGCAGCCAAGACCAGGGTTCGGCGCTCGCCGTACGCCGATCGCGCCTTCCTCAGGTGCCGTGCGAACAGGCCGTCGTCGAGGAATCGGGCGAGCGCCGCCTGCTCGGGCACCTCGACGTAGCCCACGCTCAACTGCAGCGCGGCGCGCAGGGCATCCTGGAGTGGCTCAGGAGCCACGAGGTAGCCGAAGCGGATGCCTGGGACGAGTGACTTGGAGAAGGAGCCGAGGTAGAGCACCCGCCCGGCGTCGTCCATCGAGTGGAGGGTCTCCAGCGGCCGCTCGGTGTAGCGGAACTCGCTGTCGTAGTCGTCCTCGATCACCGCGCAGCGGTGGCGACCGGCGAAGTCGAGCAGGGCCCGGCGGCGCTCGAGGGACAGCGGCGGACCGGTCGGGAACTGGTGGGAGGGCGTCGTGAAGACCACGCGGGCGCTGGGCGGCAACTCGGTCACCACCAGCCCCTCCTCGTCGACGGGCACGGGCACGACCGTGGCGCCGTAAGACGCGAACACGTCGCGGGCGAGTGGGTAGCCGGGCTCCTCGACCGCCACCGTGTCCCCCGGAGACACCAGGACCCGCGTGATCAGGTCGAGTGCGTGCTGGGTCCCGTGGGTGATCAGGACCTCCTCGGGCTCGGCACTCACGCCTCGCGAGAGCGCCAACTGGCGGACGATCGCGGCCCGGAGCGGGAGATGGCCGGCTGGGTCGGCATAGGTGCCGAGGTCGTGAGCCCCGACCCGGAGCTCAGCGGTCACGAGTCGGCGCCAGGTGTCGAACGGGAAGAGCCGGGCGTCGGGGATCCCGACCCGGAAGTCGTAGGTCGGCTTGCCGGCCGCTCCGCTGGTCGGATGAGGAGCGTGCGCCCATCCAGCCCGCGGTGCCAGGTCGGTCCCACGGCGCGGTGCCGCCACCGGCCGCGCCGCATCGGCCACGAACGTGCCGGCTCCCACGCGCGCCTGGAGGAACCCCTCGGCCGCCAGCCGGTCGTAGGCGGTGGCGACCGTCGTGCGGGAGACCCCAAGGTCGGCGGCGAGAGCCCGGGTGGGTGGCAGCCGCTCTCCCGGCTCCAGCCGGCCGCCCCGGACGGCGTCGAGGAGCGCGCGGTAGACCGCCGTCGCGCGGTCGCCCCGCGCGCTCAGGTCGACCACCAGATCTCCGAGCTCACGCATGCGCGCAGCCTGCCATCGCCCACCGACATCTAGCGTTGGCCCGATAGCGTGAGCCAGTGCTCATCTCCGACTCGCACCGGTTCCTCTTCGTGCATGTGCAGAAGACCGGCGGGTCCACCATCGACAACGCCCTGACCACGGCCCTCGGCGACGTACGCCGCATCCCGGCCGCAAACCGGCACGCGCCGCTGGACCGGCTGCTCCAGCTGGAGCCGGGGCTGCAGGACTACTGGACCGCCGGCTTCGTGCGCAACCCGTGGGCCCGGATGCTCTCGTGGTGGCGGATGATGGAGCGGTTCCGCGATGGGGCGGCGCAGGGCATCGAGCGGTACATCGACCACCTCCAGCGCAACCGTTTCGTCGCCGGCATCGTGGAGAAGCACCCCGACTTCGAGTCGTTCGTGCTGCATGCACCCGACGACCACCCGAGGCTGCGCAAGCCGCAGGTGGCCTTCCTCAACAACGACCAGAGGCGCGCCGACTTCACCGGCCGACAGGAGAGCCTGGAGCGCGATCTGCGGCAGATCTACGACCACCTGGGGCTGGAGTGGGTCGAGCTCCAGAGCGTGAACATCGACCCCGGACGACCCGACTACCGCGACGTCTACACCCCGGCGGCCCGCACCCGGGTGGCCGAGCTGTTCGAGGCCGACCTACGCGCCTACGACTACGAGTTTTAGCGCTGCCGCGCCCCTAGGGCGTGTCCCGTAAATCGTGGTGGATGCCGGCGTCGTCCAGGCGCGCGGTGGCAAGGCGCCGGCGCGCGCGCAGACTGGGTGTCTTCGAAGCGTCGGCAACGCCGCCAGCGCGTGATCTGGGCGGCGTCCGGCGCCGCCAGGATTTGCGGGACACGCCCTAGCAGTTTCAGTAGGCAGCCTGGACCATCAGCTGCTCGAGGGAGTACTCGGTGATCTTGATCAGCGCCTGCTTGCAGGAGGCCCGGTCGCGGGCGTCGATGTCGATCATCGGCACGTGGGCGGGGACGGCCAGCGCGTTGCGGACATCCTCGAGGGGGTAGCGCTGCGCATTGTCGAACTGGTTGACCGCGACGATGAACGGCAACCCCTTGGACTCGAAGTAGTCCAGCGGCGAGAAGGCCTCGTCGAGGCGGTTGGTGTCGACCAACACGATCGCGCCGATGGCGCCGAGGCAGAGGTCGTCCCACATGAACCAGAAGCGACGCTGACCGGGCGTACCGAACAGATAGAGGACGAGATCTTCGGCGAGCGTGATGCGACCGAAGTCCATCGCGACCGTCGTCGTGGCCTTCGCCGGGACGGCGGCGAGGTCGTCGACGCCCTCCGACTCGTTGGTCACGAGAGCTTCGGTGCGGAGGGGCATGATCTCCGAGACGGATCCCACGAGGGTCGTCTTGCCCACCCCGAATCCGCCGGCGACGACAATCTTGGTCGACGCCGCGGAGCGCTGCGCGCTAGAGCGTGCGTAGTCCACGGAGGGTCCTTTCGATGAGCTCTCGTCGCTCGTCCTGCGACGAGTCTGCGGTCAAGGTCGCCTGCACGCGCACGTGTCCTTGCACGATCAGGTCGCCCAGGAGTACCCGGACGACACCGATCGGCATCTTCACGTGAGCGGACACCTCGGCGACCGAGCGTTTGTCACACACCTCGAGGATGCTGAGCAGGTTGGCGTCGGTGGGCTCCTCGGACCCATTCGACTCCCGACGAAGCGTCGCTTCGAAGGGCAGTTCGACCTTGGGCGCCGTCCGGCCTCCGGTCAGCGTGTAGGGACGGACGACGCGGGCGGCTGGCGCCTCGTCGTCCGGTTCCCACGGCTGTGTCGGAAGTGCCATGACTGGTCCTTGGTCTCCCTCAGAGTCCGCTGAGCGGGACGCGGGCGGTCGCTTGGACCATCCGGCCGACCCGGTCGACGAGGAGGGCCATCTCGTAACCGACCTGGCCGATGTCGGCCGAGTCCTCGGTGAGTACGGCGAGGTGTGACCCGTCACCGACGCTCATCAGCAGTAGGTAGCCGTGCTGCATCTCGATGATGGTCTGCATCACCGCGCCACCCTCGAAGAGACGGGCGGCACCCACGGCGAGGCTGGCCAGGCCCGAGGAGACGGCGGCGACCTGCTCGGCACGCTCGTCGGGGAGGCTGAAGCTCTTGGCCATCAGCAGACCGTCGGCGGAGACCAGGATGGCGTGCGCCGCGGACGGCACCTCGTCGACGAACTTGCTCACGACCCAGTCGAGCCCGCGCTCGTCGGTCTCGGTCAGGTTCTCGGTCATGCGGGGTCCTCCGTGCTGGGGGTGCTAGGGGCGGTGACGGTGGTGCCAGATGTGCCAGATGTCCCAGGAGTCATGGTCTCGTCGACGGCGGCGGTCCGACCTCGCGAGACCCCGGCCGCGTGGGCGGCGAGCCGAGCGCGGATCGCCTCCGGGTCGCGGTTGACGTTCGCGGCGTTGGCCACCGCGGGCGTCACACCGCCAGGGACCAGTCGCTTGCCGGGCCGGCGCATCGGCAGGCCCGAGTCGCTGAGCTGGAGCGTGGGCGCCTCGGCGACCTGCTCCGCAGCCTCCCAGCCGGCCTCGATCTCCGAGGTGGACCAGGTGCCCTTGTCGCCATCGGAGGACAGCCAGTTGGAGCGGAGCTTGGCGAAGATCGGTCCGTCCTCGGCCGAGTCGGGCACCGGGGTGCGCGAGTCGAGCGAGTCGTACGCCGCTGTGGCCGCAGGCGCCGGCGGGGCCGTCGGGGCGGGCGTACGCTCCGCCACCTCGACCCAGCTCGCGGCGGGTGCTTCGACGGCCGGTGCCTCGACCGGAGGCGTGGCGACCGAGGCCGCATCTCCGAACTGCTGCTGGAGCGGCGCCAGCGCCACCGCGGAGACGTCGATCTTCGGCTTCGGTGCCTCGTCGGCCGATGCCTCGACGTCTGCCTCGACCGGCTCGTGTACAGGCTCGTCGACCCGCTCGTCGACCAACTCGTCGACCTCGGCCACGGGCGCCTCGGGCTCCGCGGGCTTGGGACGCTGGAACAGCGACCCGCCCTGGGGACCGGTCGGCGCGCCAGGCATCTGACCGCCGGTGCGGGTGGCACCGGGCTGCCGCTGCGGCAGCCGGATCACGGCGTTGATCGCAGCCTCGATCGAGTCGGCCTGCTCGGCCGGAGCGGTAGCCGACGCGGCTGGAGCGGCCGGCGCGGAGGGAGCAGTGGGACCGGTGGGCGCGAGCGGAGCCACCGGCGTCACGGCCGGGGCGCGGGTCGGCAGCGTCTGCTTCTTGTCCGGCTCGTTGGTGATGCTCTCCGTTACCGGGGTGACGGCGGGCTTCACCGACTGCAGGCCGCCGCCGAGGCTGGCGAGGCCGGGCCGCTGCTTGGGCGGGACCGGAGCGGCCTGGCCGCGCAGCAGCGAAGGCGGCAGGAGCACGGTGGCCGTCGTACCGCCCCGCGTGTTGCGGGCCAGAGACACCGTGATGCCGTGCCGCTTCGCGAGCCGGCTCACCACGAGCAGACCCATCCGCCGCGCGGTGTCGACGGTGACCTCACCGCCGGAGCGAAGGTCCTCGTTGAGAGAGGTCAGCACGTCCTGGGCGATGCCCAGACCGCCGTCGCTGATCTCGACGATGGTGCTGTCGCCGGCCTGCTTGGTGGAGATCTTCACCGGCGCGGTCGGCGGCGAGAACGCCAGCGCGTTGTCGACCAGCTCGGTCATCAGGTGGACGACGTCGGACGACGCGGCACCGTTGACCTTCTCCGGCGGAGAGCTCTCGATCTGGACGCGCTGGTACTCCTGAACGCCGGCCATCGCCGCCTGGAACACGTCACCGAGCGCGAGCGCGTCGGTCTCGCTCGTCTGAATGGGCGCGTCGGCGAGCACCATGAGCGAGTCCGCCGTACGGCGCATCCGCGAGGCGAGGTGGTCGAGGCGGAAGAGTGACTCGAGTCGGTTCGGGTCCTCCTCGTCCTTCTCCAGGCGCTCGATGAGACCGAGCTGCTGGTTGATCAGGGAGGTGTTGCGTCGCGACAGGGTCGAGAACATCTCGCCGACCTGCGAGCGCAGCCTTGCCTCGCCCGACGCCAGGTGCACGGCCTGCCGGTTCATGTCGTCAACCGCGCGGGCCAGCTGGCCCATCTCCTCGTGGGTGTCGACGGGGATCGGGGTGATCTCGCCCGGGTCCTCGCCGGCGCGGATCTTGGCCACCATCTCCGGCAGCTTCTCGTTCGCGATGTCGAGCGCACCCTCACGCACTCGGCGGATCGGGTTGAGCAGCATGCGGGAGACGAGCAGCGCCAGGAAGATCGCGGCGAGCAGCAGCGCCACGGTGACGACGGCGTTGGCGATCGCCAGGCCGCGAGCATCGTTGGCAGCGTTGGTGAGGTTGGTGTCGATGTCGTTGAGCAGGTTGGTGCTGAGCTCGTCGTAGGCCTGGAACGCCTCGGCGTCACCCAGGTCGAAGGCGCCGCCACGGACCACGCCGAAGTGCGCGGCGTTCTGCTGGTTCAGCTCGACGACCTGCGGGTCGTCGGTGCCGAGGTAGGTGCCGAGGCGGTCGATGATGACCTGCTCGACGCCGAGCTCGGCGGCGAGGTCGACACCGTTGATGTCGTTGGTCTTGGGCACGTTGACCATGTACTGCTGCATGGCCAGCGACACGCGTCCGTCCAGGGCCTGCTGGAGCGCGGCCAGCTTGGCCTCGGGCTTGATCTGCTCGGCGACGATGGAGTCGATGAGGTCGGTGACGCCGCGCTGGAGCTGGCGCACCTGCGAGACGGCCTGGCCGGCCGAGATGTAGGCCTTGCCGTCGCGCAACTGGGTGCTCAGCTTGAGCACGCTGTCGAGCCGCTCCTGCTGCGCGGGGCTCAGGTCCGCGGTCGCGCCCGTTTCTTCGAGCCGCTGGCCGGCGACGTCGACCGCTTCGATCGCGGAGAGGCGCCCCGGGTCGTCGAGCTCGGGGCGCTGCCGGGACGTGATGATCGCGCGCTCGGCGGCGGCGAGGTACCCGACGGCCGGCCGGAGCACGCTGACCTGCTTGGCGGTGGCCGAGTAGTTGTCGGACTGTGCCAGCTCGGAGTGCACCCGGAGGCCGCCGAACGTGGCGGCCAGGAGCATCGGGATGGTGAGTGCCAGCGCCAGCTTGGCGCGGAGGGACCACTCAGGGAGTGCGATCGCGGACGCGATGCGCCCGGCGCTCTCGCGACGCTTCTCCTCAGTCATTCAGCCCACCCAGTGTTTGCGAGTTCCGCACGCCGCGCAGCGCGGCGACGAGAGTCAAGGACGAGTTCACGATAGGTTTCACACCCCCCACCCCGCGGCGGAATGAGGGGAATCCGCGAGGTATCAGTCGTCTCAGTCAAGCGCGGTCTAGTCCTGCGTGGCAATGGTTGCCAGGCACCGGCGACTGCCCGCCACCCGCGGGGTGACGGTCCGAGAAGTCCCAGTTCAGCGCCTACAAGGATGAACGACGCGTCAAGGTCCGACCAAACAAGCGGTCGCGGACCGAGATGCCATGGGTGGTCAGGGCACCCCTCCGGGCGAGCGCAACGACATCGCCTGCGGCGCCGTCACTCGTGTGCTAACTGCGGCGTCTCAGCGCCAACCGAGCTCGGGTGCGAGGTGGCGCAGCACGCTGTCGAGCACGTGTGCGTTGTAGTCGACGCCGAGCTGGTTGGGGACCGTGAGGAGCAGTGTGTCCGCGGCCGCGATCGCCTCGTCCTCGGCGAGTTCCTTGACCAACTGGTCCGGCTCACCGGCGTACGACTTGCCGAACCGGGCCAGCCCGCCGTCGATGTGGCCGACCTGGTCGCTGCTGTTGCGGTCGTGGCCGAAGTACGCGCGGTCGAGATCGCTGACCAGCGGGAAGATGCTCCGGCTCACCGAGACGCGAGGCTCCCGTTCGTGCCCGGCCGCGGCCCACGCGTCGCGGAACATCTGGATCTGCTCGGCCTGGAGTTGGTGGAAGGGCACACCGGTGTCTTCGGTGAGCAGCGTCGAGCTCATCAGGTTGAGCCCCTGCTCCGCGGTCCACACCGCGGTCTTGCGGGATCCGGCGCCCCACCAGATGCGGTCGCGCAGCCCGGGTGAGTGCGGCTCGATCGGGAGCAGGCCGGGCGGGTTGGGGAACATCGGTCGGGGGTTGGGCTCGGCGAACCCCTGTCCTTGGATCACCTCGAGGAAGACCCGGGTGTGGTCACGGGCCATCTCCGCGTGGTCACTGCCTTCGCCGGGCTGGTACCCGAAGTAGCGGAACCCGTCGATCACCTGCTCCGGTGAGCCCCGGCTGATGCCGAGCTGCAGCCGCCCGCCGGCGATCAGGTCGGCCGCTCCGGCATCCTCCGCCATATAGAGAGGGTTCTCGTAGCGCATGTCGATCACGCCGGTGCCGAGCTCGATCCGGCTGGTCCGGGCACCCGCCGCAGCGAGCAGTGGGAACGGCGAGGCGAGCTGGCGCGCGAAGTGGTGCACCCGGAAGTAGGCACCGTCGGCGCCGAGTTCCTCCGCGGTCACGGCCAGCTCGATCGACTGCAGGAGTGCGTCGGCGGCGGATCTGGTCTGGGACTGCGGCGAGGGATTCCAGTGGCCGAAGGAGAGGAAGCCGATCTTCTTCATGTTTCAACCAACGTTTCGGGGGGTGGGCGGATTCCCGGGCAGTACCGGTCTCTAGCGTGACCCCGGTGCGGAAGTCGTTCTGGGCCGGAGTCCGGCTGGGCGTCCCGTTCGCCGTCGTGGGGTTCGTGCTGTCGATGTCGTTCAGCGTGCTCGCCCGGAACGCCGGGTTCACGGCACTGCAGGCCATCGTGACCGCGGCCTTCGTGTTCGCGGGCTCCGCCCAGTTCGCCGCGTTGGCGGTGATCGCCAGCGGCGGTACGGCGGTCGCGGCGGTGGCGGCCGGGACGCTGATGAACGGCCGCTTCCTCGCCATGGGCACGGCGCTGGCGCCCTCATTGCCCGGCAGGCCGCTCAAGCGGGCAATCCAGGGTCAGGCGGTCGTCGATTCGTCCTGGGCCCTGGCCGACCGGGGCGACGGGACCTTCGATCGCTGGCAGCTGTTCGGCAGTACGGCTCCGCAGTACATCACGTGGCTGCTCGGCGCGACCGTCGGCGCCTTCGCGGGCGATCTGCTCGGCGACCCGTCTCGGTGGGGACTGGACGCGATCTTCCCCACCTTCTTCCTCGGCATCCTGATCGCCGACCTCCGCAACCCGCGGGGTCGGGTGGTCGCGCTGTGTGGTGCTGCGATCGCGCTGGCGCTGGTGCCGTTCACGCCTCCCGGCGTACCGATCCTGGCCGCAGCCGCGGCCGCTCTCCTCGGGTTGCGGCGATGACGATCTGGCTGACCATCCTGGGCCTCGCCCTCACCACGGTCCTGGTCAAGGCCGCCGGCCCGCTGGTCTTCGGAGGCCGCGAACCGCACCCCGCGTTCCTGCGAGTGGTCGCCATGATGGCGCCCGCGTTGCTCGCCGCCCTGGTCGTCACCTCGGCCCTAGCCGAGGGCCGGCAGCTGGGCGCCGGAGCCGACACGGTGGGCGTGCTGGCCGGCGGCGTACTGCTCTGGCGCGGCCACTCCCTCGTGCTCTCCGCCGCGGTCGCAGTCGTGGTGACCGCCGTGCTGCGCGCCCTGCTGTAGCGGCGTACGGTCGGATCACCATCGGGAGCTGAGGAGACAGCGGTGACGTCGATCGACCTGGAGGCCATCGCGGCGGCCCGCGAGCAGATCAAGCAGGACTTCCTGCGCGAGCCCCCCGACCGGCCGGAGAGCAGCGCCCGCGGGCTGCACCACTTCGCGCTCATCTGCTCCGACGTACGCCGGACCATCGAGTTCTACCAGGGCGTGCTGGAGTTTCCGCTGACCGAGATCTTCGAGAACCGCGACTACGCCGGCTCCAACCACTTCTTCTTCGACATCGGGCACGGCAACCTGCTCGCCTTCTTCGACCTGCCCGGGCTCGACCTCGGGCCGTACGCCGAAGTGCTCGGCGGCCTGCACCACCTCGCCATCTCGGTGACGCCGGAGCGGTGGGAGCACCTGCGCGGCAATCTCGACTCCGCCGGCGTGGAGTACGTCGTGGAGAGCGCCGCGTCGATCTACTTCCGCGACCCGGACGGCGCACGGCTGGAGCTGCTGGCCGACCCGCTCGGGGAGATGTACGGCACCAAGGTGCTGTGAACGGACCGCTAGGGCCGGCGCCGTAGGTCGACACCCACGTCGTGCAAGTGCCGCAGCGCCTGGGCGTAGGAGTCGCGCAGCCCGGTGATCTCGTACGGCACACCGAGTTCGGCGCAGTAGGCCTGCACGATGGGCTGCGCCTTGCGCAGGTGCGGCGTCGGCATGGCCGGGAAGAGGTGGTGCTCGATCTGGTGGTTGAGCCCGCCGAGCGCCGCGTCCACCAGCCAGCCGCCACGGACGTTGCGCGAGGTCAGCACCTGCTTGCGCAAGAAGTCCTCGGTGCCGTCTGGGTGCGGCATCCCCTTGTGGTTGGGCGCGAAGGTCAGGCCGAGATAGCTGCCGAACAGCGCCTGGTGCACGACCACGAAGGCCAGCGCCTGCAGCGGCGTCAGCACCAGCAGCAGCGCCGCGGCGTACCCGACGAGGTGGGCGGCCAGCAGGGCGCCTTCGAGGCGCCGCTGCTTGACGGTGCCGTCGCGGAGCGCCTGGATGCTGTCCCGCTTGAGGGAGATGCCGAGCAGGGGGAGCAGAGGTAGGAAGAAGAAGGCCTGGTAGCGGGTGAGGAACCCGCGACCGCGTGCGGCCTCCCTGCTCCATACCAGGACGCCCGGCCCGACGTCCGGGTCCAGGTCGTCGTGGTTGGGGTTCGCGTGGTGCTTGGTGTGCTTGGTCATCCAGTAGCCGTAGGACATCCCGATCCCGAGGTTCCCGGCGACCAGGCCGGCGCGGGCACTGGGCCGGTTCGTGCGGAACACCTGCCGGTGCGCCAGGTCGTGGGCCCCGAGCGCGACCTGCGCGAACACGATGGCGAGGAAGACGGCCACCAGCAGCGTCCACCACGAAGCCCCGATCAGCACGAAGGCGACCCAGCCCGTGACGTACGCCGCGGCCACCAGGCCCAGCCGGACCGCGTAGTAGCCGGGGCGCCGCTCGAGCAGCCCCGCAGCGTTGATCCGGCGGTGCAGCTCTGCGAAATCGCTCCCCGTCGAGGTGCGCTCCGCCCGGGGCATGCTCAGCGTGGTCGTCATGGCGTCCAGCCAACCGGCGCGTGACTGCGGCGTCAGGAGACCCAGGACCCCCTTCGTGGTGGGGCTAGCACCACCGGGACGACACACGAACGACACGATGAAAAGGCCTCGTCGGCGGGCCCGCGCCGCCGTACGCTCGACCCCGTGACGACTTTGCCCTCGCCGCTGTGCGCGCACGCCCGGTGCCGCACCTGCGTGGGTGCCTGCCCGCCCACCGGCGACCAGAGTTGAACGAGAGGAGGTGTCAGCGGTGAGCGCCACACAGGTGGTCCTGCTGAACGCCTCCTACGAGCCGCTCGGCCGGGTCAGCTTTCAGCACGCCGTGCGGATGCTGTTCCGCGAGGTCGCCCTGGTCGAGGAGCAACACGGCGATCGGATGATCGGGCCGCACCCGTGGCCGCGGGTGATCCGGCTGGTCCGGTACGTCGCCGCGCACTGGCTGCACCGGCCGGCCGGCTACTCCCGGACCGGAGTGTTGGCCCGCGACCGGCACACCTGCGCGTACTGCGGCCGCCACGCCAGCACCGTCGACCACGTGCTGCCGCAGAGCCGCGGCGGCGCCTCGACCTGGCTCAATGCGGTGGCCGCCTGCGCGCCGTGCAACCACCGCAAGGCCAACCGCACTCCGGTGGAGGCCGGACTGAAGCTCAGGTTGGTGCCGTACGCACCGACCCGGGCGCAGCTGGCCGCCTCCTAAGCCTGGGCGAAGACGACGAGCGGCACCGAGACCCGGATCCCCCACGGACGAGGCCTCGGTGCCGCCCGGCGGCCCGAAGCCGGGCCGTCGACCACCCAAGAGTGGTGCCAGGGCGTCCTGATACATGTCTCGACAACGTCGCAATCGATCGTGGCCGGGGCCTCACCCGTCGCGGAGGATGCGTCGCGGCGACCGCAGGGAGAACCTGGGGGCGTCACGAAGGAGGAACACAGATGGGACTGCGCGATCGGCGCGAGGAGCGCCGCGATGAACGTCAGACCTTCAGACGCGGTGGTAGCGCGCTGCGGTATCAGATGCGCCAGAAGATCGCCTCGATCGGCGACGACTTCTGGGTCGAGGACGAGGGCGGAGATCGCGCCTACAAGGTCGACGGGAAGGCGCTCCGGGTGCGCAACACCCTCGACCTGGAGGACGCGTCGGGCACCAAGCTGTGCCGGATCCAGACCCGGGTCCTCCACGTGCGCGACTCGATGGCCATCGAGGACCCCGACGGCGGGCAGCTGGCCCTGGTCCACAAGGCGCTCATCTCGCCGCTGCGTGAGCGCTGGAAGGTCGACTTGACCGGTGACGGTGAGTGGGCCGTGCAGGGCAACATCGTCGACCACGAATACGAGATCGAGAACGACGGGACCAAGATCGCGGAGGTCTCGAAGAAGTGGTTCCGGGTTCGGGACACCTACGGCGTGGAGATCGCGCCTGGGCAGAACGTGCCGCTCGTGCTCGCGGTCACCGTCGCCATCGACTCCATGGCACACCCAGCCCGCTGAGCAGCTGAGCTGGGGTAGCAACCTCGGCGCGGTCGGCGAGCTGCCGCTCAGCGATCGAGACTGACACCACAACCTCCTCGTCCCCGCTTTCGTCCGGTCCCTGCACGCCATCGTGGGCGTGCCGGCTGCGATGCGGGCGACTGTGCGCGAACGGTCCTCGACCCAGCGCGCACTCGCAGAGCTCGTTCCGTGCCCAACCGTGCGCGGTCGGGCCACTGAGCGGAGACTCCGCCGCCCACGATGGAGGCCGAGAGAGGAGGTCGAGACTGTGGTCACCGCGCATCGCCACCACGCGACCGAGGACGCTCGGGACCTCGAGCTCCCCCGCACCTGGCAGACCCTGATCCCCGCGGCACCTCCCGCGCGGGGACTCGATGTCACGGCGGCGTACCACCCTGCCGGGTCCGGAGCCCTGGTCGGTGGTGACTTCTACGACGTCTTCGAGACCGGCGACGCCGAATGGGTCGTCACGCTGGGCGATGTCTGTGGCAAGGGCTACGACGCCGCCGTCGTGACCGCACTGGTGCGCGGAACGATCCGCGCGCTGACTGAACGTGAGCGCAGCCCGGCACGCGTGCTCCAGGGTCTCGATCAGGTGCTGCACCACAGCACCGACCGCTACTGCACCGCGGCCCTGCTGCACGTCACCCGCGACGACGCCGGCTGGGTGCTGACCGCCGCCGTCGGCGGCCATCCCTTCCCGCTCCTGCTTCGCGGCGATGGCGCGCCCCGGCCGATCGGCGGACACGGACCGCTCCTGGGAGTACTCGACGACGCCACGTTTCGCGACGAGTCAGTGCGGTTGCAGCCGGGTGATGTCGTGCTGCTCTACACCGATGGAGTCGTCGAGGGCCGCCGTGGCCGCGAGCTCTACGGCGAGGAGCGGCTGCAGGCCACGATCAGGTCGACCGAGCGCCGGCCCGACACGTTGGTGTCAGTGGTGATGAGTTCGGTCCTGGAGTTCCAGGACGGCGAACTGCACGACGATGTCGCGTTGGTCGCGCTCGGCGTACCCACGACCTGACTCGCACGCGGCGCCCATTGTTGGGAGTCCACCCCTCGTCCGGGTGAGGGCCGCGACCTCGCAGCGCGGCCTATCGTGAACGGATGCAGGGCGTCCTGGCCCTCGGAAACCTTCCGCGGGTGTACGACGAGCTGGTCGGTCGCGACGAGGAGGTCGACCAGCTCGCAACGCTGCTGCGCGAACGGCAGTTGGTGACGCTGACCGGCACGGGCGGCGTCGGCAAGACCAGGACGGCGCTCGAAGTGGCCCGCACGATGGCGGATGACTATCCCGGCGGCGCGTGGCTGATCCCCTTGGTCGACGTGGCCGATCCCGATCTGGTGAGCCAGACGGTCGCCACCACTCTCGGCGTCGTCGACAACGGCGAGGCGGCTTCGGAGGCGTTGCTGCGCGAGCACCTCGCGCAGCAGGAGCTTCTCCTGCTGATCGACAACTGTGAACAGATCGCAACCTGGTACGCCGAGCGCGGGTGATCCCGAGCCGATTCGGCTGAGCGCGCACGCCCCTCGGCTGAGGGTGCACCACCCGGGAAAGTCGCCCGCACCGATCCCGACGCTCCCGCATCGTGGAACCACTGATCCATCACCGGCCCTCACGAATCGAGCTTTTCCGATGTCCGCGTCATCACCAGCACTCCCCGCCACCACTCGCAGGAAGGTCCGCGAGTTGGTCATCGCCGTCGGGGTCGCCGCCCTGATCGGCGGCCTGGCCGCCACGAACCTCTTCGGTGTGTGGCTCGCGAACCTGATCGGCTAGGTCGGGGTTGTCGAGGACGCCGGCCAGCAGGGCGGCCGCCTCCGCGTCACCGGCCCGACCCAGCCGCGCACCGTGCAGCAACGCCCGCACCGTCAGCTCGCGCATGCCGGCGCGCGACGCGTGCTCGTGCATCTCCTCCACCCACCTCGCGGTTCGGGGATCCTGGGCCCGGGCGCCGAGCTCACAGAGCGCGTCGAGGATGTAGACCCCGAGCCAGACGTACGGATCGGCGAGCCGGTCGGCCCGGACCCGGGCGTCGACGAGGTCCGCGACGGCCCGCTCCGGGTCGCCGTGGGCAGCCGCGACCAGCGCGAGTCCGCGAGCCGAGATCCCCTCCCAGCAGGGATCGCCGATCTGACAGGCGCGCGCGAACGACTGCTCCAGAGCGGTCGCAGCCCCGGCCACGTCACCGCGAGCGAGCAGCACATGGCCCAACAGCGCCTGCGGCCAGGGCAGGAAGGAGAGCCAGTGCTCACGCTCCACGATCTCGACCGACCGGCTGAGATGCTCCTGCGCGGTGTCGAGGTCGCCGCGAAGCAGGGCCAGGCGGCCCAGCATCGACAGCCCGTACGCCTCCCGGCGCGGCTCGGCCACACTCCGGGACGTATCGATCGCCTCCTCCAGGAGGATGACGGCAGCTGCGTAGTCGGCCCGGTCGCTCGCCACCGAGCCCAGGTAGGTCAGCGCCTTCGCCTGGGTGGAGAGCGGGAGGTCGGGCGCGGCCAGCGCCTGCTCGAGCAGCCGCTCCGCGCGGTCGTACCGGCCGCGCAGGAAGTCGACGTACCCCTGCTCGGCCCGGATCCGCGCCAGTAGTCCGGGTTCGGCCAGGGTGCTGGCGATCCGCTCGCCCTCGGCCAGGGTCGCGAGCCCGGCCTCGTCGAGGCCACCCACCCCGTGGATCAACGCCTCCGCGAGCGCGAGGCGGGTCTCGACCCGGACCGTGCCGACGCCGGCCTGATCGGCCAACTGGACGGCGGACTCCAGCGAGGCGACGCCCGCCACCAGCGCCCCTGCCGAGGCCGCGGCCGAGCCCGCCTCGGCGACGGCGCGGATCGAGGCCAGGTCGACGGGCCGGTCGGACCTCGGCCGCTCGCGCATCGCCAGCAGTACGGCGGCACCGGGGGCGGCCTCCAGCTCGCGGCGAGCCGTGGTCTCCCACGCGCCGTACTGACGGCGGGCCGCCTCGTCATCTCCCGACAGCCGGTAGATGCGGATCAGGAGCGCCTGGTGGTTCTCGTCCAGGGGGCTCATCACCGTCGCCTGCACCGCCAGCTCCCGCGCCCGGTCGAGCTCGCCACGCGCCAGCAGGCCGAGGGCCGCCTCGTGCACGATGCCCTCCGCCGCGGCCGACAGCCGGCGCCGCTCCGAGAGCAGCCAGGCCTCGAACGGCTCGGCGTGCGCGATCGCCAGCCCGTCCAGCAGCTCCAGCCCGAGGCCGGGAAGCTGGACGGCACGGGTCCAGTGGCCGCGCACCACCACGTCGACGTCGACGATCGCGTCCGGCGGCAGCACCAGCTGCACGGGATCGCCGTCCAGCACCGCCGCCGGCCCGAGTCCGCGCCGGATCTCGGCGAGGCTCCAGCGCAGCGCCCGCAGCGGGTCGTCGGCCTCCGCGAACAGCAGCTCGGCCAGCCGTGAGCGGGTGGCCGGCCGCTCGGCCAGGAGCAGGAAGGCCAGGAGGGCCCAGCTCTTCCTGCTCCTGAACCGATAGCCGGCGTCCCCGTCGACCTCCAGCTGCGGGCGGCCGAGCAGGTGGACGACCAGTCCGGACGACGGCTGCTGGGCTCGGGCCATAGGCCGAATTGTCACCTGCCTTCGGTGACCGCGTAGATCTCGTCGGCCACCAGCCCGTGGGCCTCGCGGTGCACGGTGTTGGCCGTCTCGGCGTCGGGTGCCTCCACGAGGCAGAAGATCTTGCCCGCTGCCTCGTCGACCCAGTAGCGCAGGTAGTTCACGCCGTACTGCTCCTGGGTCGCCAGGTCAGCCTCGTGCGCCGCGGCGACATCGGCGGCGGCGACGCCTCCGTCGAGGGTGTGCGCGTCCATGAAGAGTGCCATTGTCGGTTCCTTCTCGTCCGGGCCCAGCGCGGTCCGCGGGGCCTCGCGTCCCATCAGATGACGCGGGCGTGTGACGGCGTGTGTGACAACCAGCGATGATCCACGCCATGACCCGACCCCGGTCCGCCGCGCTCGTCACGTCCCTCGTCCTCGCCGGGACCCTGCTGGTCGCGGCGCCGCCGGGCGCCGAGGCCGCCGCCGACGACGGCGGTCCCAACACCTACCTCAGCTCGCCTCCCGACCTGCTGGGCCAGCGACAGGCACCGCCAGTGCACACCAAGAGGCCCAAGCCACCTCCCACCAAGGGCACCATCGTCGGCCAGGTGGTCGGCCCGGGCGGCCGGCCCATCCCCCGCGCCCTGGTGAGCGCCGTGCGGTTCTCCGACCTCGGCCTGCCGGTCGACCTCACCGAGGAACGGCGCGTCATCGCCCGCACCGACCGCCAGGGCCGGTTCACGCTCAAGCAGCTCAAGGAGCCCTACCTGGTCCGGGTGTGCAGCGAGTCGGTCTCGAGCGGTGGCGGTCATCGCGCCGGCCGTAGCAAAGAGTGCGATCAGGAGAGCAGCAAGCGGTTCACGCCGTCGTACCTCGGCCCCGACGGCAACCTCAACAGCTGGATGCGGCACACCCGGATGTTCCAACCGGTCCAGCCCCGCCGCTCCGTGGGCCGGGTCGTCGTCCAGCCGCCCGCGGTGGTCACCGGCACCTGGAAGGACGGCGCCGACCGCGTCCTCTACCTCACCCGCACCGACGGCAGCATCGCGGCGCAGACCGTCACCGACGGCAAGGGCGGCTATCGGTTCGAGGTCGCCCCGGGGCCCTACCGCATCGAAGCCGATCGCGACGAGGGGTTACGCACCGATGCGACCGTCCCGGGCTACCGGTCCAAGCGACTGGTGCTGCGCCCGGGCCGCACGGTGCGCGACTCGTTCCGCACCCGGCACGCCGGCATCGTCCGCGGCCTGGTCACCGGCAACGGCGCGCCGCTGCCCGGTCAGTTCCTGGCCATCCTGGACAGGAACGGCGATTTCGCCGCGGGCGTGGTCACCAACGACATCGGCCGGTACGTCGTCACCTCGCTCAAACCCGGTCCCTACACGGTCACCGCGGCGTACGCCGGCTCCTCCTACGTCCCGAAGTCGCAGCTGGTCGCCGTGGCCCAGAAGGAGGTCGCCACCGCCGACCTGGCGCTGGAGTCGGGCCGCTCGGTGTCGTTCAGCCCCCAGGACACGGTGTTCCCCGGCGCCAACGGCTCGGTGGACGCCGAGCTGCGCAACGCCGACGGCCGGGTGGTGAAGGTCTTCCAGGGCGACCCGGCGACGCTGACCGGCGCCACCGTCGTCTTCAGCGGTCTGCCCGCTGCGCAGTACACCCTCTACGTACGCCGCTCGGCCGTGCCCTCCGACACCGCCGAGCAGGTGGACTTCCCGTGGGCCTCGGCCGACGTCAACCTGATCGGCGCCGACCTGCTCCTGGGGGCACTCCCCCTCGCCAACCCGACGGTCAATCTCACTGGCACCCTCCCCCGGGGCGGCCAGGTCAAGCTGACCGCGGTCCCGGAGGACAGCTGGCTGCGACCGGCACACGTGGACGGCGACCAGGTCACGCCCATGGCGCTCAACTGGACCGAGCAGGAGGCCGGCGGCCAGTACGTCGTACGCGGCATCGTCCCGGGCACCTACGCCGCGGCGGTCACCACGGCCTACCGCCAGCCCGACGGCAAGCCGACCCGCACCGGCGCCAACCTCGCCACCACCCACTCGACGGTCCTGGTGGCCGGCACCGCGCCGACCCAGGCGTTCACCGCTCCGGTCGGGGCGAAGGTGCGCGGCGAACTGCGGTACGCCAGCAACAACCGACCGGCGATCGCACCGTTCGGGATGCGCGCGGTCGACAGCGGCGACCAGTCGTGGCTGTTCCCGACCGTGTCGACGCAGAAGAGGTACGGCAAGCCGTTCGTCATCGATCGGCTGCACACCGGCCTCGCCTTCGTGCGTCTCTTCGGCCTCGACGCGCTCTACGCCGAACACCCCGACGTGCTGATCCCCGATGAGCTGGTCAGCTCGGCCCGCTTCGAGCCAGGGACGTCGTACTGGTACACCGCCGGCCTGCGCAAGCCGACCCTCACCGAGGGTCAGACCACCAACCTGGGCGTGCTGAAGCTCAAGCTGCACGGCGTCCTGGGCATCCGGGCCGTGCTAGGTCGAGACGACGGCTGAGACGAAGGCCGTGACCAACGGGTGCACGGGCTCGCCGGCCAGTGCTCCGACGTGCGGCTGGAACATCGAGGTTACGTAGAACGGATGGTCGGGGAACTCCAGCACCTCGGCGCCGGCGTCGGGCGCGATAGCGCCGACGACCACCCCGGCTGCGGCCAGGCGCGCGACCGCCTCGGCCGTCGGGGCGTAGTTGCAGAAGTGCATGCCCACGAACGGCTCGGCCACCCAGGACGCGAACCGGGTGCCGGGCACCGGCGTGACCCGCCGCTTCTCGCCGTACAGCGAGCAGGCCAATGCCGTCACCACGTTGTCCGCCGACTCGCCGTCGGCCTCGGCATGGGTCGCCCGCTCGCCCAGCACCGACGAGGCGTACTCGACCACGGCGTACTGCATCCCGCTGCAGGTGCCGAGGAACGGGATCCCCGACCGTCGGACCGTGGTCAGAGTGCGAAGCACGGCGGCGTCGTCGACGTACGGCCCACCCGGGAACAGCCAGACCCCGTCGTACGCCGAGACGTCGAAGCCGGAGTCGGTCGCGACCCACTCGGTCTCCACCGGCAGAGCAGGCCGCAGCGCCTCGAGCTCCTGGTGGCTGCGGTGACCACTGCGGTCACCGAGCAGTGCGATCGCCATGGCGAGACGCTAGTCGCCGAGCCGAGCCAACTCCTCGTCCACGAGCGCAGGATCGAGCTTGGTGAAGATCGGGGTCGGCTTCTCGACCCTCGCGCCGACGGTCACGGGGCGTGAGGCCCACGCGGGGGTGCGGGAGTAGTCGCCGGTGATGATCGGGTAGAAGTCCAGCCCGGCACCGTTGTCGGGGTCGAGCTCCTCCACGGTCTCGATCACGGGCATCGGCATGAACACACCCGCGCCCCCGAGGGCGAGATGCACCTTGTTGGACGAGTGGGGCAAGAACGGCGAGAGCAGCGTGTTGCAGTCGGCCACGCACTGCACGGCGACATGCAGCACGGTGGCGAGCCGCTCGCGCTGGGACTCGTCCTTCATCTTGTAGGGCTCGGTGAGGGTGAGGTACTTGTTGACCTCGCCCACCACCCGCATCGCCTCCGCGATCGCGGTGCGCAGCCGCTGCCGCCCCAGCAGGTCGCCGACCGTGTCGAAGCCGGCGCGTACGGCGGCCAGCACGGCTTCGTCCTCGGGCTCGAGTGGCCCGGCCGGTGGGATCTCGCCGAAGTTCTTGGCCACCATGGTCGCCGTGCGGTTGACGAGGTTGCCCCAGCCCGCGACCAGCTCGGAGTTGGTGCGCAGCACGAAGTCGGCCCACGTGAAGTCGGCGTCGGAGGTCTCCGGCCCGGCCGCACAGATGTAGTAGCGGAGCGCGTCGGGCTGGTAACGCGACAGCATGTCGCCCACCAGGATCACGTGGCCGCGGCTCGTGGAGAGCTGCTTGCTCTCCATCGTCATGAACTCCGAGGACACCACCTCCGTGGGCAGGTTGAGCCGGCCGAGTCGCCCAGGCTCGCCGCCACGGTCGCCGTCGCCGTTGTAGCCGATCAGCTCGGCCGGCCAGATGACGGAGTGGAAGACGATGTTGTCCTTGCCCATGAAGTAGTAGGACAGCGCTTCCGGGTCGTTCCACCAGTCGCGCCATCTTTCGGGCTCGCCGAGCCGGCGGGCCCACTCGATGGACGCCGACAGATAGCCGATCACCGCGTCGAACCAGACATAGAGCCGCTTCGAGGTCTGCTCGGTCCAACCCTCGATCGGGACCGGGATGCCCCAGTCGATGTCGCGGGTCATCGCCCGCGGCTTGAGGTCCTCGATGAGGTTGAGCGAGAACTTGATGACGTTGGGCCGCCACGTGCCGCTGGCCTCGCGGCCCTGGAGGTAGTCCTGGAGCGCCTCGGCCAGGGCCGGCAGGTCGAGGAAGAGGTGCTGGGTCTCCACGAACTCCGGCGTCTCGCCGTTGATCTTGGAGCGCGGGTTGATCAGGTCGGTCGGGTCGAGCTGGTTGCCGCAGTTGTCGCACTGGTCGCCCCGCGCGTCGGCGTACCCGCAGATGGGGCAGGTGCCCTCGATATAGCGGTCCGGCAGGGTGCGGCCGGTGCTCGGCGAGATCGCCCCGAAGGTGGTCTGCTCGACGAGGTAGCCATTGGCGTAGACGCCCTGGAACAGCTCCTGCACCACGTTGTAGTGGTTGCCGGTCGTGGTGCGCGTGAACAGGTCGTACGACAGCCCGAGGTCGACCAGGTCGTTGACGATCAGCACGTTGTTCTTGTCGGCCAACTGACGCGCGGAGACGCCCTCGCTGTCGGCCGCGACCAGGATCGGCGTCCCGTGCTCGTCGGTGCCCGAGACCATGAGCACGTCGTGGCCCGCCATCCGCATGTAGCGGCTGAACACGTCGGAGGGCACGCCGAAACCAGCCACGTGGCCGATATGGCGTGGGCCGTTGGCGTACGGCCAGGCGACGGCGGACAGGATCTTGCTCACGGGTCCACCCTAGGAGGCGGGCCGAGGTCAGCTGAAGTCGAGTTCCTTCTGCCGCGTCCGCTTCAGCTCTGCGAAGTAGGGGAACGCCGACAGCGCCACCGCGCCGTCCCAGATCCGGCCGGCGTCCTCGCCGCGCGGGATCTTGGTGAGCACCGGACCGAAGAAGGCGTGTCCGTCGATCGCGATCGTGGGAGTGCCGACCTCGTAGCCGACCTGGTCCATGCCCAGGTGGTGCGACTTGCGGATGGCGTCGTCGTACGTCGAGTCCTCCATCGCATCGGCCAGCGAGGTCGGGAGTCCGGCCTCCTCGAGAGCGGCGGCGATCAGCGCACCGTCGAACTTCTCGGCGCCGCCGTTGTGCTTGCGGGTCCCGAGCGCGGTGTAGAGCTCGGCCACTTTCTCCTGGCCGTACTCCTGCTCGACCGCCATGCAGACCCGGACCGGGCCCCAGGCGTCCTTGAGCCGCTCGCGGTACTCGTCGGAGATGTCCTTGTCCTCGTTGAGGTAGGCCAGGCTCATGATTCGCCACGTCACCTTGATGTCACGCACCTTCTCGACCTCGAGCACGGTCCGAGAAGTGATCCAGGCGAAGGGGCAGAGGGGGTCGAACCAGAAGTCGACCTCGGTCACGTTGGTCATATCTATGCAAAACCCAGAATCCCCACGAGTATTCCGGCCAGCCGCTTCGGGCCCCACCACTTCGGCCAGAGCCGGAACCCGAAGGATCGGGCTCAGGTTCCGATCCGGTCACGAGTCCAGCCTTCCGCCCTTCTCACATGGGCGTTCTCGCGCCCCGGGTGGCAGGATCACCGGCATGCCTGGAACCAACCTCACCCGGGACGAGGCGGCGACCCGCGCCTCGCTCCTGGACGTCACCTCGTACGCCATCGACCTGGACCTCACGACCGGTGACACGCACTTCGGATCGACCACCACCATCGTCTTCGGCTGCCGCGAGCCGGGCGCGTCGACGTTCGCCGACCTCGTCGGTGCGACCGTCCACGAGATCACGCTCAACGGCGAGCACGTCGACGTCGCGGCGTACGCCGACAGCCGGATCGCGCTGACCGGCCTCGCGGCGGAGAACACCCTGGTCGTCAAGGCCGACTGCACCTACTCCCATACCGGTGAGGGGCTGCACCGCTTCGTCGATCCCGCCGACGACCGCGTCTACCTCTACACCCAGTTCGAGGTGCCCGACGCGCGCCGGGTCTACACGACCTTCGAGCAGCCCGACCTCAAGGCGCCCTACACCTTCACCGTGACCACCCCGGCCGGATGGGTCACCTCCTCCAACGCGACCACCCCCGAGCCCGAGCCCCTGGCCGACGGCGGTCAGGACAAGCTGGTGTGGCGGTTCGGCCCGCCCAAGCCGATGTCGACGTACATCACCGCGCTCGTGGCCGGCGAATACCACTCGGTCACCAAGACCTACCGTGGCGCCCACAGCGAGATCCCGATGGGGCTGTTCTGTCGCCAGTCGCTGGTCGCGCACCTCGACGCCGACGAGCTCTGGAAGATCACCGAGCAGGGGTTCGCGTTCTTCGAGGAGCAGTTCGGCTACCCCTACCCGTTCGGCAAGTACGACCAGCTGTTCGTGCCCGAATACAACATGGGCGCGATGGAGAACGCCGGGTGCGTCACCTTCCGCGACGAGTACCTCCCGCGCAGCCGTCAGGACCGCTCGTTCTACGAGTTCCGCGCCGAGGTGATCCTCCACGAGATGGCGCACATGTGGTTCGGCGACCTGGTGACCATGAAGTGGTGGGACGACCTCTGGCTCAACGAGTCGTTCGCCGAGTGGGCCTGCTACCACGCCGCCGTCAACGCCACGGAGTTCACCGAGGCCTGGACCGGCTTCACCAATGCCCGCAAGAACTGGGCCTACCGCCAGGACCAGCTGCCCAGCACGCACCCGATCGCGGCTGACAACCACGACCTCCAGGCGGTCGAGGTCAACTTCGACGGCATCACCTACGCCAAGGGCGCCTCGGTGCTCAAGCAGCTGGTCGCCTGGGTCGGCCTCGAGAGCTTCCTCGACGGGCTGCGCGGCTACTTCCAGGACTTCGAGTTCGGCAACGCCGAGTTCAAGGACCTCCTGATGGCGCTGGAGAAGTCCAGCGGTCGCGAGCTGGAGTCATGGGCCCAGGAGTGGTTGCAGACCTCGGGTGTCAACACCCTCGCGGCGGAGTTCGAGCTCGACGCCGACGGCGGCTACTCGTCGTTCGCGGTCAAGCAGACGGCGCCGGCCGACTACCCGACGCTGCGCCGCCACCGGCTCGGCATCGGCCTCTACGACAAGGTCGATGGCCGGCTGGTCCGCCGTACGTCCTTCGAGGTCGACGTCGAGGGCGAGCTCACCGAGATCAAGGAGCTGCTCGGCACCAAGCAGCCCGACCTGTTGCTGCTCAACGAGGGCGACCTCGCCTACGCCAAGATCCGGCTCGACGAGCGCTCGCTCGACACGGTGGTCACCAGCATCGAGACGATCGACGACTCCTTGCCCCGCGCGCTGTGCTGGGGGGCGGCGTGGGACATGACCCGCGATGCGGAGATGTCGGCCACCGACTTCGTGACGCTGGTGCTCTCGGGCATCGCCTCCGAGACCGACGCGTTCGGCGTGGCCCGCATCCCCGGGTACGCCGCCCAGGCCGTGACCCAATACTCCGCTCCCGAGCACCGCGCCGCGCTCCGCGCCACGTGGGAGTCGGGGCTGCGCGAGCTGCTGGTCACCGCCGAGCCAGGCAGCGACCACCAGCTGTCCTTCACCCGCGCTTACGCCGGCGCCGCCCACAGCGACCAGGCGCTCTCCGACCTCGAGGGGCTGCTCGACGGCTCGTTCGCGCTCGACGGCCTCGCGGTCGACACCGACCTGCGTTGGACCCTGCTGTCCGCGCTGGCCAAGAACGGCCGGGCCGACGGCGCCCGCATCGACGAGGAGCTGGCCCGCGACAACACCATCTCCGGCAAGGAACGCTCCGCGGCCGCCAGGACGCTGCGGCCCACCGCGGAGGCCAAGGCCGAGGCGTGGGAGCTGGCGATGGTGCGCGACGACGTACCCAACGAGACCCAGCGCAACATCGTGCTGGCCTTCCAGGCCTACGGCCAGGACGAGGTGCTCGAGCCGTACGTCGAGAAGTACCTCACCGCCGCCGACACCATGTGGGAGGAGAAGGGCACCCAGCGCGCCTCCACCGCGCTGGAGTACATCTTCCCCAAGAACCTCGCCAGCCAGCAACTGCTCGACCGAGTGGATGCCTGGCTGGAGAGCTCACCGGCCAACCCGGCTGCCAAGCGCTACGTGCGAGAGGGTCGCGACGACGTGGCCCGGGCCCTGCGCGCGCAACAGAAGGACGCCAGCGCCTAGTCCGACCACCGCTGATCGAGCTTGTCGAGATCACCGCAGCAAGGGCTTCGACTCAGCTCGGAGCCTTCGCTGCGGTGGTTTCGACGCGCCCGTTGCGGCTTCGTACCTCAGCCGCAGGGCTTGCTCAACCTTCGCTCGCCCACGCCGCCCGCTCGTTCCTCGCGGCCGACTGCTCGCTCACTGGGCGTGCAGGGTCTGAGGCGCCCGGGCGTGCTCGGCGAGCATCTGGATCCCGCGCCGCAGGCCACCCACCAGGTCGCCCTCGGCGAACAGCGACTGCATCTGCACGACGGCCAGCTCGACCTCGGGGTCGCGCAGCGTGCGGCGTACCTCACCGCCCGTGATCACTTCGAGGGCTCGGGCCTCGGGGTCGACCAGGATCAGGATGCTGCGGGCCGGGGCCGCCAGCGAGGCGTGCAGGCTGCGGGCGAAGGCGCGGGCATCGCCCTCGGCGTGGCCGACGAACACGGAGAACTCAACCCGCGAGACGCGTTCGGCCCGGCGGATCGTCTCGTCGAGAGCGACCCGGTCATTGCCGCTGAACCGGGCGTTCAGCCGGCCGTGGGACCGGTCACCAGCGACCACTGGCACCTCCGGAGTCGGAGTCCTCGGACTCGGGGCCCTTGAGCTCGGCAGTGCCGGTGCGCGGACCGCCCAGCCATTGGTTCTCCACCGGCGGCTGACCGGGGGCGAGGCTCTCGCCCCGGACGATCGACGGCAGGTAGACAGCGACGCTGATCGCGGTGAACAGCAGCAGGGGGATGCCCCCCAGCAGCAGCACCGCCTCGACCATGTTGACCGGCGGCGGGTCACTCCACCCGACCGGAACATCGAGCGGGATGAGGTTGATCACGGCGGTGGCCAGCATGCTCACGCCCACACGATATCGAGGTTGTCCGATATGAGAACGTTGGGACCCATGTTCCTGACCAAGCAGTGCGAGGACGACCAGTCGCTCTGCAACTGGGTCTACGACAAGACCGACAACCAGACCGCGGCCAACCTCGCAGATCGACTGATCGGTCTCCCGCTGGCGATCCTCGGCCTGCTGGCCCTCGGCCTGATCCTGCGGTTCATCTTCCACCGCCTCGTCGACCGGCTGGTCGCGCGCGCCGAGGGTGGGGTGCTGCCGCAGAAGGGCGGGCTCTTCTCCCGGCGCCGGCGAGAGGTCGACCTGACCCACACCCAGGAGATGCGCGACCTGGCCGCCGCGACCCGTCGGGTCCAGCGGGCCAAGACGATGGGCGACCTGCTCAAGAGCATCATCACCGGCGTACTGATCGCGATCTTCGGCACGATGATCCTCAGCCAACTCGGCGTCAACATCGCCCCGATCATCGCCAGCGCCGGCATCCTCGGCATCGCCCTGGGCTTCGGCGCACAGTCGCTCGTCAAAGACTTCCTGTCGGGCGTCTTCATGATCTTCGAGGACCAGTACGGCGTGGGCGACGTGATCGACGTCGGGGAGGCCACCGGCACCGTCGAGGCCGTGACCCTGCGGGTCACGCGGCTGCGCGACCTCAACGGCACGGTCTGGTACGTCCCCAACGGCGAGATCCTGCGAGTCGGCAACAAGAGCCAGAACTGGTCGCGCGCCGTGGTCGACGTGGGCGTCGGGTACGACGAGGACATCGCCCGCGCCAAGCGGGTGCTCGGCGAGGTCGCCCACGACCTGTGGGAGGACGAGGACTTCCGCAGCGTGATCATCGAGGCACCCGAGGTCACGGGCGTCGAGGCGCTGACCCCCGACGCCGTGACCCTGCGAGTGCTCGTGAAGACCGCGCCCATGGAGCAGTGGGGAGTCGCGCGCGAACTACGTCAGCGGATCAAGGCGCGGTTCGACCACGAGGGCATCGAGATGCCGTACGCGCAACGGATGGTGTGGCAGCGCGAGGGGAAGGCCCACCGCGTCGCGGACGACCGTCCCGAAAGTTAAAGCCCGAAAGTTAAGCCAGCGCCGCGTCGAGCTTGATCGTGGTGCCGGTGAGCGCCTGGCTGACCGGACAGTTGGTCTTGGCGCCCTCGGCAGCAGCGACGAAGTCCTCCTCGCTCATCCCGTCGACCACGCCGCGCACGGTGAGCCGGATCTCGGTGATGCCGGTGCCGGGCACGAAGTCGACCTCGGCGGAGGTGTCGAGCGACGTGGGCGGGGTGCCGGCCTTGGCCAGCCCGTTGCTCAGCGCCATCGAGAAGCAGGAGGAGTGCGCGGCCGCGATCAGCTCTTCGGGGCTGGTCTTCCCGTTCGCCTCCTCGGCCCGCGAGGCCCACGAGACGTCGTAGGTGCCGAGTCCGGAGCTCTGGAGGGTGACCTGGCCGGCGCCCTCGAACAGGCTGCCTTCCCAGTGGGTCGTCGCATTGCGTGTCGTCGCCATACCGCCGAGTTTGGCAGACCGCTCTCCCGGCAGAATGGACGGGTGAGCACCTTCTACGACGAGATCGGCGGCTACGAGACGATCCGCCGCATCGTCGCCCGCTTCTACGAGGGCGTGGCCACCGACCCGGTGCTCCGGCCGCTCTACCCCGAGGAAGACCTCGGCCCGGCCGAGGAGCGGTTCCGGCTCTTCCTCGTCCAGTACTGGGGCGGGCCGACGACGTACTCCGACACCCGCGGCCACCCGCGGCTGCGGATGCGGCACGCGCCGTTCGCGGTCACGCCGCGCGCCAAGGACCACTGGCTCCTGCACTTCCGGGCCGCGCTCGACGACGTCGTCGCCGACGGGTTGCTCACCGCCGAGCAGGAAGCGCAGTTCTGGGACTACGTGACCCACGCCGCCCAGTTCATGGTCAACACCTTCGAAGACGCCTGAGGGTCAATCGGCTCGCACGCGGCGGGTCTGGTACGCCCACATCGCGATCTCGACGCGGTTGCGGGCGTCGAGCTTGGTCATCAACGAGGCGACGTGGGTCTTGACGGTGCTCAGGCCGACGAAGAGCTCGGTGGCGATCTCGGCGTTGGTCCGGCCCCGGGCCACCAGTGCGAGCACCTCCTCCTCGCGCTCGGTGAGCGGGTCGAGGGGCTGGACCGGCACCGCCGGCGTCTGATCGGCGAAGGTCGCGAGCAGGCGGCGGGTGACGTTGGGGGCGATCAGCGCGTCCCCGTCGGCCGCCGCGTGGATGGCCTGCAGGAGAAGCTCCGGCCCGGCGTCCTTGAGCAGGAAGCCGCGGGCGCCGGCGCGGAGGGCGCCGAGGACGTACTCGTCGAGGTCGAAGGTGGTGATCACGACGACCGCCATCGGGTCCGCCACATCCGGGCCGGCCAGGCGCCGGGTCACCTCGACGCCGTCGAGCCCGGGCATCCGGATGTCGACGAGGAGGACATCGGGTCGCAGTCGGGTCGCCAGGTCGAGGGCCGCGAGCCCGTCAGCGGCCTCCCCCACGACCTCGAGATCGGGTTGCGCGCCGAGGATCATCACGAGCCCGGTCCGGACCAGGTCCTGATCGTCGGCCACGACGACACGGATGGTCATGCCAGGGCCTCCACCGGCAGCACGGCCTCGACCACCCAGCCACCCTCGGGCACCGGCCCCGCGCTGAACGATCCGCCGAGGAGGTCGGCGCGTTCGGCCATGCCCAGCAGGCCGAACCCAGGCTCCGGGACCGACCCCGGCTCGGGATGTCCGTCGTCGCTGACTCGCAGCGTGACTGCGTCGCCTTCTCGCCGTACGTCGATCCGGACGCGGGTCGCGCTCCTTGCGTGCCGTACGGCGTTGGTCAGCGACTCCTGTGCGAGGCGGTAGAGCGCGGCGTCCACGGGCGGTGTCAGCCCGTTGACCGAATCGTCCACCGACACCTCGACGGTGGGGGTGTTGTCGGCGCGCGCCAGAGCAGGTAGGTCCGCGACACCCGGCTGTGGTGCGTAGGCGACGACCTCCGCCTCACGCTCGTCCTCGCGCAGCAGCCGCACCATGGATCTCATCTCCGCGAGGGTTCGCGACGCCTCCGACTCGATGGCGGCCAGGACCTCGGCAGCCTTCTCGGGTTGGCTGCCCGCGACCACGCCGCCAGCCTGCGCCTGCACCGCGATGGCCGAGACGTGGTGGGCCACGGTGTCGTGCAGTTCGCGAGCGAGCGCCACCCGTTCCTGGTTGCGGATCTCACGCTCCTGGCGAATCCAGAGGTCCGCGCGGTAGCGGAACATGGCCGCGAGGGCGACGACCAACAGCAAGAGGACGGTCCCGCCGAAGATCTCGGCGCCACCCGCGGGCGCGGCGTACATCCCCAGCGCGACGACGATCGTCACGAACACCGTCCCCGCGACGATCTCCCGCCCCGAGCCCCATCGGACCAGCGAGTAGAGCAGGATCAGGACGACCATCGTGGAGTAGAGACCGAGGTCATCGGTCTGCGCGGTCAACTGGAGGACTGAGAGCAGCCCGGCGACGCCCCACCCGATCAGGGCGGCCGTCAGGGGGCGGGCCCGCCTCCAGAGCAGGGCCGGCGCCAGCGCCAGGGCGAGGACGGTCACCAGGGGTCGCCAGGTCAGGTCCGGCCGAACGATGCCCTCGACCAGGGCGGCGGCCGCGAACCCGCCCGCCAGCAGCCAGTCGAGACGACCGATGGGTGGGATCTCAGCAGGCCGGGGCTCATGCCAGATAGAGCGCCGGACACGGACCACGGTGACAGCCTAGGGATCGGGGCGCCTCGGCGTACCGGCCTAAAGAACGAGACCGAGACCATCCCTTCGGCCGGCCGAACACCGACCTCCGGGCGGATCCGCGGGCCGCCGGGCTCAGCGAGCGTGGGACCTACTGATCCTCACCTCGACAAACGGAGCCCACGATGAGCACACGTCAACCCACCACCACGTTGGACGAGCAGCGGATGCCGGTGCGAGCCAAGCTCGCCGCCGCGTGGACGAGCTTCATGTTCCTGTACGCCTACGTGGACATCCTCAACTTCTACACACCCGGCACCGTGGAGGACATCCTCGACGGCAAGGTCTTCGAGTTCGACCTCTCCCAGACCTTCTCCACCTCGGCGCTGGCCCTCATGGCGGTCCCGATCTTCATGGTCGTGCTCTCGGTGATCCTGCCCGCCCGGGCGAGCCGCATCGCGAACCTCGTCGTAGCCGCGGTCTACGTCCCCGTCACGGTGTTCAACATCGCGGGCGGGCACTACCTGTACTTCTATGGCCTTGGCATCGTGCTGGAGCTCGTCCTCCTCGCGCTCATCGCGTGGTACGCGTGGACCTGGCCCCGCGCTACAACCTCTGCGGTCATCGCGACCAGCCCGGACCGTGAATCCATCCCGAGGTAGGCGCGCAGTGGCTCCTCATTGGCTGGTGGGTGCGCGGGAGACGTATGTGTGCCCGGTGGGTGTGGTGGTTTCGACGGTATGGACCGGGCCGGGCCGTGGTCTTGCTTTCCAACCGAGTGCTTGCTTGGCGTAGTTGCATTCCTCGCAGGCCCCTTGGCCGTTGGCCGCGCTCGTCGGTCCGCCGTCGGCGTGGTCTTCGATGTGGTCGAGGTGGCGAATCGGGGCGCCGCACCACTTGGTGCGGCATCTGCGGTCTCTGAGGCGGAGGAATTCGGCGAGTTTGCCGTTGAAGTACCGGCCGCTCTTCTCCATGGCCACCAACTCACCGGTTTTGGACTGGTAGAGGCGGGTGACCCAGTCGGCTACGCCTTGTTCGGCGTGGGTGGCGATCCACTCGCGGAGCAGGTCACCCGGCACGGGGCCGTACCCCTCGACCTCACCACTGCCGTCCTCATCGCCGAGGAGGACGGTGTCGGGGACCACCACGTGGATCACCAGCGGCAGCTCCGCGGGACCAGTCGTCGTAGCAAGGTGGAGTGCCAGGACGCGTTGGACCAGGGTGTCGGCCATGATCGCCCCGCGGGAACGCTGGTCGCCGGCGCTTTTGGCGCGGTCAGCTTCATCGAGGAGGGCTTTGTGGACCGCGACGCCGTCCTTGACCGGCAACAGCGCACCGAACCAGGTCATCACATCCGGCGCCGGCCGCACGGTGGTGTGCCGGTCCGCCTCGGCCCGGCGACGGCGTCGAGCGACCGCCGCCGGGTCCAACTTCCCAGCGAGATCACGAGCGCAGGCGACCAACTCCCGTTCACCCATCTCCTCCAACGGTCCGGGTCGCCAGCGAGCTGTCGGTCGACCTCGAGCCGCTGCTCCAACGCGAGACACCCGGTCTCCCGCGCGATCAGCGTGGCCCGCCACTCGGTGATCCGCCCCGAACGCAGAGCAGCTTCGGTGTGCGGCAGCTCGTCGCGCAGTACCCGGGCCAGCGAGAGGTGGGTCTGACCGCGCTTGGGTGACTCCCGCCGCGCCAACGCGACCTGGGCTCCGATCCCGCGCGCTTGTCGTTCGACCGGAACCCCGGCCGCCGCAGCCCGGGCGCGTTGGGAGGCGTCGAACTCCGCGGTCACCCGCGCCTGCGCGCCCTCGGCGGTGCACTTGAGAACCTCCAACGCCCGGATCACCTCAACCCGCTCAGCGTCGGTCAACTCATCCGGGTCGGCCGCCAGTTCTGATGCGAACGCCGCGATCGCAGCGCGGCTCGGCAGCACGCCAGCAGGCGCGGTCGCACCCGCCCCGCTCGCCATCGCTTC